>Ga0302196_10000883_pt1 | contig 28400 bp, 25 predicted proteins | sample II_Bog_N1_3_FD_198794 | JGI IMG/M metagenome (GOLD analysis project Ga0302196, IMG submission 198794) | Peat permafrost microbial communities from Stordalen Mire near Abisko, Sweden - II_Bog_N1_3 | ecosystem: Environmental > Terrestrial > Soil > Wetlands > Peat | place: Sweden: Abisko...
CCGCTTCTACAACGAGGCGCGCGCGGTCAATATGATCGGGCACGACAATGTGCTCAAGATTCTCGATCTAGGCACCGAGTCGGGGCGGCCCTATTTCGTGATGGAGCTGCTCGAGGGCCGCTCGCTGCAAGAGCTGGTCGCCGCCCAGCAGCCGGCGCTGCTCTCAGTCGCGGGGCCCATCGTGATGCAGATCTGCGCCGCGCTGCAGGCGGCGCACGACAAGGGCATCGTCCACCGGGATTTGAAGCCCGAGAATATCTATTTGATTACCGTCCGCGGCCAGGCCAACTTCGTCAAGGTGGTCGATTTCGGCATCGCGCGGCTCGCCGATGAAGACGGGCAGAGCACCGGCAATACCCGCACGGGCACGGTGATGGGCACGCCAGCGTATATGTCGCCGGAGCAGGGGAGCGGGCTCACCAAGCAGATCGATGGCCGCAGCGATGTCTATTCGCTGGGCATCATCATGTATCAGCTCGCGACGGGCCATCTGCCCTTTCGCGGGCAGACGTTTGGCGAGCTGCTCGCCTCGCATCTGCAAGAGGCGCCGGTGCCGCCCCGGGTATTGAATCCGGAGATATCCCCCGTTTATGAAGCGATGATTCTCCGGGCCTTGAACAAGCGGCAAGAAGATCGCTTCCAGCGCGCGGCCGAGCTGGCGCAGGCGTTGGGCGCGCTGCTGCGCTCCGATGGGATCGCCTATACGGCCACCAGCAATCCACCGGCGGTGCGGTTGCCGCGCCGGGCGCCAGCGGACACGGTGGTAGAGGAAGGGCTGCGCGGCGACGACGAGCGGGCCGCCGAGGAGGCCGCTGCGCTCAGCGCCACCGTTCCGGACGAGGAGGGCGAGCCGGGCGCTGCTCCGGTGGCGCGCCACCTATCCACCGGCCCTCCGCGCGCGCCGACGCACCCACCTTTGCGCGCGACCACCGATCCGGCCGGCCGGCGCGCGCCTGGCAAGCGGCCCTCGCTCGATCGGGCGCCTGCCGCGCCGCCGAAGTCGAATTGGAGATGGCTCGCCCTCGCGGCGGTGGTGCTGCTCACCGCGGCCGGCCTCGCCGCGTCGATGTCATCGAAGGAGATGGGCGCGGGCCCGCTGCGCCGCCGCCCGCGCGCGGCCGCGGTCGCGATGGTGGCGCTCGACATCGCGACGGAGCCCCCGGGCGCGCGCGCGACCGCGACCTGGGCCGACGGGAGCGCGGTCGGGGAGACGCCGCTCTCGCTGCAGGTGCCGGCCAATGCGAAGATCCAGCTGGCCATCGAGAAGGAGGGTTTCGCTCCGCAGTTCGACGAGCTGGTGATGACCGGCAAGCCGCGCGCGCTGCAGATGGCGCTGAGTCCCGCGGTCGCCAGCGCCGCGCCCGCGCCGGGCCCGGCCGCGCCGCGCAGCCGTCCCCGCGCGGCCAGGCCGGAGAAGAGCGCGGACAAGGGCGCGGAGAAGAAGACCGCTGTCCCCGACGACAAGAATGGCCTGATGAATCCCTTCTAGTCTGCCGCCGGTGGCTTGACACACTCTCGCTTTGGCCGCAGTCACGAGGGGAACCGACGCGAGCCTTCGCGGGCTCGCAAGACGAGGCGCCGTTGCGGCAGTGCCCTCAGTGTCACGCGGAGTGGGAGGACGAGATCCTCGTCTGTCCGGAGGACGGGACGCGCCTCGCGTTCGAGGACGCGCCGGCCGCGGCGGCTCCCGCGCCGACCGCCGCCGCGGCTCCCGCGAAGCCTGCGCCCAGGCCGGAAGCGGCGGACGACGACCCGCTGATTGGAACGAGCGTTGGCAGCTATCAAATCATGCGGCTGCTCGGCAGCGGCGGCATGGGCGCGGTCTATCTCGCCGAGCACCCGGTCATTCGCAGCCGCGTGGCGGTGAAGTTCCTCCACCCGCAGTTCACCGCGAACAAGAAGATCGTCGATCGGTTCTTCAATGAAGCGCGCGCGGTCAACTTGATCGGGCACGACAACATCCTCAAGATCCTCGATCTCAATATCACCGCCGATGGCCGCCATTACTTCGTGATGGAGCTGCTGGAGGGGCGCCCGCTGCAGGCGCTGGTCGAGGAGGAGAAGCCGGTTCCGCTCGAGGTGGCGGGCCCGATATTGATTCAATTCTGCGAGGCGCTGCAGGCCGCGCACGATCAGCGGATCTTCCACCGCGATGTAAAGCCCGACAATGTGTATCTGACCGCGCACAAGGGCCGGAAGAACTTCGTCAAGGTGGTCGATTTCGGCGTCGCCAAGTTGACCGAGCCGGGCCCGGCCGCGAGCGCGCCCTCGCAGGGAATCGGCACCACGCAGACTGGCATGGTGGTGGGTACCCCCGCTTATATGTCGCCCGAGCAGGCGGGCGGCGTGCATAGCAAGATCGACGCGCGCAGCGATATCTATTCGACCGGCGTGATGATGTTTCAAATGGCCACCGGAAAGCTGCCGTTTCCGAGCGAGAACTTCGGCGAGGTGTTGATTGGCCACCTGCGCCTGGCGCCGCCGCGGCCGCGCGATTTGAATCCCGATATCCCGCTCGAATATGAGCAGGTCATTCTGCAGGCGATGGCCAAGAGCCAGGACGCGCGCCAGCAGAGCATGCGCGAGCTGGAGTCGCAGATATCGGAAGTGATGCACGCGCTGCGGATCTCCAAGGAGCTGCCGCCGGCCGACGAGCTGCCGCAGTCGCCCGAGATGGTGCGGCTCGCGCAGGCGCCGCTGCCGCCGCCGCGGCGCAGGAAGGAGGCGCCCCGGTTCGGCGAGGCCGAGGTGGCGAGCCCGGCGACCGGCCCGCTGCAGCGCTCGGGCCGCACGATGGCGACGCGCATCGCCGCGCCGATGACGGCGGTGCAGGACATCGGCGTGCCGCGCGTGAAGCCGAAGGGACAGCGCAACGCGCTGCTCGCGGCTGGCGCGGTCGCGCTGGTGGCCGCGGTGGCGCTGCTGGCGAGCGCGCTGTTGCGCGCAGGCGAGCCTGCCCAGAAGAGGAGGAGCCACCCGGCGCCTGCGAGCGCCCCGGCCGCGCCCGAGGAGCCGAGCGGGCCGGTGCTGCTCTCGATCGTCTCCGACCCGCTCGGCGCGGACGTCGAGGCGACCTGGCACGACGGCACGCGCGCCGGCCGCACGCCGTTCGATCTGCGCATCGCCCGCGACACCAAGGTCACGCTGGTGTTCCACCTCGCGGGATATGCGCCCTATCGACAGGACGTCATCGCCGACGAGTCCCAGGTGGTGACCGCGCTGATGCAGCGCGATGGCTCCGCGCGCCCGGCGGAAGCCCCGCGCAAGCCAGCGGAGAAGCCGCGCGCGCGCAACGGCAAGGACGAAGTCATCGACGTGGCGGATCAGCTGCAGTAGCGCTGCGCCGTGGGCATCGCGCGCGGGCGCGCCAGGCCCGGGCCGCAGCGCGTCTCGCGCGACCCGTCTTGACACGGACCCCCCGCGAGGCTTTTCTCGAAGGTTCCGACGGCGTTCCATCCGTCGAAGCGCCGCGCCGCACCGGAGAGACCGTGTCCCAGAGTGAAGAGGTCGAAGAGCTGCCCGCCGGATCCGAGCTGCCTCCCGAAGAGCCGGCCGCCGAAGAGGACGAGCTCATCGGCCGCACCATCGGCAGCTACGTGGTCACGCACCCGCTCGGCAAGGGCGGCATGGGCGCGGTCTACGCCGCTGAGCACCCGGTCATCGGCTCGCGCGTCGCCATCAAGTTCCTCCACCCGCAATATTCGGCGGACAAGAAGATCGTCGATCGCTTCTTCAATGAAGCGCGCGCGGTCAACGTCATCGGCCACGACAACATCCTCAAGATCCTCGACCTCAACGTCACCGAGGACAACCGCCACTACTTCATCATGGAGTTCCTCATCGGCAAGCCGCTGCAGAAGCTTGTCGAGGCGGGAAAGCCGGTGCCGCTCTCGGAGACGGGGCCGATCCTGCTGCAGTTCTGCGAGGCGCTCGAGGCCGCGCACGCGCACCAGATTTATCACCGCGATGTGAAGCCCGATAACGTCTATTTGATCGTCCACAAAGGGCGGAAGAACTTCGTCAAGGTGGTCGATTTCGGCATCGCCAAGCTGACCGGCAGCGACGGCGCCTCCACTGGCCAGACGCAGACTGGCATGGTGATGGGGACGCCCGCGTATATGTCGCCCGAGCAGGCGGGCGGCATGGGCAATTTGATCGATGCCCGCAGCGATATCTATTCGACCGGCGCGATGATGTATCAATTGGCGACCGGGCGATTGCCGTTCCCGGGCAGCTCGTTTGGCGAAGTGCTCATCGGCCATCTGCAGCAGACGCCGCCCGCGCCGCGCGAGCTCAATCCAGACATTCCGGAGGCGTACGAAGCGGTGATCCTGAAGGCGCTCGCCAAGAAGCAGGACGAGCGGCAGCAGACGATGCGGCAGCTGCACGACGAGATCAAAGCGGTGATGGATTCGCTGGGCATCTCCGCCGAGCTGCCGCGCGCGCTCGAGAGCGACCTGCCGCCGCCGAGCGCGACGTCGATGCACAAGCTCAAGCAGGGCGCGCGCACCACCAACCCGAAGGCGCGCCCCTCGAACCCGGGCGCGGCGATGCCGACGCCGGTGGCGACCCAGGCGACCCAGGCGACCCAGGCGCTCATCCAGCCTGCGCCGCCCAAGAGCAAGCTGGGGCTCTTCATCGCCATCGCAGCGGGGCTGATCCTCGTCGGCGGCGCGATCGGTTTCGCGATGCACCAGGCGAGCAAGCGGGCCGAGGCCGAGGCGGCGCAGCTGGCCGAGCGAGCCGCGAGCGAGGCGCGCGAGGCTGCGCGCAAGGCCGCCGAGGAAGAGCACGCCCGCCAGGTCGCGGCGCAGCAGGCGCTCCCCATCGGGCTGGTCGCGGTCTCCGAGCCGCTCGGCGCCAGCGTCACCGGCGACTGGACCGACCAGGACAAGCCGCAGCAGATGGTCGGCATCACGCCGATGACCTTCAAAGTCCCGCGCAACGCGAAGGTCCGCTTCACCTTCGCCAAGCCCGGTTTTCTTCCTTATGCGCAGGACGTGATCGCAGATCAGGAGAAGACGATCGCGGCCAAGCTCGAGGAGGAGAAGCCGGTCCCCGCCGCCGAGCCGGCCAAACCGGTCAAGCCGGCGAAGCCCAAGGCGGCGAAGAAGCCGGCCGCCGACGGCGACCAGAAGGAAGACCCGCTTCCGATCGATTTCTAGTCGCCGCGTTCGCACGGACAACAACCGGTTTCCAAACCTCAACGATTTGCCGCTAGAGTCGCAGCGCGCTCGAAAGTCGCGCGTCTCTTGCGGTGGGAGGAATCGTGAAGAAGCTTTCGTTGGCCCTGATCGCGCTGCTCGCAGCCCTGCTGGTGGTCGCCCGCCCGGCCCGCGCCGACGAGACCTCCGACGAGTTCAAGGCCCACGTCCAGCGCGCGAAGGTGCACTACGATCTCGGCGAGTTCGAGGACGCCGCCGAGGAGTACACGCAGGCCTACCGCATCAAGGCCGTGCCGGGCGCGCTCTTCAACATCGCGCAGGCCTATCGCCAGGCGAGCAAGTACGACAAGGCGCGCCAGTTCTATCGCGCGTATCTGCGCGAGGCGAACCCGGAGCCGAAGCAGCGCGCGGTGGTGGAGAGGGCGATCAAGGAGCTCGACGAGCTGATCGCGAAGGAAGAGAAGACCAAGAACAGCGCGCCCAAGGGCGTGCCGCCGCTCTCGCCGGGCCGCGACGACGACAACGCGCATCGGGCGGCCGCGCAGCAAGAGACGCTGCTGCCGCCCGTGCCGGAGCGCAGCAGCGCCGCTGCGGCCAGCGTGCGTCCGCCCGCCGAGACCAGCGCCGCCGCGACCGCGCCAGCGGGCAAGGCGAAGCCCGCGGCGGTCTCGACCCGGCTCGCCCCCGGCAAGTCGGTGCAGCCGGAGAACGTCGCGGTCGTCGACACGCAGGCGAACAAGGGCAAGAGCCACACCTGGGCCTATGTCACCGGCGGCGTTGCGCTGGCGCTGCTCGCGGGCGGCGCCGTCTTCGCGGTCGAGGCCTCGAAGACCGACAGCAACATCACCGGCAGCCCGCACGATCGGGCCACCGCCGACAGCCTCATCAGCACCAGCAAGACCGATCACATGCTGAGCGCCGTGCTCTTCGGCGTCGGCGCGGCTGCCGCGGTGGGCGCGGGAGTTCTCTTCTTCGTGCCCACCTCCGGGCCGAGCGGCGGGACGGGCGCGGCGGTCGGCGGGCATTTCTAGCTGGCGGAGAGAATCGTGAATCGCCCGTTGCGCATCGCTCTGCTGCTCGTCGCGGCTCTCTGCCTGCGCGGCCCTGCGGCCCGCGCGGATGAGCCGACGGACGAGTTCAAGGCCCACGTCCAGCGCGCGAAGATCCACTACGACCTGAACGAGTTCGAAGAAGCCGCCGAGGAGTATACGCAGGCGTATCGCATCAAGCCCGCGCCGGCCGCGCTCTTCAACATCGCGCAGGCCTATCGGCAGGCGGGCAAGTATGACAAGGCGCGCGCGTTCTATCGCTCGTATCTGCGCGAGGGAAATCCCGATCCGAAGAGCCGGGCGGTGGTGGAGAAGGCGATCAAGGAGCTCGACGAGCTGATCGCCAACGAGGTGCGCACCAAGAGCAGCCCGCCCAATGGCGTGCAGATGTCGGTCGCGCCGCCGCCGGCCGGGGGAGCGGCTGCGCGCGCGCAGGACGAGCTCTCGCCAGCGGCGCCAGCCCGGCATCCGGGGGCGAGCCCGGCGACGCCGGCGGGCTCGGCCGCGGCGGTCAAGGCTCCAGATCTTTCTGCAGCGCCGGCGCCGACCGCACAGCTCAAGAGCAGCCCTCCCTCGACGGGCGCAGCCGCCGTGCAGCCTGCGCCGCCTCCTTCCGCGCCGGCGCGCGCGGTCCACGCCGAGAACGTCGCGTCCATCGAGGCGCAGCCGAAGACGGGCCGCAGCCACGCGTGGGCCTACGTGGCTGGCGGCGTCGCGCTGGCGGCGCTCGCTGGCGGCACGGTCTTCGCGGTCTCCGCCAACAAGAGCGACGACGATCTCTTCGCCAGCGCGCACGACCGCGCCACGGTAGACAGCGCGATCAGCACCGCCAAGACCGACCGGCTGCTCAGCGCGATCCTCTTCGGCGTGGGCGGCGCGGCCGCGGTGGGCGCGGGCCTGCTCTACTTCCTGCCCACCACCGGCCCCAGCGGCGGCGGCGGCGCGGCCGTGGGCGGACACTTCTAGATTCTCCTGTATAGAGCAGCCGTGAATCCGCTTCCGCACCGCGCCGGGATGCTCCCCGAAGAGGCCGTCCAGCAGCTCGGCCACCTCGGCGTCGACCTGCGCGTCGGGCGGCAGCTGCTGCTCTCCGCGGTGGGCCGCGGAGAGACCGATCTCTCCAGCGTGAAGGACATCGCGAAGGCGAAGCTGGCGGCCATCGCGGCGGCGACGCGCTGCGAGCCGCTCGAGATCGCCTCGCGCGAGGACGCCCCCGACGGCTTCCGCAAATATCTCTTCCGCCTCCACGACGGCCAGAAGGTCGAGGCGGTGCGCATCCCCATCCCGTGCGAGGCGCCAGGCGCGCGGCTCGAGGCGTTCGAGGGCAAGGAGAAGAAGTACATCGTCTGTGTCTCGTCGCAGGCCGGCTGCGCGCTCGCGTGCGCGTTCTGCGCGACGGGCGAACTGGGCTTTTCGCGAAACCTCCTCGCGCACGAGATCGTCGGCCAGGTGCTGGCGGTGCGCGCCGAGGCCGACCGCCCCGTGCGCGGCATCGTCTTCATGGGGATGGGCGAGCCGTTCCTCAACTACGACGAGGTCATTCGCGCGGCGAAGATCCTCTCGCATCCGTGCGGCGCGCAGATCGACTCGCGCACCATCACCATCTCGACCGCGGGCATCGTCCCGGCCATCCGGCGCTTCACGCAAGAGGGGCACAAGTACCGCCTCGCCGTCTCGCTGACGCAGGGCGATCCGGCGAAGCGCGCGAAGCTGATGCCCATCGAGCGCATCCACTCGAGCGCCGAGCTGATCGCGGCGATGCACGACCACGCGCGCACGAACCGCACGCGGGTGCTGGTCGAGTATGTGCTCCTCGGCGGCGTCAACGATCGGCCCGAGGACGCGCAGGCGCTGGTGGAGCACCTCGACCCGTGCCTGGTGAAGGTCGACCTGATCGACGTCAACGGCGGCGTCGGGAGCTTCTCGCGAGCGACGGCGGCGGCGCGCTCGGCGTTTCTCGATGTGCTGGCGGCGGCGAAGATGCCGTTCGGCGTGCGCTACTCGGGCGGTCAGGAAGTCTCGGCCGGATGCGGCCAGCTGGCGGCGGGCGAGCTCGGGCGCGCGCCGGGAGCGCGGCTGCCGATCCTCGCGTCGAGCTAGCCCGCGCGCGCAATGAATGAAGCAAACAGGCCGTTGGTCTCGCGCGTGAGCGAAGAGTGTCGCGCCGGGTCGAGCGCCGGGGTAGATTCGCCTCCGCTTCAAAGTCCTTGCAGCGCGCACGACCTCGATTCGCAAGGCGCCGGATTCGAGTTGAATGCAAGCATGAGCGCCGCGTCCAATGGGGCATGAACTTCATGCGCGACGACATCCAGAGCCGAACCCTCCGCTTTTCTGGCGCGCTGCTGATCGCTGCGGCCTGCGCGCTGACCACGTTCGCTGCCCGCGCCGACGAGGCCGCGCCGCAATCCGCATCGGGCGCGCCGGCCGCGCTCGCGGTGCGAGACGACGCTGGCCCTGCCGCGCCGCGCACGGAGCTGCGCGACGAGGTCGATGACGACGACGACGACGACGATCTGCCGCAGCCGCCCGCGCCGCCGCCTCCTCCTCCGCCTCGCCGCCACCTGCGCCGCCGGCCGGTGCCGGTGCGGCCCGTCGTCTACTCGCCGCACGACGCGCGCGAAGGCGCCATCTTTTCGCTCGGCGTCGGCGGCGCGCAGCAGTACGTCAGCGGCGCCGGCCACTCGGGCGCGTTCGACACCGATCTGCGGCTCGGCTACGGCTTCAGCGACCGGTTCCAGCTCTTCTTCGATCTCGATGGCACCGAGCCGCCGCAGGACTCCTACCAGGCGCTCTCGATGTGGCACCTGCGCCTGCACGGCCAGACGGTGCTGGTCGGCGATCGGCGCGGCAACGGGCTCAACCTGAACGTCGGCATCGGCCTGGGCGGCGTCTCCACGCAGGGCTACCAGAACGTGCACGACTCGTCGCAGGTCGGCGTGTCGGTCGGCGGCGGGCTCTCTTACGAGGCGCGCCTCTCGCCGCACTTCGCGCTCGCGCCCGAGATTTTTGCGACCTGGCAGCAGGTGCCGAACAACAACAACCTGCCCAGCGACATCGCCTGGCAGTACGGGTTGCGGCTCAACATCGTCTGGTACTCCGCATTCTAGAATCCGTTTCACCCCTCGGGGTTCGAAACCGCTTCGTTTCTTCCAGAGCGGACGGCGCAGGGCGCGGCCGGCCCTGCGCGAGCGGTGGCTGGCCTGCGCGTTCCCCGCTATAAACCGGCCCCCTTGGACAACATCAGCGTCGAAAAGACGGTTCTCGAAAACGGCTTGCGGGTGCTCACGGTGGGCCTGCCCCACCTGCATGCCGGGCTGGTGAACGTCTACGTGCGCGTCGGCTCGCGCTACGAGGACGCGCGCAACAACGGCGTCAGCCACTTTCTCGAGCACCTCTTTTTTCGCGGCAGCGCCGGCTTCCCCGACGGGCGCGCGCTCAACGCGATGGTCGAGGACGTCGGCGGCGACCTCAACGGCATCACCGCGCGCGACCACGGCTACTACACGTCGCCGTTCCACCCGGCCCGGCTGGAGCTGCCGCTGCAAGTGCTGGGCGATCTGCTCGCGCGGCCGCTCTTCAAGGAGATCGAGCTCGAGCGCGAGGTGATCCTCGAGGAGATCCTCGACGAGGTCGACGAGGACGGCCGCGACATCGACGTGGACAACCTCTCGCGGCGCGCGCTGTTCGGCGCGCACTCGCTTGGCCTCAAGATCGCCGGCACGCGCGAGACGGTGGCCGCGCTCACCGAGGCGGACGTGCGCGCGCAGCACCTGCGCGCGTACGGCGCGAAGAACATGCTGCTCGTCTGCGCCGGTCCGCTCGAGCACCGGCGCGTCGCCGAGATGGCCGCGCAGGCCTTCCGCCATCTGCCGACCGGCGCCTTTCTGAGCCAGGGCCCCGCGCCGGTGCTGCCGACCCGCAGCGAGCCCGAGCTGATCCTCGTCGATCACAAGGGCGAGTCGCAGACGCAGGTGCAGCTGAGCTTCGCCGGCCCGCCCGAGGAGCATCCCGACTTCGCGGCACTGCAGCTCATCCGGCGCATCCTCGGCGACGGCCTCTCCTCGCGGCTGCAGGGCGAGCTGGTCGAGAAGCGCGCGCTCGCCTACTCGGTGGGCGCGGGCGCCGATCCGTTCACCGACTGCTCGGTCTTCGACGTGGGCGCGGCCTGCGCGCCGCGCAAGGCGGTGCAGGTGGCCGAGGCGCTGCTCGAGCTGCTCGGCGATCTCTGCGCGCGCGAGGTGCCCGCCGCCGAGCTCGAGCGGGCCAAGTCGAAGTCGCGCATCCGCGTCGAGTTCATGCAGGACGGGCCCGCCGAGATGGCCGAGTGGTACGGCCTCGACGAGCTGCTGCGCGGCCGGATGGAGAGCCCGCTCTCGTGGCTTGGGCGGATGGAGGCCGTCACCGCAGACGATCTGCTGCGCGTGGCGAACGGCGTGTTCGCGCGCGGCCGGCTGGTCGCGTGCGCGGTGGGCCCGCTCGCGGGCATCGACAAGAAGCTGCAGACCTTGCTGGGCGCGGCCGAGCGGCTGCCTCGATGAGCCCGGTCGATCCGCTGGGCGGCTTGGGACATCCTGGCCACGGCGGTGCGAATCTGCCCGGGGATCCCTCGCCGCCGACGCGGCGCCCGCCCGCCGGACCGGGCGCGCCGCAAGGTCCGCGCGTCGGCTTTCGCCTGCAGGCGAGCGGCACCCCGACCGCGTGGGCGCTGGTGCTGGTGCTGGGCGGCTTCTTCATCGCCCAGTGCGCGCTCGGCGACTGGAACATGGAGGACCCGCTCGCGCTCTTCCGGCTGGGCGCGCTGCACTGGCTCTCCGTGCTCGACGGCGACTTCTTCCGGCTGGGCGCCTACTCGTTCCTGCACATCGGCGTCGCGCACTTCTTGCTCAACGCCTACGCGCTCTGGATCCTCATGCGCCCCATCGAGCTCTCCTACGGCTCGGTCTCCGCGCTCGGGATCTACGCGGCCGCGGTGATCGGCGGCGGCGCCGCGTCGATGGCGTGGGCCATCCACAGCAACAACGCGTTCATGCTGGCGGCCGGCGCATCGGGTGGCATCTTCGGACTCTTCGGAGCGCAGATCTCGCTCTGGCTGCGGCTGCGTTCGCGCCTGCCTCCCGAGGCGTCGAAGCTGGCGGTGCGCGGACTGGTGATGAACTTGCTCCTCAACGTCTTCATCTCCTGGCAGGCGGCGGCGAACGGGATGGCGCTCGACAACTCCGCGCACCTCGGCGGCATCGCCACCGGCCTGTTCTTCGGCCTGGCCGCGCCGCTGGCGGTGCTGCCCGGGCGCTTCTGGCAGAAGCCCGCGCAGGCGCTGCTCGTGCTCGCGACGTTCGCGCTCGCCTCGATGGAAGGGGCGGCCGTCGCCCGCGCGATCCACCCGCACACGCGCCTTCTGCAAGGGCCCGGCGTCGCCGCGGACGCGCCGTGGATGCTGGTCCCCGCGACGCCCGGCATCGCGGTGGGCCCGGGAGGGATCGGAATGGAAGCGAGCATCGCGCGGCTCGCCGAGCCGCTCGCGCTCGTCGAGGGCAGCGACGCGCTCCGCGTCGGCGAGCGCACCTGGGCGCGCACGCGCAGCGCGGGCGAGCAGGGCGAGACGCTGCTCACGCTCCGCGCGCAGGAGGGCAGCGGGAGCCTGCGCATCGAAGTGATCTGCGCCACCGAGACCTGCCGCGGCGGCCTCGCCGACGACGCCGCGCTGCAGCTGGCCAAGAGCATCCGCGCCGAGTAGCGCGCTACTTCTGCCCGCCGCTCGAGGCGGCCGCGCGCGACTCTTCTTGCGGCTCGCTCGCCGGCTCTGCCGGCTCGGGCTCGCTGCCCGGCGCGCCCAGCGCCCACGCGCCCGCCGGATGGCGCGCGAGCAGCTCGACATCTCCGGCCGAGAGGGTCGCGGTCCGCACCACCGACAGCCGCGCGTCGGCGAGCACGATCTGCGCGCTCCCGTCGGAGTGGCGGCGCACGCGTGGCCGTTCGCCGCGCTCCTGCATCTTGGCGAGATGAAGCTCGAGATCGCGCAGATGCCGATCGATGCGCAGCGCGGCCTTCGCGCCGCCGGTGAAGACGTGGAAGTGCTTGTTCCGCGAGAGCGGCCGCTCGCCGTCGTGAAGGCGTTCGAGCAATCTGTGAAGGAAGCCGCTCACAGGCGAAAGGTAGCACGCGCGCGATCGGCGGCGCGACCCCTGCGCGCGACGAAAGCGATTGTCGCAAAAACGCTGCGGGCGGCTCCCAGCGCGGGCGCGCGCGGCGCAAGGCCCGCCCGTGTTTCACCCACGTTGACGCACACGGATGCAACGGAAGCAACCTTGCCTCAGCGCGGGGTGGTCAATATTCTTCGAGGGCTGCTCTAGATCACGCTGGGGCAGCAGTCAGTGCATCGTCGGCCGCTTGGACAAACGGCCGCTTGCGAAAGGCAGAACGGAAATGGCTACAGGAACTGTGAAGTGGTTCAACGACGCGAAGGGCTACGGGTTCATCACTCCGGATGGCGGCGGCAAGGACGTGTTCGTCCACCACACCGCGATCCAGATGGAAGGCTTCCGCAGCCTCGCTGAAGGGCAGAAGGTGGAGTTCGAGGTGACCGAGGGGCCCAAGGGCCCGCAGGCGGCCAACGTCCGGAAGGGGTAATCGGCATCATCGCAGGTCGACTCAGATCGCCCGGCATCCTGCACAGGTGCCGGGCGATCGCATTTTGCGTCCTGGCGATGCGGCGCTTGAGAGCCGCTCTGGGCGCGGCTTTCAGGCCGCGAGCGGCAGGCGCAGCGTGAAGGCGGTTCCCTGACCGAGGGTGCTGGCGCAGGTCAGCTCGCCGCCGTGCTCCTGCGCGATCTCCTGCGAGAGCGCGAGGCCCAAGCCGGTGCCGCGCTCCTTGGTAGTGAAGAACGGATCGAAGATCCGCTGCAGCCGCTCGGGCGGAATGCCGGGGCCGGTGTCCCTGATCTCGACGAAGAGCGAGCCGGCGGCGCGGCGCGTGCTCACCGAGAGCGTGCCGCCGCCTGGCATCGCCTCGCGCGCGTTGCGGATCAGGTTGAGCAGCAGCTGGCGGATCTGGCCGGGGTCGAACGGCAGCGCCGGCAGGTCAGGCGCGAGCGAGCTGTGCAGCGAGACGCCGGCCGCGGTCAGCTCCGGTCCGACGAACGCGAGCAGCTCGCGGACCGACTCGTTGAGGTCCGCGCTGAGCGGCTGCGGGCGCGGCAGCCGCGCGTAGCGCAGGTACTCCTCGGTGATGCTCGCCAGCCGATCCACCTCGCGCGCGATGGCCGCGCAGAGCGTGATCGCCGCGCGGCGCGCCTCCTCTCGCTCGGCCTCGCTCGCGGGCGGCTCGTGCGTCTCGCCCGCTCCCTGCGCGGAGAGGCGCTCGCCCAGCTCCTCCGCGTTGAGGCCGATCGCCGAGAGCGGGTTGCGGATCTCGTGCGTGATCTGCGCGGCGATGCGCCCGATGGCGGCGAGTCGCTCGGAGCGCACCAGCGCCTCGCTCTGCGCGCGCAGCTGCTGTTCGCGGGCCGAGAGGCGCTGCGCCATCGCGTTGAACTCGCGCGCCAGCACCGCCAGCTCGTCGCCGCCGCTGTCCGGCACGTGGTGCGCCACCGCGTCGGGCGCGCCGCGGCCGAGCGCCTGGGCCGCCTCGGTCAGCGCGGCGATGGGCGAGAGCGCGCGCTGCGACAGCCAGGTGATCAGCACGCCGACGCCGAGCACCAAGAGCGCCAGCGCGGCCAGCATCGTGCGCGTCTCGCGCTCCTGCGCCTGCGCCTCGGCGACGCCGCGGTTCATCTGCACTTGCAGCGCATCGAGCGTCGCCTTCAGCTCGTAGTCGACCCGCCGCTCGGCGGTCTGCAGCCGCTCGATCTGCTCGCGCAGCTCCGGCATCTCGCGCGGCGAACGCGGCGACGGGCAGTCCGCAGGCGCGGCCGCGCAGCGCGCGCGGTGCTTGTCGAGCAGCGAGGCGAACAGCTGGCTCTCGCTCTCCGCCTGCGCGATCCGCTCGCTCAAGATCGACAGCCGCGCGTCGATGCGCTGGAGCGAGTCGGCGTTGCCCTCGTTGGCGCTGGGCGCGCGCGCGGCGATCTGCACCAGCGTGCGCGCGCGCGCGAGCTTCTCGCCCACCACCCGCGCGAAGTAGGTCCGATCGAGGTCGAGCAGCGACTGCCGCGCGACCGGATCCTTCTCGTCCAGCAGCCGCTCGGTGCTGCGCGCGCGCTCCTTCTCGAACGCCTCGAGCGAGCTCGCCTCGCGGGTGAGCGGAAAATAGCCGCTGGAGATGAGCGAGAGTCCGTAGCCGATGCGCCGCACGCGCAGCACGGCAAACAGCGAGACCGCTCCCGAAGTGAGCAGCACCGCGAGGAAGCCGATGAAGATGCGGCTGGCGATCGACAAGCGCATGAGTCGATCAACCCTCGCGCTTGCGCCGGTACTCTGCCTTGACGAACTCCATCAGCGCATCGAGGTAGCTCTCGATGGGCGGGCAGCGGATGCCGGTCCCGTCGAGCAGCTCCAGCGTGTTGCGCGAGGAGAAGAACACCAGGTGGTTCACGGTGGCGATGGCCATCCGCTCTTCGCGCGTGAGCCGCTCCAGGCCGGGCAGCTTGAGCAGCGCGTCGGTGAGCCGGTAGCCGAGCGAGAGGCGCGGCAGCTTGCGGCCCATCCGCTGCGCGACCAGCTCGTAGACGCGGCGCACGCTGCCCGGGTTCGGGTCGACGATGTGGAAGGTGCGGCCCACCGCGCGCGGGTCGTGGTGGATCTGGTTGGCGGTGGCGACGACGAAGTCGACCGGGACCACGTTGAGCGGCGCGACCCCGCTGTGCGGCAGCGGCAGCGGCATCGAGACCGGCCCGCTCGTCAGCATGATCCCGATGGTGTACGGGCCGCCGAAGCGATCGATCTCACCCGTGCGCGAATCTCCGACGACGATGGACGGGCGCAGCACGGTGCAGGGCAGCTCGGTCATCGCGCGGCGCACCAAGAGCTCCGCTTCGAAGCGCGTCTCCTCGTAGCCGTTGCGGAAGCGCTGGCCCGCGGCCAGCTCGTCCTCGGCGACGACGCCGGTGCGGTCGCCCGCGACGAAGACGGTGGAGACGTGCGTGAAGCGGCGCAGGTGGCGGCAATCTTCGGCGAGCTCGATGAGCGCGCGCGTGCCCTCGACGTTCACCTTGGCGAGCACGGCGCGCTCGGCGGTCAGATCGCTCCACTCAGCGGCGTGGAAGATGTCGGTGATCTGCGCGGTGAGCGCGCGGTACTCGGCGGTGGAGAGGCCGAGGTGCAGGTTGGAGACGTCGCCGTCGAGGATCTGCAGGCGAGGCCGCTGGTCGGGGGGCAGCGCGTCGGCGAAGGCGCGCGCGTCGGCGAGGTGGCGCTGGCGGCAGAGCAGGGTGACCGCCGCGGTGGGATCGCGCTCGAGGAAGGCCTGCGCCGAGCGGCGCGCGACGAGCTTGGGGAAGCCGGTCAGCAAGTAGGAAGCGTGGCGGACTTCTGCGGAGCCGGTCATGCGCCCTCCGGGGGCGAAGGTTTCGCGAACGGCGAGGCCTCTCCGCGCAGCGCCGCGATCGCGCGCGCGACCTGCGGGATGAGCGCGGCCAGCGCGCCGCCGTTGTCGAGGACCATCGTTGCTACCGCAACCTTCTGCTCTTCGGGGAGCTGCGCGGCGATGCGCTGCCGCGCTTCGTTTTCGCTCAAGCCGTCGCGCGCCAGCACCCGCTGCAGCCGCACCGCGGGCGGCGCGGTGACGACGATGAGGCCGTCCTGCCCGCGCTGGAGGCCGTTCTCCACGATCAGCGCCGCTTCGTAGAGCGCGACCGGATGCCCCTCGTCCTCGAGCGCCTGCAGCCGGCGGCGCACCTCGAGCGCGATGCGCGGATGGAGGATCGCCTCGAGCGCCGCGCGCTCGTCCGGATCGGCGAAGACGCGCGCGCCCAGCGCGGGCCGGTTCAGTTCGCCCGCGTCCGAGACCACGCCGGGAAAGCGCGCGGCGATCTCGAGCAGCGCCGGCATGCCCGGCGCGACCACGTCGCGCGCGACGCGATCGGCGTCGACCACCGGCACGCCCGCCGCCGCGAAGAGCCGCGCGACCGTGCTCTTGCCCGACCCGATGTTCCCCGTCAGCCCGATGACTTTCACACGCGGCACTCTACTTCGCTTGGGCTTTGGGAGATTGGGCTTTGGACTTTGGGAAAATGCCGCGACTGTGCGCATGGAGTGGAGATGCACCTGTGCTTCGCGCTCCTCCTCGCTCCGCTCCTCGCGCAGCTCCAGCCGCTGCCGCCGCAGCTGGTCCCGCTCGACTCGCCCGCTGGCGAAAAGCTGCTCTTCGAGTCGAGCGCGCGCGCCGCCTACTTCCCGCTCGCCGCGCAGTTCACCACGCAGAAGTCGACCGCCTACTGCGGCGTCGCCTCGGCGGTGATGGTGCTCAACGCGATGCCGATCGCCGCGCCGGTGGCGAAGGAGTGGGCGCCGTTTCGCGCCTTCACGCAGGAGAACGTCTTCGGCCCGCAGTCGCCGGTGACCGCGGCGCTGGTCTCGAGCGGCGGGCTCACCGTGGAGCAGCTCTCTGCGCTGCTGCGCTCCAACGGCGCGCAAGTCGATGTGTTGCATGCCAACGATTCGTCGCTGGAGAAGTTTCGCAGCGACGCAAAGAGCGCGCTCGCGCAGAGCGGCCACCACGTGCTGATCGACTTCTCCCGCCCCGAGCTGGGCCAGGACCTGGGCGCGCACTGGTCGCCGCTCGCCGCCTACAACGAGAAAGAAGATCGCTTCCTCGTCCTCGACGTGGCCCGCTTCCGCTACCCGCCCTACTGGGCGCGCACCGCCGACCTCTTCGCCGCGATGAACACCCGCGACCTCGACGCCGGCCAGCAGCGCGGCTACCTGCTCGTCTCGCCCGCCGCCCGCGCGCCCGCGCGCATCGAGGTGCCTGGCCTGCGCCACAAGATCGTGCTCTACGCGCTGCTCGCCGCCTCGCTGCTGCTGCTCGCCGGCGCGATCCTCGGCGCGTCGATCGGGCGCCACCTCCTTCGCAAGAAGTTGCGCGGCTGACGAGCCATTCGCTGGCGTTCGCCTCCGTTCTTGTCCGGTCCAGCCTCTATCTCCCCCCTCGGCGCTCTTTGCGTTGACGCGGACGCCCGCGCGAAAGTAGGGTCCGCGCCCTTCGAGAGGCACCCCCGTGGACGACAAGCTCCAAGAGATCGCGCGCCGCTTCGAGCGGCTCACCGCCGATCTGAGCAACCCGGAAGTCATCACCGATCGCACCCGCTTCCAGCAGGTCGCCAAGGAGCGCTCGCAGCTGGAGCCGCTGGTGGACGCGTTCCACGAGTTCACGCGCGTGCGCGCGCAGCTCGAAGAGACCGAGGCGCTGCTCGCCGATCCGGAGATGCGCGAGATGGCGCAGGAGGAGCTGCCGGCGCTGCGCGCGCAGGTGGCCGACCTCGACAGCAAGCTGAAGATCCTGCTCTTGCCGAAAGACCCCAACGACGAGCGCGACGTCATCCTGGAAGTGCGCGCGGGCGCGGGCGGCGACGAGGCGGGCCTGTTCGCGGGCGAGATCCTGCGCGTCTATCTTCGCTACGCGGAGCGGCGCGGCTGGAAGGCGACGCTGATGGACACCAGCGAGAACGCGGCCGGCGGCATCAAGGACGCGAGCGTCACCATCAACGGCGACGGCGTCTACTCGGCGCTCAAGTACGAGAGCGGCGTGCACCGCGTCCAGCGCGTGCCGGCGACCGAAGCGCAAGGGCGCATCCACACCTCGACCTGCACGGTCGCGGTGATGCCGGAGGCGGAAGACGTCGACGTGCAGATCAACCCGGCCGACATCCAGATGGACGTGATGCGCTCGACGGGTGCGGGCGGGCAGAGCGTGAACACCACCGACTCGGCGGTCCGCCTGACGCACAAGCCGAGCGGCGTCATCGTCAAGTGCCAGCAGGAGAAGTCGCAGCTGAAGAACCGCGCGATGGCGCTGCGCATGCTGCGCACCAAGCTCTACGAGATGGAGCTGGAGAAGCAGCAGAGCGCGCGCGACGCGGCCCGCAAGAGCCAGGTCGGCACCGGCGATCGCAGCGAGAAGATCCGCACGTACAATTTTCCGCAGGACCGGCTCACCGATCACCGCATCGGGCTGACGCGGCACAACCTGCCGGCGGTGATGGACGGCGACATCGAGGACATCCTCGTCGCCTGCCGCACGCATTTCCAGGCGGAGGCGCTCCAGCAGCAGATGGGGCAGCCGTCGAAGGACCAGCCGTGAGCGCGCTGACGGCAGGCGCGCAGCCGACCGTGGGCGAGCTGTGGGGCGCGCTCACCGAGCGGATGCGCGCGCCGGAGCTGTTCAGCGAGGACGCGCGGCTGGAGGCGGGCGAGCTGCTCGCGCACGCGTTCGGCGTGCTGCCGGGCGAGCTGGGCGCGCGGCAGACGTTCCGCGTGACCGAGGCCGAGCACAACAAGATCCTCTCGGTGCTCGCGCGCAGGCTCTCGCCCGAGCCGACCGCGTACATCGTCGGCGCGGTGGAGATCGGCGGGCTGCGTTTCAAGGTCGATCGTCGCGGCTTCATCCCGCGGCTCGATCTCACCGTGCTGGTCGAGGCGGCGCTCGCCGGCGTGCCCGCGGGCGCGAGCGGGCGCGCGCTCGATCTGGCGAGCGGCATCGGCGCGGCCGGCATCTGCCTTGCGCACGCGCGGCCCGGCCTGCAGCTCGACCTCGCCGACGTCTCGCCCGAGGCGATCGAGCTGGCGCGCGAGAACGCCGACCTGCTCATCCCCGGCCGCGCGCACTGCTGGTCGGGTGATCTCTTCGCCGCGCTGCCGCCCGAGCGGCGCGGCAGCTACCGGGTGATCACCGCGAACCCGCCCTGGGTGCCGGACGGCACGTTCCTGCCCGACGAGGTGCTCGATCACGAGCCCACCGTCTCGTTCTTCGGTGGCCCCGACGGGCTCGATCTGGTGCGCAAGATCATCGCCGAGCTGCCCGCGTGGCTTGCGAGCGGCGGCATCTATTCGCAGGAGTGCGATCCCTCGCAGGTCGAGAAGGTGCTCGGGCTGCTGCGCGAGGCGGGCCTCACCCAAGAGCGCGCGCACGCCGACAAGGAGGGCGTCCTGCGCGTCGTCAGCGCGGTGCGCCCGTGAGCGAAGCGGCAGCGCCCGGCGAGGCGCGCTGGACCATCCGCTCCATCCTCGCCTGGTCGCGCGACTGGCTGGCGAAGAAGGGCGTGGAGAACCCGCGGCTCGACGCGGAGCTGTTGCTCGCGAGCGCGCTGCAGGTGCCGCGGATCAAGCTCTACGTCGATCACGAGAAGCCGCTGCAGCCGGACGAGCTGGCCCGCTTCAAGGCGCTCATCCTCCGCCGCGCCGAGCGCGAGCCGGTCGCCTACCTGCTCGGCACGAAGGAGTTCTACGGGCGGCCGTTCGCGGTCGACAAGCGCGTGTTCATCCCGCGGCCGGAGACGGAGCTCTTGGTGCAGGCGGTGCTCGCGCACCTCGCGCAGCGCTTTCCCGCGCCTGGCGCGGCTTTGCTGCGCGCGCTCGATCTCTGCGCCGGTAGCGGCGTCGTCGGCGCCACGCTGGCGGCCGAGCGCGAGGACCTCTCGGTCGACCTGGTCGAGCTGTCTCCCGAGACGGCCGAGGTGACGCGCGCCAACCTGAGCCGCCACGCCCCCGAGCGCACGCGCGTGCTGCTGGGCGATCTCTTCGCGCCGCTCGAGCCAGGCGCGCGCTACGCGGCCATCGCCAGCAACCCGCCGTACATCCCGCTGCGCGACAAGCCGGCGCTCGCCCCCGAGATCACGCGGCACGAGCCGCAGCTCGCGCTCTACAGCGGCGAGGACGGCCTCGACGTGCTCCGCCGGCTGGTCGCCGAGGCGCCGCGCTGGCTCGAGCCGGGCGGCCTGCTCGCGCTCGAGCTCGATCCTTCGCAAGCGCAGACCGTGGCCGCGCTCGCCGCCGCCGCGGGCCTCGTCGACGCGCGCGTCGAGCGGGACCTGGCCGGGCTCGCCCGCCTGGTGCTCGCGCGCGCCCCCTGAAGACGCTTCACGCCGCCGCTCGCCAATTCTGTTGCATCGCAATAATTGGTACACAAACGATTCGAGGCAGACGATGGACGCGATCGAGATTCACGGCGGCACGCAGCTCAAGGGCGAGGTCACCGTCTCTGGCTCCAAGAACGCGACGCTGCCGATGCTCTGCGCCGCGCTGCTCGCGCCCGGCCGCTCGCGCTTCTTCGACGTGCCCGCGCTCGCCGACCTGCGCACGATGGGCAAGCTGCTCGCGCACATGGGCTGCGTGGTCGATCCGCTCTCGGCCGGCCCGGGCATGGGCTCGACGCTCTCCATCGACGCCACCGAGATCCGCGCGCCGGAGGCCCCGTACGAACTGGTCAAGACGATGCGCGCGTCGGTGCTGGTGCTGGGCCCGCTGGTGGCGCGGCTCGGGCGCGCGAAGGTCTCGCTGCCGGGCGGCTGCGCCATCGGCGCGCGGCCGATCGACCAGCACTTGAAGGGCCTGACCGCGCTGGGCGCGACCATCACGCTCGCGCACGGCTACGTCGAGGCGACCGCGAGCCGGCTCACCGGCACGCGCTTCAACTTCGATCTGCCCACCGTGACCGGCACGGAGAACTTGATGATGGCGGCCGCGCTCGCCGAGGGTGAGACGGTGCTGGAGAACTGCGCGCGCGAGCCGGAGATCGAGGCGCTGCAGACGATGCTGGTCGCGATGGGCGCGAAGATGCGCGGCGCGGGCACCTCGACCATCACCATCGAGGGCGTCTCGCAGCTCCACCCGATCGACACGATGGTGGTGCCTGACCGCATCGAAGCGGGCACGCTGATGACCGCGGCGATGATCACCAGCGGCAACGTGCTGGTGCGCCGCGCGCCAGCGACGCACCTCGAGGCGCTCAGCAGCAAGCTGCGCGAGGCGGGCGCGACGGTGACCGTCGAGGGCGACGGCCTGCGCGTGATCGGCCCCGACCGGCCGAGCCCCATCGACGTGATCACCGCGCCGCACCCGGGCTACCCGACCGACCTGCAGGCGCAGCTGATGGCCTGCCTGTGCCTCTCCACCGGCGCGAGCCGCGTGGTCGAGACCATCTTCGAGAACCGCTTCATGCACGTGCAGGAGCTGCAGCGGCTCGGCGCGGACATCGCGGTCGACGGCAACACGGCGCTCGTGCGCGGCCGGCCGGAGCTGCAGGGCGCGCCGGTGATGGCGACCGACCTGCGCGCGTCCGCGTCCTTGGTGCTGGCCGGTTTGCGCGCGACCGGCATGACCACCGTCTCGCGCGTCTACCATCTCGACCGCGGCTACGACGGCTTGGAGAAGAAGCTCGCTTCTCTCGGCGCACGCATCCAGCGAGTGCGCGCCTGATGAATGACCGATGTGTCCCCGGCGCCACGGCGATTGCCTGCGCGGCGCGCGGTGCGCTAGGTTCGCGGCCAAGCTTGGAACTTCCCGAGCTGTGAGGAGCCTGACACCGCCATGGATTGCCCGCGCGACAACGTCGAGATGGTCGAACTCACCGAGGGCGAGGAAAAACTCCTCACCCGATGCGGCGAGTGCGGCGGTCTCTGGCTCGACGTTGCAGATCTGAACCGCATCCTCCTCCACGCCGGACTGCCCACGCTCGACGCCATGGGCGGACGCGCGAACCCGGACGAGGACGCGGGTGACTGCCCCGCTTGCGCGGTGAACCTCCTGGCGGTCGAGAGCAGCCACAAGCGCGATCCGCTCATCTACGAGACCTGCGAGAGCTGCGGCGGCATCTGGCTCGAAGGCGCGGACTTCCCCAAGGAGGGCGAGACGGCCAGTGAGCTCAAGGCCGGCATCGTTGACTTCTACCGGGAGTTCTCCGCCCGCGCGCACAGCAAGCCGCCGGCGCGGTAGACGCGCGCCGCGGGGCGCCGGTGGGGGCGGCCGGGCTCAGACAGGTCCTCGCTCTGGGCGCAGAAAGTGGATCAAAAGCACGTCGGAGAAGTCGACTGCGGAACTCGCTCGGCCGCCCCCACCGGCGTCCCGCGGCTTGTGACCGATCAAAAGCGAATCGTTATCGACGGGAAACAGTGCGCGCGTGTCGCGTGTTGTCTGGGCAGGCCTGCGCGCCGCGGCTGGCGCGTGAACGGAAAGTCGCCATGAAACGATTCGAGCTGGCTCTTCTCCTCGCGCTGGCCCTGCCGGCTGCCGCTTGCCGCAAAGCTTCCGCGCCGGTGCAGGCCCCGAGCGCGCCCGCGGTGCAGGCGGCGCCGCCGACGCCCAAGGTGCTCGAGCATGAGCCGAACGATGTGCTGCACGCGCAGCTCATCCCCGCGCGCGCGATCGTGCTCGGCGAGCTGACGCCGAAGAAGGGCGCGAATGGCCCGGTCGACGACGACTGGTATCGCATCGAGCCCGGCCCCAACACGCTCTACGCGCTGCGCGTCGAGCTGGCCGCGGCGAGCTCGGTCCCCTCGGCGACGGGCGAGCCGGCGCTGGGCCCGCTCGACGCGCAGCTCGAGGTGAGCGACCGCGATCGCAACCGCCTGCTGCTGGTCCACGCCACCGAGACCGAGCCGGCGCTCATCCCCGCGGTCGCCTGCTTCGCCGCCTGCTACGTGCACATCTGGGGCAGCGCCAGCGCGGCCTACCAGCTGACCGTGCTCGGGGACGTCCCCGCCGAGAACCAGGAGCTGGAGCCGAACGATCGCGCGGTCGACGCGACGCCGCTCGCCGCCGGCAAGAGCGTGCAGGGGACGCTGGCGAGCCCGGACGATCAGGACTGGTACAAGCTGACCGCGCAGCCGCGGCCCGGGCAGTTCCTCCGCGTCGAGCTGTCGGGCGTGCCCGGCGTGCGGCCGGAGATCGAGCTGCGCGCGCTCGCCGATGGCGCGCTGCTCGCGAGCGTCCGCGCGCCGGAGGAGGGTGAGGGGATCTTCCTGCGCGACCTGTCGCTGGCGGGCGAGAGCGCGCCACCGGAGCCGCCGCAGCTGCGCAAAGCCGCGCTGGACGCGGGCGGGAGCGACTCCGACGCGGCGGCCCCGGCCGGCGCGGACGGCGGAACGGACGCCCGAACCGACGCGGGGCCGGCGCCAATCGATGGTACACAAAATATTGGGACAGCAACGAATTCTGCCGCCGACGCAGGTGCGCTCGCGGAGGGTGCCGAGGGTTCTGCGCCGGGTCTCCCCTCGCAGCCGGCGAGGCTCGCGGCCGCGCTGGACGTGGGCCAGCCGCTCGCGGCGAACGCATCCTCGTCCGCGCTCGACGCGGGCGCGAACGCATCGCTCGCAGCTCCCGCGGTGCAGGGCTACTACCTGGTCGTCCGCTCGGCGCCGCTGACCCACGAGAAGAAGGCCCGGCGCGGCGCCAACGCGAACGTCGCCTATTCGCTCGCGACCGCACTGGAGGCGGGCGCGGCCGATCTCGAGGCCGAGCCAAACGACGACGCCGCGCACGCCACCTGGCTCAGCTCGACGCGCACCGGCTATCTCGCGCCCGCCGGCGACGCCGACTGGTACCGCGTGCGCAATGAGGGCAAGTCGGTCCTGCGCGCCGAGGTGACGGGCCTCTCGCGCGCGGATTTGGAGCTGTTCGTCTACGCGCCGCCGCAGCACCCGGGCGAGAAGCCGCAGCTGCTCGCGCACGCCAACGAGGGCGGCGTGCGCGAGGGCGAGCTGCTCCCCGCGGTCGGCATCGACGGCGACGCGCTGGTGCTGGTGCAGTGCGCGCCGCGCGAGCTGCAGGGCCAGAAGGTGCGCGACTGCGAAGACCGCGACAGCCCGTACACGCTCAGCATCGCGCTGGCGGCCGACGACGGCGCGCTCGAGCGCGAGCCGAACGACGACCTCGATCACGCGCAGCCGCTCGCGCTGCCTGCGCGCGTGATCGGCACGCTCTGGCCCAAGCGCGACACCGATCTCTTCCGCTTCGACCTCGACGCGCCGCGCACGCTCAGCTTCCGGCTCTCGGCGATCCGCGGCGTCGACGCGATGCTGACACTGCGCGAGCTCAAGAGCGGCAAGGGCGGCCACCTGACCTCCGAGGTGATCGGCACCGCCGACGCCTCGCACGGCGAGGGGGCCGAGGAGATCCTCGCCGTCCCGCTCAAGCCGGGCAGCTACGCCATCGAGGTGTCGAGCCCGCGCCGCGACGGGAGCGCGACGCAGACGTACACGCTCTCGGTGCAGTAGAGCGGTCCGTCCTCCGGCCGCCGCCAGCGCAGCGGATGTGCCTTGACGAGAGCAGCGGCGCGCGACTATGACTTGCGCCGATTTTGAGCGGGAATAGCTCAGTTGGTAGAGCATCAGCTTCCCAAGCTGAGGGTCGCCGGTTCGAACCCGGTTTCCCGCTCCAAATTAACCCCTAAAAACAAGAACTTCCTCGGCTCCCTGGCGGGAGCCTTGCGCCCTCGTTACGTCACTGACGTAATCCTGATGGACCTGCTGCGGGAGAATTCGTGCCTCAAAACCTCACCTGGACGCCCGACACACAGGGCCGCGATACGCGCTGGGAGGGCGGGCGCATTCGCTACGACAGGGCAGGGCGCGCGACGTTCATCATCGAGCGGATGGTGCAGGGTCGTCGCTACATGACCTCGACCCGGGCGCACACGATCTCCGCGGCGCTCAAGCATCTCGCCCGCTTCGAGGCCGATCCGGTCGCGTACACGCGCAAGGACGAAGCGGAGGAGCCGCTCTACCTGACCGAGGAGCTGCAGACCGAGTTCCTCGACCACTCGCGCGATGTGAAGAAGAACGTCGCGAACTGGGTGACGACGCAGCGGATGTATCTCAAGCACTGGGCTGAGGATCTCTTCGGCGTGGATCTTCGGCGCCTCGATCTGCGCAAGCACATCGACCCCGCGCTGCTGAAGCGAGAGACGGTGGAGTTGATCCGCTTCGGTAGACACCAAACGAGAGGCGGATACGGTGTCGAACATGGAAGAAGCGAAGAAGCAGCGGCGGCCGAAGGCGTGCAGTCCAAATGAGCAGTACTGGTGCGAGAAGCTCCGTGGCTATGGCGAACCTCCGTAGCCGACGCTGATTATCGGCGTGTCCGTGTCAGGTTGGATCCTCAAGGCACGTCGAGCGTGCAGGAGACGACGCCGTTGGCGATCGAACAACTCTGCGCTGCTGCGCAGGGGCCGCTTGGCAGGTAGCAACCGCAAGTCGCGGACTCTGCGCAGGCCAGCGACGATTCGCACGAGAAGCTTGTTCAGCACCCGCCAGGTGCGACGCCGCCGCATTGCGTGACCTCGAGCCGCGATGGCGACCTGATGAGATGAGCGCCTACGAGCAGAAAGCATGCTGCCGGAGTGGAGCCTGCTTGCGCTCACGGCCGCTTTAGGAACCTCAGATAGCACGCCCCGAATACCAGGACGATCCCGACGTTCACCATCAGCCGCTCCCAGAATCGGTTCTTGAAGAACAGAACATCCACGCCGACCACGACGGCTACCATCGCAAGCACGTAGAGCACGCCGGCTGTCTGTTTTCCCATTGTCCCATTCTATACCGGCGCGGGTGCCATCACCGATGCTCCGCTCCCTTCGTCAAAGACAGACCTATGGCTGCCGCTCATTACAGGCGATGTCATCCGCTTGTTGCGTATAGGGGTAAGATGTCCAGTGGCAAAGGAATGTCTTGCCGCGACACCCGACCATCCATTCCCGCTCTCCTGGCGTTCCGCTCATATCGGCCGGTTTGTCGGTCAAATTGGAGATAGTCAGCTCCGATTCCAGGCACCCGGTGACGTGCCCCCCAAGAGTTGGACCGATTGAAGCGAGAATCCTCCTGTGAAAAGGAGGAACGATGCCGAGGAAGAGCCAGTTCAACGAGGAGCAGATCATCCAGGCGCTGCGCGAGGTGGACGCGGGCGCGAAGATGAGCGACGTGTGCCGGAAGCTCGGGGTCAGCGAGCAGACGTTCTATCGCTGGCGGGCTAAATACGGCGGGATGGAAGTGTCCGAGGCGAGGCGGCTGCGCTCGCTGGAGGACGAGAATCGGCGATTGAAACAGATGGTCGCGGACCTGAGCCTGGACCTGCAGGCAGCGAAGCTGGTGCTGCGAAAAAAATGGTAAGGCCCACGGCGTATCGCGAGGCCGTGGGCCTGGTCATGAAGGAATTGGACCTAAGCCTGCGGCGCGCGTGCCGTGCGCTCGGATTCGCGCGTTCCAGTTGGCACTACCAGAGCCGCCGACCATCCCAGGAGCAGCTGGTGGCGCGGCTGCGCGCGCTGGCGTCGAAGCGGCCGCGCTGGGGATATCGCATGCTGCATCTGCTGCTTCGCCGCGAGGGCCAGTTGATTAACCATAAGCGCGTATATCGGCTTTATCGCCTCGAGGGGCTGGCCGTGCGGCGCAAGGTGCGCAAGCGAATGACCAAGCTGCCGAGGCTGATTGCTCCGGTGCCGACGCGCGCGAACGAGCGTTGGGCAATGGATTTCGTCTCCGACCTGATCTGGAACGGCCGCCGCTATCGCGTCTTGGTCGTCGTCGACGAGTTCACGCGCGAGTCGCTGGCGCTTGTTATCGATACCTCGTTTGCGGGCGCGCGCGTTGGCCGCGAACTCGACAAACTGGCAGCGCTGCGCGGGCTGCCGAAGGCGATCGTCGTCGATAACGGCCCCGAATTCACCAGCAAGGCGCTCGACGCGTGGGCTTATCGCAATCACGTCGAGCTGGACTTTATTCGCCCGGGCAAGCCGGTCGAGAATGCTTTCGTCGAGAGCTTCAACGGAAAGCTGCGCAATGAGTGCCTGAACCAACACTGGTTCCTGAACCTCGATGACGCACGCCGGATCATCGAGGCGTGGAGGATCGACTTCAACGAGGTTCGTCCGCACAGTTCGCTGGACGGAATGACGCCGTCAGAGTACGCAACCGCTAACCGAGGATTCTCAGCAAAAGCGGTCTAGCGACGGGGGGCACGTCACAGCAGCATTCATATCCCGAATCATCTTGCTGGTTTCCGCCAAGTAGATTCTGAAGAGGTTGAGTTCCTCGCGGAGACAATCCTGCCCCATCGCGTGAAGTTCGCGGCGCCCCTCTTCCCTCAATTGTCGGTCGATATCATCGTCCATGAGGGTTAGCGCTCCTGCGTCATCGACATTCGTGCGGACCAGCTATCCCGGCAGGAGGTAGGCGTTCACGCAAACTATCGCGCAGGCCCATACACCCTAGCACGAGCAGATCAAGGCTGCGAACTTGCTGCCTCTCGGCGGGCAGCCTACCGGCTCTGGTGCGCCCCAACTATCCCTCTGCTATCGCCGTTCCGGCTATATCAACGGCATGGCCGGGGCATGGGGGGGGCGGGGCATGGACGCAATGAGCGGCAATTGGCAGCGGGCGCGCCAGCGGGAGGAGACGCGCACGCGGGGAGCACCGACCCAACCCTCCCAACTCGACGAACAGGTGGGTCGGTAAATCCTCTGTCTATTCGATCTATTACCCAACTTGCCCAACTTACCCAAGTAAAACAAAAGTAAGTAAAAGACCCTATTATCGCTTTCTGAAAGTTCGAAAACTGGTGGGTAGGCTGGGTAAGTTGGGTAGCTGCACCGCTTCCGGCATGAGGAAGCGGGGTACCCGACATCTATGCCCCAGCGCCAAATCGGCGATAAGCGTCCGCCTCCGCTGCGACCTTGCGCGCCTGTTCTGTCATTGCCCGCGCAGGTTGCTCGGCGTTCCACGCCGTTTTGGCGAGCGCAGCCACCTCGGCTTCTTTCTCCTGCTCGGCTTTCAGCCGCTGCGCGATGTGCGGAGGCAATATCCATCCGCGTGGTCTGCCGCCTTGGGCTTTTATGAACCCGAGCTTCTTGAGGCTGTCAGCGACCCGCAGCTGCGAGCGCTTACCGTCCCCGATCGCATCTCCGATTTACCAGCCTCGATATGAGCGCGATGCGCGGCAGGTTGAGGGTTGCACACCGGCTGGTCGTGTGCGGCGTCCATATGCAGGCTTTCAAATGTGCTTGCTGTGCGCCTCGTCCGGCACCTCCGCGAAGCGAATCGCTCAGGGTGAGAGCATCCGGCCAAGCCACTCGCCGCGTTTACGGCCGCTGCGCTATCCTCGTCCGCATGTGCGGCCGATTCGAAATCAAGGCGGCTCCGGAAGCGCTGTGAACCGCCCCGGGTTTCCCGGAGGCTCCAATTGTTGAGAGGATGGAGCCATGGGAAGGAAGAGCCAGTATCCGGCAGAGATGCAGGAGCGAGCGGTGCGGCTGGTGTTCGAGCAG
>Ga0302196_10000899_pt1 | contig 28217 bp, 18 predicted proteins | sample II_Bog_N1_3_FD_198794 | JGI IMG/M metagenome (GOLD analysis project Ga0302196, IMG submission 198794) | Peat permafrost microbial communities from Stordalen Mire near Abisko, Sweden - II_Bog_N1_3 | ecosystem: Environmental > Terrestrial > Soil > Wetlands > Peat | place: Sweden: Abisko...
GTTCAAGGTCGAGGTCGACAACATCGAGGTCGCCACCTTTCGCAAGGTCTCCGGCCTGAAGAGCGAGACCGAGGTGTTCGAGTACCAGGAGGGCGGCAACAATGAGACGATCTACAAGCTCATTGGGCAGACCAAATATTCGAACATCATCCTCTCGATCGGCTTCACCGCGGACCCCTCGTTCTACAAGTGGCGCGACGAGGTGCACACCAGCGGCGGCTCCGCGAAGATCTCACGGCGCAACGGCTCCATCGTCCAGCTCGACCGCGACGGCAAGACCGAGATCAGCCGCTGGAACTTCCAGAAGGCCTGGCCGGTGCGCTGGGAGATGAGCGACTTCGACACCTCGTCGGGGCAGGCGACCATCGAGACCATCGAGCTGGCCGTCGAGCGGATCGTCAAGGCGTAGAGCGCGCGCGGCAGAGGGGTCGAAGGCGCGCTGGCAGTTCGCAAGGGCAAAGAGGCGACGATGTCCGAGAGCACGGTCGAAACGACGACGAGCGGTCCGTCCCTGGAGAGCATTCTCTGGGCCGCCGCGGAGCGCTGGAGCGACGAGCCGGGCCTGGTCGATCGCGACGAGTTCGCCGACTACATCTTCGACGTGTGGGGCGCGGAGTCCCCCTCGGAAGAGTTCGTCGCGCGCTTCTTCGACGGCGACCCCACCATCGCGCGCCCGACGGACATGGCGGAGGCGGTCTCGCGTGCATCGCGCAGCCGCATGCACGTCTACAATTTCGATCTGAACCGCCTCGAGTATGTGGTCATCGAGGACGCCGAGCAGGTCGTGCTGGTCAGCGACCAGGGCCAGTTCGCGCTGCCGAGCACCGACTACGTCATGCGCGCCATCGAGCGGGCGATCATCCCCGGCTCGACCAACGCGGTGGGCACGTCGGGTCAGTACGATCGCAAGCAGGACGGGACGCCGCGCGCCTACTTCGTGCGCCGCTCGGGAGAGATCGTCGCGGTCGATGTCGACCAGATCTCGAAGACCGTGCAGCAAATGCAGCTCGACCTGAAGCCGGTCTTCTCTCCGGTGATCGGCGACGCGAGCGACCGGCTCACGCCGTTCAAGCCGACGCGCACGGCGATGATGCCGAACCGCGAGGTCGACCTGCTCCGGCAGGACAAGCGGGTCTCGATGTGGGCCGAGGCTCCCGCTCGCAAGCGGCTGGTCAGCCGGCAGGTCGAGGCGAGCGCGGTGGCCGCGGCGGGCCTGGCTGCGCCCGCGAGTGCCGATGCGGCCGTGCTGCTGCTGCTCCCCGACGGCACGCTCGCGCGCCCGGTGATCGGCTCGGGCAGCCGCTGGCGCGACATGGTCAGCGACTGGACCGCGCGCGCTGCGATGATCTCGGTCGCGGCGAAGGCGAGGCCCGACGCGGTGATGGACGAGCGGCGCTACGCGATCCAGACCGATCGCGTGGTCGCGGTGTTCTCTGGCGTGCGCTCGTCGACGGAGTCGACCGATGCGCCGGGCGAGCTCGGCTTCACTTCGCAGACCCGAGGCGAGGCGATCGCGGCGGCGCGCATGCTCCGCGCGAACATCCGCGTGCTCGGCGACGACGATCTTGCGCAAGCGGTGCTCGGCGGCGCGCAGCTGGTCTCCGGCCTGGCCGCGCCGATCCTGGCCGACACGCAGGCCGGCACCGGTTTCTGGCTGCAGCCCGAGATCTTCTTCCAGCCGAGCAGCGGCGATCTCGATTACGCCACGCGCGAGATGTCGCTGCGCTCGGCGGGATACTCGAACGCCGCGCTCGAGACACAGCTGGCGGCGCCGCAACAAGAGATCGTCGCGGCGCAGGGCGCGACGAGCGACCCCTGGTCGAACTGGGCGCTGCAGGCGGGCGGCGAGCTCTCGCCGCAGACCGCGCTGCTCAACCGCGATGTCGAGGGCGGGTCGGTCTCCGGGCCCGCCGACCCGAGCGCGCTCGCACTGTTCGCGCGCAGGGGCCGCAACATCGGCTCCGCTGGCGACGCGAGCGGCTCGGGCGGCGCGATCTCCGCGCTCACCGGTGGGCCCATCCGCATGCCGAGCGAGCGCGTGATCGCGTTCAGCGCGCCGGACGGCACGCTCGTCTTTCAGCCGCAGGCGAACACGCAGGTGCGGCTGGCGTCGGTGCATCGCTCGATCGGCGACGGTGACGATCTCTCTCCGGCGGCATCCCCCAGCGCGCCGTCGCCGCGCACGTTCAGTGCTTCCATCGGCACACGCTCGGGTGCGATCCCCGCCTCCGCGCTCGCTGCGCTGGCCACTGCGCTCACCCGCACCGCGGCGGCGAGCGGCTACAAGCTCCCGCGCAGCCTCTCGCTCGAGTCGGCGGATGACGCGATCCCGGTCGGACGCGCGATCTCCTCGTCGCTCGGCGATTACGCTCCCCAGCGCTCGCGCGCGATGCTCACCGAGTCTCCGCAGCTGACCGGCACGGTCGGCCGGATGGTCCTCTCGATGCCGTTCCCCAGCGCGGGCGAGCTGGTGGTTGGCGCCGATCTCGACGAGGCGCTGCAGGCCTGGACGGTCGCTCCGGCGATCCCGGTCGGCGACGCGTCGAGCGGCTACTCGGGCGGCGGAGCGGCTCTCGCCGGCGCGTGGGGCTTGGGCGGCGGCATGGTGGGCTCGGCCCTCGGCGGCTCGGTCGCTGGCGGCCTCGCGCTGCAGGGCTCGTCCTCGAGCTTCAGCGGCGCTCCCGGATACGGGACCAGCTCGCTCACCAGCGCGGCTTTTGTCTCCGGCGGCGGCTCGTCCTCCGGCTCCTCGGCTCCGCTCGCAGACACGGGCGGCGCGAGCTACCTCGTCAGCGGCAGCAGCGCAGGCCAGGCTGTCCCGGCCTCGCTGGGGGCTGGCCTTGCCATCGGCGATCTCGACGTGGGCCGCCTCCACGGCGCGGCGCTCGCCCAGGCCCAGCGGGCGTCGTTCGCGCTGCAGGTCCCGGCCGCGGCCGACACGCTCTCTTCGCGAGCGGCGCTGGCGCGGCTTCCCCGGCTGCTCGCGCGCGCGCTCGGCGCTTCGGGCGACTGGATCCCGGGCGCCGGAACGCCGCTGCCGCAGCCGGTGCGCGAGTTCGCTCTCTCGGGGCCGTTCGATCTGCCCGAGCTGGCCGCGATCGGCGCGATGCCCGCGCGCGACGAAGGCTCGCTCATCTCCACCCGCGTGCTCAATCCGGGCGAGGAAGAGATCTCGATCCCGATGCCGCTCTGGGCGCAGATGGGGCGCGGCCGCCTCTCTTCGACCGACGCGGTGATGGCCTCGCCGCGCATGCGCCCCGCGTACGCGCCGCCGCTCGGCGTCTATCGCCTGGTCTCTCCGGACACGGTCGACTTCAGCAACGGTGCGCCAGCGTCCACGCCGGGCATCGTCACGCTGCAGGGGCCCACGGAGCTCGGGCTCGATCGCTCGTTCGCGGGCGGTGTCGAGGCGAGCCAGCTGGGCGGTCGCTTCATCCTCGGGCGCATCCCGCTCGACGATGGCGAGACCGCCGTGTCTCGCCGCGGCCGCATCCGCATCGGCGCGCCGCTCAGCAGCGGCGACGGGTCGTCCAGCCTGGCGGGTATGCCCGGCTTCGCCGGCCTCGGCGCGCAGAGCCTGGCTGGCGGCTCTCCTTCTGGCCTCGAGGCGAGCGACGCGAGCGCGGCGTCCAGCGCCGGCTTCCTCGGTGGCGACGCGCCCAGCGGCCAGCTCGTCTCGGCCAGCGCGCCTTCGGTGCCCGGCGTCCCGCAGGTAGAGACGCCCGACTACTCCGACTTCAGCTCGGCGTCGCTCGCGCCTTCTGCGAGCGGACGCCCGTTTGCCAGCGCGCTGCGCTCGGCCCTGCGCATGAGCGACGACGTCGGCGGGCGCGTGCTCCCCTCGGCGAGCGCGCCGGCCTACTCGAGCGGCGCGGGCTGGACCGCCAGCGGCACCGGCGGCGCGAGCGGCGGTGGATACGCAGGAGCGGGCATGCTCTCGGGGCAGCCGATGGTGGGCGGCGGCAGCGGTGGCTTCGGCTCCAGTGGGAGCGCGACCAGCTCGCTGGTCGCCGGCGCGCCTCAGGGAGCCGTGGTCGCGAGCGGTGCGCAGGCCGGCGCGGGCTTCCCCTCGTTCGCCGCGGGCGGGTCCAGCGGGCTCGCGGCTGCGTCGAGCAGCTCGACCAGCTCCAGCGGCTCGAGCAGCGCCGGCATCACCGGTCTGCCCCCCGGCGCCTGGAGCGGAGCGCAGCGCAGCGACAGCGGCTACACGCCGTGGACGTACGGCTCGCGCTTCTCGCCGTCGGAGCAGAGCCTCGGCGGCGTTGATCTCTTCTCTGGCTCGCGCCTGTCGCGGCCGACGTACCCGACGCTGCCGGCGATGCTGCGCTTCCGCTACATCGGTGCTCCGCTCTGGTGGACCTCCTCGACCGGCAGCTGGGCGGGCGCGAGCGACGCGGGAGACGGCGGCGAGGGAGTCGCCAAGATGGGCCGCTCGCTGCGCTCCGGGCTGAGCGCGGCCAACTCAGCGGCGGCGATCTGGCGCTCGATCTTCGTCTCGCCGGGGCGCCAGGGCGCCGGCGGCTCGAGTTCGGGTAGCTCGCTGGAGTCGAGCGACGCCGGCTCGATGGATCAGACTTGGGATCGCAGCGCCGACAGCATGGCGTCGCTCTCGAGCAAGATGGCGCTGCTCGCGGTCGGCACCGGCGGCGGCGCGACCGTCGCGAGCGGCCCGACCGCGCCCAGCGCGGGCCCGGAGACAGTCTACGTCGCGATGGACTCGTCCGGCCGCGCCGGCACGGTGGCGGGCGGCCAGCGATCGCTCTCGCCCAGCGAGCTCTCGATGCGCATCGTCGCCGCCATCCCGCCTTCGCCGCCGCCGCTCGCCGACATGGCCGCCGCGTCGTCGACGCACGTCGAGGCCCGCCCGCGCCACGTGCGCGCAGGCCAGGGCCACGGCGACGAGCAGAAGAGCGGCGAAGAGGGCATGAGCCGCTCGAAGATGGAGGGCTCCGTCGACGCCATCGCCCAGCGCATCTATCACCGCATCGTCCGCCGCCTCGAAACCGATCGCGAACGGTTCGGCGGGTAGACGGATCTAGGAGAACGACATGGCTCTCGAGAAGGCTCAGCTCCTCAACGTCGACACCAACGCGACGTACTCCGTGCTCTTCAATCCGAAGGAGTATTCGGTCCAGAAGAGCGTGCAGTGGGAGCCGCACAAGATGCCGGGCCTCGACCTGCCCGAGCAGCAGTTCACCTCTGGAAATGCCTCGGTGCTGAGCGTCGAGCTGTTCTTCGACACCTACGAGGACAAGACCGACGTGCGCACGACCCACACCGACAAGGTGATGGGCCTGACGCTGGTCAACGCCGACAAGCACCGCCCGCCGCTGGTGATGTTCCAGTGGGGCGGCTTCACGTTCAAGGGCGTGGTCGAGAGCCTGAGCATCCGCTTCACCATGTTCCTCTCCGATGGAAAGCCGTGCCGCGCGGTCGCGAGCATGACCATCAAGGAGGCGCAGACGGCGGCCGAGCAGATCCAGGAGAAGCCGCGCAACTCGCCCGACCACACCAAGCGGCGCACGGTGAAGCACGGCGACACGCTCGCGCTCATCGCGCACGAAGAGTATGACGACCCGGCCGAGTGGCGCCGCATCGCCGACGCGAATGGCCTGACCGACCCGAAGGACGTCAAGCCCGGCACTGTGCTGACGCTGCCGCCGATCCTGTAGGCGCGCGCGCGCGACTGGAAGAGGAATACCGATGGCGAACTTCTACAAGCACCTCCAGACAGCCCACGAGGCGGCCGCGACCGGCGATGCCAAGCAGTACGGCGTCGAGATCGCGATCGTCACCAACACGAAGGACCCGGACAAGCTGGGCCGCGTGAAGGTGAAGTTTCCTCGTCTCGACGGCGCGCCGGAGAGCAACTGGGCGCGCGTGTCGCAGCCGGCGGCCGGCGCGGGGCGCGGCTTCTACTGGATCCCCGAGGTCGAGGACGAAGTCCTGGTGGCGTTCGAGCGCGGCGAGTCGAGCCAGTGCTACGTCATCGGCGCGCTCTGGAACGGCAAAGACAAGCCGATGGACGACGCGTACAACGACGACAACTCGACCCGCATGATCCAGACGAAGAGCGGGCACAAGATCGTCTTCGAGGACAAGAGCGGCAAGGAGATGATCACGATTGCCGACAAGTCGGGCAAGCGGACCATCACGTTCGATGTCGCCAACAAGAAGTTCTCCATCGAGGCGGCCGAGGGAGACATCGAGATCAAGGCGGAGAAGAAGATCATCATCTCCTGCCAGGATCTCGAGATCCACACCGACAAGACCGGCAAGATCGACATCGGCAGCACGTTCGATCTGAAGATGGGCGACACCAGCAACATCAAGTGCTCCTCGACGCTGAACATCAAGGCGCAGCGAGTGAACATCAATTAGCGCGGCAGACGCGGCCGGGCGCCGGCGGCTGCGAGTGAGGCAGTTCTTGACCCGCCGGGATCGCGCTGGTAGCGAATTGCCCGTGCTGCGCTTCCGCGTGGGTCTCCCCCGTTCGATGTTCGCCCTCGGCGCGGCGCTCTGCGCGCTGCTCGCGGCGCCGGCCGCGCGCGCGGGCGACAACGATCTCGCGCTCTGGAAGCTCGGTCACCCGGACGCGATCACCATCTGCACCATCTGCGATGGCAGCGACAACACGATCAGCCCGGGCGACCCGACCGCGCAGACGCGCTTTGCCCGGATGGCCTCGTCGCTCGGCCTCGCGTTCGTGCCTGGCTTCGGCGATCAAGCGTCTACGACCGGACAGGCTGGCTTCGAGATCGGCTACTCGCAGTCGTTGCGCTTCTTGAGCTTGAACAACAACGAGTGGGCCACCGACGGCTCGCAGGCCACCGTGGCGCCGCCGGGCGCGCTCGCGCTCTCGACGCTGACCGTGCGCAAGGGCATCGGCGGCTCATTCGAGCTGGGCGTCTTCGCGACCTACCTCGCCGAGTCGCAGATGCTCTCGCTCGGCGCGCAGGTCCGCGCGGCGCTCATCGACGGCATCGACTACGCGCCCGATCTGTCGCTGCGCGCGTACGGCATGCGCGTCACCGGTACGCGCGAGCTCGACCTGACCATCGCGGGCGGCGACGTGATGATCTCCAAGAGCTTCGGCGTGGCCGGCGCGATCAAGCTGCAGCCGTACGGCCAGTACGGGATGGTGCTGATCAACGCGAACACCACGGTGATCAACTTCAACCCGGGCGCGCAGGACGCGGCCAACCCGACCGCGCAGGACGATGTCTTCCAGGACATCCACATGCTGGACAATCGCTACAACCGCGTCGCTGCCGGCCTGCGTCTGGTGGCAGGAGCCGCCGTGGTCGGCCTCGAGGCGAACTACGCGTTCGGGACCAACCCGGTGCAGTACAGCCCGCTCTCGACGCCAGTGAACGGCAGCACCACGCCGCCCACGCAGTCGACGCACATGCTCGGCATCGACGCGCACGTCGGCGTGCAGTTCTAGCCGCGCCCGCTCGCGAACTCTCCCAGCAGCGCCGCGGGCCGGTTGGTGATGAGCCCGCTCACGCCGCGGGCCCAGAGCGCGTGCGCGAGCGCGGGATCGTCCACCGTCCAGCAGGCCACCGTGTACCGGCGGCGCCAGCGCGCGACGGCGGCCTCGCTCGCCAGCTCGTGCGCCGGGTGCATCGCGGTGAGATCGAGCAGCGGCGCGGCGGCGGCGTGGCGGAGCAGGAAGCCCGAGTCCGGCTCGAACAGCAGCGCGCGAGGCAGGGCCGGAGCGAGCGAGCGGGCGAGCGCGAGGCAGAGCGGGTTGAACGAGCTCAGCAGCACGCGCTCCTCGGCGCCCGCGTCGCGCACCAGGCGGACCACCTCGGCGGTCAGGCCGCGGTCGTCGGGCCGCTCGCACTTGAGCTCGATGTTCACCAAGAGCGAGCGCGGCGTCTCGGCGAGCACCGCAGCGAGCAGCGGGATGCGCTCGCCCGCCCACTGCTGCCCCTTGCGCACGCCCGCGTCGAGCTGGCGCAGCTGCGCCCAGCTCGCCTCCTCGAGCAGGCCGGGCGCGCCCGCAGTGCGCGCGAGCGAGGTGTCGTGGAAGACGACCACCTCTCCGCTCGCGCAGCGCTGCGCATCGAGCTCGACGCCATCGGCCCCCTGGTGGGCCGCGAGCAGGAAGGCCGCCAGCGTGTTCTCCGGCGCGTCGTGCGAGGCGCCGCGGTGCGCCCAGATCAGCGGGCGATCGGCGCGTGAGAATCGCGGGTCCATCGCCGCAGCCTAGCGCGAGGCGTCCGCGGGCGGGGCGGATCTCTCGCCGCGCGCGCCTCGTGCTAGATCATCGGCATGCCTGTGTACGGTCCTGGGGATCTGCTGCTGCTCTCGGTCGCCCTGCTGATCATCTTCAGCGCGAGCCGCCTGGGCGCGATGGGTGACGCCCTCGGCCGGCTGCTGCGCGGCAAGCGCGGCGCCCCGACGGCCGGGCCGGACGCGGCGAAGCGCTAGCGTTCCGCCAGGTCGTTGCTGTGCCAATCATTTGCATACAAACTATTTGCCCTCGCCCGCGCGGCGCTGCTCGAACAGCAGCAGCCGGGCTTGCAGGCGGACCTCGGCGGCGAGCGTCGCGTCGCCGGCCACCTCGCGCAGGTCGGGCGCGGTGAGCAGCGCCAGCGAAGTCGCCGCCAGCGCGGGCGGGCTGTAGGGATTGAGCGCGAGCGCGCGGCGCACGCGGCGGTTTTGCGACCAGCGCGCCGAGCGGAAGATCTCCTCGAGCAGCGCCGCGCGAGTGGGCCGGCGCGAGGCGGCGACCAGCACCTCGCGCTCGGTGACGAGCGGGTTCTCCAGCAGCACGCGCAGCACCGACGGGTCGGGATCGCTCGCCAGCCGCGCGAGCGCGTCGCGATCGCGTCCGCGGGCGAGCTGCTTGCGGGTGCCGAGCGGCTGCGCGCGCATCGCGCGATCGACCCAGACTTCGCGATCGTGATCGAACGCGCGCGGCGAGGCGGCGCTGCTGAAGAGCGCGCGCAGCTCGGGCTCCTCGGCGAGCTCGGCCGCGGCCCGCAGCGCCGCCAGCTGCTCGGGCGCGAGATGCAGGTGGCAGCCGCGCAGCGCGCCCTCGAGCGCGGCAGAGGCCGGGTCGGTCTTGCGGCGCGCGCGCCGGGCGAGCTCACCGAGCAGCGCGATCGCTTCCGCGGCGGGCAGGCCGCCCAGCACCTCGGCCGCGCGCCGGGAGCGCAGGGCCGGATCGCGCAACGAGGCGAGGAGCCTGGAGAGGCGGGCAGCGTCCACGCGCGCGAGCATAGCCGCTGCGCGCGTCCGTCGCCCTCGGCGCTAGCGCCCGTCGACGGCGAGCCGCAGGCGCAGCTCGTCGCGCTCGGCGCCCGGCGGCGGGTCCGCGATGAGCGCGAAGAACGGCGCGCTCTCGCCCGGCGCGATCTTCCTGCCGGCCGCGTCCTGCGCCAGCTGCCGGACCAGCGCGGCCGCGTCGTCGGTCGAGCGGAGCGCGCGCACCTGCGCCGCCGAGGGCAGGCTCCCCGCGACAGCCTCCGCGCGCAGCTGCAGCCCTTCGCTGGAGACCAGCTCCACGACGAGGTTCACCGGCCCCTGCGGTTGATCGCTGCGGTTCTCGACCGTCCCGCGCACGAAGTAGATCGGCTTCTCTCCCACGGTGTCGTAGAGCCCGCGCGCCAGCGTGGTCGCGACCAGCGGCTCGTTGGAGGCCGCGCGCAGCAGCGAGAGGCGGCCCGCCTCCGATGCGAAGATCGCCGACGCCCCGAGCGCGAGCAGCGCGCCGATGAGGCCGGTCAGCAGCACCGCCACCAGCTCGCGGCGGCCCGACTTCAGCGCCGCCATCTCGCCGGTGGTCGCGCGCTCGGCCGCCAGCTCCTTCGGCGCCGCGGCCGGCTCGCGCGCCTCCTCGAGCGGCAGCCCGTCGAAGGCCTCGCGCTTGGTGGTCTTGATCGCCGCCAGCTTGACCGCAGCAGGTGCGGGCTCGGCATCCGGCATCACGCCGTGCGGGAGGGGCAGGGCGAGGCCGGCGAGCGGGGCGACCGGCTCGCTCGGCGTCTCGTCGGGCGGCGGCGGAGGCATCGCTTCCGAGGGCGGCGGCGGCGGCAGCGAGTTGGCCCGCGCGGGCGGCGGGGTGCTGGGCCGGGGCGGGGCGCGCAGATCGGGATCGGAAGAGAGCACGGAGCCCGGCAGCGCCTTGCGTTCGCCAGTCAGCTCGTCCATGCCGAAGAGATCGTCCGCGGTCGCGCGGTGCAGCCCCGGGTCGTTGGGCGCGAGCGCCTGCAGCTCCTGCGTGGTGCCTGTCTTCTGCGACGAGGCGGCCAGCTCCGCGCCGCTCTTCTTCACCTGGAAGACGCTCTTGCAGGCGGTGCAGCGGACGCGCACGCCCCGCTCGGTCACCTTTTCATCGGCGATGCGGAACTTGGTCTTGCAGCTGGGGCATTGGACGACCACCGGACATTCTTTTCCGTCCGCACCCGCATCGCAAGGTTTCTCTCGGCGGCGAGCGGTGGCGCAGACGCGAGCGACTCCCGCTTGACACCCCCCTTTTGCTCTGCAGTAATCCGCGCCCCCGCGACTGGCGCAACGCACCAAGTCGCTCGCGAAACCACGCTCGATCGCGTCGCTACTGAGTCGGAGTCCCCACCATGATCGAAGAGCAGACGACCACCGCAGAGGGCGCCGCCGAAGGCGAGCAGCGCGAGCCCAAGGTCATCAAGCGCTACACCAACCGCAAGCTCTACGACACGGTCGAGAGCCGCTACGTCACGCTCGACGAGATCGCCCAGATGATCAAGGGCGGCGCCGAGGTGAAGATCATCGACAACCGCTCGAAGGAAGATCTCACCTCGGTGACGCTGGCGCAGATCATCTTCGAGGAGGAGAAGAAGCGGTCGCACATGCCGCTCGGCTTCCTGCGCGAGATCATCCGCAACGGCGGCGACGCGGTCACCGGTTTCTACCAAGAGAAGGTGTCGGCCCCGATCACCGCCAAGCTCGGCGAGCGGCTGCACGAGGTGAAGAGCCGCGCCGAGCACCTGCGCGAAGAGGTCGAGACCCGCGTGCGCGGCGTGACGTCGCTCCTGCGCCGCGAGGACGGCTCGCCGGTGAACCAGGCGGTCGCCGCCGGCGAGAAGGCCATCGAGGATCTGCGCGGCAAGGTCGACGCGACGGTCAAGCAGGCGCTCGACGCGATGCACGCGCCCGCGCTGATGGCCGAGGTCGAGAAGCTGCAGAAGAAGCTGGTGGAGCTCGAGAAGAAGATCGAGCAGCTCACCAAGTGAGCGACGCGGCGCGCGCGGTCGAGGGCGCCGGGCCGGGCGAGAGCGAGCTCTCGCGCGCGCTGGCCCCGCTCTACCGCGAGTACCTGCGCCGCCTCGAGGAGATGGCGGCGCGGGTCAAGCACACCGCGCTCTTGCGCGAGCCGACCACGCGCGACGAAGCGGGCCTGCTCGTCTTCGGCGACGACGGCTTCCCGCTGCGGTTCGATCTCGCGGACAACGAGACCGGCTCGACCTTCGAGGTCCGCTCGGCGCGCGACGACGCGCCCGCGCTCGCGCAGCTGCGGGTGGGCGCGCTCGAGGTGGAGCTCAAGCCGGGCTCGTGGGAAGCGCTGCGCATCGACTGCCGCTTCGACGGCGCGCCCGTGCCGGAAGACGCGGTCGCGCTCGCCTCGCTCTTGCGCGCGTTCGCCGAGCTGGGCCACACCGGCGCGTTCATCGAGCGCCGCGACGCGCAGCTCTGGTCCGGCCGCATCCACTCGTTCTCGGTGAAGGTCGACGGCCCGTCGATCTGCGCGACGTTCGATCTGGGCAGCTGCCCGCCCGCGGCGCTCGACGTGCTCTTGCGCGCGCTCGACGGCTTCGGCCGCGACCGCGCGCCCATCGCCCGCGTGATCATCGGCGGCCCCGCGGCCGATCCGAAGCGCACGCTCTAGCGCACGTCGCGCAGCGCAAACGAAACGAGCGCGTCCCTCGCGGGCCCGCGCTCGTCGCGACGTTTGTTTTCCGCGGAGGAGAACCGCTTACGCGCGCGGCGTGCCGTTCGGCACCGACGCCTCGTGCTTGTGCAGATCGCCGATGCGGGTCGAGAGCGACTCGAACACCTTCTCGAGCTCCTCGATCTTCCCCTCGAGCTTCTTCACGTCGGAAGCGGTCGGGACGTTGAGCGTCGAGAGCGCAGTCTGCACGTTCTTCTCGACGATGCCCTTGACGTCGAGCGCCGCGCTGAACGTCTTCTGCACCACGCCCATCAGCTTCTCGTTGGTCAGCAGATTCGCCGCCACCTTGCTCATCCGCTCTTCACCGGTGGCGATCATCTTCTTCAGCAGCGGGTTGTCGCGCAGGCTCATCGTGTGGCTCCATGCCGCGTGAGTTTCCGTCCGCGGCGGGCGCAATCTAGGAATATTGTGCGCCGTGTCAAGAGTGGGCGGGTCGGTTAAATGGCGCGCCCCCGCAGAAGCGCCGACAATCGCGCAAGCCGCGCCGGGCGCGTGCAGCGAAGGGCAAACGTGCTTCAGACGATCGAGCGAAATCGCGCCTGGTGGGAGACGTTCACGCTGGCGGTGATGCTTCCCGGCGTGGCAGGCGCGGTGAACGCCAGCGGCGTGATCGCGCTCGGCGTCTACACCTCGAACATGACCGGCAACGTCGCGCACGTCGGCGACATGCTGGCGCAGGGCGATCTCTCCGCGGCCTGGCAGACGCTCTTGGTGGTCGGCTTCTTCATTCTCGGCGCGATGGCCGCGACCGCGCTGATCGAGCAGGCGCACCGCTCCGGCCGCGCGCGCCGCTACGTGGTGCCGCTGCTCGTCGAGGCGCTGCTCATCTCGCTCTTCGCGCTGCTCTCCATCCACTCCGAGCAGCACTGGCGCTTCCAGCACCAGGAGCTCGAGGCGACGCTCTGCTTCGCGATGGGCCTGCAGAACGCGATGGTCACGCGCCTCTCCGGCGCGATCGTCCGCACCACGCACCTGACCGGCATCACCACCGACATCGGCATCAAGGTCGTGCGGCTGCTCTATGCGTACAGCGATCGCGCGCGTGGCCTTCCCGTCCGCGCCGCGCCGGACATGCAGCGCTTCAAGCTGCTGGTGACGATCTGGCTCTCGTTCCTCTCCGGCGCCACCGTCGGCCCCGCGCTCTACTTGCTGATCGGCAGCCCCGCGATGCTGCTGCCGGTGGTGATCCTGCTCGGCCTCGCCGCCTTCGACGCGCTGCTCGGGCTGGGCAAGCTGTTTTCGCCGCCGCCGCACGTGCAAGTCAGCCGCCCGCCGCCGAGCACTGACTGACGGCGACGCGACCTGGCAGAGAGAGCTGGCGAAGGCTTCGCCGGATGCCGAGGAGGGCAGGCCGGCGCTGATTCCAATGCCATCTGGTTATATATCCAATAAGTTATATATCCAACGGGTGGAATCCACGTCGCGCTACGGCTCGTCGAGCGTGTGCCGGACGGTGCGCAAGATCGACGCGAGCGTGAAGGGCTTCTGCAAGAAGCCGTGCTTGCCCACGCTGGCGGTGCGGACCGCCTCGTCGGCGTAGCCGGACATGAAGAGGACCTTCAGGCCCGGCCGCTCGGCGGCGCAGGCCTCGGCGAGCGCAGGCCCGCTCATCGCGGGCATCACCACGTCGGTGAGCAGCAGATGCAAAGGGCCGGGATGGCTGCGGCAGATCTCGAGCGCCTCGGCGCCGTCGGACGCTGTGAGCACGCGGTAGCCGCCGCGGGCGAGGATGCGCCGCGCCGCTGCCCGCACGCGCGTGTCGTCCTCGGTGATGAGGATCGTCTCCGGGCCGCCCGTCGGCACCACGCCCGGGCTGCTCGGCTCGCGGGCGCGCGGCACGTCGACCGCGTCGACCACCGGCAGGTAGATGCGGAAGGTGCTCCCCTTCCCGGGCTCGCTCTCCACCGCGATGTCGCCGCCGCTCTGCTTGATGATCCCGTACGTGGTCGCCAGCCCGAGGCCGGTGCCCTTGCCCGGCTTGGTGGTGAAGAACGGCTCGAAGATGCGCGCGCGCGTCGCCGCGTCCATGCCGATGCCGCTGTCGCGCACCGACAGCAGCACCCACTTGCCCGCTGGCACCGGGTGGCCGTCGCCCTCGCGCACCTCGAGATCCTGGGTGGCGATGCGCAGCGGACCGCCGCGCTCCATCGCGTCGCGCGCGTTGACGGAGAGGTTCACCAGCACCTGCTCCATCTGCCCCGGATCGGCGAGCACGCGCCCCGCACGCGGATCGAGCTCGGTCTGCAGCTGCACGTCCTCGCCGATCATCCGGCGCAGCATCGCTTGCAGCCCCGCGATGACGTGGTTGAGGTCGATCACGCGCGGCTGCAAGACTTGCTGCCGGCTGAAGGCGAGCAGCTGCCGGGTGAGGCCCGCCGCGTGATCGGCGGCCTTGAAGATCTGCTCGAGATCGCTGCGCTGCGACTCGGTGGTGGCCGCGTCGTCGAGCTGCAGCGACGCCGCGGTCATGATCACCATCAGCGCGTTGTTGAAGTCGTGCGCCACCCCGCCCGCGAGCCGGCCCACCGCCTCCATCTTCTGCGACTGGCGCAGCTGCTCCTCGCTGCGGTGCAGGGCCTCCTCGGCCCGCTTGCGCTCGGCGATCTCCTGCGTGAGCTCGGCGTTGGCGCGCGACAGCTCGGCGGTGCGCTCGGCGACGCGCATCTCCAGCTCGGCGCGCGCGCGCTCGAGGCCCTCCTCGGCCTGCTTGCGCGCGGTGATGTCGAGCGAGATGCCGAGCAGGTAGCGGGGCGCGCCGCTCTCGTCGCGGATGGGGATCTTCTTCGTGTAGAGCCAGCGCTCGCCGCGCTCGGTGCGGATCGGCTCTTCGGCGACCTCGATGGCCGCGCCTGCTTTCAGCGCCTGCCGGTCGCGCTCCTGGAAGAAGTCGGCCTGCTCGCGCGGAAAAAGATCGTAGTCGGTCTTGCCGATCAGCGAGGTGCGCGGCCAGCCGAGCAGCTCCTCGCCCGCGCGGTTGAACAGCTCGAAGCGCAGCTCGCGCGCCTCCTTGACGAAGATCATCAGCGGCACGTTTTCGATGATCGAATCGAGGAAGCCGTTGACCCGCTTGAGCTGCTCGGCGTCGCGGCGGCGGCGGTGCGCGTCGCGCAAGACCATCACCGCGCCGAGCAGCGTGCCCGCGCGGTCGCGCACCGGACGCGCGTTCGCGCTCATCCACGCGCCCGGCACGCGCGGTGTGCGCACGCAGATCTCCACTTCGTCGCACGGCTCGCCGCGCAGCGCACGCGCCAGCGGCAGCTCGTCGGGAGGGAAGGGCGTCACGCCGTCGCCGAGGTGCAGCCCGTAGACGGCGGACCATCCGGCCGGCTCGCAGTCGGTCGGGCCCACGCCGAGCATCCGCTCCGCCGAGGCGTTGAAGAGCGTGAACCGGCCGCGCAGGTCGCAGGCGATGATCCCGTCGCCCACGGCATCGAGAATGGCCATGAGCGTGTCGCGGTCCATGGTGTTCAACATATCTGGATCGAATGAGAAGTGCGCGCCGAACTGTTCGATCGAAGACGCGCGCGGGCTACAGCGTGCGGAGGCGCTCGAGCTGCTGGCGGCAGCTGCGGGCGAGCTGCTGCACTTCCGGACCGCCGATGGCCGCCACCTCGGCCCACGAGAGGTTCTCCACCAGCATCGCCGAGGCGCGATAGAGCCCGCGCGCGTCGCCTTCCCACTTGCCAAAGTCGGTCTCGTCCGCGCCCAGCTCCTGCGCGACTCGCAAGGCCAGCGCCAGCTCGGCGGCGCGCAGCATCGGCGCCACTCCCTGCTTCCAGAACGTCTTGCCCATCTCGCCGCGCTCGTAGTTGCAGAACCAGGTCGAGCAGGTCGACTCGCGGTGGCGCCAGACGCCGCACTTGCCGCCCTCGAGGTGCAGGTAGTGCGGGCAGCGCAGCGAGAGGTCGCGGCCGAACCGCGCGCCCGCGTCGTAGCGCGCGAGGTACTCTTGAGTTGCATAGAGCCCGAGCGGCGTGACCGCCTCGCCGGCGTCGATGCGCGCCTCGACGGTCGCCCGGCCGGAGGCGAGCTGCGGGTCGCCATCCTCGAGCAGCGCGCCGACAAGAAAGTTGTGCAGCATGGGGAGGTACGTGCAGCACTTCGTCTCGGGGTTGTACGCCTCGGGATCGGGCGGCGCGCCCGGCTTGTCGAGCTTCGCGCAGTCGCTGCAGGTGGCCAGCCGCTCGGGCGGCAACGGGCCTTGGAACAGCTCGTCCATCCAGCGGGCTTGCAGCGGCGCAAAGGGGCTGTGGACCGGCTCGGGCGCGACGGGGAGTTGCATGGCGCGGCGGAGCTTACGCGAGCGCACGCCGGTTTGCTCGCGGGGGCCGGTCCGCGCGGCGCGGCATGCGGATCGGCCGCTCTCTCGCTCGGGAAGCCTGCTAAATTCTTCCGGTGAACTCCGTCGAAGACCAGGCCGCCATGCTCGCCAACCGCGTGCGCAAGAACGCGCGCAAGCTGCGCGGGCCGTTCGAGAAGAAGAGCATCGGCGCATTCCGCCTCTACGACTGGGACATCCCCGAGCTGCGGATGGTCGTCGACTGGTACGAGGGGCACCTCGTCTGCGCCGAGTACGCGCGCACGCAGACCGACGCGATCCCCGGCTGGCTGGAGAGCATGGGTCAGGCTTGCGCGGCGGCGCTCGAGGTGCCGCCGGAGAAGGTCCATCTGCGCAAGCGGCGCACGCGGCCGGCCGAGGGCGAGCGCTACTCGAAGCTGGCCAGCGCGGGCGAGCGGCTCGAAGTGCGCGAGGGGCCGCTGCGCTTCCTCGTCAACCTCGACGACTACCTCGACACCGGCCTGTTCAACGACCACCGCGACACCCGCGCGCGCGTGCGCACCGAGCCGCTCATCGCCGCGGGCGGGCGCATGCTCAACCTCTTTTGCTACACCGGCACGTTCACCTGCGCGGCGGCAGCGGGCGGCGCGAAGGAGAGCGTGAGCGTCGACGTGAGCGGCCGCTACCTCGACTGGGCCAAGGACAACCTCGCGCTCAACGGGCTCGCGGCGACCTTGGGCGCCGGGCACCAGTTCATCCGCCGCGACGCGCGCGCCTGGCTCGACGAGGCGGCCGCCTCGGGGCAGAAGTTCTCCCTCTGCGTGCTCGACCCGCCCTCGTTCTCCACCCGCGAGGGCGAGGCCGCCTTCGACGTGCAGCGCGACCATCCTGCGCTGGTGGCGCAGACGCTCGCGGTGCTCGAGCCGGGCGGGGTGCTCTGGTTCTCGACCAACCACCAGCGCTTCGAGCCGCAGCTGGGCGGCCTGCCCGCCGCCAGCGTCCGCGAAGTCACCGACGAGACGCTCCCGCCCGACTACCGGCGGCGCGCGCACCGCAGCTTCCGGATCGTGAAGTAGCGAGCCCCGAGGGTCCGGGGCGTCGTCGAATTGATCGGGAAATCAAAGGTTTCTCGAGCCACTTCCCGGAGTGGATTCGCCATGCTAAAGTGCGGCTCCCCGGTATTGCGCCCCCAGCACGCCGGGACGGACCCCGGGGAAGGCGGACCATGGCGAGCGCTGCGCTGACTGTGGGCACCATCAAGGCCAGCCATGGCTGACGTCCTCTGCGATCCGCCGGTCCGCAACCTGCCCCAGTGGGATCGCCGCTGGGGCAGCGACATCCTCCACGACAGCACCAGCTGGGCCGCGTCCGGCTGCCACCCGACCACGGTCGCGATGGCGCTGCGCTGGTTCGCCGAAGACAACGCGGCGACCAAGGGGACCTTCAAGTTTCCGGTCAACGCGGGCTCGAAGATCAAGGCAGGCTTCTACGCGCAGCAGATGTGCGAGGCCTTCTGGCCCACGATCAAGGGCAAGCCCAACAGCAAGGGCATGGTCAACGCGGTCAACGACACGGTCGACCACGACGGCTTGATGAACAAGGCTGCCGCCGCGCTCGGGATCGATCCCGGGTCGGTGCTGCTGTCCACCTCGGGCGACAAGCTGCAGACCATCGCCACCGCGCTGAAGCAGGGCCCGGTCGTCTGCAACATGACGAACCCGGGCCACTTCGTGCTCATCGTCGGCATCAGCAACGGCCAGCTGGTCATCGCCGACCCGGGCAACGAGCTGAACAACGCGTGGAAGGCTCCGTCGGGGACGTCGGTGGGGCGGCCGCCGCAGAGCGCGTGGCCGGGCGGAACGGCGCCCGGCGACGAGTACGACCCTCGCGGCTACGTGTTGATCGATCCGAAGCACACGTACACGGTCACGCTCGGCAAGGGCGAGAAGCAGACCGTCAAGCAGCACAAGTTCCTCGACACGATCATCCGGCTGGAGGGCTACAGCTGCAAGGCGGTCGCGACGACGACCACCGCTGCGCCGCCTCCGACGACCACGGCTGCTGCGCCGACACCGACGACCACGGCTGCGCCGCCTCCGACGACGACCACGGCCGCGCCGCCTCCGACGACGACCACGGCCGCGCCGACACCGACGACCACGGCCGCGCCGCCTCCGACCACCACGGCCGCGCCGACACCGACCACCACGGCTGCGCCGACACCGACGACCACGGCTGCGCCGCCTCCGACCACCACGGCTGCGCCGACACCGACGACCACGGCTGCGCCGCGACGGACCACCACGGCTGCGCCTGCGGCGACCACCACGGCGGCGCAAAGTGGGGCTGCCAATGCATCCCCGACGACGACCGCTGCGCCGAACGGCACCACCACGGTGGCGGCGAGCGACGCGTCTTCGTCGGCCTCGAGCGGATCGCCCGCGGCGACCACCACGGCTGCGCCGGGCAACGGCACCACCGCGGCGCCGGCGGGCACCACCACGGCTGCGCCCGACTCGACGACCACCGCAGCCGCCGACGGCGCGGCCGGGGCCTCGATTGCGCCCGACGACGAAGTGCGCACCGCCGACGCGCTCCAGACCTGGGACCTCGAGGGCAACGAGGGGCGCTGGCTCGACGTGCCGCGCCTGCAGCAGCAGAACGATGCGGCGCCTTCGCAGAGCAGCTTCTGGAGCGGTCGGGCAGCGGCGGCGATGCTCTACAACTTCCAGCAGGTCGTCGCGCAGAAGACCGACGCGTATATCGGCCACGCCGACGGCGATGTGCAGCCGGGACCGAACGGCATCAAGACGAACCTGCGCTGGCTGGGCGGGCCTAACAAGGGCGTCCTCGCCGGGCTCACCGATGGCCTCGTCGATCTCACGCAGGTCTTCACCGCGTCGGGGCTGCAGTTCGACGCGGGCGCGCTGGTCCCCGCGGGCGAGACCGGCCTGCCCGAACAGGCGTCGCTGCGCTTCCAGCCCATCCTCGATCAGCTCAAGCAGAACAACCCGGTGCTGCTCTTCACGCTGCTCTCCCGCGGGCCCGGGCACGTCGTCGTCATCTCCGGCTACAAGCTGGTCGGCAACGGCGACCTGTGGGTCCGCGTCACCGACCCGGACGGACCGCGCACCGACTACCTCCCGGACATCGAGCCGATCACCAACCCGACGGCGCCGGACAAGATGTTCTCGGAGTACTGGACGCCCGCGAGCGCGTTCTTCCAGCCGCACCCGACGATCGAGGGCGCGCGCCTCTACTCGTACGTCGGCAATCCCGGCAAGTTCATGTACGTCGTGCCGGAGACGCCGGTCGACGACGACAACGCGGTGGTGCACCGGCTCTCACCGCACGCGGAGCAGCAGGACGGCACCGGCGACGGCGCGGGCTCGGGCGATGGATCGGCGGACGGCTCCGCCGATGGTTCGGCCGCGGGCAGCGACGGCAGCGGCGCCGGCACGAGCGATGGCAGCGGAGCCGGCTCGAGCGACGGCTCGGCCGCACCCGAGCCGCGGCCGTGGGCCGAGGTCGAGCCCGAGGTCCTCGCTGGCGACTTCAAGGACGCCGGCGCGTGGGCGAGCGGCAAGTTCACCAACATCGATCTGCAAGGTCTGCTCGAGCACCACTGCAAGGCCGACTCGATCGACCCGTCCGCAATGGGCGACGGCGGCAGCTCGAAGAACGCCAAGGGCGGCGACCTGCCGGTCAGCGCGGACGACTCGCTGCCCACCTGGTACTGCACCTGGCGCGTCAAGATCGCGCAGCGGCCCAAGTGGGATGGCTACAGCCAGGTCCGCTCGCGCATCGGCGAGGCCTTCTCGCGCGCGTTCTTCCGCGATCTCTGCAAGCAGAAGAGCGTGCCGTATCCGCCCTCGGCCGACGAGTTCTTCGCGAACCTCTGGAAGTCGAACGGCAACGGCAAGTCGGGCGACATGGGTGGGCCGGGCAACGCCTACTGCGCGGCGGCCTCGACCATCGCGTTCACGCGCGCGGCCATCTCCGCGGGCTTCAAGATCCCCACCAGCAAGGGGACGCAGGTCGCGCAGCAGTGCGTGCTCAGCAAGCTCAAGGGCGTAGCCCCCCAGCCGGGCGATGTGCTCTCGATTGTCTCGGCGGTGCAGGGCATGCCGCGCACCGGGCACGTCGTGACGGTGATCGTGCCGCTCGCGAGCGACTGGAGCTCCGGCACGCTCTGGGTCGTCTCGGGCAACTGCGGCCCGCGCGGGAATGTCGCGGTCGATTCGATCGAGCTTGAGGCGCGCGACCCCGGCTTCAACCCGTTCAAGACCGACAGCGACGGCAAGATCATCGGCAGCTGGCAGAAGGGCGAGAAGAAGCCGAGCGCCGGCAAGGTCTGGGTCTACGCGGACCAGCGCTGCTCGCAGCTCATGCCGGCCCGGCTCTCGTCGCTGAGCGACGCGGGGCTACAGAAGCTCGGCATCAGCAAGGAGTCGCCGCAGGAGACGCCCGGATCGAAGCCGGGCCGGATCCAGCCGGCCGGCGACGCGTCGGCCTCGAACGACGGCGCGGGAACCGGAGACTCGGGCGATGGCACCGGCGACGCGCCCGCGGAGACGACCACCGAAGCGCCCGCGAGCACGACGACCGCCGCGCCTGCTCACACGACGACCGCCGCGCCCGCGCACACGACGACCGCCGCGCCCGCGCACACGACGACCGCCGCGCCCGCGCACACGACGACCGCCGCGCCCGCGCACACGACGACCGCCGCGCCCGCGCACACGACGACCGCCGCGCCCACCACCACGACGCACAAGCCGACGACCACCACGACGCGCAAGCCGTCCGACAAGATCACCAGCAACAATATCCAGGTCGGGGGAAAGCATTTCGTCGACTGGTTCAACCAGGATTTCCGCCCGGCCAACACCGGCACGCTCGACTTCGATTTCCACGGCGCGCCCGCCAAGAAGTTCCCCGACCCGCTCGACAAGACCAACTTCAACAAGGTCTTCGCCGACCCGTCGCTCGTCTGGGCACCGGAGATGACGGTGCAGGAGTTCCTCGCCTTCTTCGGGATCTTCTACAACGAGACCGGCGGCACGATGGTTCCGCGCGGCGAGATGGGCAACGCCAAATACATGTTCGAAGCGAAGCCCAAGGTGAAAGTCTCGTACAACACCGGCAAGGGCAATCGCCGCGCGGGCGATCAACTCCAGGCGCGCGGCGTGATCAGCGACCCGGCAGAGATCGCCGCTTGGAATGGCGAGATCTATCCCGAGTCGTCGAGCGCCGCGGTCAAGGCGGCGGCGCTCGAGTGCGATTTCTACAAGTATCGCGGCCACGGATTCATCCAGACCACGTTCCACGATGCCTATGTATCGACGGTCAATCCCGCATTGAAGGCCGCGGGATATTCGAAGATGTGCGACGATATGACCGCCGCCGAGCTCGAGAACGTCATCAAGACCGACCCCAAGGTCAGCGTCCCGATGGTCCGGTCTTTCTATAAGTCCTATTGCAGCAAGATGATGCCGGCGGTGAATGCCGACCCGCCGTCGTGGACCGCCATCGGCAAGCGCGTCAGCGGCGGCGACGCGTACGCGAAGCTCTTCCAGTGGCGCTGCTCCACCCTCTTTGCGGCGATGCAGAAGGCCGGCATTGAACTGAAGTGAGACAGACGCCATGCCCAACTCGAGCAGCAGCACCACGAATGGTACGCCAGCGCCGGCGGCAGCTCCGCCCGCGACGGGTGCTGCGCGCCTGCCGATCGCGCTGAATGGCGGCATCGAGATCACCGGCGAGACGCTGGCGGCGCTCTACCACCGCACCGAGCGCGGCAATGGCGGCTTCTTTCCGCTCGGAGACAGCGAGCTGTTTCACTGCGGCGCGCATATCCCCGCGTCGGCGGGCGAGGAGGCTTATTCGATCGCCGACGGAGAAATCGTCGCCGCGCGGTTGAGCGGCAGCCCGGGCGAGCACCCGTGGGGCGACACCGGATTTGTCATTCTCCGCCACCCGGTGAAAGCGGGCGGCGCGGCGAAGACTCTCTATTCGCTCTATATGCAGCTCAAGCGTGAGCCGCTGCATCCCGACAACACCGAGTGTGGCTGGCTCAAGCGGCTGCTCATCGCCGCGATGAACGAGCAGGACTCCAAGCCGAAGTGGCGTGTATTGCAGTCGCTGCCGAGTTGGCCCGACGACGCCAAGGGCAAGTTCTCGCCCACCAACGTGCAGAACGATCAGCGTCTCGACCCCGGCGTCTACGATCAGGACGACGAGCTGATCCTCGACCACAAGCATTACGTCAAGCTGAGCGGAAAATGGGTCCGAGGCGCTGGCGGCAATGGCGACGCAGAGCGAATCAAGGAGATATCGCCCTGGGCTGATTTCGATATCGAGACAGCAAAGGCCAATAGCAAGTTGGTATCCGCGCTCGCCGACGGCAAGACCGCGGTGTTCGACAGCGAGAAGGACGACGCAGGCAAACACAAGTGGAAAGTAGAATCGGGCGAGGTGGTCGGGGCGGTCGGCGTGTATCTCGGCGCGCCGTCGCTGCACCTCTCGGTCTTCAGCAAGGACGCGGTATTCCCCGAGGGCGCGCTGCCCGACGAGGAATATGGTCCTTTTGACGCGCCGAAGCTGAACGCGGTCGATATCTCGTCCAAGGACGCGGGCACGCCCGAGCAGGCGACTGCGCTGATATCCGCGCTCGATCCGAAGAACGACTATCTCGGCAAGCTCGACGACAAATCGATCGTCGACCCGACCGAGCTGCGCGTCTTCTATCGCGCGCCCACGCACAGCTGGCGCAGCCGGTACCAGTCGATCAAAGGGCTGGTCGATTTCAACCTCGATATCGACAAGCTGACCCAGCAAGATCGCTACAAGTCGCACCCGGCCGACCAGATCCAGGCGTTCAAGGACGGCACCAAGCCGCTGCTCTTCTGGACGGACCTCTCCTCGGCGGACGATTTCCCCACCGACGGCGTGGCGGTGTTCGTCCACCCGGTCACTGCCGTTCGCTTGATGACCTCGGTGGCGGTGCCGCGCGACACCGACGATCCGGCCGCCACCGGCGGCGACGATCGCCTGCACGCCGAAGAGGACGTGATTCTATCGATCCGCGATAGCAAGGGCGCGATGGCCGCGCTCACCGTCACGGTCACGGTCGACGGCGATATTCTCCGGCACGCAGCCACCGACGCGGCGGGCAATCTCCTGCTCGCGATGGAAGACGTCCAGGGCAAGGATATCCAGGTATCGGTCGCGCAGGACGACATCGGCGCCGAGGCGAAGTTCATCAACATCGTCAACGAAACGGGCGGGCCGGTGAAGCTGGAGCCCGGCGTTCCCGCTTCGGCGCAGCCGTTCAATGCCAACGAGACGGTGGCGCGGCCCACGTTCATGCTGCCGATGAAGCTGGCCGACAGCGCGCAGCCGACTCTCTATGGCTCCTGGGACGAAGAGGTTTTCGAACTCGAGAGCCCGCTCGATACGACGCTCGATACCGGCGCGACCTTGACCGCCGATCGATTCGTCTTCCGGCGCGACGACGGCAAATATGAAGCGGTCGAGGCGACCACCGCCGAGGGCCAGCGGGTCTATCTCTGGTCGATCGACAATGGCGCTGCCAATCTCAACGCGCAGCCGGACGTCGCGGTCACGCAGGCGGCGGGCAGCGATCCCGCGATTATTGCCACTTGGTCGGCGGAGATGGCGCACGTCAATGACCACCCGGTCTTTGCCGGGCGCGTGCTGAACATCGACGACGGGACCGACCTCGAGGTCACGTTCTATGGGATGCGCTCGGTGCAATCGCCCGAGCACGACGAGCTGCTCACCAGCAAGAAGGCGACGGTCACCGCGGGGGGATTTGCCTGCGATATGGATCCCGCGCCGCTCGCGCAGGGGACCGACCTGCTCAATTCAGCCCGCCCGGTCTTCGCGACGGTGAAGGCGGGCGACAAGCTCATTTCGCTGCGCGACCAATGCATCATGATCTACGCGGCGGGCGCGCAGCTGCCGGATGTCCCGCCGCCGGCGCCCGAGGACGGCGCGTCGACCGGAAATGCGCTGGTGACGTTCTTCCAGATCTCGCGCGACGGAAAGCTCGACGTGCCGTGCACCTGGGACAACCAGCCGGCCGCGACCAAGACGCTGGCGGATATCGCCGATACTCACTTGAAGGCGCGCTTCTTCAGCCAGGGCGGCTGGGATCAGTTCGTGGTCGGGCCGGTGACGACCAGCCAGCACATCGCGCTCGAGAGCCAGAAAGACCTGGCGCCGCTCGACGCGCTCCAGGCGCAGCAGGCGGCGACGCTCGCGGCATATCCCGATTCGCCCGATTGGATCTTTACCAAGAGCCAGGCGGTCGCCGCGGCGGACAACGGCATTGCGATGGGGCTCTGCGCGGTCCATTGCAAGGACAAGCTCTCCGATTGGGGCATCGCCAGCGGCTGCAGCGAGGATATCCGCAAGAGCAATCTCTCCTCGTGCAAGAACGCGCACCACGCGGCCTGCCAGGCGGCGGTGCAGCCGGCCAGCGGCAAGACCGCCTTGAAGGTGGTTGGCCCCTGCGCGGAAGAGCCGGGCAAGTGCGGCGAGGCGAACCACGACAAGAGCAAGTGCTTCCTCGCGCAGCCGGTGCCGGGCGACAACGGCGAGGAGCGTGAGCGCTGGCACATCGCGCTGCCGCTGCGCGCGCAGGACAAGGACGGGAACTACCCATATCAAGGGGTATTGCGCGTATTGGTGGTCAATCCCATCACTGGCGACATGGTCGTCTGCTCGCAGGAAGACCGCGGGCCGTCGTCGCTCTCTCCGGGCAATGACGCCGTGGATAATCTCGGTATCCAGGCCGATGAGTTCAAAGGCAAGGCGCGCGTCGCCGGCCTCTCGTATGAGGCGACTTGGAAGCTCGGCATCAATCGGAATGCGCCGGGCGACGCCATCGTGATGCTGGCGTTCGTCGCCAGCGCGACGCCGCTCGGGCCGGTCGATGAAGCCAAGAAGATCGCGCTGCGAAAGCAGGCGAGCAAGCCGCAGCTGCTCGGCCTCGAGGCGGTTCCCGATCAGCTCCAGCCGCCGGCGGCGCCGGGCAAGAAGGCGGCGGAGGAGTCGGTGAACAATGGTGTTGGCGGGCCCAAGCAGCTGGTGCCCGGTCCGGCGCCGACGCCGAAGAAGCCGGCAGCTCCCGCGCCCGATACGCGCAAGCTGGTCGATATCCGCCAGAAGATGGTCGACGCGGCCAAGGGTGAAATCGGCAAGGTCGACGACCGCGGCGGCAACGGGACGCGCAAGGGTGCGGACGTGCTGCAGGGATATCTCGAGGCCGCGCTCCATACCACCGCGGACCAAGAGGGATGGGCGCAGGCGCTGCAGACGCCGGGCCGCCGCGCGGGAGGGCTCGCGTGGAGCGGAATCTTCGCCGCCTGGTGCGCGCAGCAAGCGGGCGCGCCCGCCGGATGGGATCGTGCGAAGTCGGCGCCCACCGGGCTGGGCGTCGCGCGCTCCGATACCAGCTTTGTTCCCGGCGATATCCTCGTATTGAGGGGAACGGTGCCCACTTATTGCGTGCTCACCGCGCGCGCGGGCGACAAGCTCGAGACGGTCGCGGGCGACGAGCCCTACCAGACCGTCGGGCTGCGCACGCGCAAGCCGTCCGAGGTGACGCTCTATTACCGCCTCTCGCCTGATACCTACGCGGGCTAGGAAGAGACGATATGCACTGGACACGCGTCGATGCCCTCTGGGCCAAGCGAGGAGCGCTGCAAGCCGGGCAGGAGCTCGAGGCGGGCGTCACGTTCACCATCGAGAATTGGGTGGTGCCGGGAGAAGAGCCGCTGCCGGTGCGCGTCTGCACGCGGCGCGGATTCCCGCTCTCGTCCTACTGCAGCTCGCGCGCGCTGGAGGCGACCTCGATCACGCTGCACGAGACGGCCGGATATGGAACGTTCTCCGTCCTGATGGGCGGGAGCGATCCGAAGCACCCGACGCCGGTCAGCGTCCACTTCGTCACCGGGCGCGACGGCAATGTCTATCAGCTTTGCCCCATCGACCGGGTGGCGTGGCACGCGAATGCCTGGAGCCTCAATTCGATCGGCATCGAAGTCGATAACATCGCTTCTCTCTATGAAGCCAATGGCAACCTGCACTCGGCCTATGGCGCCAACGATGTCTATTGCGCCAAGACCGACACCGACGTGTTCGTCGAGAAGACATTTGCTGGCATCCAGTATTGGGCCTCGTGGACCTCGGCGCAGTACGACTGCACGGCGCGGCTGATCAAGGCCATCTGCCACAAGCTGCAGATCCCGCGATACATCCAGGATGAGCAGAATCGCTTCCAGCCTCTCACGCGCTTTCCCGCGAGCCAGCTGAAGAAGTTTCGCGGCGTGATGACGCATTACCAAGTCAATCCCGCCAATCGCGTGGATATCGGACCTTATATCGATTGGGCGCGGCTCATCCACAGCGCCGGGCTCATCGAGGGAGATTGCTTCAATACCCCGGAGTACAGCGATGAGCTGACCGCGCCCGGGATGGGCACCGGCGCCGCGTCGAGCGCCGACGGCAGCGGTGCTGTGCAAGCGGCAGGCACGGGCGCGGATGGATCCTCCGCCGGCACTGGCGATGGCGCGGATACGCCCGCGGCGGGTACCAACGAGACGGTCGCCGCGGGGACCGGCGACGGATCGAATCAAGATGAGTCGCAGACTGGAGGCACTGGAGCCTCCAACGGCGACGAGTCCCAGACCGGCACCGGCGGCACCAGCGGCGACGATACCGGCAACAACGACGCATCGGCCGACGGCACGGGCGGCGACGGCACGGGCGCGAGCGCGCCGGCGCCGACCACGACGACCACGGCTGCGCCGGGCAATGGCACCGGTTCGGACGGCACCGGCTCGGACGGCTCTGGCCCGGACGGCACCACCTCGGCGCCGCCCACGACCACCACCGCGGCGAAGCAGACCAAGGTGACCAGCAGCAATATCGTCGTCGCGGGCAAGCATTTCGCCGATTGGTTCAATGAGGATCTGCGGCCGAAGTATCCGGGCAATCACCCCACGATCCAGCTCTGGAAGAAGCCCGCGCCGATGTTCCCCACCAAGGTGAACAAGGCGAACTTCAACACCGTCTTCGACAACATCCATTATCTCTGGGCCGATGAATTGACGGTGCCTGAGTTCCTCGGCTTCTTCGGCATCTTCTACAATGAGACGGGCGGCACCATGCAGCCCATCGCCGAGGTGGGCGGACTCAAATGGATGTTCGAGGCGACCGCCGGCGGCAAGGCTTCGTATAACAAAGCGCCCAACCGTCTCGCGGGAGACCAGCTCAAGGCAAAGGGCGTGATCTCCAGCGACGCAGACGTCGCGCTTTGGAACGGGCAGGTCTATCCGGCCACGGTATCGGCCGACCTTCAAGCCGCATTGAAAGAGTGCGATTTCTACAAGTATCGCGGCCACGGATTCATCCAGACCACCTGGCGCAACAACTTCCAGCGCGACGTCGACCCGGCGCTGCAGTCCGCGGGATACAGCAAGACCTGCGATGAGATGACCACCGAGGAGATGGAGACGGCGATCAAGACCGATCCGAAGGTCAGCCTGCCGATGGTCAAGTCGTTCTACCAGACCATTGCGAGCAAGTACGCCAAGGTCAATCAGGACCCGCCGGTCTGGTACGACACCGGCCGCGCGGTGAGCGGGCAGAAGCCTTATGGCGATCTCTTTCAGTGGCGCTGCGAGACCATCTTCGCTGCGATGAAGCAGGCCGGATTCGAGCTGAAGTGAGGCACCTATGACGACCCCACTGACCCCCGAGGAGCTGGAGACGAAAGTCATCCACGACGAGTTCAAGCTCGTGGGCGATTACGTCGCCGGCCGTGGATTCGTCGATCCCGATCTCGATGCGCTGCTCAAGCATTACTGCTCGGTCGATCAAATCGACGTCACCCAGAGCGACGCCAATGGAATGCCGCGCTGGCTCGCGGCCTGGCAAAAGAACGTGACCAACGCGGATCAGTGG
>Ga0302196_10000900_pt1 | contig 28216 bp, 24 predicted proteins | sample II_Bog_N1_3_FD_198794 | JGI IMG/M metagenome (GOLD analysis project Ga0302196, IMG submission 198794) | Peat permafrost microbial communities from Stordalen Mire near Abisko, Sweden - II_Bog_N1_3 | ecosystem: Environmental > Terrestrial > Soil > Wetlands > Peat | place: Sweden: Abisko...
GACCCGCGCGAGGACGGGGATCTTGCCGAAGAGCTCCCTGCACTCGTCGATGCTCGACTCGAGCACGTCGTGGATGGATTTGCCCTTGAAGCGGACCTCGAGCGTCTCCGCGTTGTAGCGCTTCGTACCGCACGCCTCGCACGGCACCCACACGTCCGCGAGGAAGTGCATCTCGACCTTCACCGAGCCGCCCCCGCCGCACGCCTCGCAGCGCCCGCCCTTCACGTTGAAGCTGAACCGCCCCGCGTCCCACCCGCGCGCGCGAGCGTCGGGGAGCTGCGCGAAGACGCTGCGAATGACGTCGAAGGCCTTCGTGTACGTGCCCGGGTTCGAGCGGGGCGTCCGGCCGATGGGCTGCTGGTCGATGGCGATGACCTTGTCGAGCTCCCCCAGGCCCTCGATCGAGTCGTGTGCGCCGACGGGCACGACGCTGTCGTGGAGCGCTCGCCCGAGCGCAGGCAGGAGGATGCCGTTGATGAGGGAGCTCTTGCCCGCGCCGCTCACGCCCGTGACGGCCGTGAGCACGCCGAGGGGGATCTTCACGTCGATGCCGCGCAGGTTGTGCTCGCGCGCGCCCTTGATCTCGAGCCACGCCTTGGGCGGACGCCTCGAGGTCGGCACGTCGATGCGCCTCGCGCCCGACAGGTAGAGGCCCGTCAGGCTCTTGCTCTTGGCGAGCGCGGCCGCCGTGCCCTCGAACGTCACCTTGCCGCCGAGCCGACCTGCGCCGGGTCCGAAGTCGACCACGTGGTCGGCCGCGCGGATGGTCTCCTCGTCGTGCTCGACGACGATGACGCTGTTGCCGAGATCGCGCAGCCTGTGCAAGGTCTCGATGAGGCGCTGGTTGTCGCGCGGGTGCAGGCCGATGCTCGGCTCGTCGAGCACGTACATGACGCCGGAGAGCTCGCTCCCGAGCTGGCTCGCGAGGCGGATTCGCTGGGCCTCGCCGCCGCTGAGGCTCGGGCCGGCGCGCTCGAGCGTCAGGTAGTCGAGCCCCACGTCGAGGAGGAACTTGAGGCGGCTGTCGATCTCGCGCATCGCGCCTTCGCAGATCGCCTTCGCCGAGGCGGGCAAGGAGAGCGACAGGAAGTGCTGCGCGGCGTCCTTCACCGTCATCGACGTCGCGTCGGCGATGCTCTTGCCGCCGACGAAGACCGCCAGCGTCTCCCGCCGCAGGCGCTTGCCCCGGCACGCGTCGCAGGGGCGCTCGCGGAGGAAGCGGCCGTACTGGTCGCGCGCCGAGTCCGACGCCGCCTCGCGGAAGCGGCGCTCGAGGGTCGGCACGACGCCCGTGTACCGCATCCCCCACGTGCCGCTGCTCGCCGACCCCTTCTTGCCCCACTTGATCGAGATCTTCTTGTCCGCCGCGCTTCCATCGGCGCCGTAGAGGACGAGCTTTCGCTTCGCCTCGGGGAGCTTCCTCCACGGCACGTCCAGGTCGATCCCGAAGGCGCGCGAGACGCCCTCGACGATACGCGCCGTCCACCCCTCGCCCTTCTCCATGCCGGAGGCCCACGGCACGATCGCGCCCTGCCGGATCGACTTCGAGGGGTCAGCGATGACCAGATCGGGGTCGACCTCGTCCTTCTTGCCGAGGCCCGTGCACGCCGGGCACATGCCGAGCGGCGAGTTGAAGGAGAAGCTCTGGGGCGACAGCTCGGGGAACGCGATCCCGCAGCACGCGCGCGCCTCGCTGAAGGACAGCGAGGCGCCGCCCTCGACCGTGGCGCGGAGCTCCCCCTTCCCTTCGCGAAGGCCCAGCTCGACGGCCTCGGCGATGCGCGCCCGGTCGCCCGGCCGCACGACCACGCGGTCGATGACGAGCAGGACCGAGTGCTTCTTCTTCTTGTCGATGGGAGGCGGCTGCCCGAGGAGCACGAGCTCGCCGTCGAGGACGGCGCGCGCGAAGCCTCGCGCGACGAGCTCCTCGAACATCACCTTGAACTCGCCCTTCCGGTGCGTGACGAGCGGCGCCTGGATGGTGACCTTGCTCCCCTCGGGGAGCGCGAGGATGTCGCGGGTGATGGCCTGCGCTCCCTGGGCGGCGACCTTCTTGCCGCAGGTCGGGCAGTGCTGGACGCCGATCTTGGCGTAGAGGACGCGCAGGTAGTCGTAGATCTCCGTGATCGTGCCGACCGTCGACCGCGGGTTCGACGAGGCGCTCTTCTGCTCGATGGCGATCGTGGGGGAGAGCCCGCGGAGGTGGTCGACCTTCGGTCGCTCCATCTGGCCGAGGAACTGCCGCGCGTAGGCGCTGAGCGTCTCGACGTAGCGGCGCTGGCCCTCGGCGTAGAGCGTGTCGAACGCGAGGCTCGACTTGCCCGAGCCGCTCGGGCCCGTGAAGACCACGAGCTGGCGCTTGGGGATGGCGATGTGGTCGATGTCGAGGTTGTGCTCGCGCGCCCCGATGACCTCGACGAAGTCGGGCTCGCGAGCGCCGCGCGTGCTCTCGCGCCGCGAGGAGCGCGTGGCCGAGGCGCGCGTCGTGTGCTCAGTCACCGGTGTCGCCTCCGTCGCCGTCGCCCGCGGGGGCGCCCCCGGCCCGGATGAACTGCTCGTAGACCACCAGCGTCACCGGGGTCTTCGCGCCCACCTCAAAGATGACCTTCTTCACCCGCGTCCAGTCGAGCCCCCCGAGCCCAGCGCCGATGCGCGGCAGCCCCACCCGTTCGATGCCCGCGTTGGCGGCCAGCTCGCACATCTTGTCGAGCGAGCGGGCGAGGGCCGGGATCTGCGCCTTCTTGCGCCAGTGCTCCTGCGTCCCGAGGTTGAAGATCGTGTGCTCGCCCTCCGCCCACATGAAGACGTCCCCGAGGCCGAAGCGGCCGTCCTTGCAGCGCGCCGCGTACTCTTCGAACATCCGCGGCCAGCGCCGCTTGAACTCGATGGCGACGCCTGCCCCCATGGCGCCGGCGCAGTTGCACCCGTGGCCGTAGGCCTTCAGATCGGGAGCTGCGAAGATGTCGCCTTTCGTGAAGAGCGCGGGCATGGGGAACGTACGCTAGCGGAACTGCCCCGTGGGCCATAGCCTCGAGCGCACCTTCCAGGCGACCGGGAGCATCACCGCGACGGGCGTGACGAGGATGTAGAGCGTGCCGCGACCGTTCGCCTCGTAGCCGCCGCTGGAGAGCAGGAAGAAGAGCAGGCCCGAGACGACGAATCCCAGGCTGAGGACCGCCATCCCGGCCGCGGTCGCCACGAAGCGCTTCTTGCGGAGGGCGGAGCCGAGCCCCTGCATACGCGCCCACTCGGCCTCGGCGTCCCCGTTGTTCGTGGGTTGCATGAGGCAGGAAGGATAAGCCGACCCGCACCCCCGCGGGAAGCCACGCCCCGGACGGCGAGGCGTATGCTTGCCTGGGTGCGCGCGCGCTTTCACCAGCCCGGGGGATCCGCGAGGCAGCGGCGCGTGGTCGCCATCGCGGTCCCGTGCATCGCGACGGCGCTGACCTGCATCCTCGCGATCGCCTCCCCGCGCACCGCGAGCCCGCTGCTGCTCGCCCCGCTCGTGCTCTCGGCGCTCGTCGCGATCTTCACCGGCCTCGTCGTCGATCGCCGGCACCGGCAGGTGGAGGCCGAGCTCGAGCTCTTGCCCGGGCGCGTCGTCGTGCGCGACGCGGCGGGCAGCGAGCGAACGACCCTCGAGGCGCGCTCGATCGTCGGCGCGACGACCGCCAGGCTCGAGGGCGGCGTCAGCCTCGTCCTGGCGCAGCAGCCGGCCCGCTCCCGGCCCACCGTCCTCCGGCTCGCGAACGAGGCGGACGCGGACGCCGTCCGGCGCGCGCTCGGCATCGGCCCGGGCGGCTTCGGCTCGCTTCAGTGGTCGGCCGGGCGAAGCCGCATGTACTGGGCGCGCGTCTTCTTTCGCGTCACGTGGCGCGCGCTCGTGGCCTTCACGGTCATCCTTGGCGTGCTCGGGCTGGGCGTGCTGGGTCCCACCATCATCCAGCTCGCGTGCTACGCGGGCATGGCGGCGCTCGGCATGCGGCTCACCCAGGGCAACGATCCTCCGTTCGTCCAGGTCTCCTCGGACGGGGTCGTGGGCCACGTGCGCGACGTCTCGGGGGGCTGGGTGCCGCGGCGCGTCCCGTTCGACGCCATACGGAGCGTGGCCGCCAAGGGAGCGTCGCTCGTCCTCGACTGCGCGCCTCCGCACGGGCACGTGGAGCTCGCCATGGCCCGGCCCGATGGGATGATCGGGATCGACGACGAGGAGCGCGCCCACATCGTCGCGCAGATCCAGGCGGCGAGCGAGCGTGTCCGCCAGCCCTCGCAGCACGAGGAGAAGGCGAGCCGGCTCGAGTTCTTGCGCCGCGGGGAGCACGAGTCATGGCAGGTCTGGCTCGCGCGCCTCGACGCGCTCGCGCAGTCGCTCAAGGGGGCGCACAACTACCGCGCGCTCGCCCTCGACGAGGCGGACCTGTGGAGCGCCCTCGAGACGCCCGAGGTGGAGCCGGAGCTGCGCACGGCGGCCGCCCGCGTCCTCGCGCGGGCCGAGGAGCCCGAGACGCGCCAGCGCATCGAGACGACCCTCGCCGCGGAGCGCGACCCCGCGGCCCTGAAGCAGATCCGCGTCGCCCTCGAGCCCGACGCCGAGGAGGCCGTTCGCGAGCTCGAGCACCTCGAGCGCCGGGCCACGGCGCGCCGCTGACGGCCGCGATGGCACGCGCTGCCCAGGCTTGGGCTATGCTGCGCCCGCGCCGGCTCGGGTAGCTCGGCGCGCCGCCAATGCGTCCCCAGATCCTCGCCAGCATGGCCGTCCTCCTCGCGTCGCTCGCCAGCGGCGCGCTCGAGTGCAGCAGCGCGCCGCCCAAGAGCCCGGAGGCGCAGCACGGAGGAGACATCTACCGGCGCATGTGCGCCGTGTGCCACGGGGACTCGGGCGAGGGATACAAGGCCGACCGGGCGCCTGCGCTCGCGCAGCCCGACTTCCTGGCCTCGGTGAGCGACACGTTCCTGCGCAACGCGGTCGCCTTCGGCCGCGGCGGGACGACGATGAACGCGTGGTCGAAGGATCGCGCGGGGCCGCTGTCGCGCGAGGACATCGACGCCGTCGTGGGCTTCCTGCGAAGCTGGCAGGAGCGCCCGCGCGCCGCGCTCGACGAGCGCCCCCTCGGCGGGGACGCGGGGCGGGGGGCCATCGCGTACGCCCAGGAGTGCTCCAGGTGCCACGGCGTGAACGGGCTCGGGGGCAACTACGAGAGCATCGGCAGCCCCGATCTCCTCGACGGCGCGAGCGACGGCTTCCTCCGCTACGCCATCCGCAACGGCAGGCCCGGCACCCCGATGCCCGCCTTCGGCGCGTCGCTCCACGAGCAGGGCGTGGAGGACGTGATCGCGCTCCTCAGGAGCTGGCAGGCCAGCACCGCGGGCGTCCGGCCCCCGCCCGCGCGGCCTCCGCCCATCCCGCTCGGCCCCGTGCCGCTCCACGCGAACGGCCCCGAGCCCGTCGGCTTCAACACCTACCCCAAGACCACCCCGGCGGACGTCATCAAGGCCCAGCTCGATCGCGGCGCGAAGATCGGCCTGCTCGACGCGAGGGCGCCGTCCGCGTACCTCGACGAGCACATCAAGGGGGCCGTGAACGTCCCGTTCTACGAGCCCGACCCGTACATCGACGCCCTGCCGAAGGACGCCTGGCTCGTCTGTTACTGCGCCTGCCCGCACGCCGAGTCGGGGCAGCTGGCGCAGAAGCTCCAGTCGAAGGGGTTCACGAAGGTGACCGTGCTCGACGAGGGCCTGGGGGTCTGGCGGAACCGCAACTACGAGACCAGCAAGGGAATCGACCCTTAGGGGCCCCCGGCGAAATGCACCCGCCGTCCAGGGAAGGGCTTATGCTCCAGCCCGGAGGGTGACATGGCCGACGAGGACGTGAAGGCAGAGCTCGAGAAGCTGCGCGCCGAGAACGAGCGCCTGAAGCAGAGAAACAGCCGGGCCATCTCGATGAAGGTCTCCGAGAAGGGCGGCCTCTCCGTCTACGGCCTCGGCCGCTTCCCCGTGACGCTCTACAAGGAGCAGTGGACCAAGCTCCTCGACATGGCGGACGACATCCGGTCCTTCATCACCGAGAACGAGGGGAAGCTCAAGGCGAAGGAGTAGTTGCAGGCCGGAGACGTGCCGCGCTCCGCGTGCTAGTGGAGGCCCGTGCCTGCCGCCCGGCCCTTGCCGCTGCCAAGACGCGCGAAGACCTTGCTCGCCCTCGACCAGCAGGTCGCCGAGCACGTGATCGCGTACGCCCAGCGGCGCTTCGGCGAGGAGTGGGAGCCGGGGGACTCGGCCCTCCGTAGCCCGTCCGATCACTCGCGGTCGAGCATGACGCTCTACCTGTACGACTACCTCGTCCGGGGCCGGCCCATCCTCGCCTGGTACCTCGCGGACGAAGGGGCCGCGCTCGAGCCGCACGAGCGCGTGTGGGTCGTGGCCCAGCAGCGCGCGTGGACGTCGATCTGGGAGATCACGAAGGTGCGCCGCAAGGTCGGGGTCGCCGTGCGGGACCTGCTCACGGGCGAGGAGCGGTTCGTCCACGACACCGCCAACTCCTTCGACGGGGAGGAGGGGGACGTCCTGCTCGCGCGGGTCGCCGAGTACGACGGCTGCTGCGTCTTCAGCGGGCTCTTCCCGCAGCCCCTCCCGGGCCGCGAGGCCGCGCGCGTCGCGGGGTCGATGCGCGCGCACCTCGGCGTGCCCCACGGGCTCGTGCCCTCGTCGCGCATGCGCGAGCCCAACGCGGCGTTCGCCCTCATGGCGCTCTGGATGAAGAACATCGACGACCTGACCAAGCGGAAGCCCCCGCCGGTCGTCGCCAACAACGACGGCGAGCCTCTGCTCATGACACTCGACCACTACGCCTTCGACGCCGCCAAGATAGAGACGCTCGCCGAGCGCCTGCTCGGCATGCGCGACGCGGAGGAGACCGATCGGCGGGGAGACCTGCGCCAGATCTGGGTCGGCAAGCGCACGAGCGTGGCCGACACGGGCTGGTCGCGCACGCTCCTGGCCGAGGCGCTCCTGTCGCCGGGCAAGCTGCGGGTCGAGACCAACTCGCTCGCGCGCGCGGACGCGATGCGGGTGCGGGTCGAGGAGGCGTGCGGCAAGCTCGTGCGCCACGTCGCCCGCACGCACAGGGACTCGGACCAGTACCTCCAGCGCGCCAAGAGGGAGGGCTCTCCCCAGAAGCCGCCCCGCAACCCCGCCGAGGCCGCGCGGCGCGCGCGCGTCGCCAAGGAGCGGACGGCCGCCGCGATGCTGGACGAGCCCATCGGCGCCCTCGGGGGCTTCACGCCGCGCGAGGCCGCGTCGAGGCCGCGGTGGCACTTCCTGCTCGAGATGCTGTTCGTGGCCTTCGAGGAGATCGAGGCGACGGCGCCACCGGGGTCGCGGTTCGACGTGAGCAAGCTGCGGAGGAAGCTCAGGTTCCGGCCGAGCGCGCCGCCGCCGGAGAGCGCGACGGAGGGGTCGTAGGGCCAAGGCCGTCCACCTACATTTAGACGCCATTGCGACCCGGATCAGTACCGCGAGAGCGTCAGCGAGCGGTGACGCAGCGTCGCAGGGTCCAGGCTAGGGCGCCGCACCGGGACAGGCCCATCCGAAGGGCACGGGCACGGGCACGGGCACGGGCACGGGCACGGGCCGGAAGGCAGGCGATGAGGCCCACGGCCTCCGGGGGCGCCCCCTCCCCGGGAGGCGCCCCCACGTCCAGGCAGCGAGCCGCTCACCAGCGTGAGCGGCTCAGGTGCCGTGCGGCGTCGTGCCGCCCGTGGCTCCCCCGTTCGCGGGGGTGCCCGGTGCGGCCGACGTAGAGACCACCTGCACGACGGCCTTCACCGGCGTCGTGACGACGTTCACCACGTCGCCCTTGATCGCCTGCTTGGCCTTCTTGCTGGTGGTCCCTCGGTTCACGCGCGTCGACGCGCGCTTCGCCACTGCGACCAGCTGCTGCTCGGTCGTCAGCTTCGTCGCCGCCTTCTTCGGCGTGAGGCCGAAGTCGGCGAGGACATCCGGCGATTCGCTGAACGTCAGCTTCACGTACGCCGCAAACCCGTCGATGAGACTGGTTGCCGCGGGCGCTTGCGCTTTCTGTGCAGCGAGCTTCGCCGTCAGCGTGGCCTTCGCGGTGTCCACGTCGGCTTGCAGAGTCTCGAGCAGCGTCGCCGCTGCCGTGATCTGGGCCGGTGTGTACACCTTGCTCGCGAACGAGAACGACACGACGTTCGAGAGCCGCTTGACCATCCCTGCGACCAGCTGCGTCGCTCGGGCTACTACCGATGCTCTTCTCTCTGTACCCATAAATAGGATTCTCCTTTCTGACCTCGATGCCACCCGTGGGTCGTGGGAGAGCGGTGTGCGGGCCTTGCGCCTGCGCCCGGCTTGTCCGCCGCCCTCGAACCCCCTGTGGGAAAACGGGGGCGGCTTCTTTCCACTTATTTTCGAAATCGTACGGGGCCGATGTGGGCGTGAAAGGGAGCGGGAGCAGGAGCGGGAAGCGGGAACGGGGAGCGGCGGCGGGAGGGGGAGCGGAACGGGGAAGCGGGAAGCGGCGCGACGAGGGGCTGCTGGGGCGCCGCAAGCACGCGCTCCCGTGTCCAACGGGTGCGACGGGGAACCGCAGGCGCATGGGCCTCCGACCCAGCATCGCGACGGGGAGCCGCAAGAACGCTTTCCTCCGGCACACCAGCGCGACGGGGGGCCGCAGGAACGCGACCCTCCGACCCGCCAGCACGACGGGGAGCCGCAGGAGCGCGCTCCTCCGACCCGCCACCGCGACGGGGAGCCGCAGGAGCGCGGTCCTCCGACCCGCCACCGCGACGGGGAGCCGCAGGAGCGCGGTCCTCCGACCCGCCACCGCGACGGGGAGCCGGAGGAACGCGCTCCTCCGACCCGCCGGAGCGTCGGGGAGCCGGAGGAACGCGCTTCTCCGACCCGCCGGAGCGTCGGGGAGACACAGGAACGCGCTTCTCCGACCCGCCGGCGCGTCGGGGAGACGCAGGAACGCGGTCCTTCGACTCGCCGGCGCGGCGGGGAGACGCAGGAACGCGATCCTCCGGCTCCCCGGCGCGGCGGGGAGCCGCGGCAACGCGCTCCTCTGGCCGCCCGGAGCGCCGGGATCCAGGGGAGAGACCGCTCCCCAAGATCCCGGAGCGCGTCCGCGGCCGCCCCGAGGGCTCCTCCGGTTCCCCCATGCGCTCCTCCGGCTCCCCGGCGCCCGTCTCCGACCCGCCGCTGCGATCCTCCGGCTCCCCCACGCGTCCCTCCGACTCCCCCGCGCGCTCCTCCGCCCTCCCGGAGCGCCGGTCCGACGGCCCGCTGCAGCGCCGCTGTCCAGGGACACGTTCCACCCGTCCACGGACACCCCCGCTTGCCCTCGCGACCGACGCTTTCGCGCGCGCCGGCGTCGGCACGTGACGTGCGCGGGTGGCAGCTCATGACCCTGCGAGATATCTTCGAGGCAGTGATGCGCCAGACCGCCTTCCCACGAGCCGTTCCCCCGGCGTACGTCGCCGATCGCGCCGGAGGCAACCGATGACAGCGCGCAAGCGTGCGCCGCGCCGGCGGAGCGACGGACTCGGGGAGAACATCCTCGTCGTTCTCGAGGACATGCGCGCCCAGAACCAGGTCGTGATCGAGGCCGTCCAGGCGCTGGACCGGAAGCTCGAGAGCGAGATCGGCAACCTTCGAACCGAGCTTGTCGAGCGCCTCGACCGCCTGGAAGCGACCGTGGCCCAGCACAGCCGCGACCTCGCCGCGATGCGGCGCGAGCTGCGCGAGGCAGCCACCGCCGCTGCCCTAGCCGCCCTCGAGCAGCGCGTCGCCGCGATCGAGCGCCGCCTCGGGAACTAGGGGTTCACCCGCCCGCTGGCCCCCCGCCGTCCCCCATGGCATGTTCCGCCGCCGGCGCCGGGGACGCCACCGAGGAGGCGACGTGAAGGAAGCGTATACGAACGGAAGCGGCAAGCACGCGGCGACGAGCCCGGTCCCCCCGGCGCACGAGGCCGGCCCGACCGGCGCCGAGGGGCGCCCCGCGACCGCCGAGGAGGTGACCGCGGCCGTGTCCCGCTCGCGCGAGGCGCAGCGGCACTGGGCGGACACGTCGCGCAAGGACCGCATCGCCACGCTGAAGCGCGCCGCCAAGGAGATGCTCCGCCGGCGCGCCGAGGTGATCGAGCTCGCCCGCACGGAGATGGGCAAGGTCCGCGTGGAGGGGCTCTTCAACGAGGCCCTCGGGCCGCTCGACGCCATCGGCGCCTGGGCGAGCGTCGTGGAGCGCGCGACGCGGAGGCGCCACGTGCGCCTGAACCCCATCTCGTTCCCCAAGAAGAGCGCCCACGTCGACTACCTGCCGCGCGGGGTCGTCGGGGTCATCGCGCCGTGGAACTTCCCGGTGGCCGGGCTCTACCGCTCGGTCTTCCCCGCCCTCATGACCGGCAACGGCGTCGTCCTCAAGCCGTCCGAGTTCACCCCACGGACGAGCGCCTGGCTCCTCGACCGGCTCGCCGCCGAGCTGCCGGACGGCCTCGTGTCCGTCGTGCAGGGGGACGGCGCGGTGGGGGCGATGCTCGTCGACGCGGGGGTCGACGCGTGCGTCTTCACGGGCTCGCCCGCCTCGGGGCGCAAGGTCCGCATCCACTGCGCCGAGCGAGGCATCCCCTCGAGCATCGAGATGGGCGGCAAGGACCCGGCGATCGTCCTCGGGGACTGCGACCTGCCGCGCACGGTGGCCGCCATCACGCACTGGGCGCTCGCCAACGCGGGCCAGGCGTGCGGCGCCATCGAGATCGCGTACGTCGACGAGCGCATCGCGGACGACTTCGTGGAGCGCCTGCGGACGGCGTGGTCGCAGCTCCGCGTCGCCGGCGGCCCCGAGGGGGCCAGGGGCCGGCTCGCGGACGTCGCGCCGCTCGCCAACAGGCGGCAGCTCGACATCGTGGCCGCGCAGGTGGAGGACGCGCGCGCGAAGGGCGCGAAGGTCGTCTGCGGCGGCGCGCCCACGGGCCTGGGGCTCGGCTACGCGCCCACGATCCTGGACCGCTGCACGAGCAAGATGTCGGTCGTCCAGGACGAGACGTTCGGCCCGGTCCTCGCGATCATCCGCGTCGAGGGGGCGGCCGACGCCATCCGCGAGGCCAACGCCTCCCGCTACGGGCTCGGCGCCTCCCTGTGGACGAGCGATCTGAACCGCGCGGAGCGGCTGGCCGAGCGGCTCGACGTGGGCGTCGTCACGATCAACAACCACTCGTTCTCGGGAGCCATCCCTTCCCTCCCCTGGAGCGGCGCGCGGGAGACGGGCTTCGGCATCGCGAACGGCCCCGAGTCGCTCGCGACCTTCGTGCGCCCGCGCGCGACCATCCTCGACAGGTCGACCGGGCCGGAGCTCTTCTGGATGCCCTACGACAGCACGCTCTGGGAGCTCGGCGACATCGTGGCCGACGCGCAGCTCGGACACGTCGGCCGCGCATGGCGCCTGCCGCTCGCGATCCGCAAGCGGATGAAGACCGTGCGCGAGTTCTTCAAGTGGTAGCGCCATGCGCGCCGTAGCCCCCGCGAGAGCGCTCACGCTCGCGGGCTGCCTCGTCCTCGAGCTGGCCCTCCTCGGCTGCAGCGCAAGCTCGAGCCAGGAGCCAGGAGCCGACGGCGCGCCGCCCGCCGACACGAGCACCGACACGGGGCAACCCGGGCCCCCCGTCGACACGGGAGCTCCGAGCGACGCCCAGGCGACCGACGCCCCGGGCGACGCCAGGCCGAGCGACGCGGGCTCCACGTCGGTCGACGGAGCGAGCGACGGCCCGACCGACGGCGCGACCGCCACGACGTCCATCGTCGTCCACTACCCCGTGCCCACGGGCCACTCGCTCACGCTGCGGGGATCGGGGGGCCCCCTCAACTGGGACGCGGGCGTGCCGCTCACCCCCGCGACGCAGGGCGACGCCGGCGAGCCCAACGTGTGGACCGCCACGCTCAGCATCACGTCCCCCCTCCAGATCAAGCCCCTCTACGACGACCTCACGTGGGCCATCGGCCCCAACTGGACGGTCACCCCCGGCGTCACGCTCGACGTCTGGCCCCACTTCTTCACCGAGAACGGGACCATCACCGCCATCGACAACTGGTACTCGCAGCTGCTCGGCAACGCACGGACCATCTGGGTCTACACGCCCCCGAGCTACGCCGAGAACCCGGACGAGCGCTTCCCTGTGGCCTACTTCCAGGACGGCCAGAACGACTTCTACGACGACATGTCCTTCTCCGGCGTCGCCTGGGACCTCCAGGGCGCGATGGACCAGGGAGCCCAGGACGGCACCATCCACGAGGCCATCCTCGTGGGCATCGCCAACGCGGGCACCAACCGGACGTGGGAGTACACGCCGAACCCCGATCCCGCCGACGGCCTCGACGGCGGCGGCGCGGCCACCTACCTCGGGTTCGTCGCGACGGAGCTGAAGCCCGCCATCGACATGCAGTACCCGACCGAGCCCGATCGCGCGAACACCGCCCTGTGCGGCTCGTCCCTGGGCGGGCTCGTCTCCATCTACGGCGGCATCCTGAACCCCGAGACCTTCGGCCTCATCGGCGCCCTCTCCCCCTCGACGTGGTGGGACAGCGAGTGGATCCTCGCGCAGGTCGAGGCCACGCAGGGCGCGGCGCTGCTGCCGTTCCGGGTCTACCTGGACAGCGGCAACGCCGGCGTCTTCCCCCAGCCCGACCCCTGGCCCGCGCAGGCGAACTACGACGACTGGACGCAGACCTTGCAGCTCTCGCAGGCCTACGCCACGACAGGCGTGGATCTCGACTACCTGGTGCAGGACGGCGGGCAGCACAGCGAGGTCTACTGGAAGGAGCGCGTACCCGGGACGCTCGCCTTCCTCTTCGGTCCGCGGTAGCGCTGGGGGGCCATGCCCGCCCTCAAAGGAAGTCTCACGTACGCCCGCTACTTCGTGGAGGGTGACCTGCCGGAGGACTTCAAGGAGAAGTTCGGCAAGGCCATCCGTCTGCGCGCCATGAAGCCGCTCGACCCCGACGAGGAGGCCGCGGAGCGCTCCGGCTGGTGCCGCGTGGGGGACCCCCTCGAGGTGGACCTCGGCTACGAGGAGGTCTTCTACAACAGCTACGTGAACCTCGGCTTCCGCACCGACCGCTGGGCGATCCCCGGCCCGCTCCTGCGCGCGAAGCTCCGCGACGCCGAGTCGGTCTACCTGAAGAAGGCGGGGCGCGAGCGGCTCTCGCGCAAGGAGAAGGGCGAGCTGAAGGAGCTCGTCACGAAGAAGCTCCGCCGCGAGCTCACCCCCGCGACGCGCGCGGCGGACGTCTCGTGGTCGCTCGACGAGGGCATCGTCCGCTTCTTCAGCGCGTCGCCGAAGGAGGGCGCGAAGATGGAGGGGCTCTTCACGAAGACCTTCGCGCTGAAGCTCGTCCCCGAGGCCCCGTACACGCTCGCGGCGCGCCTCGGCCTCTCCAGGGCCCAGGACAAGCTGTGGGCGGACCTCGAGCCTACCGCGATCGCCGCGGAGGAGGTCTAGACATGCAGCTCACCGATCGCATCGAGAAGCGACGCTTCGTGGGACGCGAGTTCTTGCTCTGGCTCTGGTTCGAGTCGGAGCTCTTCGACGGGACCCTGACGACGAAGGAGCACGGGAGCTTCGGCTTCTGGATCGAGCGCCAGATCATCCTGACGCGCGCCAAGGAGGCGACGCGCATCGCGGGCGTCCAGCCGGCCGCGGCGCGCGAGGCGAAGGAGTCGCTCCTGCTCGGCAAGATGCCCGAGGCGGCCGCCTTCCACATCTCGATGGGCAACCACGAGACGACGTTCACGCTGAAGGCCGAGCGGCTGCTGGTCACCGGGCTGAAGCTCCCCACCGTGCTCGGGACCACGCCGGACGCGCCCCCGGTCGACCTCTCGAAGGCGCGACGGCCGCCCCCGCGGCGAAAGCGGGAAGAGGTCGCACGGCAGGAGCAGCGCGAGAGCGACGAGGCGCACGAGTCGTTCTACGAGCGGATGCAGCTGACGCGCGACTTCGAGGCCGTGCTCGAGGCTCTCTACCGCGACTTCCTCACGCTGCGGCTGGGCGAGGCGTGGGAGGGCGTCGCGGTCCAGCTGCGCGCGTGGGCCGCGGGCGAGGACGTGGACGCGGAGGCGTACCGCGCCGAGCGAGACCGCAGCATGGGCGGCGCGCGACGCGCCCCCGCCCGCGCGCGGGCTGCGGCCCGCTGAGCGAGCCGCCACGAGCGAACAATGCCGCCCGCAGGACCTGCCTCGCGGTCGATCCGTTGCGCGCCGGTGGATCCACCGTTTTGGGCCTCGGTGGGCCGTCCGTCCCCCGATTTCCCCAGGCATTTCAACGCCAGCCTTCCCTGGCGCGAGGCTTGCTCGCCCCGCCGCCTCGGTCGGCTGCCGTTCCCTGGAGGTCTCAATGCCCAAAGGACTCACCCCCACGCTCCTCGCTGCTGCGCTCACGCTGGCGGGGCTCGGTTGCTCCTCCGATCCGAGCACGCTCGGCTCCCCCTGGGGCCCCACGCCCGCCTCCACCTCCACGGGCGAGCCCGCGCCGACGCCGGCCACCGGCCCCACCTCCACCGCAGCCCCCACCGCGACGGGCAACCCCGCTCCGACGCCGACCACGACGTCCCCCGCGCCGACTCCACCGACGCAGGACGCGTCGACCACGCCCGTGACCCCGACCCCCACGGTCGACGCCTCCGTGCCGGGCGAGGACGCAGCCCCCACGAGCTCGACGCCCGCGGGTGCGGGCACCTGCACCGCGCCCCTCTGCGGCGCCGACGGTCAGGGCAACTGCGGCTGCACGGCGAGCTCGAACGGGTTCGGCTTCTTCATGGACTGCTCGAACGAAGGGCAGTGCGAGTGCCTCTCCAACGAGAGCTTCCAGAACCAGAACCAGAACCAGAACTTCTTCTTCGACAACAACGTCTGCTTCAACACCCAGCTCATGCAGCAGGACTTCATCCAGGAGTGCGGCTGCCGGTAGGTAGAAGCCCCTGTCATCCCGAGCGCAGCGAAGGATCCCCCCCCAGAAAGCCTCGACGCAACCAGCCCGGAATAGGTTTGCGTCGGGGGGTCCTTCCCTTCGCTCAGGATGACAAGGACGCGAACGGCGGTGGGTGGCGGGTCACAGCTTGTCGGCGATCTTCTCCGCGGCGCGCGTGGCCATGGCCATGATGGTGATCTGGGGGTTTACGCCGAGGGACGAGGGGACGGTGCTTCCGTCGGCGATGAAGAGGCCGGGGAGGTCGTGCGTCTGGTGGTCGAGGTCGACCACGCTCGTCTTCGGGTCCTTGCCCATCTTGCAGGTCCCGAGGGGGTGGTAGCTGGTCCACGCGATGTCGGCCGCCGAGAGCCTGGCCTTGCGGAACCGATCGAGGCCCGCGGCCCCCTCGAGCACCTGCATCCGCAGCGCCGCGGGGTAGAGCCTCGTCGCGCCCGCTGCCAGGCACATCTCGCCGGTGTGCACCATCGCGCGGTGCGCGCAGTCGACGTCCTCCTGCGAGACGTTGTACGTGATGGCGGGGAAGCCCCCGACGTTCCGCCATACGCGCCCGTTCCGGTTCGAGTCGCGAATGAGCAGCGCGAAGGAGGCCGTGTGGTCGAGCTGGTCGACCGCCTCCATCAAGCGCCGCCCGGAGAACGGAAACACGACGCTCGCGATGTTCACGTCCCCCTGGGCGGTCATGATGAGCGCTCCGTCCTTCAGGAACTGGTCGCACCCGTAGCCCTGGGGGATGTGCTTGTGGCCATCCATCTTCTCCTTCATCAACGCGGAGAAGCCGGTGCTCGGGTGGAGCGTCAGGTTCTTGCCGACCTCACCGCTCTGGTTCGCGAGGTTCTGCTTGAGGAGGAAGAGGGGCGTCGGAACGGCTCCGCCCGCGAGCACGACCGCCCGGGCCCGGACGCGCATCCTTCGGCCGTTCGACGCGGCGGCGAGGACCCCGACCGCGCGCCCCTGCTCGACGACGACGCTTTCAGCCGTGAGGCCCGTGAAGAGCAGCGCCCCCTTCTCGAGCGCGGGCGGCACGTATGCGATGTTGGTGCCCCGCTTCGCGTCCGTGCGGCATCCGAAGTCGCAGAAGCCCGACCCATCGCACCCCGGCGCGTTGCGCGGGATGGGAAAGTGACTCCACCCCAGCGCGTCGCACCCGCGCTCCATCACGTCACCGATGGGGCCAATCTGCGCGCGCGGCGAGGGTGCCACCTGGAGCACGTCCTCCACGCGGTCGAAGTGGCGCTTCATGGCCGCGGGCGAGAGCTCGTCCGTGCCGAGCTCCTCGCACCAGCGCTCGAGGACCCAGGGGGGAGTGCGGTACGACGTCCCGCCGTTGATCGCGGTCGAGCCACCGACGAGCCGCCCCATGAAGACGGGCATGGCCGCGTTGCCGACGGAGAACGCTCCGCGGTAGAACCGCTGGTGCGCGCGGATCGAGCTGCCGTCGAAGGCGTCACGCCTGTGGTGCTGCCCCTCCTCCACGAACACGACGGCGAGCCCACGGTCGGCGAGCTCCCGGCCCACCACGGCGCCCCCCGCTCCCGTCCCCACGACGACGACGTCGCACTCGACGTCCCCTCCGGTCCAGTCCTCGCCACGGTGAATCTGCCGCAGCCAGCGAGGCTCCTCGAGCCCGCGCACCACGTTGAGCTTTCCGCCGAGCGACTCGTAGACCGGTCGCCGGTCGAAGTGCACGAACCGGTAGACGAGCGACACGAGCCCGAGCGGCACCTTCAGGATCGGGTCTTCCTCCCAGCGGCGGATGAGCGCCTGTTGCCGGTCGGCCGACAGCGCGTGGAAAGGGCGGCCGGTCGCCAGGATGGCGGCGGCGCTCAGCGTCGTCTGGGCGACGCGCCACGCACGGTCGAGGCCAGGATGGAAGCTCTGCACGATCTCGCGAACGCGGTCGACCGTGGCTTCATCGGCGCCGGGGATCTTGGCGGAGCCCGGTATGATCGCCTCCGCGAGCGCGAGCGCTGCGCGGTACTGCATCCCACGGTGCGCCGGGGCTGGCGGAGGCACGTCTACGGGAAGCGACACGCCCTTCGCGGGCGGCCGACCGCGAAGGTCCAACGGGGCTACCATGCTGGGCAGATAGCACGTTTCCGGCCGCGGGGCGCAGCGCACGCTCGAGCGCATGGCCTTCGCGAGCGTCGCAGCTCGACGGAGCGCTCAACGGCCGGGGTGCCGTGCGAAGGGCGGTGGGCTGGGTACACTCGGTACCCGGTCCTCCCCCACCCACGCGCCCTCCGAGACTGCTCTAGAACGTACCGAAGGCGGCGAGACCCGCACCCCCGTGGTACGACGCGGGCGTGAAGTGCACGGTCGGTTTGAGGGCGTTGCTCCTGTCCGCCTTTCCCGTCGTCGAGTAGGTGTGAATCGTCCGCGTCTCCGGCACGACGAGGCTCGCGAGGATCGCGATCACGCCGATGCCCTGTGCGATGCCGTCCGCAGCGAGGAGGACCTTGTAGCCCGTCTCGGCGTTGCAGGTGCTGCCCAGCGGGCACCCCCCGCGCTCGCCGTAGTCGAGCCACGGACCGGCGACCGGGATGTAGAGCTTGTCATCGCCCACGTGACCGCTCGTCGCTCCAACGATGACCGACGCAACGTAGGGACCGCCAAAGAGGACGAGGCCGGTTCCCATCAACGCCGGGTTCGGTCCAGCATAGACCGTCCTCGTCGTCTCGACGGCGACCGGCGCCGGTGCAGGGGAGCTCTGGTAGTACGTGGAGGTGTCGGCGAGCGCGCTCGACTGCCAGAGCGCCGTCGCCGCGATCATTCCAACGCCGAGCACCAAACCTTCTTGAAGTCGCATGACCTACCTCCTGTCCGCTTCGGGACGACGAACAGGAGTGCATCCGCGGTGCCTGGAGCAACGTCGGGGCCGCTCGGTCAAACGGATGCCTTCGTCAGCCTCCGAGGCGGAACGCGCGCTCGTAGCCGGAGTCGACGTTGCGAATCAGGACGTCGACGATGCCGTTCTCGTCCAGGGAGTAGCGCTCGCAGATGCGAGGACCGTTCGCGTCCGTACGCTGCACGGCGACTCGAGCCAGATCCTTGGCCTCGGTGAGGCCGGCATCGAACGGAAAGTAGACGTCGCCAAAGAGGGCCATGTCCCCGCGCGGCCTGCCACCGTCCACGGCGTTGCACTCGAAGAAGCGGAAGTGGCCAACGTTGTGTGCGGCGCGGTACATCCGCGTGCACGTGAGAGGGTCCTTCGTGTGGACGGGGAGCTCGGTGCCCGGTGCGAAGATGGGGTCGTAGACGATCTCCTGCCCTCCGGCCCCTTCGCGGAACACTCCGAAGGTGCGCGAGTAGCGATCGGCGAGCGCGAAGCCCGCGCTCTCGTCGGCCGCGATGGCGAGCCCGATGGCGACTGCAGCCGACGGGTACTGCGATCGGTGCACGCGACGACCGAACCGCTCGCGCAGCGTCCGCGCGATGATGGGTAGCTCGCTGGCCCCCCCGACGACGTACACCCCGGCGATCTCCGCGGCCTCCTCGGACGCGGGCCCGAGCACCGGTGCCATCGCGTCGAGGGTTCGTTCGACGAGCGGCATGCACGCGTCGTAGAAGTCCGCCACGGACACGGTGACGGCCGCGGAGGCTCCGAAGGACTCCAGGTCGAGCGCGATCTTCTTCGAGTTCGGGTGCAGGCGCTCCTTCGCGTCCCTGCACTGCGTGAGCAGGCCCAGCAAAGCCTGCGGTGACAGCGCATCCATCTCCAGCCCGACCTGATCGAGCGCCGCCTTCGCGAGGAGCTCGTCGAAGTCGTCTCCGCCGAGGCGTGCGATGCCCGCCGTGCCGAGCACCGCGTGGTGAGCGCCCACCATGCGGACGAGCGAGGCGTCGAACGTCCCCCCGCCGAGATCGTAGACGACGACGGAGTCACGCCGCGAGGTGAGGGTATTTCGGTGGCGGTGGGTGTACTCGAAGCCGGCCGCCGACGGCTCGTTCAGCATGGCCATCACGTCGAACCCGGCCCTGCGAAAGGCGTCGAGCGTGACGAAGCGCTGCGCGCCGTGGGCGTTCGCGGGGACGGCGACGACGACGCGCAGAGTGTCGTCCTTCGCGACCGCCCGCTGCACGTTGGAGGCGGTGGCGAGGGCCCTCCGCACGTAGGAGAGGAAGCCGTGCACGAGATCGGCGACCCGGAGCTCGTGCGCGCCGGCCAGGACCGTCTGCGAGGGCCCCGCGTCGGGCTGCGACAGGAGACGCTTGAAGGATCGGAGCAGCAAGAACGCGGGGTCGTCCGCCACGGCGGCGGCGTCGAACCCGAAGCGGAGCTCTCCCGTGGTCACGCGGGCCGCGGCGAGCGACGGGATCCATCCGACCGAGTCCCCTGCGTTGTCGACGAAGTCGACGATGGGGTAGTTGCCCCGATCGACACACGCCACGACCGTCCGCGTCGTCCCGAAGTCGATTCCTAGCTGCATGGTTGCCCTCGGCTCCGAATACTCCAAGTGCCGTCCCGCACGCCAATATTCCGCTCGATCCGCCCGGGGCGGACCTCAACGCGCCGGCAGGACCCTCGCCTCGCGCAGCGCGTCGACGATCGCGGCGGCGAGGGCACGGGAGCCCCTGACGTCAGGATGACCGTCCTCGGGGACGTCCCAGGCCGTGTCGAGATCGACGCTCACGTGAGGAACGTCGAGCCCCCGGAAGAGGCGGGCCGAAAGAGAGCTCTCGCCGGACTCGTCGTGCAGGCACGCCTCCCTGTAGTTGGTGGCGACGAAGAGCGGGTAGGCTCCGCGCGCGCGAACCTCCCTGGCGGTCGCGGCGTAGATGGCACGCGCGATCCGGACGGCGCTGTCATCGTGCGGCAGGAGCCCACCCAGGAGCCGCACGAGCTGCATGTCTCGGAGGAGCGCCGGCGCCGGCGCTGCGACCGCGAGCGACCCATCCTCCAGGACCACGAGGTGCTCGCGTCGGAAGCTGACGTTGCGCTCGATCTGGACCGGCACGACGAACGTGACGACGGCGATGGGGTGCTCGAGCTCCGGCAACACCTCCTGCATGCGGCGGTACACCTGGTCGCTCGCGTAGGCCACGACGGCGGCGTTGAGCGTGGGAACCCCCGTCGCCTGCTCGACCAGGAACCCGACCGACTCGTCGTACGGGACTGCGTAGCCCTGCGCGATTGACTCACCGGCGATGAGGATCGACGGACGCGAGAGATCCGGCAGCTCCGATTCGGTGGCCGTCCGCAGCCCCATCGCGTTCACCGCGAACGCGATGTCCCGGCCGCCCCGGAGGACGTGTCCCGAGGTCTTCGGCGCGAGGGCGTACGACAGGTGCGCGTCGGTCCTGAGCGCGGGCACGTCCTTGGGAGGAGAATCGGCGGGCTTTGCCGTCCAGCGGAGGACGACCTCACTGACGAGGAGCGCAAGAGCTGCGGCGAGCGCGACGCGAGTGGCGGAGGCGGCCGCCCTACGCGGCGAAGCGGCGAGCCAGCGCGCCCACCTCGGCCTCGCGACCGCGATGAGGCCGACGCCGGCGACGGCGGCAACCCCCCGACCGACCAGGACCGACGCCACGTCGCGCGGGCCGGTCGCGCAGTCGAGGACGAACACGTGCTGCTCCCACCAGGCTCGGTCGGCGCGAAGGGCCCAGAGAAGGAGGGCGACCCCCAGGACCGCCACGGCGAGGGAGGCCAAGGCGAAGGCCACGCGTCCCCGCCCATGGCGCCCCTCACGACCGACCGCGTTGCCTGAACCGTGCCCCAAGGATGGTACCCAGCGTAGCGCAAGGGCGCCGCTCGTCGTCACGAGACGAGGCGTGGATATGGTGCCCCGGCTCTGGATACTCTAAGGATCCGCCCGTCCAAGGACTCCGCTCCATGCCCAAGCCCTCCGTGCTCTTCGTTGCGTCCGAGTGTGCGCACTTCGTCAAGGCCGGCGGGCTGGCGGACGTGGTCGGCGCGCTCCCCGTGGCGCTGCGAAAGCTGGGGCACGACGCGCGCATCATCATCCCCCGCTACGACGTCATCGGCACCGAGCGACTCACCCGCCACCCCGGCCCCCTCGGCGTCCCGCTCGGCACCCAGAGCGGCGCGGTGGCCTGGGCCGGCGTGTTCGAGACGCGGCTGCCCGACACGGACGTTCCGGTCTACTTGCTCGATCACATGAGCCTGTTCGGTCGGGGCTACCTGTACGATCCCCCGGGCGGCGTGGCCTGGGACAACCTCGTCCGATTCGCCTTCCTGTGCCGCGGCGCGCTCCAGCTATGCAAGGACCTCCGCTGGATACCGGACGTCATCCACGTCCACGACTGGCCGACCGCGCTCGTCCCCGTCTACCTGAACACGGTCGAGGCGAGCGGGCCCCTCGCCCGAACGGCGACGGTGCTCACGATCCACAACCTCGCCCACCAGGCGAAGTTTCCTTCGGCCGACCTCCCCGCGACGCGCATTCCTTGGAGCGAGTTCCGCGCCGACGGTCTCGAGGACTTCGGCGCGGTGAGCCCGATGAAGGGCGGCCTCTATCACGCGACCAAGCTCACCACGGTCTCCCCGCGCTATGCGCGCGAGATCCGGACGAAGGAGGGCGGCGCCGGCCTCGACGGGATCGTCCGCTTCCGTGGCGCCGATCTCACCGGCATCCTGAACGGCATCGACGATTCGCAGTGGGACCCTGCCCGCGACCCGGCGCTGGCCCAGCCCTTCAGCGCCGACGATCTCTCCGGAAAGGCAGCGTGCAAGCGAGCCCTCCAGGTCGAGCTGGGGCTCGCCGAGCGCCCCGAGGTTCCGCTCATCGGGGTGATCTCGCGTCTGAGCCAGCAGAAGGGCACGGACGTGGTCTTCGCCGCGCTCTCCCGCATCCTCGACATGGACACGCAGGTCGTCGTGCTTGGGTCCGGGGACCCGGCCGCGGAGCAGTACCTCCACATGCGGTCGCACTACGGGGGTGACCGCTTTCGCGCATGGGTCGGTTTCCGCGAGGCGCTCGCCCACCGCATCGAGGCGGGCTCCGACCTGTTTCTCATGCCGTCGCGCTTCGAGCCCTGCGGCCTGAACCAGATGTACAGCCAGCGCTACGGCTCGCTGCCAATCGTCCGCGCGACGGGCGGCCTCGACGACACCGTCGAGAGCTATGACGCGCAGACCGGCGAGGGGACCGGGTTCAAGCTCACGCACCTGAGCGTGGACTCGCTCGTGGCGACCGTGAGGTGGGCGGTCGACACGTACCGCAACCAGCCGGGCCACTTCGGCGCGATGCAGAAGCGGGCCATGCAGAAGCGGATGGGGTGGGATGTCGCCGCGGCGCAGTACGGCGACGTCTACGACTGGGCGGTCGGGCAGCGCAGGGCGCACTGAGAAGGACCGGGCGACGCGGTCTTTCGCGGGTGGCCCCTCGGTCGTCATCGAGTAGCCCAGGCGTCCACTGACGCCTCGTCGTGCGTCGCCTGGACGAGCCGAGATGGGTCACGTTCGTACTCGACGCGTCGTCATCCTCGCCTAGACTTGTCCCCGTGCAGAAACTCGAAGCGGGCATCCACCACTTTCAGGCCAACTACTTCGCATCCCATCGCAGCCTGTTCGAGCAGCTCTCCGAGAACGGACAGACGCCGGAGACGCTGTTCATCACGTGCTCCGATTCGCGCCTCGTCCCCACCCTCATCACCAACGCCGCGCCTGGAGAGCTCTTCATCGTGCGCAACGTGGGCAACATCGTGCCTGCCGTCGCTCGGGGAGTACTGGGCGGCGTCTCCGCGGCGATCGAGTATGCGGTCGAGGTGCTCCAGGTGGGGCACGTCATCGTGTGTGGTCACACGCAATGCGGCGCAATCGACGCGATCTTGCACCCCGATCGCGTCGCGCACCTGCCGTTCGTCTCGCGCTGGCTGGGCGGGTCTGCTGGCATCCCGGCGATCATCGAGGAACGCTACGGGGACCTCGAGCCCGCAGCCCGGATGGTCGCCGCGGTACAGGAGAACGTCCTCGCCCAGCTCGAGAACCTTCGCACGTTCGACTTCGTTGCGCGGAAGCTCGATTCCGGCGCGCTCAAGATGAACGGATGGGTCTTCAAGATCGCGACCGGCCAGGTCTTCGACTACGACCCGGTCTCCGGGCAGTTCTTGCAGCTCGGCGGGACTGGCGAGCCGGAGCGACCCGCCCTGAGCGAGCGCCAGCCCCCCATGCGCTGAGGGCCCGCTGCGGCCGCACGCGTGCCCAAAAAGATGGATCTCCGCTGCCGAGGAGGATCCGTCGAGAGACATGTGCTGCCACGGCCAAATTCTGGCCGCACCTGCTCGAACGTCGAAAACAAGGCCTTTTCGATCTTCCAGGGTGGGGGCCCGAGCCGTCCCTCCCCCGTTTTTTCGCGGTAAAGGTCCTGGACCACCCTTTGCTTTGGCGGCCCCAGCGCATTGTCTCGCGCCACGGGAGGATCGCCCATGCATTCAGCCCCGTTTGGATTTCCTTGGTACTTCGGTCTCGTCGTAGCCACCGCCGTCGCGGCGGGTTGCAGCAATCAACCACCCGCGAACGACGGCATCGAGCACGGCTACGGAACGTTCGGCGGCTCCTCGACGCCAGGGTCACAGTCGGAGAACGCTGGCGGCTCCGACGGGTACAAGCCCTTCGACGGCGGAGCTCTCGACGCGAGCAAGCTGCCGGGTGACGGCCTGAACGGAGCCGAGGTCGATGCAGGCGCCATCGGGCCGCCCACGCCGGCGGCCGGACCGCTGACCGCGGCGCAGTGCGGAAACTGCCACGTCGCCATCTACCAGCAGTGGCAAACTTCGATGCACTCGCACGCGCTGGTGAGCCCGACCGTCATCGCGCAGACCAACCAGGACCTCACCCAGACGCTCAACAACGCAGCGAACCCCGATCCGCAGAAGTTCTGCGTCAACTGCCACGGGCCCAACATCTCGGCCCAGGTCCAGGTCGCCACGATGCCGCCTGCGGCGCCCAACTGGAAAGACGGCGTGACCTGCACCGACTGCCACCAGTTCAACGGAACGCCCGCCAAGGCCAGCGGCGGTTTCCAGAACGGGTACGCGGGGGCCGCGGGCTACCAGAAGGGCTTCGTCGCCTCGAACCTGAATCTGGGCGAGCTCACGGACCCCGTGGGGAACTCGGCCCACAGCTCCCAGCAGGGCACCGACTTCGCCAACCCGAACAAGCTGTGTGCGAACTGCCACGAGGTATGGATCGACTACAACGCGGACCGCGTGGTCGAGAAGGGCAGCGATCTCGCGCTGCAGACGACCTGGGACGAGTACACCGAGTACCGGGCTCTCGGCGGCACCGAGACGTGCGTGTCGTGCCACATGCCGGCGAATCCGGATCAGACGCGCATCGCCGAGGGTGCCCAGATCCCGGCGCAGCAGTTTCAGACGGCTCCCACGCGCGTGGCCCACAACCACAGCTTCGTCGGGGTCGACACCGACCTGAGCGACACGGCCCAGCAGCAGGCGACACTTGCGGCCCGGACGGCGCTCGCCCAGAAGGCAGCGTTCTTCCAGATCGATCGCAACTCGATCGACTTCGGCAACAACATCAACTTCGGTGTGTTCATCTCCAACTTCGGCACGGGGCACAACCTGCCCTCGGGCTTCGCGTTCGCGCGACAGCTCTGGATCGAGATCACGGCGACCGATTCGACCGGACAGCCCTTCTTCACGTCGGGCGTCCTTCAGAACCCCGGAGACGACCTCTGCGACCCGGACGGCCTCGAGGAGTTCGGCAGCCCGATGCCGCCCTTCTTCCAGAACTGCAACTTCACCGACGACGAGCTCACCACCTTCCAGCAGAAGCTCGTCAGCCTCGCCTTCTCGGAGTTCGATGGGAGCGACCCGTTCGATCCTGCGGGCCTCACCCAGGCCGTTCAAGTTGGCAACGAGACGTGGCTCCAGTTTTTGCACGGGGGCGTCGTGGCCCGTCAGCGCGTCAACTTCGACGGCGTCGCCGTCAAGCCTCTCAAGCCGTTCACGTCGGCCGAGTTCAACTACTCAATCCCGCTCGACCGCGTCGACCTCAATGGGAACAGCGACTTCAACGGGAACGGCAATGGCAACGGCAACTTCAACGGAAGCACGCAGGGCGTCACCATCCAGGCGCGCCTGCTCATGCGGGCGTTGCCCCCGTACTTCCTCCGCGCGCTTGGCTCGGGTCAGGCCGCGTCGGAGACGCAGGTTGCGCCGCTCATCAGCAACCTGCAGACGATCGTGATGGCGACCGACTCCGTGTCGTTCTGACGCCCGGGTCGCGCCACCAGGACGACGCCCCTCGCGCCAAGAGCGGCGCGAGAGGCGTCCTGGTCGTTACGATCGAGCCCGCATGAGCGCAGCGAGTGCGCGGGCCGACGGGTCTCCCTGCTCCAACCAGGTAGCTACCCGCCCCTGGTCCTCGGACGAGCGGTTCTGGCTCATTTTCACCTTTCCCAGCAGCTCGTCGATGGCAATCTCGAAGCCCGCGATCGCCTCCAGCTTGGGCCCAAGGAAGGCGTCGCTCTGATCGAGCTGCCAGCCCGTCGTATCAAAGCGCGCGACCGCTTCGTCGAGAATGGCCCGAAGCTCTGGTGTGCCTACGAGCTGTGCGCGCCCGCGCACATGCACCACCACGTAGTTCCAGGTCGGAACGCTCGGTTGCACCGCGTAGACGGATGGGGACACATACCCGTGAGGCCCGTGGAAGATCGCCAGCGCCTCCGCCCCCGCGGCCAGATGTCCAAGCTGCTGGTTTTCCCGCGCGAGGTGCCCTCGCAGCACGTCTCCTCGGGCTCCGACGAGCAGCGGTAGGTGGCTCACGCCGAGGCCACCTTCACCTTGCGTGACGACCGTCGCGAACGGGTAGGCCGTCACGTACCCGAGCAACGCCTCCCGCTCCTCTAGGCGAAACGCGTCAGGGACATACATGTGACTCTCCCGGGAGCGCGGTGGGTTGTCCGCGGAAGCGGACCGTAGTTGACACTGGCACCACCCTCCCTAGACTCGATTTCATGACGTCTACTCAAGCACGTTACCGTGCCAAGCGAGTCTACGAGATCACTCCGCAGCCCGGCGTCTTCCAGATGCGCCTTAGCGACCGGATCGTCGACCTCGGCGAGCGCGAGTTCGGCTGGTACCGCAAGGTCGCGGCGTGGCTGCCCAGCGTTCGCGGTCTGTCCGACCTTTCGCAGGAGCTCGGGATGGACGAGGCGAAGGTGCCGAAGTTCCTCGACGCGCTGGCGGAGTCGGGTCTCCTCTACCGCGTGGACGAGGCGCAGAAGACGCTGACGGGCCTCGAGTTCCACGCCAAGTTCGCCGGCATCTTGAACAGCTGGCTATCGGAGGCCTTCGCGCACCCCTTCTGGGAGCGCATGATGAGCGGCAAGGGATCGGCCCGGCTCTTCACCGGGTGGCTCATCGAGCTCTATCACTATACGAAGAATGCAAACCGCCATATGCCGCTCTCGTGCGCCCTTGCACACGAGAAGCCCATCAAGCAATTACGGGCCAAGCACTACGCCGAAGAGTGGAATCACTACCACTATTTCATGAAGTCCCTGAAGGCGCTCGGCTTCACCGAGCCGCAGATCGCCGACTCGGTGCCCTTGCCGATGACCCTCGCCCTGTCGAACTTCATGCGGCAAGCGGCACGCCAGGACATCCTCGCCTACTCCATCTGCTCCGCCGTGCTCGAGGGCACGACGACGGAGCGCGGAACGTATACGCCCTATTACAACCGGGCCGGGGAGCTCTACGGGATACCGAAAGAGGCTATTGCCCCGATCTACGCGCACCTCGATCTCGACGTTCAGTACCAGCACTCGGACCTGTTTCACGAGATCCTCGAGCACGTTCCGGAGCTCTCGGCCGCACGAGCAGAAGTCGTCCTGGACTACGGCCACCAGCTCGTCGAGCACATCTGGTTGTGGACCGACAACATCGAGAAGTACTACGAGGTCGACTCGAACACGGTTCCGCGACGTCCGTTCGACGTGGTCGTTGATTGAAGAAGGGATGACGAACATGACAGAGACTGCACTGGACCTCCCGCTTCTGAAGCGCACCGCCTCGGTCTCCCAGACCAACGGTCACGTCGCGATCCGCCACATCCGAGACGAGATCGAGCTCGATGGGGCCGCCGCGCAACTTTTCCGAAAGGCCGAGCGCCTCCTCGACGGTAAGAGCTCGATCGATTCGATCGGTCAGCAGGTGGGCGAGAAGCCCGCGCGGCTGCGAGCCCTCTTCGCGGAGCTAGAGAAGGTCGGCGTCCTGACCTTCCTTTCGAACAAGGACGATGGGGCGCTCATCACGGGCGTCCAGTTCTACGACATCCACAAGGAGCACTCCCTGCACTGGCTCCAGGACGTCTACCAGCACCCGCTCTGGGAGATGATGGTGAACGGAACGGCCAGCCGAGCGCAGGTGCTCGGCTTCGCGTTCGAGAAGTACCACTACATCGAAGCCGCGTTCGAGCACATGGGCGTCGCTGCCGCGAACGCGACGCCGGAGATGATGCCGCATCTCGCGCGACACTTCATCGAGGAGTACACGCACGGCGACATCTACCGCAAAGGCTTGCGGAGCCTGTTCCCGGACGACGTGATCCTGCGCTCACAGCCGCTTCCCTCGACGCGTGCGCTCGTGAACTACCTGTCCGAATCGGCTCAGCGGAGCTCCTTCTCCTACTACGCGGGGAACGAGGTTCTTCAGATGACGGAGAACACGGGCGATGACAAGGCTGGCAAGGCTGTCGACGACTTCTACGACGCCATGCGGAAGCACTATCCCTATACCGACAAGCTCATCGAATCGTTTATCGCGCACACCAAAGCCGACCAGAAGCTCGGCCACCAGGACGCCTTCCTGCTCATGTGCCAGAGCGTTCCCCCACTGACGCGACGCGAAGTGAACGACGCTCTCAACGTGGCGAAGAACATGGCGGAGCACCTGCTGCTCTTCATGGACGGCATCCACACCTTCTACAAGAATTTCGAGACCGTACCGCGGCTGCCGTGTGATCAGCTCTCGGAGTAGCTCCCCCGCGCCGTGAGTGGATCGTCACAAGGCGTGGACGGGTATACGGAGGCGGACCTACGTCGCGTCCTCGAGATCTCCGGAGGCGCGCCCCTGACAGGACCGGGCGACATCCGCCGCGTGATCGACAACTACAAGTACCTGGACGACTGGCGGGCCAACTACCGCATTCAATCGGTGCGCTCGTCGCTGCACAACTCGACGATCACCTGCATTGACGGGGCGATACTCGCGTACGGGCTGCTCGAGCTCCTGTTCAAGGA
>Ga0302196_10000904_pt1 | contig 28181 bp, 17 predicted proteins | sample II_Bog_N1_3_FD_198794 | JGI IMG/M metagenome (GOLD analysis project Ga0302196, IMG submission 198794) | Peat permafrost microbial communities from Stordalen Mire near Abisko, Sweden - II_Bog_N1_3 | ecosystem: Environmental > Terrestrial > Soil > Wetlands > Peat | place: Sweden: Abisko...
CGATCGCGACGACCTCGTGATGCGCCAGCAGCGCCAGCGGGAGCTGAACAAGATATTGCCCGCCGACACCGAGGCGGCCGCGTTCCTCTCGTCTCTTCAGCAGGTCTCCAACGTGAGCGGGGTGAACCTCCGCGCCTGGCAGCCGGTGGACGAGCAGACGCAGGCGTTCTTCGCGAAGGTGCCGATGAAGCTCGAGCTTTCGGGTCGCTTCCACCAGATCGCGAAGTTCGTCTACGAGGTGGGCAAGCTCGATCGAATCATCAACGTCGAGAACGTCTACCTCAGGGACCCCATCGTCCAAGGCGACGACGTCATCCTCAAGGCCACGTGCCTCGCGACGACGTTCCACACCATCAATCCGGGCGCAAAGAAGCCGGGAGCGAAGCCATGAACCGCCCGATAGCCTTCGTAGCCGTCGCCGCCTCCTGCGCAGGCGCGCTCCTCCTCGCGTGCGGTGACGCGCCCATTGAAAAGAGCAAGGGAGCCCCGCCCCCTCCGGTGACGCGTGCCGCGAGCACGCCGGATTCGGGGCTTGCACCGACGAAGGTCCTCGAGTTCACCGAGAATGACTTCGTCGAGAGCGACCACGAGCGCGATCCGTTCCGCTCGTACGCGACGCTCTTCATCGAGAAGAACACGCACGTCATCAAGAACCAGCTCGCGGTGATCTTGCCTCAGTACTCGATCGACGAGCTGAAGCTCGTCGCGATCGTGACGGGGGGCGAATACCCGCGCGCGATGTTGGTCGACCCCACGGGTAAGGGGTGGGTCGTGAAGCGTGGCGACTACCTCGGGCGGCCCGACATCGTTCACACGGGCGGCGCCAACGGTACGGACTACCCGCTCAACTGGCGTGTCGATCGCGTTCGCGACGGGGACGTGGTCTTGAATCGTGAGGATCGCGCCTCGAATGGCGCCGTCCCGGTCGCGACCCGCGTGATCCCGCTCCATCCCGAGGCCGACAAGGCCGCAGAGAACGATCAGCAGCAGCAGCGGCTGTAGGTCACGGGCACCCCGGACCGAGGTCCGGGGCAACGAAAGCCGGCGGCGGTCTCACTCCAAGCCCCCTCTGGGGGCTCCCTCGTCACGTCCAGATAGGTCGTGCGTGGGAGCCCGCGGAGCGGGCTTTTCTCGTGGTCCATCGGGTTATTGCTGCCCCGGACTTCAGTCCGGGGTGCCCGCCGCCCCGACCTCCCCCAACTCTTCTTTCGCTACAAATTGGTCCCTTCACGAACACCAAGACTACCTTCGGCTCCCGGAGCGTATTCACGGGCAGCCGACCCGTGACGCTCTCGACCGCACGAGGAGCAAGCATGAACCGGGCAGAGAAGGCCGCATCTCTCGCGTCGCAGACCCAAAGTGGCCGCGTGCTGTCTGCACGCCTACTGAGGAGAATCGACGGCTTTCCGCATCATTCCGCTGCCGCGTGCTGCGCGTTGGCCGCGCTGCTAGCGAGCGCGCAAGGGCACGCGGACACCCCAGCCAACCACGTGCACGAGGTCAAGGCGCACCCCGTGGACGGTACGCCGGGGGGCACCGAGATCGAAATCTCGGGCACGCTGCCAGCGGCGTACAGCGCTCGCGTGGCGGAGGCGGGCAAGCAGCTGCTCGTGGACATCTCCAACGCCGACGTCGTCGGGACCATCCCCGCGATCACCTCGCCGATGGGCGTGGTCGGAGGCGTGCTGACCCAGGGGTTCAAGACCGAGGCCGGGACGATGACCCGCCTCGCGATTAGCCTCACGAAGCAAGCCAACTACCGCGTCCACCCCGAGGGGACGACGCTCCACATCACCATCCTGCCCGCCGATGCGCCGCTCAGCGCGACGACGACGGGCGCGCTCAGCGGTGTGGCCGGAGGAGCGGCCCCCAAGGGCGGCGAGGCCGCGTCAGGGGCCGTCGCGGCGCCCCACTCCGCGGGGGTCACACCGCAGGTCAAGGACATGCGGTTCGAGCGTCTCCCCGTTGGAGCACCCAGCTGCCCGAGCGGTTGCGATCGCGTCGTCCTCGCGATGAGCGCCATCCCGTCCTACTCGTTGACCACTTCCGAGGCCGGCCACGTGCGGCTGGAGCTCAAGGGCGCGGAGGTCTTGGGCCCTGCGGCCAAGACGATAGACGTCAGCTCCTACCGGGGCTCCCTCCACACCGTCGCGAGCTTCCACGACGGAACGACGGACACCGCCGTCCTCGAGATCGACCGCGCGGGTGACGCGCAGGGCATCGTCGCCGTTTCCGGGACCGACCTCACCTGGTCGTTCGACCTTCCGCGCTCGCGGGTCGCGTCGCCCATTCGCAAGATGGAGGCTGTCCGCAAGACCGTGACCGTCGCCCGCGAGGACGCGGGCCCGGACGTACCGAAGGTCGAGACGTCGATCCACGGCGGCGAGGACGGCGCCGAGGTCCAGACGACCGGAGGGAGCGAAGCAGGCTTCACGTCGACCGTGACGGGCCAGAACGCCCCCGGCGTCGGCCGCTACGCAGGTCGCCGGATCGATCTGGACCTCAAGGACGCAGACATCCACAACATCCTGCGCCTCCTGGCCGACGTAGGTCACGTCAACATCGTCACGGCCGACGACGTGACCGGCACGGTCACCATCCGCATGCGCAACGTGCCGTGGGATCAGGCGCTCGACGTCGTTCTCCAGGCCAAGGGCCTCGGCATGGTCCGCTCGGGTAACCTCATTCGCGTCGCCCCTGCAGCCGTATTGAACCGCGAGCGGGAGCTCAAGCTCGCGCAGCTGCGGCAGGAGCTCGAGCTGACGCCGCTCGAGACCCGCCTCATCCCGGTGAGCTACGCGCAGGCCGAAGAGCTCCACACCCGCGCCAAGGATCTCCTCTCGCCGCGCGGCTCCATCGCCGTCGACGCCCGCACCAACGTCCTCATCGCACGCGACATCCCGGGCAACCTGAACCACGTCGAAGAGCTCGTCCGCTCGCTGGACACGCAGACGCCTCAGGTGCTCGTCGAGGCACGAATCGTCGAAGCGACGAGCCAGTACCTGCGCGACGTCGGCATCCAGTGGGGCGGCGACGTCAGCTTCACGCAGGCGACGGGCAACCCGACCGGCATCGCCTTCCCGTCCGACATCACGGCGTCCGGCGGTAACTACGACCAGAACTCGCCGACGGCCGGTCTCTCGCCCTTCGAGCGGACGGTGCCCCAGCCGAACTTCGCCGTGAACCTTCCGGCCGCAGTCGGTACCGGAGCCGGCGGCGCGATCGGCCTGTCGTTCGGCGCGCTCGACAACACCATCCACTTGAACACGCGCCTCTCGGCGGCCGAGTCCAGCGGCCTCGTACGCATCGTCTCGGCGCCTCGCATCCTCACGCTCGACAACCGCGAAGCCCGCATCAACCAGGGTACGTTGCTTCCGTTTTCGCAAGTGAGCGCCCAAGGCGTACAGACGACGTTCCAGGAAGCCAAGCTGCAGCTCCTCGTTCGCCCGCACGTCACGGCGGACGGCTCGGTCGCCATGCACGTGAAGCTGAACCGCGACGAGCCCGACTTCACGCACACGAGCGCGCGAGGCGATCCCACCATCCTCAAGCGCGAAGCCGAGACCGACCTGCTCGTCATGGACGGGCACACCGCGGTCATCGGCGGAATCTTCACCCGCAACACCGGCCGCAACCTGGATCAGATCCCCTTCTTCGGCGACATCCCCATCATCGGGATCCTCTTTCAGCACCGCAAGGCGAGCGACTCCCGCAACGAGCTCGTGATCTTCCTCACCCCGCGCATCGTGAACCGCGCCGAGGCGCTCGGCCGCTAGCGCGGGGCTCTCGTAGAGCTCGTCACTGGCATAGGGGTTGCGACGTCACCGGGCGCGGCGAAGGCCGCGACCCGCATGAGCCTCCAGCCCGGAACCTTGATCTCGGAGCGGCTGCGCCTGGCGAACAAGATCGCCGAAGGGGGCATGGGCAGCATCTGGGTCGCGGATCACCTGACGCTTCGTCGTCGCGTCGCGCTCAAGTTCCTGGCCCCGTCGCTCGCGAGAAACCCCGAGGCGGCGCAGCGGTTTCTCATCGAGGCGCAGGCGGTAGCTCGGCTCTCCAGCCCCCACGTTCCGCAGGTGTTTGACGGTGGCGGGACGTTCGAAGGCACGCCGTACATCGTCATGGAGCTGCTCGAGGGCGAGGATCTCTACGCCCGCCTTCACAGCACGGGAAGGCTGACGATCGCCGACACCGCGAGGATCGTGGCGCACGTGGCAGCTGCGCTGACCGAGGCGCACGAGCTGGGGATCGTGCACCGTGACGTGAAGCCCGAGAACATCTTCCTCACGAAGCGGCAGGGTGGCCGGTTCGTCGCCAAGCTGCTCGACTTCGGCATCGCCAAGGTCGCGAACGGCCAGGCGTTGACCGGCACGGGCGCCACGCTGGGGACTCCTAGCTACATGAGCCCGGAGCAGTTGATGAGCTCGCGCGACGTGGACCTGCGGAGCGATCTCTGGTCGCTCGGCGTGGTCTCCTACTACGCGCTCACGTGCCAGCTCCCGTTCGCGGGCGAGACGTTCGCAGCGGTGTGCGTCGCCATCGAGCGCGGGCGGTTCGTCCTGCCGAGCGCGCACCGCGACGACCTGAGCCCTGCGCTGGATGGCTGGTTCTCGCGCGCGTTGTGCCGCGACCCTCGGGGGCGGTTCTCCTCGGCCCTCGAGATGAGCCGGGCGCTCTGCGTGGTGGTCGAGGGGCGAGCGACCGCGTGTGCCCTCGTGGACGGGGAGCTGCCGCTCGTGCGCCGGAAGACGGCGCCCACGCTGGCAGACTCGGTGAAGGCACCGTCGCTCCCGCGCGGGGCGGTGACGGCCTTCGCGGCGGCGTTCCTCCTGGTGCTGGCGGGCCTCGCAGGCGCCGCGCTCATCGGGGCACCAGGAGGGGAGCTCCCGGGGACGCCGACACTCCAGCCCGCCGGCGGGAGCCCAGAGCCGCCCGCGAGCGCGGCGAGCGTCACCGGTCCGCCGTCGATCCGCTCCTCTACCGAGCCCGCACCGAGAAGAAGGCCGCTGCCAGCACCGCCGCAACGATCATCCCGATGACGAACGCCACCCAGGCGAAGCGTCCTCGTGGGCGGGGCGTCATGGTCGCCTTCACGGAGAACCGCGGCTCCCCGGAGATCGACGTATCGAGGCGGAGGACGGCCATGAGGTTGCCGGCCATCTCCAGGAACTGCTCGTAGTCGCCGCGGTCGAGCTCGACCGGGGAGCTCCACTGCTTGCGATGCAGCGAGTCGATATGGTCGTAGCTGCGGAGCTCGGCCGACTTGTCGGCCCGGTTGGCGTGGCCGACGACGAGGATGCGCTTGCCCTCCACGCTGGGCACGAGGCGAAGGTGCTGCATGCTCGCCACCCCGCCGCCCGTGGAGATCCCCTCGGGGCGGGTCAGCTCGGCTTTGTAACCGAGGGGTCGCAGGCGAATCGTCCCGAGCGCCGCGTTGAGCGCGTCTGCAAGATCGTTGGCTTCGATCGCGAAGCGGGTCCGAAGGTCGTGGTCGCTCGCCATGGCACGGTGAGTGTAGCGTGCCCGGCCATTTCAAGGCTATTTCTCTCCCCTTCGCTCCCGCGTTCGTGCAAGCTGCACCTTCTCATGCCCGTTCAGCACCGCCTCCACGCCCGCTGCGCCTGCGTGGGCGCCAGCAACGCAGACGCAAGCGCCTCCTCCTCCTTTTCGACCGGCTTCCGCGAGAGTGAAGTGAGCGCCGGTGAGCACGGCTTCGCGGGGGGCCGCCCGTTCGCCTTCACGAGCAGCCCCCGCCAGTACGAGCGCGACCGCCCCTTCCTCGTCGATCACCTCGCGATGGATCTCACCCTCGACGTCCCCAAGAAGAGCGTTCGCGGCTCGGCGACGCTCACCGTGAGGCGCGTCGATCCGGACGCCGAGACGCTCGCGCTCGACGCCATCGGCTTCGACATCGCGCACGTCTCGGTGGACGGCGCGGAGGTCGCCTACGCCTACGACGGGCGGGTCATCTCGGTACCTCTCGGGAAAGCCGTCGCCCGCGCGGACGTGCGCGTGAAGTACGCGGCCACGCCGCGCCGTGGCCTCTACTTCCTCGAGCCGGACGAGCACGTCGCCGATCGTCCGCGTCAGGTGTGGAGCCAGTGCCAGGAGGAGGACGCCCGACACTGGGTCCCCTGCCACGACAAGCCTCACGTCAAGATGACGACGGAGATCCAGGTCAGGGTCCCGAACGGATGGTTCGCCCTCTCGAACGGGGACCTCCTCCGCAAGGAGACTCCCGACTCCGGCGCCTGGTCATTTCACTACAAGATGACCGAGCCCCATCCGAGCTACCTGCTCACGCTCGTCGCCGGCGAGTTCGCCGAGCTGACGGCCCAGGCGGGCAAGACGCCGCTCGTATACCTCGTGCCGAAGGGCCGGGAGGCGGACGGCGAGCGTACGTTCCGGCGGACGCCCGAGATGATCCAGCACTTCAGCGAGCTCCTGGGCGTGCCGTACCCGTGGAGCCGGTACACGCAGGTCGTCGTGTCGGACTTCATCTTCGGCGGGATGGAGAACACGACGGCCACGACGATGTACGAGCACATCCTGCTCGACTCGCGCGCCGCGATCGACATCACGAGCGACGACCTCATCGCTCACGAGCTCGCCCACCAGTGGTTCGGCGATTTCATCACCTGCCGGGACTGGAGCGAAGCGTGGCTCAACGAGGGCTTCGCCACGTTCATGGAGCATGTCTGGCGCGAGAAGCATCTCGGGCGAGACGAGTACGAGTTCGCCATCAAGGGAGATCTCGAGACGTATCTGTCCGAGGCCCACGGGCGCTACCGGCGTCCCATCGTCTGCCAGGACTACGACGCGCCGCTCGACCTCTTCGACCGCCACCTCTACGAGAAGGGCGGGCTCGTCCTGCACGGCCTGCGCGCGGAGCTCGGGGCGATGCTCTTCTGGCAGGGCATCCGCGATTACCTCACCCGCCATGCGCGCGGCGTCGTCGAGACGCGCGACCTCCAGAGAGCGCTCGAGGCGGCGAGCGGCAAGAGCCTCGGGAAGTTCTTCGAGCAGGCGGTGCACAAGCCCGGTCACCCCGAGCTCGAGGTCACCGTCGGCTGGGACAAGGAAGTGCTCACCGTCCTCGTCAAGCAGGAGCAGTCGGCGAGCGACGGCGTGCCCCACGCGTTCGACGTGGTCCTCGAGCTCGACGTGGCCGACGCGGCTGGCACGCCGCGCCGTGAGCGGCTCAAGATCACGCAGCGAAGCGAGTCCTTCTGCCTGCCGTGCCCCAAGAGGCCGCTCTACGTCGTCGTCGATCCGCAGATGCGCGTCCTCGGGGACGTGAAGCAGAAGCTTCCGACCGACATGCTGCGTAACCAGCTCGAACGGGCGAAGACCGCCCGCGGGCGCTGGCTCGCTGCACGCGCGCTCGCCCGCTCCGACGACCCGACCTCCATCGCGTCGCTCGCCGCGCGGCTCGAGGACGAGGGCGAGTTCTGGGGGGTGCGCGTCGAGGCCGCCGCGGCCCTCGGCGACATCCGCGCCAAGGAATGCTTCGACGTGCTCGCGCGCGCGACGAGCGCGAAGCACCCGAAGGTGCGGCGCGGCGTCATGGACGCCCTCGGAAAGTTCCGCACGCCGGCCGCCGTGGAGGCGCTGCGTCCGCACGCGCTGAAGGACGAGAGCTACGTCGTCGAGGCGGAGGCCGCCCGCTCCCTCGGCAAGACCAAGCAGCCGTCCGCGTTCGATACGCTCGTCGACGTCCTCGGCCGCAAGTCGTGGGCGGACGTCCTCTCCGTCGGCGCGATCGACGGGCTCGCCGCGCTGCGCGACGATCGCGCGGTGCCCCACATCGTCGCGCGCCTCCGGTACGGAAACCCCGCGCGCACGCGCCGCGCGGCCGTGGGAGCGCTCCCGAAGCTCACCTCCGATCGCAAAGGCCGCGAGTCGCTCGAGGACCTCCTGGACGACGCGGACCCGATGCTCCGGCTCGACGTCGCGCGCGCCCTCGGCGAGCTCGGCGACGCGAAGTCGAGGTCACCCCTGCGCGCCCGCCTCGACATCGACCTGGACCCGCGTGTCCGAAGGCGCCTCCGGGAGACGCTCCGGGACCTCGGGCAGCACGGCGCGCGTGGCGTCGACCACGTGCGGGACGAGCTCGAGAAACTCCAGGGCGAGCACGCCGATCTCAAGGTCCGCCTGGGGAAGCTCGAGGCGCGGATGGGCACCGGCTCCGCCCCGAACGGCGCCTCCAAGCTCGCGGTTCCGTCGAAGGCCGACCACAAGGGTGACGCCAAGAAGAAGTCGACGGGCAAGGGCAAGGTGGCACCGTGAGCGACGCGCCCGTGCGGGTCGAGCAGCGCGGGGCGGTCGCCGTCTGGTTCATCGACCGCGAGAGCCGGATGAACAGCCTGTCGCGCGATCTCTTGCTCGCGCTCGGTCAGCTCGCGCGCGAGGCGGCGGCGAACGACAGCGTGCGCGCCATCGTGCTCACGGGCGTGGGGGACAAGGCGTTCTGCGCGGGCGCCGATCTCAAAGAGCGCCAGGGCATGACGGACAACGACGTGCGCGTCCAGGTCGATCTCTACCGCACCGAGCTCGGCCCCCTCGATCGGTCGCCCAAGCCGGTGGTCGCCGCGATCAACGGGGTCGCGCTCGGGGGCGGGCTCGAGCTCGCGATGATCTGCGATCTTCGCGTGGCGGCGTCGCACGCCCAGCTCGGTCTGCCCGAGACGTCGCTCGGCATCATCCCCGGCGCGGGAGGAACGCAGCGGCTCCCACGGCTGGTCGGGGAGGCGCGAGCCAAGGAGATGATCTTGCTCGCCCGCAGGCTGACGGCCGTGGAGGCGCTCGCCTGGGGGCTCGTGAACCGGGTCACCCCGGCGGGGACCAACGTGGTCGACGATGCGGTGGCGTGGCTCGAGCCCGTCGCGAACGGCGCCCCCATCGCGCAGGCGGCGGCGCTGACGGCCATCGATCGCTCGTTCGACACGACCCTCGAGCTCGGTCTCGAGCTGGAGAAGGTCAGCTACGACAAGACGATCGTGAGCCAGGACCGGCGGGAAGCCCTCGCGGCCTTCGCCGAGAAGCGAAAGCCGCGGTTCACCGGGAAGTGAGTCGCGGTGGAGGGCGCTACGCCGGGCGTGGAGGCTGGCCCGCGCGGCGTGGAGGGCACTACGCCGTGCGTGGAGGCCGTCACGCCGTGCGTGGAGGCCGTCACGCCGTGCGTGGAGGCCGTCACGCCGGGCGTGGAGGGCACTACGCCGGGCGCGGAGGCCCGCACGCCGTGCGTGGAGGCCGTCACGCCGGGCGTGGAGGGCAGTACGCCGGGCGTGGAGGGCAGTACGCCGGGCGTGGAGGGCACTACGCCGGGCGCGGAGGCCATCACGCCGGGCGTGGAGGGCAGTACGCCGGGCGTGGAGGGCACTACGCCGGGCGTGGAGGGCAGTACGCCGGGCGTGGAGGGCGTCACGCCGGGCGTGGAGGACGCTACGCCCGGCGCGGAGGCGTGGAGGCCGTCACGCCCCGGGTGCAGGGGAGGGAGCGGGAGCGGGGACCATGCGCTACGAGCTGTTCTCGTCGTCCGGCGGGGGCGGCGGGTCGCTCGGGGGTAGCGGTGCGTCGGCGAGGAACGCGGCGAGCAGGTCGTCGTGCGCTGCGCGTGCCGGTCGCTCGGGCTCGGGAGGGGGAGGGGGAGCAACGACCGCCGGGGCTGGCGGTGGCGTCGCTCTCACCGCCGCGTCGCCCTTGATGAGCTTTCCGTAGTCCTGCCAGTTCACCTGCCGCGTCGGTTGCGCCAGTCCGGGCGTGGCGGGCGAGACCGCCGCCGAGAGATCCGAGACGGCGGGCATGGCGGGCACCGTCGTCGCCTGGGGAGGCTTGCCGGGGCGCGCGGCTGCAGGGGCCGCGGGCTCGGGCGGTGACGCGGGGCTCACCGGGGGGGCGGCGGGCGTTTGTGGAGCGCCTGGCGGCGCTTGCGGAGCGGCCGCAGGCGCCGGGATTCGTCCACCGAAGATGGCGCCCCTGATCCCTGTGGGAGGCGCGGAGTCGGTTCGCTTCGCCGCCCGAGCCTCCTCCGCGACCAGCTGCTCCGGCGCCTTGGCGGGCGAAGGGGTGTCGGTCCGGGGGACGATCGGCCGCGCATCGCGACGTTTGACGCCCGGAACTGGCGGGGTCCCGGACGTGCTGTCCGGAGGCGCGGGCGTGTCGGTCTGCGCGGGGGCGGCGATCAGCGCCGCGATGGCGCTCTTCGTCGAAGGAGGCTCGTCGATGTCGAGCCTCAGCGGAGCGGGCGTGTTGCGAGGGACGATCGGGCGAAGCTCTCGCTTCCTGGGCGGTGCTGCGCCGAGGGCCCCCGGGATGGGCTTGCTGTTCGCACCGCCAGCCGTCGACCCAGGCGAGCTGCGCGCGGAGGGGGGCTCGTCGGGTCTCGTCCTTCCCGGGGAGCTGCGCGCGGAGGGGGGCTCGTCGGGTCTCGTCCTTCCCGGGGAGCTGCGTGCGGAGGGGGGCTCGTCGGGCCCCGCGTCGTCGCGCGGGACGATCGGGCGAAGCTCGCGTCGCTTGCCTGGCGACGAGCTCGAGGAGGGGGGCTCGTCCGCTCGCGTCGTGGCGACGCCGCTGCGGGTCGACGGGGGGTCGTGCGCGCCGCGAACGCCGTCCGGACCGGGCGGATGCGGCTCGTGTCGGGCGCCCGGCACGAGGAACGCGGACGGAGGATCGAGCGACAGCGGCGAGACCTGGGCCCGCACCGTCGGGCCGGTCATGGGCCTCGCCTTCGGCGGCGCGGGGCTCTCCGCGGCCGCCACCTGCGCAGCGGCGGGCGGGGGTCTGGGCGCGACGGCAGGCGGTGCTGGCGCTGGGGGGGGCGCGACGACCGGCGGGGGCGCCGGCACAGGCACCGGATCTTCCACGATCGCCGCGCGCCGCGTCGCGGCCGTCGCCGCGAGGACGTACGAGCGCATCGCCTTGAGCTGCTGATCGTCGGCGTCGATGTTGCGCCGGATGAAGCGCAGCGGATCGCCGGGCGCGCGGGGCCCCGCCAGGTCGACGTCGAGGGGCGCGTCGAGCAGCGTCGCGTTCGCGTCGTACAGGATCTTCACGGGAGGGCGGACGTAGTCGATGGGCATCGCCGGCGTCCCCATCACGACCGCCAGCTCACCCGTCGAGAGCTCGACCATCGTGCCGGCCGGAAAGATCCCGAGCGCGCCGACCAGGAGCTTCACGAACGCGCGCTCGGTGCCATCGCTCGCGCGGTTGGAGAGGAGCTGGAGCGCGTCGTCGACGCTGAGCTTTCCGTCGGTGTCGGCGGCGCGCAGCTCCGAGAACGCCCGCGCGACGCCGAGGATGCGGCTCAGGACCGTGAGCGTCCTCCGCCCCTGGTAGGGCGGCCCGAGCCTGTGCGCTCGCCGCTGGAGCCACGCCTCGTACACGAGCACGGTGCGGAGCCGCGCGGGCGCGTGGAGCTTGCCCATCGCGGTCAGAATGACCGCCGAGCGCGGCGCGACCTGATCGAGCTCGTCCTCGTTCAACGTCCGCTGCGGGCCCTCGCCCGAGGAGGCGAGCTGGACCCGCCCCGCGTCGTGCAGGAGCGCGGCCGTCGCCGCGTTGGACAGAAGCGCGCGATCCGTCGTGAGCTGCCTCAGCATGGCCACGCCGAGGATCGCGCTCCCGACCGCGATGACGGCAGGATCGACCGACGCCCCGGCCACCGCCGCGAGCGCAACGAGCAGGCGTCCGTCGTCGTCCACCTGGCCGACGATCCTCTGTGCGACACGCTTGATGAGGCGCGGGAGCTCACGCTCGTCCTGCTCCGTCTTCGGCGCCTGGTTGCGCGCTCCACCGAGGACGCGCTGAACCGTGAGCACCGACAGGGCGTAGGTGCGCGAAGCGCGGACGGCCGGCGCCTCCACGTCTCCGAGGCCGGCCCCCGTGAAGACCGCCTTGCGGGCCGAGATGCCCGGTATCTCGCCTGCCGCGAGCCTGGGGGCGAGGGAGTGGTCGCGCCCGATGTCCGCGAGCAGCCGCGCGAAGCGGCCCAGGCCGTCGCGCCCGACGTCGACCTTCAGGGTCAGCTCCGTCACCTCGCAGACCGCGAGCATCCCCCGGAGCTCCACGGTGAGGGCGTGGGTCTCCCGCGAGGCCTTGAGGATCTGGCCGTTCACGAAGACGGCGTCGCCGATGAAGGTGACGGTCGCTGCGTCGGCGGACATGGCCCGGCAGAACTGAACGACCGCGTTGAAGCTCGACGTCGTCAGCGCGGTGATGGCCTCGTTCGTGGCGTCCGTGTAGAACTGGGACGCCTTCACGAGCCTGTAGATGCCGTGGACGAGCGCGGTCGCCGCCTCGCGCATCGCGCCGACGTCGACCCCGCCGCCCCCGCTGGTACCCGGAGCGCGCTGCGTCACGGCGTCTCCTCCTTACGTCGCGCCGCCTGCGGAGAGGCCGCGCCGGTGGCTCCCCCCGCGCGACGCTCGGTGATGGCCTTGAGGGCGCGCTCCGCCGCGTCCCGCACGGGCTGCGTGTTCCACCAGCGCTTCTTCGAAGCCTCCTGGGCCGCCGCGAGCGCCTCGTCGGACGCGCTGCCGGCGAGGAGCTCGGCGGCGAGCGTCCGGGTCGCCTCGACGGCCTCCTGGGGAATCAGCGTGTGGGCCGCGAGGATCCCCGCGCACAGCGACTCGGCGCGGCGCGGGTTCAGCGCGGCGATGGCGCGGAGCCACTGGCGGCGCTCCTCCACCGGCATCTCGTGGAACGCGGGCGACTGCACGCGGATGACGAGCGCGGGGCCGGCGGCGCGAAGCTCGCGCGCCGCGATGAGCCGCAGGGCCTCCGTTCGGACCGACGCCGCCTGGTTGTCCAGCATCTTCTGGACCTCGTCGCGCACGTGGTCTTCCTTCTCCGACGGCATCCTCGCCAGCGCCTCGATCCGCACGGCGAGGTTGGGGTTGCCGAGCGCGCGCTCGAGCGCGTTCGCCGACGCCGGGGTCTGGAGCTCCCCGAGCAGCTTCACGAGGAGCACGCCCAGGTCGACGCCCGCGGACTCGATGACGCCGCCGAGCTCCATCTCGTGTCCCTTCACCCAGCGCTTGACGTACGCGAGGAGGACGTCGCGGAGCGGCTCCGACCGGAACGAGTCGTAGCAGCCGCACGCCAGCGCCAGCATGCTCCCGTCGCCGAGGAGCTCGAGCGCCTTGCCGATCCCGACGACGATCGCGGGATCGATCTCCTTGGCCGCGCGCGTCTGGTCGCGTCCTTCCTTCTCGAGATCCTGGAGGATCGCGGCGATGTTCGAGCTCGGGAGCATCACCGCGGCGACGGCGCGTCGCAAGAACAGCTCCTCGGCGGGCGCGCGCTCGACGAGCTTGTCGGAGATCGACTGGAACAGCTCGAACACGACGGCGTGGCTGTGGAGGGCGAGCTGGTCCCCCGTCCACTCGCGGAGCGCCGACTCGAGGCTCGCGAGGTCGCCCCGCGTGCGAGCGTCGAAGTACCCGGCGACGAAGGCGTCGACGAAGCGCTCCCGCCACTTGTCCTCGCTGAGGTTCAGCTGGGCGCCGAGCGTTGCGCGCGTGAGCGGGTCGATCGCCAGCGCCGCTGCCGCCTCGCCGCTCTCCTTGAGCTGGGCGGTCAGGTTCTTCTGCATGGCGCGCTCCTCGAGCGTCATGTCGTCCATGTCGCGGTCGAGGCGCGCCAGCGTCGCCAGGCTGTCGGCGAGCGCCTCGGCCTTGCCGGAGGAGCCCTGCTGCCCCGGATCCCCGGCTTCCCCCTCCGCGAAGGAGTCGATGGCGAGGTACGCGACGTGCTCGAACCGCCGGTCCCAGAGCGCGGTCACCGAGTCTCCCTCCGTCGCCACCCCGTCGCCGAGGTCGCGGAGGAAGATGGCGACGAGATCGCGCAGCTCGTCCTCCGTGATCCCCTGCTTGATCTGGATGCGCCGGACTCCATCGGCGAAGAGCTGGTAGGGGATGCGATCGAAGGGCATGCGATCGGGCGCCCACACCGGCTTGGCCTCGAACAGAAACGCGCCCGGGCCGACGTCCCACCGGAGGCTGCCCGGGTACGTCGCGAGCATGTCCACGATCTGCTGGTAGCCGAGCTGCAGCGTTCGCGTCGACTGCGGGTGCGTCCAGCCGTACTGCCGGACGTCGGCCAGGCAGATACCGAGCTGCTTCCACACGCCGGCGAGCTTGTCGTAGACGAGGAGCTTGTCCTTGTCCGACAGCTCGTCCGTCTCGAGCGCCTCGTTGCCGCGCGCCTTGACGCCGCCGACCTTCTTGGGAGCCGCGACGACGAGCTGCCCCGCGCGCAGGGCGTTCAGGAGCCCCAAGAGCTCGCTGCGCATCGAGGCCGCGTCCTGGAAGCGCTTGCCGCGCTCGAACGCGAGCGCCTTGTCGACGAAGGCGACCACCTCCACGGGCAGGTCCTTCGCGAGGTTCGCGATGGATGGGGCCGCTTGCGTGGCCGCCATGACGAACGACTCCGCCTCCGTCCGCGCGACGTTCAGCCGCTGGCCGGTGAGGGAGACGTACATGCACGCGCCCACCGACCACACGTCGGAGCGGCCGTCGACCTGCCCGCCCAGGCCGAGCGCCTGCTCGGGCGCCATGTACGAGGGTGTGCCGATGGCCGTGCCGGCGCGCGTCGCCTCGATGCTCGAGTCCGACTCGCGCATGCGCGCCACGCCGAAGTCGAGCACCTTCACGTCGCCGGTGTTGGTGATGAAGACGTTGGCGGGCTTCACGTCGCGGTGGACGATGCCCGCCGCGTGGCACTTGCTCAGCAGCTCGAGCACAGGGTCGAAGATGCGGAGCGTCTCCTCGAGCGGGACCTTGCCCCCGCTGCGGACGCGCAGCTGGCCGAGCGTCTCGCCCTCGAGCAGATCCATCACGAGGAAGGGCTCCCCGGTGTCGCTCACGTCGTCGTCCGTCACGGGCACGCGGGCCGGATGGTCCACGCGGTTGGCGATCTTGCCCTCGCGGAGGAACCTCTCACGTATCTGGACGTCGCGCGCGAACTCCGCGTGGAGGAGCTTCACGGCGGCCCGCGAGCCGTTGCGGTGCTTCGCAGCGTAGACCGCGCCCATGCCGCCGACGCCGAGCAGACTCTCGAGAGTCCACTTGGCGTTGAGCGGCTGTCCTACCCGCGCTTCAGCCTTGTCGACCTCCGCGTTGGAAGATGGGTCCCCGGTGACCGGAGCTACGGCATCGGCCATGCCCTAGAGGGTACACGGGCCAGCTCCGCACGTCAGCGCTCTCGACGGGGGCTTCGGCGTGGATCCACACCTGGGTGTCCCCCCGAGGGACCCTTTGGCGTAGAAGTAGTCCCCCATGTCTCACACCAAGGACGAACAGCTCAAGAGCACCACCGCCCGCATCGAGCACGGCGGAGCGCCCAAGTACCACCAGAAGAACGCCGAGAGCGGCAAGCTCTTCGCTCGCGAGCGGATCGCCCGCTTGATCGACTCGGGAACCTTCGTCGAGGACGCGGCGCTGGCCAACAACGGCGACACCGAGCTGCCGGCCGACGGGGTCATCACCGGCACGGCGCTGGTCGACGGGCGGGCCGTCGCCATCATGGCCAACGACTCCACGGTCAAAGCGGGCTCATGGGGAGCACGGACCGTCGAGAAGATTCTCCGTATCCAGGAGACGGCCATACGCGAGCGGGTCCCCATGCTCTACCTCGTCGACTCGGCGGGGGCGCGCATCACCGACCAGATCGACATGTTCCCGGGGCGGCGCGGCGCGGGGCGGATCTTCTTCAACGAGGTCCAGATGAGCGGCCAGGTGCCGCAGCTCTGCTTGCTGTTCGGCCCGTCCGCGGCAGGTGGCGCCTACATCCCCGCCTTCTGCGACGTCGTCGCGATGGTCGACGGCAACGCGAGCATGTACCTCGGCTCTCCCCGGATGGCGGAGATGGTCATCGGCGAGAAGGTCACGCTCGAGGAGATGGGCGGCGCGAAGATGCACTGCTCGGTGTCCGGGTGCGGGGACGTTCTCTGCAAGACGGAGGAGGAGGCCATCCTCTTCGCGCGGCGCTACCTCTCGTACCTGCCGAGCCACTGTGGGCAGGTGCCGCCTTCGGCCCCGCGCCAGGCCCCGAAGGCGAGCGGCAAGAAGCTCGAGGAGATCATCCCCGCCGACGAGAACAAGTCCTTCGACATGATGGCCGTCATCGACGAGATCATCGACGCGGGCTCCTGGTGCGAGATCAAGAAGCTCTTCGCGCGCGAGATCCTCACGGGCTTCGCCAGGATCGACGGGATGACAGTCGGCATCGTGGCCAACCAGCCGAAGTGGCTCGGCGGCGTCCTCTTCGTCGACTCGGCGGACAAGGCCGCGCGCTTCATCTGGCTGTGCGACGCCTTCAACGTCCCCTTGCTCTACCTCGCCGACGTGCCCGGCTTCATGATCGGCACCAAGGTGGAGCGCCAGGGCATCATCCGCGCGGGGGCCAAGATGATCGCGGCCGTCAGCGAGGCGACCGTGCCCAAGATCTCCGTCGTCGTGCGCAAGGCGTACGGCGCGGGGCTCTACGCCATGTGCGGCCCCGCCTTCGAGCCGGACGCGTGCATCGCGCTCGCGTCCGCGTCGATCGCCGTCATGGGCCCGCAGGCGGCCGTGAACGCGGTCTACTACAACAAGATCCAGGAGGTCGCCGCGGGCCCCGAGCGCGACGCCTACGTCGCGAAGCTCCGTGACGAGTACCGGGCCGACGTGGACCTGATGAAGCTCGCCGCCGAGATGGTGGTCGACGCCGTCATCCCGGGCGAGCGGCTCCGCGACGAGCTTCGCCTGCGCTTCGCCCGCTACGCAGGGACGCGCGAGATCAGGCCCAAGAAGAAGCATATGGTGCCGCCGGTCTGAGGCGCGCGTTCGCGCAGGTCACGGGCACGCGGGGACGCTGGCGTCCGCGCAGCCCGACGGGACCAGCGCTCGCGAAACCACGGGCCCGAGGAGGGCGGGCGTCGCCACGAACGAGGCGCCGAGCGAGATCGCGGCGCACGACGCGCCGGTGTTGTCGTTCGCCGCTCTCGTCGCGAGATCGCGCGCGGGGCACAGCTCCGCGCGGATCTGCGCGAAGAGCGGCGAGCTCGAGCACAGGCCAACCTGCGTGAGCGCCGCGAGGCCCCCGAGCGGCCCGTCCGTCGGGATTCGCGCGCCGAAGAAGGCGTTCTGGAGCGAGAAGCTTCCGTCGCTCGTCGGCGTGAGGGTGCCGGTGATGACGGCGTCGCTCAGGTACAAGATGAGCGGGTTGCCGTTGCCGGCCCCCGGGCCGAGGTACTCGTCGAACGTCGGGACGAAGCCCTGCGCGTCGGCCGGGTGCGCGACGAGCACGTGGTTCGCGACGTAGGCCCCGAGATCGAAATAGACCGACACGAACGTGGAGGAGCCCGTGTCGATCGCGCTCGACGAGAGGACCTCCCACTGGTCGGTCCCGTCGAACTGCGGGGTCACGTGGGCTCCTGCGTCGTCGGTGGTGGTGCCGGTCGAGACGAAGAGCTCGACCGCGACCTCGGCGTCGTCGGCCAGGCCGTTGTAGGAGCTGATGCGGAGCAGGTAGTTTGCTCGCCCCTGCGTGACGACGGCCTGGATGCCTGCCGGGCCGATGGGAGGGGTGATCTCGGCGAGCTGCAGGAGCAGCCGGTTGAAGACCGGGTCTCGCCCGTCGGCGTTGTCGCAGGTGATGCCCGAGTCCATGGCAGCGCCGCACGACTCCGGGCCGGGGCACGTGCACTGGTCGTCGAGGTCCAGCCCTATCGGCTCGGCCGGGTTGGTCGGGTCGAGGTTGAAGGTCTGGAGCGCGAGGACGAACCGGCCCGCGTCTCCGCTGCCGCTGCCGGCATCGGGCGCGCCGGGCCAGCGCGCGTGCGTGCAGCTGCTCCCATTGCCGGTGTCCGTGCTCGTGGCATCGGATGGGGCGGCCTCGGTCGGCGACGCATCGACGACGTCCGGGCCAGCGGCGTCGAGCGCCCCGGCGTCCGGCGCGCTCGTCAGGCCGCCCAGGCTCGGGCACCCCACGAGGAGGCCAGCCGTCGCCGCAACCGCGCCGCACGCCGCGAGCACTCGCTTCACCCGGGGGAGAGTAGCACCGCACGCAACCCTGGTTCACCTCGCCTGCGACGGACTTGATCGGCGGCTCCGCGGAGCGCAGGCTGACCGCACATGCGTCCGCCTTCCGCGCTGCCCGCGCTGCCCGCCCTCCTGGCGGCCGCTCTCCTCGCCTCCGCGCCGGCGAGCGCCGACGTGCCGAACGGCGCCTCGTTTCTCCAGGCGCTCGGGCCGCGCGCGGCCGCGGTGCTCGCGCCGAAGTCGGGTCGCATCGCGGCGCTCGTGCCCCTCTCGTCCGCGCAGGATCCGGTCGCCCTCGGGCTCGAGCCGTTCCTGCCCGGTTTCGCCCGCCTGCACGGCTCGTCGGCCGACCTCCTCGCCTTCGCCGCCGCGCACCCGGACGTGCCCTTCGAGGTCGCGCCGCCGCTGCACACGCTGCTCAACTACGTCGGTATCTCGACCCAGGCCGGCCTCGCGCGCTCGATGAAGGGCCTCGAGGGCACGGGTGTCCTCGTCGGCGTCGCCGACACGGGCCTGGACGTCACCCACCCCGACATGAGGGACCCGACGACGGGCCACTCGCGCGTCGCCTGGATCCTCGACCTGTCGTTGCCGCCCAAGGGGCTCTACCCCGCGCTCGAGTCGCAGTTCGGCGTGAAGGACGGCACGGGCAAGGTCGTCCTCGGGGCCGTCCTCCAAGGCTCCGACATCGACGCCATGATCGCGGCGCACGAGGCGCCCTTGCCGCAGGACGAGGTGGGCCACGGAACGCACGTGACCTCCATCGCCGTCGGCAACGGGGGCGGCGGCAAGAAGTACGTCGGCATCGCCCCCGAGGCGCAGATCGTCTTCGCGCGAATCGCGCGCGACAGCTCGGGCTCGTTCGAGACGGACGACATGGTCTCGGGGGTCTCGTTCCTCTTCAACCGTGCCGACGCGATGAAGAGGCCGATCGCCGTGAACCTCTCGCTCGGTACCGACTTCGGGCCTCACGACGGGACGATGTCGTGGGAGCAGGTGCTGGCCTCGTTCGTCGGCCCCGCGTCCCCCGGGCACGTCCTCACGGTCGCGGCGGGCAACAGCGGATCGGTCGTGTTCCAGGAGGGCCAGCCGCTCGTGCACCAGAACGTGTTCGTCACGCCGGGCACGACGACGCGGGTGCCCGTGTCGACGCAGGGGGCGACGACGGGCTCGCTCGAGGTGTGGGTCACGACGCACGCGGGAGCGTCCTTGTCGGTCGGGCTCGATGGGCCCGATGGTCAGATCATCGCCCCCGTCGCCAGCGGCAAGTCGGTCGGCAAGAGCAAGAACGGCTACAGCGCCGGCGTGACCAATGGCAGCTCCGTGTCGGGCAGCCAGGTGCCCGCCGGCTCGTACGGCGCCATCGTCGTGTGGAGCGGGCAGCTGCCGTCCGGCGAGTACGACATCACCTTGGAAGGGCAGGGCACGGCCGACCTCTACATCGAGGCCGACGGCGACGCGCAGGGCGATGGCACAACCAACGTGGGCTTCACGTACGGCGTGCGGGAGGGGACGATCAACCTGCCGGCGACCAGCCCGTCGCTCCTGGCGGTGGGCTGCACCGTGAACCGCGCCGACTGGACGTCGATCGACGGCGTGACCGTGGGGATTGGCTTTCCGCTCCTCGACACCGCGGGCGGCCTGCCCGATCCGTCGATGGGCAGCCGCGACCTCATCCCCGGCGAGATCTGCTACTTCTCGAGCGCCGGCCCCACGGTCACCGGCGTGCCCAAGCCCGAGATCTCGGCGCCCGGTGGGATCGTCATCGCGGCCATGAGCCAGCAGGCCCTGCCCGGCGTCCCGACAAGCGCGTTCACCAACCCCGGCTGTCCTCCTCCGAAGGGCAGCTACGTGCCGGACTACCGGTGCCTCGAGATCGATCCCACGCACGGAGTCCTCGCCGGGACGTCGATGTCGGCGCCGCAGGTCGCGGGCGCGGCCGCGCTCCTCCTCCAGCGCGACCCGACGCTCACGCAGGCGCAGGTGACGGCGCTCGTGCAGTCCGGGGCGCACTCGTTCCGCATCCAGCCCCAGTTCGAGGACCAGGGAGGCGTCGGCGAGCTCGATGTGCTCGGCGCGGTGGACGCGCTCGAGCAGCTGAACGATCCCAACGAGTACCTCCCTGGCGCGTGCGCGGCGGGCGGGCAGTGCCCGAGCTGGCTCACGCTCAGCGCCGACCACGCCCCCGCCGATGGCTCGACCTCGATCGTCGCCATCGTCGAGCTTCGCACGGCGGATGGGTCGCGGCAGGCGAACCTCTTCGAGCCGTCGCGCCTCGCGCCCATCGCGATCGTTGGCGGGGCGGCGCTCTCCCCGCCGCCCACGCTGGTGCGCAAGGCGCCGGGGCTGTGGTTCTTCAACGTGCAGCTGCCGCCGGGCCTTGGCGGTCAGTCGCTGACGGTCGGCGCGACGTTCGACGGCGTCGACATCGTGCCGCGCAAGACCGTCCCCATCGCGACGGACACGTGGACCGCGAGCTACACGTCGTCGGGTGGAGGAAGCAGCTGCGGGGTCGCGCGGGGCGCGCGCGGTTGCGAGGGCAGGGGAGCGGTGGTCGTGGGGCTAGCCCTGGCTCTCGCTGGCTTTCGGCGCAGGCGCCGTCGCGGAGAGTGAGCGTGCCCCGCCCTACTCGCTGGCGACGGTCACCGTCCAGCCGTGCGGCTCCCATACCTCGTCGTTCGGATCGAAGCGGAAGGACGGGTCGCCAGCGTTGGTGCCGACCACGAGGATGCGCGCGACCCCCTCGAGGTCGACCACCGTCATCTGCGCCTCGGTCGCCCGCTCGGCCGCGGGGATCTCGACGTGCCCCAGCTCCTTGCCGGCCGCGTCGAGCCTCACGACCGCCCACCGCATCTTGGCGTGCTCCTCCCACGTGGCCTCGACGCGCAGCCGGGCGCCTGGCGGAGCCCCCGCGTGCGCGATGGCGATGAAGGCGGCGCCGGTGGGCGCCACGCCGCTGCCCGACGCGAGGCTCCGCGCGTGCGCGGGCCAGCCGATGTCCCACTGCGTGCGCACGAGCCCTGCGGCGCCGATCGCGCGTGACTCGGGCAGGTGCGCGCCGTCGTCCGCGCTGCCGACGAACGCGCGCGCCACCGCGAAGTTGACCCACAGGTCGTCGATCGTGGAGCCCGTCCGGAGGGCGTTCTTGAAGCTCGTCCGGAGCACGTCCACGCCGTTGGGCGTGCCCTTCCAGCGCGCGGCGCCGAGCGGTGTCCTCGTTGGCGCGAGGGCCCAGAGCGCCCGCACCGTCGCGCCGGGCTCGGTGCCGAAGCTGTAGTCGAGCCACCAGTAGAAGAGCGCCGCCCCCCGCGCGCGCTCGTCGCCGCCCGCGCCCCCATCGAGCCCGTCGGCGATCGCCTGCTCGGGGTGCTGCTGGAACCGATCGACCCCGTCGATCATCCCCATCGCGCACGGCACCATGACGCGCGCCAGGTACGCCGTCTCCGCCGCGGCGGTGGCGGCGTCGGTGGCGGGGGCCGTTCGCCACAGGCTCGCGCGCGCCAGCTCGCGCGCGATGGCCGCGTCCCGGTCGCACCCGCGCGCGCCGCCGTCGAGGAGCACGAACGCGCTCGCCCGGTCGAAGGCGGAGACGGCGTCGCGGCGGTAGAGGACCGCGCGCGCGACCGATGGCTCGTGGTCGACCAGGTAGAGGTCGAGGGCCCCCGTCCCGAGGTCCACGTCGGGGCTCGGCAAGGAGAGCGCCCCCGTGAGCAGCCCCCAGGCCCGCTCCGCCGACGCGAGCGCGTCGAGTACCGGCGTGCCCGGCGCCGACGCGTGGACGCACAGGGGAAGGGTGAACGAGCAGGCGCGCGCGGTCGCGCCGTCCGGGGGGCGGCTCCCGAGGTCGATGCTCGGGCCCGAGGGCACGCCCGGCGCATCGGCGGGAGGGGCCGCGTCGGCTGCGGTGTCGGCCGGCTCCGGCGTCTGACCGCGCGCGCTCGGCGGCGCCGCTGCCATCGCCGCGAGGCCGCCGAGCGTCGCGGCGAGCAACCGTCCCGTGCACCGTCCCATCGAGACGAGTCTATCAGTCGAATTGACAGCGAGTTTCGCGGACCTCTATAAACTCGGAGGCTCGGTTACACTGGCGGGCGAGTCGCTACGGGGTCCTGTTCATGAACGACACGGCGGAGAAAGTACGCTTCGATCTCGCCAGCGGCACCGTACGTGCCACGGGGGGGGAGCGCCTGGTGCTCATGCCGTGCTCGGCGCTCGAGGAGCTCGGCAAGAGCGCCGGGGTCGACGTGGCGTGCGCGCTCGGTCACGCGATGGGGGCGGCGTTCGGCAAGGCCGTCGCGGATCGGCTCGGATCGAGCGACGCCGTGCAGGCTTCCTCCCTCGAGACCGTCGTGACCGAGCTTGGCTCCGAGCTGGCGGTGGCCGGCTGGGGCGCCGTCGGGCTCGAGCGCTGGGGTCGCGCGATGGTGATGGTCGTCGACCACAGCCCCTTCACCGAGCAGCGCTTCGTCGCGGCCATCCTCCAGGGGGCGCTCGGCGCCGCCACGGGGAAGGACGTGCAGTGCTGGCCGCTCGGAGGCGGCGCGTCGTCGGGGTCGACCGAGAGCGTTCGGGTCCTCGTCTCGGGCGAGCGTGGGATCGGTCGTGCCCGCGAGTGGCTGGCGCAGGGGGTCTCCTGGGGAGACGTCCTCGTTCGCCTGCAGGCTAACGATGGGGGGCAGGCGTGAACGTCCAGGAACGCATCGCAAAGCTCGAAGCGCTCCTCGCGCGCGTCTCCACGCGCGCCGGCGAGCCTCGAAATGGTCACGCAGCCTCCCCCCGGGTGGACGTCGTCGTCGCCGCCGCGCCCGTCGCGCAGCCGGTGCCCGCGCGGATCGAGCCGCCCCGTGTCACGGTCGCGACGCCAAACGTCGCCGTCCTGCCCACGAGCCTGCCCGTCGTGCACGCCGCGCCCGAGGAGCCCGAGGAGATCGAGCTCGCGGCCACGGATCTGCTCTCGTCGCCCCCGCCGCCCGTTGCCGCCGAGGCCGCTCCTGCGATGGCCGAGGTGTCCGCGGCGAGCGACGAGCCCCTCGAGAGCCGCGAGCGCCTCGTGGCCGCCCCCGCGGTCGAGGAGCTCACGGACGTCCAGAGCCTGCCCCCGGTCGCCGAGCGCGAGGAAGAGCCGCCTCCGAGCGATCCGACGGTCGCTCGCGCACCGACCAGCATGAGGGTGAGCGAAGGTCCCGCCCTCGAGCTCGCCCCGGACGACGCCCCCGAGGTCGAGGTCTCGACGAGCGACCTCGACGACGGCGGAGTCGTGGACGTCGACATGGAGGCGGACGAGCCGCCCGCCTCCTCGCGCCGTCCCATCGCCCTCGAGCCCCCGCTCGAGGAGCTCGCGTTCGGGGACGCGGCGCCTCCGCCCGCCGCCCACACGCCGCCGCCGGAATCGGGCCGTCAGGTTGCGTCTTCGGCGTACCCAGAAGCGGTGCAACCCTCTGAAGCGCTTGCGGAATCCCCGGAGGCCCCCACGGCCGCCGAGGTGTCTGCGGCGAGCCCCGGGCTGGACTTCGACGGGGAGTCCACGGGGGTCCGGGCGAAGGCCGACGCAGAGGCCGCCCCCGCTGCATCGCCCACGGCGCCGCCGCCGGCCTTCGTGGCCGAGGCCCAGGTAGCCGCACGGACGTCGCCCCCGCCCGCGCCGGGGACGGTCCCCCCGCCCGCCGCGCGCACGGCCCCGCCGCCTGCCCCCGTGCCGGTCATCGCGCTCGCTCCGGAGGTCGTCCAGCCTTCCCTCGACGCCGGCGCCAGCGTGGCCGCGTTCGTCGGGAAGGCCCCCGAGTTCCAGCCTTCGAGCTTCGGGGACCTGCTGGACGCCACGCTCGCCCTGTAGGTCACGCGGGCAGCGGGGCTGCGACGGGCGTCACTGCGGCGTGGTCTGCGCGCAGCGCCCGCCGATGCACTGCTCGGTCTGGTCGCAGCAGTCCGACGTCGTCGTGCACTTGTCGTACTCGGCCGAGCAGCCCGTCGCCTTCGACGAGCAACTCCCCATCCCGGCGTCCGTGCCGTAGCAGTAGCCGCCGCAGCAGTCGTCCCCCGTCGCGCAGCTCGTCCCGTCCGCCTTGCAGGGGTTGAGCACCCAGAAGCCGCGGAGGTTGTCGGCGCTCAGCTCCTGACCGTCGAGATAGAAGGCCGGGTGGCTGGGATCGGTGACCATCGTCGGGAACTCGCCGCCCGATTCGGGGATGTCCATCGCCGCGACCCAGAGCTTGCCGAGGTCGTCCCCGCTCACGCCGGCATCGTCCGTGTTCATGACCCCCGAGCCCCCTCCCGCCGATGCCATCGACGGCAGCATGTTTCCGTAGGAGCGGTGGCTGGTGAAGACGACCCAGAAGTAGCCGCCGACCGCCTCGGGCAGGACCGTCGGCGCGAAGCTCAAGCCAGGGTCCATCGCAGGCAGGTAGCTCGCCGAGCCGCTCCCCGTGTACCCGTCGAGGGCGTCCAGGCGGTGGACGGTCTTCGTCATCTTGTTGACCGCGTAGACGTCGCCCGTCGCCCCCTGGTCGGTCTCGAAGCCCGCGTTCGACCCCGCGTGGTAGACGACCCACTGCGAGTCCGGCGTGAACGCGGGCCACCCGAGCGTCGCGTTGTTGTTGGTCACGAGGTCCGTGAGGCCGGAGAAGCTACCCCCGACGCTCCCGCCGCCATCCTGCGTCGCCACCGCGAAGCTCATGAGGCTCAACGTGTGCCCGGCGCCCTGGTCCTTGTCCTCGTGGATGAAGGAGAACCACTTGCCGTCGGGCGAGAAGGAGGTCGTGCCGCCGTTCGTCACGACGCCGTCCCAGCCAGGGGCGGCGATCTCCAGGCCCGTCTTCGTGTCGTACAGGGCCGACCGCGCGCCGGGGAGCCAGGTCCGGTAGTTCGTCGCCGACATCGCGAAAGAGCCGTCGGGGTACAGGCCGCCGTAGACGAAGCGGTTGTCCGCTTCCGTGTTCATCACCGCCCCGTTGTTCTTCAGATCGTAGCTGACGCTCCCGATGATGAACCCGGTGGCCGACACCAGCGTCGACCCGTCGGCGCTGGCGGTATGGCAGACGTTCGCGCAGCCGCTCTTGAAGACCGTCGGTTGCGTGGCGCCGGGCTGGATGTGCATGATGGCCACGCTCCCGAGACCGCCCGCGATGGTCGACCCGTACGTCTCGTAGAAGATCGTGCCCTTCAGGCTGCCATGGGCGACGCCCCACGACTCCGTGATGGGCCCGGACACCGCCCCGCCGGAGATCTTCGTCACGGAGACCTTCACGGGTGAGGTCGTCGAGAGCGTGAGCGCCTCCCAGACGTTCTGGGAGATCGCCGCCCGTCCCGGGTTGGAGCTCCCGTAGAAGCCCTTGTACGAGAACCCCGAGCCCACGGCCTCCACGTAGAGAGCGTCGGGCGGGTTCCCGTCGAACTGCAAGGTCGGGGCGAGCAGGCCGCGGGGGAAGATCGTCTGGTCGTACGGGTAGAGCCAGACGAAGCGCGGATCGGCGGTGCCGCCGGTCGTGAGCTGGGTCTGCGTCGCCGCCGGGACCATGCCCGGGTTCTCCGAGATCGTACACGTCGTCGACGAGCACGTACCGCCGGCCGCCTTGCACGCCGCGCACGCCTCGAGGCTCAGCGGGCCCGTGGGCGGGGGCGGCGCGCTCATACCGCTGTCCATCCCGCCGCCGAGCGTGGGCCCGGTGTCTGCGGTCTCGCCGCCGCTGTCAGGAGAGAGCTGCTGCGTGCCGCTGTCGGCGCCGAAGCCGGGTTGCTTCGAGCCGGCGCCGCACGCAGCGATCCAGGCCACGACGAAGAGAACGGGGGAGAGCCGCCAAGCAAGGGTACGCATCGGGTGCATCGTACCTCGCGGGGGGCGCGAAGGCTCTCACGTCTGCATCATCCGAACCCGGGAGCGGGAGCGGTTCTTCAGTCGCCCGCCACCCATAACACCTCGGCGTGGTTCAACCACGTCCGCTGCCGGCGCGCGAAGACCCGCGTGGCCCGCACGATCGTCAGCGCGAGGTCCTTCTCCGGGACCCCTCCCTGCACGTGCGCGCGGACCTCGCGGTAGCCGACCGACCCCATCGCCCGTGCCTCCCCGTAGCCCGCGGCGATGAGCGCTCGCACCTCGTCGATCCACCCCGCCGCGAGCCACAGGTTCACGCGCTCCTCGATGCGCGCGGTCAGCGCCGCGGGGTCGCGGGCCAAGGCGACGAGGTGGGCCGGGTGGCGGGTCGTCGCGAAGGCGTGCTCGGCCTGCTGCTCGCTCATGGCGCGGCCCGTGAGCTCGTGGATCTCGAGTGCGCGGCTCACTCGCACCAGATCGTTGGGGTGGAGGCGCTTCCACGCCGCGGGGTCGATCGCCTCGAGCTTGGCGTGCAGCGCCGCGCGGCCCTCGCGCTCGGCGAGCTCGCGGTGGCGCGCGCGGATCTCCTCGCTCGCGGGCGGGGCGGGGAGTAGCCCGAAGAGGAGCGCCTTCACCCAGAGAAAGGTCCCCCCGCACACGATGGGCACCTTGCCGCGCGCGCGCGCGTCCGCGATGGCGGCCGACGCGAGCCCCGCGTAGGCAGCGGCGTCCACGGGCTCGAGCGGCCCCTTGGCGTCGATGAGGTGGTGGCGCGCGCGCCCCAGCTCCTCGGCGGTGGGCTTTCCGGAGCCTATGTCGAAGCCGCGGTAGATCTGGACGCTGTCGGCGCTGATGATCTCGCCGCCCAGGCGCTCGGCCAGGCGCACCGCGAGCTCGGTCTTGCCGCTCGCCGTCGGGCCCACCACCGCGAGCATCCCGCCGTCGTCCGCGAGGGCGACAGCCTGGGCGAGGCTAGCGTCCAACCCGTCGCTCCAGCTCGTCGAACCCGAGGCGCATGACGACCGGCCTGCCGTGCGGGCAGTGGCCGGCGAAGTCGATCGTGTCGAGCGCGCGCAGGAGCGCGGTGGCCTCGTCGTCGGCGAGGCGGTCGCCGGCGCGGACCGAGCCGTGGCACGCCATCGTCGCCAGCACGAGGTCGGCCGCGTCCCCGAAGGGCCGCTTGGCCGCGCGGCCGAGCTCCGCCGCGAGATCGCGCACGAGCCGCTCGGGGCTGGCGCGCGTGAGAAGCCTCGGCACGGCGTGGACCGCGACGGCCGACGCGCCCACCGCGCGCACCTCGAGCCCGAGACGGAGCGCGTCCTCGGCGTGCTCCTCGAGCGTCGCCACCTCGGTGGGAGCGACCTCGACGACCTCCGGAATCAGCAGCCGCTGCGACGCGATGGCGCGCGCCTGGTAGCCCTTGCGCAGCCGCTCGAAGGTCACCCGCTCGGCGGCCGCGTGCTGGTCCAGCACGTAGAGCCCGTCCTCCCCCTCGCAGACGAGAAACATCGCGCGCACTTGCGCGAGGTACCGCAGCCCCGCATAGAACCCGGGCCCCTCGAAGAGCGTCCCCGTGGCCGAGTCCGCCAGCGCCGGCGCGCCCCCTCCACCCGCGCTCACCGCATACGCCAGCCCCCACCCCTCATTCCCATCCGCCGCCCCACCCGCCGTCGCGCTCCCTCCCGCTCCCCCGCTCGCTCCGCCTCCCGCTCCCGCCCACCCTCCCGCTCCCGCTCCCCCGCTCGCTCCGCGTCCCGCTCCCGCCCACCCCCCCGCCCCCGCTCCCCCGCCCGCCCCCTGCTGCCCCAGCCCCCACTGCTTCCCCGTCGGCCTCGCCGACAGCGCCGGAATCGCAAACGCCTTCGCCAGCGCCAGGTGCAGCTCCCGCGACACCGCATCGAACGTCGCCCGCCCGTCAGCGAACCGCACCTCCGCCTTCTGCGGATGCACGTTCACGTCGACCAGCTCGAGCGGCAGCTCGATGTACGCGACGCCCACCGGGTAGCGCCCGGGCTCCAACACCGAGGCGTACGCGTGCGCCACGGCCCGCGCGAGCTGCCGATCCTTCACCGGCCTCCCGTTGACGAACAGATGGAGCGCCACCGCCCCCGCCCGCGCCCGCTCCGGCGGCGACAGGTACGCCTCGAGCCTCATCCGGCCCCGCTCGCCCACGCACGCCTCGAGCCGGTCTTCCCCGATGGCCGAGAGCGCCCGCTCCTTGCGCGTGCCCACGCGCAGGTACTCGCGCGCGACCTTCCCGTCCCGCACGAGCGTGAAGCTGACCGCGGGCCGCGCCAGCGCCGCCATCAGCACGACCTCGCCCACGTGCGCGCTCTCGGTCGCCGTGGCCTTCA
>Ga0302196_10000905_pt1 | contig 28098 bp, 20 predicted proteins | sample II_Bog_N1_3_FD_198794 | JGI IMG/M metagenome (GOLD analysis project Ga0302196, IMG submission 198794) | Peat permafrost microbial communities from Stordalen Mire near Abisko, Sweden - II_Bog_N1_3 | ecosystem: Environmental > Terrestrial > Soil > Wetlands > Peat | place: Sweden: Abisko...
GGGCAACCGTCCATGGCTTCTCGATCCCCAACAGGTGGCGGTACAGCTCGGTGTCTTGCATGCCTTCAGGCTAGGCGGCGACCTTCAAGCTGCCAATCGAGACCCACGGAGAAGCCGGATGAGCCCCCCAAGTTTTGTTGCGACAGAAACGGACGCCTCGCGTCTCTAGGAAAGACGCCGCTCGGGAGCGGCTACTCCTGAGGCTCGAGCAGCCTCTCGAGGCTCACCTCGAACTGACTCCGAATGACCCCAACCAAGCTGTCGAACTCTTGAGGCGAGAGCCGCAACGTGTCGGAAAGCCTCCGGCGAACGTCCTCGAGGAGCGCCTCGCGCGAGCGCGCGATCCGCCTCGCGATCGTCGCGCGGTGGACACGGTAGATCGAGCCGATTTGATCGATGTTGAGCCCCTCGACGAAATGGAGGCGCAGCGTCGTACGGTCCTCCGGCGAGAGCGCCTGGAGGGCTGCCTGAAATGCCCCCTTGAAGCTGTCTTTGTGCCGGGCCCGAATGAGGTCGAGCTCCGGGTTGTGCGCGGTCCCACGCGCGTCCATCAGCGCATCGTCGCCTGGAAGGATCTCATGCGTACGCTTTCGAAGGAGACTGAGCGCCGCGCGTACGGCGACGACGCGCACCCAGCTATCGAGCGGACCTCGACCGGCGAAATCCGCGATCTTGGGCCGTCCGTCCTCGTTGCCGAGGAGGAGCTTCTGCCGCACCACCTGCACGAGGTCGTCGACGCTGCTCTTCGAGAGACGCATCTTGCCGACGGCGCTCGGGATGTCGGCGAGGAAGTGCCTGTCCAGCGCCCCCATCGCCTTTGCGTCGCCGCGCGCGCAGGCGGTGGCGAGGTAGAGATCGGGGCCGTGCAGCGCGGCCAGGGCGGCGGCGAGGCTCGAAGGGGCGGCGCCCAAGGTCTCCCCGATGCGCGCGACGAACGCGGCGTCGTCGAGGTCGACGCCCGGCCACGCCGCGCGGCTCGCGTCGAGGAGGGTGCGGAGCGCGTCCGCGGCGCCGGCGATCTGCACCGTGATCCCCGGGGCGTCCGCGGCGTCGCCGTAGACGCGCGCGACCAGCGCCGCGACCAGGGCGAGGTGCCCCCTCTTCTGGTCGCTCGCGAAGGCCGGGTCGTCGCCCACAGGGAGAGGTTATCCGGCCGGGCCGCGGAACGCGAGGCGGAGCCGCGAGGCGTACGCGCGTGCATGGGCGACGCGACCCTCATCGCCTTCGTGGCCGGCGACACGACTGCCGCCGTTCGTCGCCGCTTGTTCGACCACATCGACGCGTGCGTAGCATGCCGTCGCCTCATCGCCGAGACCCACGCCCACATGTCCGTGGCGCGCGGTCGACGGCCGGGGGGGTGAACGACGATGCATCCTCCGAGTGACAAGCCCGGTGCGCCCCCCCAGAGCTCCTTGCCTCGTTCGTCCGCCGTGCGCGGAGCGCCCCCCGGTCTGGACGACCTCCGGCCGGGCTCGACGCTGGCCGGACGGTACCGCCTCGTGCGTCTGCTCGGCGAAGGGGGAATGGGCGTCGTGTGGGAGGCGCGGCAGCTCACGACCGAGCGGAGCGTCGCCATCAAGATCCTGAAGAGCCGCGACGCCGCCGACGCCTCGCGTTTCTTGCGGGAGGCGAAGGTGTCCGCAAGCTTCTCGCACCGGAGCATCGTGCAGGTGTTCGACTTCTGGGAGGTCCCCGGCGGCGGTCCCGTGTTCATGGTGATGGAGCTCCTCGTCGGCGAGACGCTCGCCGCGTGGCGAGCGCGGGCAGGTCGCCTCGCCGTTCAGGACGCGCTGTCCGTTCTCGTGCCGGTCGCCCGCGCGCTCAGGGTCGCCCACGGCCAGGGGATCGTGCACCGGGACATGAAGCCCGAGAACATCTTCCTCGCCCGGCCGGCCGAGGGCGGCCCGCCCGAGGTCAAGGTCCTCGACTTCGGCCTGGCGCGACCGGTCACCGCGGACGCGCTCAACACGGCCATCACGCAGACGGGCTCCCTGATGGGGACCCCGTATTACATGGCCCCCGAGCAGATGTACGGAGAGAAGGACGTCGACGTACGGGCCGACGTCTGGGCGTTCGGGGTCATCCTCTACGAGTGCGTCTGCGGAGAGCGGCCGTTCGGCGGGGAGAACTTCGGCCAGGTCTTCCGTCACGTGACGTCGGGAGTCTTCCGCCCCATGGCCGAGCTCGCGCCGCACGCTGCGCCGGCGCTCGCCTCGCTCGTCGCGCGCATGCTCTCCCACGATCGGAACGTCCGACCGAACATGGCGGACATCTGCCGCGTGCTCTCGAGCTCCGACGCGGCCGCCCCGCTCGTGGCGCAGACGACGCGGCGAATGCCATCGAGCCTGACGCCCGAAGAGGCGCCCGCTCACTCGCCCGACGACCCGGCCCTGGCCCCGCCCGACGGCGCGGCCTACAGGGATCCCCCGCGCCCCGCTCCTCCGCCCGCGACGATGACGGCAACGGCGGCCTCGGTTCGTGCGGCCGTCGCTGCTCCCCGGCGTGGTGCGATCGGTCTCGGGTTTGGCCTCGTCGCGCTCGCCGCGGTGGCCGCGGGGCTCGGCCTGGCGCTGCGGGGCTCGCCGAGGGGACCCGCAGCGATAGCACTTCCCTCGCTGCCCGAGGCCGCGCTCGCGCCGAGCGCCTCGCCGGCCGAGGCCGCGACGCTCGCCGCCCCGAGGGCGAGCCCGCGAGACACCATGGGGAGCGACGCGCCCGCCGTGAGCCCGTCGCCGCCGCGTTCCGCTCCGGTGACGGCGACGGTGCCGGTGCAAGCCGCGCCGGCGCGCCCCGCTCCCGCGGCCGTCGCGACCGCGAAGGCGACGAGGGCGGCGCCCAGCCGCTCCGCATCGGCCCCGGCGCCGGATCCGCTGCACGCGGGGAGGTTCTAGAAGCGCCCTTCCAGGAGGGGATCCCGCCTGGGAGGTGCGGGCGCGGGCACGACGAGGGCGCGCAAGCTTGGCGCAGGTGTCGGGAGGGCTGTCCTTTGCCGACGGGGGGGCACGGTCTCCGGGGGCGGCGCGGGCCGCACGTCCTCCATCGCCGCGCTCGCGACGGCATGAGCCGTCGTCGTCGTCGGCGACGGCGCGGGCGACGGGGGGCTCGGGAGCTCCACGTTCGACGGGGAAGGGGCACCCCTGACGCCCGAGAGCGCGAAGGTAAGCGCGCCCGCGAGCGCGACGGCCGCGGCGATGGCCCACGTTTGCCGGGCCACCCCGGGCCTCGGGGACGGGATCGGCGCGGCGATCTCGTGGGCGGGCCGCGGGGTCGCCATGCGCAGCGCGGTCTGCATGTCACCCGCGGTCGCAAATCGTGCCTCCGGGCGGTAGGCGAGCGCGCGTCCCAGGACGGCGGCGAGCCGCGCGTCGATCTCCCGCGCGAGAGCCGCGATCGCGCCGACCGGCTGCGTCGCAAGGACCAGCTCCTCCATCGGGGTCTCCCCGCCGTGCAGCAGCCGACCGGTCAGGGCGGTGAAGAGCGTCGCGCCCACCGCCCATAGATCGCTCGGTGCGCCGACCTCTTCCCATCGTCCCCGCGCCTGCTCCGGGGGCATGAACGCGGGCGTGCCGAGGACGAGCCCCATGAACGTCTCGTTCCTGCTGCCGAGGACGCGCTCGTGCGCGATGCCGAAGTCCAGGAGCTTCACGCTGCCCGCGCGCGTGAGAAACACGTTCGCCGGCTTGACGTCGCGGTGCACGAGACCGGCCGCGTGCGCAGCCCCGAGCGCGTCGAGGACCAGGTCGATGACGCGCAGAGCCTCCGGGGCTTGCAGGGCGCGGTCCCGCGCGAGGCGCGCCTCGAGCGTCTCTCCGTCGAGCAGCTCCATGACGAGGTACGGCCGCCCGTCGTCCGTCACCCCGTCGTCGAGCGCCCGCACGATGCCGGGATGGTCCACGAGGTTGCCGACGTGCCCCTCCTTGAGGAAGCGCGAGATGAGCTCCGGGTCGCGCGCGGCGAACGCGTGGAGCACCTTGATGGCGACCCGGTTGCCGTTGGCGTGGGTGGCGGCGTAGACGGTGGCACAGCCGCCGACGCCGAGCACGCGATCCAGCCGCCACTTGCCCGCGAGCGTCGCGCCGACCGGTAAATCGGCCGCGTTCGCGGCCGGGAGGATGCCCGAAGCAGGTGCCATGAGCGACTGACGCGCGGGAGGGAGCGCGGTCGCGGAGAAATCGACGGACGGGGAATCGTCCTCGCCGGGCCACCTATTTGGGTCACCCCGCGCGACAGCCTGCCGCGCGGCGCGTCCTACCCGTGAGCGTCCGCCTCCCTCGCTCGTTTCCTCGCCTTCACACACCGGAGATCCCGTGCCGTCCTCACTGAACGCCCTCTTCTGCTCTGCCGTGCTCCTCTTCGGCGTCTTCGCCGCCGGATGCGCCTCGATCCTCGGCGCCGACTTCGACCACCCCGGCGCGAACGCCACCATCGACGGTGGCGCGCGTCCCACGAGCCCCGAGGCAGGAGCGTGCGTACCCGACGACGCGGTCGAGTGCGCCGGCAAGTGCGGTCAGCTCGCGAACCGGTGCGGGACGCTCGTCGACTGCGGCGGGTGCGACGTCGGCGAGGCGTGCGGGGGCGGTGGCACCCCCAACATGTGCGGCGCCGGCACCTGCACGCCAAGCTGCACCGGCGCGACGTGCGGTGCCAGCAACGGGTGCGACGGCGTGTGCACCGCGGGCACCTGCGAGACGGGGCAGCACTGCGTGCAGGGGGCCTGCACGTGCGATCCGACGTCGTGCTCGGGTTGCTGCAGCGGCACGACGTGCGAGTCGGGCTCGGAGCTGTCCGCGTGCGGCATGGGAGGCAGCGCGTGCGCGGCATGCGCGTCCGGCACGACCTGCGGGACGACGTGCGGCGCGTGCGGGGGCAGCGGCCAGGCGTGCTGCGAGGGCGGCGCGTGCAGCGCGCCGCTCACGTGCGGAGGAGGCGGGGCGAGCGGCGTCTGCGGGTGCACGGCGAGCTGCACGGGCAAGGCGTGCGGCGCGAGCGACGGGTGCGGCGGCGTGTGCACGAGCGGGACGTGCGGCACGGGGCAAGAGTGCTCGAACGGCGTGTGCGCATGCGACGCGACGTCGTGCAGCGGGTGCTGCAACGGCACGACGTGCGAGTCGGGGACCGAGAGCACGGCATGCGGGCAAGGGGGCACGGTCTGCATGGAGTGCGCGTCCGGCACGACCTGCGGGACGACGTGCGGCGCGTGCGGGGGCAACGGCCAGGCGTGCTGCCCCGGCGACACGTGCAGCGCGCCGCTCGCGTGTGCCGGCGGGACGTGCGGCTGCACGCCCGACTGCACGGGCAAAGCGTGCGGAGCGAGCGACGGCTGCGGCGGCACCTGCGCGAGCGGCACCTGCGCCGCAGGCCAGGCGTGCGTGAACGACGCGTGCGTGTGCGACGCGACGTCCTGCCCGACCGGGTGCTGCTCCGCGGGTCAGTGCGTCTCCGGCACGGCGACGACCGCCTGCGGCGCCGGCGGCAACGCCTGCGCCGCGTGCACGGGATCGCAGACGTGCTCCGCGGGAGCGTGCACCGGCGCCGCTGCCGCCTCCTCGGGGGGCGTCGTGCTCTACGGGGGCTACGACACGAGCGGCAACCCGCTGGGCGACACGTGGAGCTGGAGCGGCACGGGTTGGACGCAAGAGAGCGCCACCGGCCCCAGCGCGCGCGGCTTCGCGGGCATCACGACCCTGAACGGCACGGCCGTCCTGTTCGGGGGATGCGGCGCGGGCCTCTGCAACCCCCTGAGCGACACCTGGACCTGGAACGGCACCGCGTGGACCGACGCGAACGTCACCGGCCCCAGCGCGAGCTTCGGCAACGCGATGGCGACGCTGAACAGCACGGCCGTACTGTTCGGGGGGTCCGGCACGGGCGGCAGCACCCTGGGCGACGCCTGGACGTGGAACGGCAGCGGGTGGACCGAAGCGAACACCACCGGTCCCGCGCGCTACAGCCACGCCATGGCGACGCTGAACAGCGCGGTCGTCCTGTTCGGGGGCTACGACGCGAACACCAAACCCCTGGCCGACACGTGGACCTGGAACGGCGCCACGTGGACCGAGGCGAACGTCACCGGTCCCAGCGCGCGTGACGGCCACGCGATGGCGACGCTGAACGGCACGGTCGTCCTGTTTGGGGGCACGGGCGCGAACAGCAGCGTCCTGGGCGACACGTGGATCTGGAACGGCACCACGTGGACCGAAGCGAACGTCAGCGGCCCCAGCGCGCGCTACTACCACGCGATGGCGACCTTGAACGGCACGGTGGTGCTCTTCGGGGGATGCCCCACGATCGACTGCAGCGCCCCCCTCAGCGACACCTGGACCTGGAACGGCACCGGGTGGACCCAGATCGGCGTCACCGGTCCGAGCGCGCGCGATGGCCATGCCATGGCGGCCTGGTAACCGTCCGGTCCGACGGAGCCCAGCCTTCGCCGAGCGCGCGTGATCCCGGCGCTGCCTCCCCCGGGCAGCCCTTCCTCGGGTCGGGACGTCGCCCGGCCGGAAATCGTCCCACCGCCTCCACTTTCTTCCTTCTCCCGCGCGACCACTCCTTTCCTCCGGCGTCTGTCCTTCATCATGAGCACAAGCCCCTCCCTCACCGCCGCCACCGCCCCCGATCTCGCCAAGCCTTGCGAGCTTCCGGCCCCCGAGCCCGCCGCGCTGCGCCCCGTGGCCCCGCTGCAGAGCCTCCAGCCCACCCTGAAGCTCGCCGCCCCGCCGCCCTCGCGGTCTCCCGCGTCGTCCCGCACCCTCAAGCTCTCCCCCGGCGAGCTCGCTGCCTGGATCGGTGCGCCCGGGTCCGCGCCATCGAAGCTGCCGCCGCAGCCCGCGCTACCGAGCGTACCGACCACGGTCCCGTCCGCCCCGCCCCGCGCCACCGTGCGCAGGCGGTCGCTCCTCGCGGGTGGGCTCGCGGGGGCGGTCGCGCTCGGGGTCGCGGCCTTCGCGGTCGCGCAGGCGCTCGCGTCGACCAGCACGCGCTGGGTCGCACCGCTCGTGCTCTCGTCGGCCGATCCCCGCGTGGTGCAGGTCGCGGCGACCCTCCAGCAAGAGACGGCGCGCCGGAGCGATCTCCTCCTCCAGAAGAAGGAGATCGAGACGCGCCTCGACGAGGCCAGGGAGAGCGTGGCCCTCGAAGAGAGCTTCCAGGCGAGCTTCAAGGCGGCCTTGCGGTCGGACCTCGCGGCCGAGCGCGCGGAGCTCCGGCACCTGGAGACGCTGCTCGCGTGGCGCGACGCCTCGAAGGGCGCAGCCAGCGCCGTCCCCTTCGGCGCCGACCTCGACGCGAAGGTGAGCACCATCCAGCAGCGCGTACGGCTCCTCGAGTCGGCGTCACGCAGCGGGCGGGCCGCCGCCGGCTACGACGTCTTGACGTTCCGGCGCGAGCTCGATCGTTCGCAAGCTGCGGGGGACCAGGCGCGCGCGCTGTCGGCCGCCCTCACGCGCACCCTGGCCGAGACGACCGATGTGCTCAAGCAGAAGGAGACCCTCCTCGCGTCCCTCGAGGCGTCGCCCTACCGGCTCGCGATCGCGGGAGACGTGACGCTCGGCTTCGTCCCGTACGACAACGTGGCCGAGGTGAAGACCGGCGAGGCGCTCGTCGCGTGCAAGACGTCCCTCCTGTTCTGCCACCCCGTGGGCACCGTGGGCGAGCTCCTCGCCGGTGAAGTCCGGGGCACGAACCCCCTCGACGGCCAGGAGACCCGCGGGCGCCTCGTCCGCCTCCTCTTGACCGAGCCCCGCAGCGCCGAGCGTCCGACGCTGCTCGTCCGCCCCTCGCAGAGCCGCGGATGACGCCCGAGAACCCGATGAACACCCGCGCCCTCTCGTTCGCCGCCACGCTGGTCCTCGCCTGCCTTTCCGTCCCCCGCGTCGCCCGTGCCAGCGATCCCATCGCGGAGGCCCTCTACCAGGAAGGGCGTCACGCGGCGGACGCGCACGACTGGGCGCTCGCGTGCCGGAAGTACCGCGAGAGCCACGACCGCGAGCCTGCGCCCGGCACGCTCCTCAACCTGGCCGACTGCGAGGACAACCGCGGGAACCTGGTCGACGCCCTCGCCCACTTCGAGGCCGCGTCGCGCCTCTTTCGCGCGGGCGACGAGCGAATCGCGTACGCCCGGCAGCGCGGCGCGGCGACCGAGAGGCGCCTCCCCAGGCTCACCCTGCGCCTTCACCCGGCTTCGCCCACGGGCACCGTGATCGAGCGCGACGGCGTGGCGGTCGACGTGGGCATGCCGACCCCTGCGCGCGTCGATCCAGGCGAGCACGCGATCGTCGTACGCGCCCCCGGCCGGACGGAGACGCGCACGACGATCGTCCTCAGCGAAGGGGAGGCCCGCGAGCTCGAGCTGGCGCCCGGAGTGCCGATCCCGACCGCGCAAGCCCCCAGCGGGGCCGCCCACCCGTCCGAGCGTCGCCCGGCGCCCGAAGCACCTGCCTCTGCGGACGACAGCGCCTCGCGGCCGTGGGCGCGGCAGGCGTCGTTCGTCGGCTTCAGCGTCGGCGCCGTCGGCGTGGGGCTCGGGATCGCGGGCGGCCTCGTCACCCTCGGCGCGAAGGGCGCCGCGAACAGCGATTGCCCTGCCATCGGGTGCAACGGCGCCGGGCTCTCCGCGGAGAGCCGGGGCAGGACGTGGAGCGCACTCAGCACCGCGGGCTTCGTCGCGGGAGGCGTCGGTCTCGCGGCGGGCGTGGGCCTCCTGTTCGTCGGCCCGTCGCGTGCTGCGGCCGGCATGCTTAGCGCCCGCCCCCTGGCGGGCGGCGCGGAGCTCGGGTGGAGCGCGAGCTTCTGAGCCCGCGCTCGCCGGCGTTCCCGTCGCGGAGCCGAGAGCTGCCGATGGATCCCGTGAGCACGCTGCGGCCCGCGATCCTCGCCCGCGTCTCGGACGCGCTCGCGCGCGAGCTCGCCGGGTTGTCCGACCTGGACGCGAGGCTCGACGCGATCGTGCGGGCGGGTCGCGACGCCTCCCCGGATCTGCACGTCGCGAGGCACGCGTGGGCGGCCTACCTCGCGAGCCACCTGCACGAAGGGGATGCGGCGCGCCAGCTGGCCGATCTCCACGCCGCAGACGTTCACCTCGCGCTCGCGTGCGCGTCGGGCAACGAGCTGGCGCACGCGCGCCTGGACGCCCGGCTGCGCGCGGCGTCCGGGCAAGCGCTCGCGGGGATCCGTCTGGGCCGTCTCTCCCGCGACGAGGTGCTCCAGGCGGTGCGGACCAAGCTGCTCGTCGGAGACGACGGGCTGGGCAAGCTGTCGACCTACTCGGGCCGAGGCCCGCTCGACGGGTGGCTACGCGTCACGCTCGCGCGCACCGCGCTCTCGCTCCTGCGCGTGCGCGACCCGGAGGCCGCGCGCGAAGACGAGCCCGACGTCCTCGTGAACCTCGCTGCGTCCGACGATCCCCAGCTCGCGGCGCTCCGCTCCCGGTGCGCGCCCACGTTGAAGCACGCCATCGAGGAGGCTGTCGCGGCGCTCCCTGCGGAGGACCGCACGCTGCTGCACCTCCACGTCGTCGACGGGCTCACGATCGACGATCTCGCGGCCGTCTACCGCGCGCACCGCGCCACGCTGGCGCGCAGGCTGGCCCGCACCAGGAACGCGATCTTCGAAGGCTCCCGGGCGCGAGCGACGGCGGCGCTCGGGCTGGACGACGCGGAGTTCGCGAGCCTCATGGGCGTGATGATGAGCCGGCTCGACCTGACGCTCGGCAGGGCGCTGGAAGACGGGAGGTCGTAGGGCCGTGGGGTGTCTGGACGACGAGCGCCTGCTCGACCTGGCCGAGGGCCGCGCGGCCCTCGACCCCGCCGCGGAGGGGCACCTCGCGGCGTGCGACGAGTGTAGGCGCGTGCTCGGGGCGGCCGCGCGCGGCCGGGGCGGCACCTCCTTCGGGGGTGAAGCCGGGCATGCGGGGGCGGTGGTCGCCGGCGAGCCTTCGTGGGACGAGCTCGGGATCGGGGTCGTCGTCGCGGGCCGCTACCGGCTCGAACGCTTCCTCGGCGCCGGCGGCATGGGTGTCGTCTGGGGAGCGCGAAGGACCGACGACGGCGCGGCGGTCGCGCTGAAGGTCGCGCGCTCGACGGATCGCGACCTCTGCCGCCGCGTCGAGCGCGAAGCGCGCATTGCGTCCAGGCTGGAGCACCCCAACGTCGTGCGCACGCACGACGTTCTCCTGGCGACCGAGAGCCGCGGAGCTTGCCTCGTGCTGGAGTGGCTGGCCGGCGAGACGCTCGAAGCGCGGTTGGCGCGCGAGGGGACCCTGCCGCTCGCACAGGCTGCACGTATCGCCGGGTGCATCGTGGCGGCGCTCGCCTTCGCCCACGCGCGCGGCGTCGTGCATCGCGATCTCAAGCCGCAGAACGTCTTTCTGTCGCGCGCGCGGGTGGTCGTCCTGGACTTTGGCGTCGCGAAGCTCCTGCCCGCGTGGGGCGCGCACTCGAAGCTCACGCGAACGGGCGCCGTCGTGGGCACGCCTCGCTACATGGCGCCCGAGCAGATCTTCGGCGAGCCCGACGTCGACGCGCGCGCCGACGTATGGGCGCTCGCCGCCATCCTCTTTCGCATGCTCGCGGGTCGCGCTCCGGTGAGCGGCGCGACGCTGGGCGAGATCGCGAAGGGTCTTCGGCAGGGCGAAGTCCAGGAGCTCGCGAGCTTCGCGCACGAGGTGCCTCGCGACGTCCTCGACCTGGTTCGCGGAGGCCTGCTTCCGCGCGAGCGCAGGCTGGCCGACCTCGCACGCTTCCACGCGGTCCTCGCGGCGCACTCGGTACGGTGGCCGTGAGACGGCGTCTTTCGGCGTGCAGCCGCGCGACAAACCCCGTCGGCGCGCGTCTGCCTCACATGACTCGTCCTCGGCAGCCCACCTGGCCGGTCCTCCTTCTCGCCGTGGCCGCGCTGGCCATCGTCAGCGCGCTCAGCGAGGGTTGCGCATCCATCCTCGGGGCCGACTTCGACAGACGCGCCGCCGCGGATGGCGGGCTCGCGGACGGCACGACGGGCGGACCTGCGTGCGTCCCCGACGCGTCGACCGAGTGCGCCGGCAAGTGCGGCGAGATCGTCAGCCGCTGCGGTACCATCATCGACTGCGGCGGGTGCGACGTCGGCCAGTCGTGCGGCGGCGCAGGCACCCCGAACGCCTGCGGCGACGGGACCTGCACGGCGAGCTGCGCGGGCAAGGCCTGCGGCGCGAGCGACGGGTGCATGGGCGTGTGCACGCAGGGCGCGTGCGCCGACGGGCAAAGGTGCGTGGGAGGGGCGTGCACGTGCGACGGGACGTCCTGCTCCGGCTGCTGCGACGGCACGACCTGTGAGCCGGGGACCGCGGGCTCGGCGTGTGGCCAGGGCGGCGTCGCCTGCACCGCGTGCGGCTCGACGGAGACGTGCGGGGTCACGTGCGGCGCGTGCGGCGGCAACGGCCAGGCGTGCTGCGCGGCCGACGCCGCGATCGGATGCGCCACCCCCTTCACGTGCGGCGGCGGCGGTACGAGCGGCGTCTGCGGCTGCACGCCGAGCTGCGGCGGTCAGGCGTGCGGCGCGGGCGACGGCTGCGGCGGGATCTGCGAGGACGGGACGTGCGCGACGGGCCAGCGTTGCACGAGCGGCGTGTGCACGTGCGACGCGACGTCGTGCCCCGGCTGCTGCCTCCAGAGCGTCTGCGAGCCCGGCGACACGGCCACGGCCTGCGGACAGGGCGGGACGCTCTGCACCGCGTGCGCCACGGGGACGGCGTGCGGCAGCGCGGCGTGCGGCGCGTGCGGAGGCAACGGCCAGCCGTGCTGCGGGGAGGGGTGCAGCGCGCCGCTGGTCTGCGGCGCGAGCGGGACGTGCAGCTGCTCGCCGAGCTGCGCGGGCAAGGCCTGCGGCGCCAGCGACGGTTGCGGAGGCGTCTGCGGGGCCGGCTCGTGCGCGGGTGGCCAGGAGTGCGTGAACGACGTCTGCACGTGCGACGCGAACGCGTGCCCCAGCGGCTGCTGCTCGGCCAACCGCTGCGAGAAGGGGACGAGCAACAGCGACTGCGGCGCGGGCGGGAGCGCCTGCGCGACGTGCGGCGCCTCGCACGTGTGCACCGCCGGGGCGTGCGTCGTCGCCCCTGCCGACGCCGGGGCAGCGGACTCGGCGGCGCCCCCCGCCGACGCGGGACGCGTCACGGACTCGGGGGCGGCCCTCGATTCGGGCGGGGGCGCGTGCATCGTCCCCAGCGAGCTCTGCAGCTCGACCGAGCCGTGCTGCAGCGGCGTCCCCTGCTCGGACGGGATCTGCTGCGAGCCGAGCGGGACGACGTGCACGAGCGGCGACGACTGCTGCGGGCAGGGGTGCGAGGCTGGTGCGTGCTGCTCGGTGGCGCACGGACTGTGCGACACGCAGTCGACGGCGACGTGCTGCGGCGGCCTTCCGTGCTCGGACGGGATCTGCTGCGAGCCGAGCGGGACGGCGTGCACGAGCGGCGACGACTGCTGCGGGCAGGGGTGCGAGGCTGGTGCGTGCTGCTCCGCGGCGCAGGGGTTGTGCGACACGCAGTCGACGGCGACGTGCTGCGGCGGCCTTCCGTGCTCGGACGGGATCTGCTGCGAGCCGAGCGGGACGGCATGCACGAGCGGCGACGACTGCTGCGGGCAGGGGTGCTCGGGCGGCAAGTGCTGCACGGTCAAAGGAGGGCTGTGCGACCTGGCTTCGGACGGCACGTGTTGCCCGGGCTCGACCTGCACGAACGGTCTCTGCCAGTGACGCGTGCAGGCTCGGCTCGCCGAGACCACTGGCACTGCCCTTGTCGGCACGTCCAGTCCGACTATTGCGAAAACGAGGGCGGCGCGTTGCCCGGCGCCGCCCCCCACGTGCCCGGGGACGTTCCGAGGTCGAAGTCCAGCTCCCCTCCGCCCGCGATGGAGCTCCAGGCGAACCACAGGCTTTCGGCGGACACCTGGTTCACCGAGCGCCCCTGCACGAAGGGCGCATCGTCGCTTGCCGCGGCTGCGTTGACCTGCAAGACCTTGCCGCCGGCCAGATGGACCGTTGCCGCCGGGAACACCGGGCTGCCAACGACGAAGCCGCCCACGCCCGGCAGCGTCGGGTAGAGCCCGAGTGCCGAGAACACGTACCAGGCGTTGACCGCGGGCCGAGCCCGTGCCAGCTCCCAATCCGCAAATGAGCCAGCGTCTTTCCGTCGCGATCGTGAGCGCGTGCGTGTCCGTCGCGTCGTGCTCGAGCACGGTCCCCGTGCCCGACGTGTACGTGCCGGCTCGCCCCGCCGGGCAACGTACGCCGATGTCGGCGGCCTGCGATCCGGTCGACCCTTCGCGCTGCCTCCTGCCGTGGCCCTCGAACACCTTCACCGTCGCCGACCCGACGACGGCGACCGGGCTGCGCCTGGCCGTCTCCCCGATGGGCATAGGCCCGGGCGACGACCCGACCTCGATCAACCGGGCGGACGGCTTCTCCCGCCTCACGCCGGTCCTCACGATGTTTCCCGGCTCGATCGACACGAGCACGCTCGGGGACGCGACGCTGGGGGCCGTTCGCGTGATCGTGGAGCAACCGGGGCCGACGCTCGGACAGGTCGTGCCCGTGCGGTTCGAGGTGCAGACGGCCCTGGAAGCGGCCGGATCCCCCGCGTCGATGCTCATCGCCTATCCGCTCGTACCGCTGGCACCCGACACCGACTACGCCGTCGTCGTGGTGGACAGCGTTCAAACGAAGGATGGTGCTCCGCTCGCCCCCGATCGCAACGCCCAGGTCGCCCGGGGCAGCGCGTCGCCAGCGACCGCCTACGAGGGCGCCCTCTACGCGTACGACGCTCCGGTGCGCGCCGCGATGGCCGCCGCCAGCGTCGACCCGATGCACGTCGTGCGGATGTGGGACTTCACGACGCGGTCGCTCGGGGAGCCGACGACCGATCTACTCGCGATGCGTCAGGGCGAGCTCGCCGCGGTGGACGCGAAGCCGAGCGCGGTCGCGGTCGCCATCGACAGCGTGACTCCGATGACGACGGGGCCCGTGGCGGTCGTCGTGCTTGGTCGCCTGACGGGCGTGCCCAGCTACCTGACGGCGGCGGGGACGCTCGCGCGCGCTGCCACAGGCGCGCCGAAAGCCACGGGCGTCCACGACGTCCCGTTCCGCGTCGCGGTGCCCGCGGGCAAGGGCGACTACCACGTCGTCATGTACGGGCACGGCACGGGAGGGGACTACACCGACACGAACTTCGATACGCAGATCACCGCGGCGGGAGCGTGCAAGGTCGGGATGCAGTTTCGCGGCTGGACGACGTCATCGATCGTCGGCACCTTCGGGAGCTTCACCCAGATCCTGAAGGCGACCGATGTTTCCACGGCAGGCCTCACGCAATCGGTCGCAGACGGCATGACGATTCAACACGCCCTCGCAGGGATAGTGGGGGACATGCTCGCCGGCGCGAAGATCCAGGGGACGACGAACCCTGCGGCCGGTCGGCGGCCCTCACTGGATGTTCCGGTTTGGGCAGGCGGCTCGCTCGGTGGGACGATGGGGTTCGTCTACACCGCCGCGGAGCCCGCGATCCGTGCCGCCGTCCTGAACGTGCCGGGAGCCGCGTGGACGCACTTCATCACGTACTCCACCCTCTTCTCCGTGGTCGAGCTCTTCGCCCACGAGAATTACCCGACCGTCTTCGACCTGTACCTCGGCGTCGCCACCTCGCAGGGAGACTGGGATCCGATCGACGGCGCGGCGTGGGCCGACACGACCGGGGCCAACGATCCGGTCCTCCTCGAGCAGGAGAGCATGGGCGACCCGGTGCTCCCGAACATCGGAAACGAGATGGTGGCGTCGGCGTCCCACGCCACCCAGGTCGGCGTCGTGCTCTCCCCGATCGACACGCTCACGGCGAGCGCGGTGGCCAAGGGGCACAACGGGATCACCCAGTTTCGGGTCCCCTCGACCGTGACCGATCCGCTCGCCATTCACGGCTTCGCGGCAGGGACCAGCCCCGCGGGAGTGGCGGCGCAGCAGCAGATCGTATCGTTCATCACGTCGGTGTGGGCCGGCGCGCCCTCCATCGCCGTTCCCCCGCTATGCCAGACCAACGTTCCGGCGGGCAGCTGCGACTTCTCGAGCCAGTGACGGCTGGGGAGCTCGGCTCGTCCCGGTCGCGCTACCTGGCTGGTCACGGTCGTCAGACGACGGCGACCGTGGCATGGTCCCGCCATGCACGACGTCATCATCGTAGGGGCGGGCCCTGCCGGTGCATCGGCCGCCGTCAGGCTCGCGGGCAGCGGGGCCAAGCGCGTTCTCTTGCTCGACCGTGCAACCTTTCCGCGCGACAAGACCTGCGGCTCAGGCTTGTCGCCGAACGCGATCGCGCTCGCGGAAGAGCTCGGAATCGGCCCGGACCTCCGTGCGCAGGCCGTCCCGATCATGTCGGTCAAGATCGTGACGCGCGCGGGCCGCAGCATGATCCTCTCCTCGAACGCGGAAGCCGTCGTCCTGCTGCGGCGGGACTTCGACAACCTGCTCGTCGAGCGCGCACGCTCCCTGGGCGTCGAGCTCGAGACGGGCGTACGGGTGACCAGCCTCCTGCGTGAAGGGGACCGGGTCGTCGGCGTTCGTGCAGCGGACGGGCGCGTGCGGGAGGCCCGCGTCGTCCTGTGCGCGGACGGTGCCCATTCGATCTTCTCGACCGACCCTCGACCCAAGCGCAGCATCTCGACGCTCATGGGCTGGTGGGAAGGCGTGCCGTTCGTCCCGGGTCAGATAGAGATGGTCTTCGATCGCAACCTCACGCCCCTCTACGGGTGGCTCTTCCCCGAGAGCGCCTCGCGCGTGAACATCGGGATCTGCATGGAAGGCCAGGAGGTCGACGGGGCCAAGGCTCGCCGCAACGTGCAGGATGTCTTCAGGGGCTTCCTTCGCGATCACTACGACGAGAGGCTGCGACGCGCCGAACAGGTGGGGCGATGGAAGGGACACCCCATCGTCTACACGACGTGGGTAGGGCACTGCACGGCGAAGGGCGCCCTCTATCTGGGCGAGGCCGCACGGGTGACGCACAACGCGACGGGAGAGGGGATCTCGCAAGCCATGCAGAGCGGAGTCTTCGCCGCAGACGCGGTGGCTGAGCTGCTCGCCGGACGCCTCACCGAGGAGCAGGCGTGGAGGGCGTACGTGGCCCGCCACCGGCGGAGGTTCACGCTCTCGTTCCTCGCCGGGCACGCCGTTCGCGCCATCGTCGACTCGCCCGTCCTCGACGGGGTCGCCGCCGTGTACAACCGCGACGCCGTCCGTCGCGGCGTGGTCCGCGTCCTCGGCTCGGCGCTCGCCGGGGCTCGCCTGGAGGACCGCAGCCCGCGCGCGTAGATTCGTAGATATTCGATCAGTCCCGCGCGTGGGCGACGGACGGCCTCGCCTCCTCGTTCGCCGGCCGACCGTCGCTCGAGCCGGCAAGATGCTCCTCCCATTTGCGGATGGTGAGCGCCTGAAAGGCGTGGACGACGGGGTTGAGGTCAGGGACCGGCTGGTCGAAGTGCGCTTCGTAGCCCTCCTGCTCGGCCTCCACCGCCACCCCGTCCTCGTCGAGCAGCGGCTTCACGATGAGCCGCTTCGCGAACGGCATGATCGTGCGGACCAGGCGCTCCGGAACGCGGACCGGTACGAGGGGCACCTTGAACATCTCGGGGCTGAAATAGAAGAGAAAGAAGGCGCGCGTCGTCCGCTCGTCGATGGGCAGGACGAAGCACCAGTGCTTGATCTTCTCGTCGGTGCTCGACCACTGGTACGGGTACTCGTAGCCCAGCGTCATCGAGTTCGTGTTCGTCTTCTCGCGGTTCACGAAGAGCTTGGAGAAGCGCCCTTGCCCCACCTTCGTGTCGTACGCGAGCTCCACGCTGTCCCCCTGGGAGGTCAGCTTCGTGAGCTCCGCGTGGGTGAAGGGCTTCTTGTCGCGATGGAGGTACGCGTGCGTGAAGTCGCACGTGTTGTCGATGATGATCGAGTGGTGCGCGCGCCAGGTGAAGTCGATCGAGATCTTTCCCCAGCGGTTCTCGGCGTCCCACTCCGGAATATCGGGAATCCGCCGCGTCCGGGACACTTCCGGGTTACCGGGGAAGATCCACACGATCCCGTACCGGACCTGTACCGGGAACGACCGGATCTGAACGTTCGGCATCTTGTGGCCGAACAGCGAGTGCGAAATCTCCACGCACTTGCCCGTCCCGTCGTATTTCCAGCCGTGGTACGAGCACGTCAAGCGGCAGTCCTCGACCTGCCCGAGCGACAGCTTGAGCTGCCGGTGAGCGCATCGATTCTCCAGCGCACGCACGCGCCCGTCGGCGCCCCTGTAGACGGCAATCGACCGGCCCCAGAACACGACCTCGCGGACCTCTCCCTTCGCGAGCTCGTGCTCCCAGAGCGCGGGATACCAGTAATCGGGGTGGAGACCGGCCGCCCGCTGCTTTTGACGGCGCGACCGGGCACCGGCGTAATCGGGCATACGGGCAATGGTGTCTCCGTTCACGTGCTCACCCCCCGGTCCTGATCGAGGCCATGTTCGAAGCGGGCGGGGGAGGGCGTGGCCGGCTCTCGCGCCGGAGCAGCGCCTACCTTGGGTCGCGCGTCCCGCCGAATGACGCCCCGGTCGACGAACCAGTCGTGGGCTTCCCTCACGGAGCGCTCGATGGGCGTCGGGGCGTACCCGAGCTCGCGGCGGGCCTTGTCGATGCTCGCATGTCGCTGCAGCTGAAGGAGCCGCACCGCGTCCGGGGTGAAGCGAACGGAGGCTCCTCGGCGCAAACGCCGGAGCAGGAACGTGGACGCGTGCGCGACACCCATCATCAGCGTCGGGGGCAGCCGCAAGCGCGGCTTCGCGACCCCCGAGACGCGCTCGAGCATCGCCATGAGGTCGTCCACCGACAAGAACTCGCCGCTCACGATGTAGCGCTGCCCCGGTCGTCCGTTCTGCATCGCCAGCACATGGCCTCGCGCGAGGTCGCCCGCTCCCACGAACTCGAAGCCGCCGGGGATGAACGCCGTGAGCTCGCGGTTGGCGAAATCCGCGATGACTCGACCCATCCGCGAGGGGCCGAAATCGTTCGGTCCCAGCACGGCCGTGGACACGACCATGACGACGGGCAATCCGTCGCATGCAAACTTCAGGCACTCGTGCTCCACCCAGGCCTTCGACTCCTCGTAGGGGAGGTGATGCTCGAAGGGGTTGAACCCGTCGCCCTCGACGCACGGTCGGCCTTGCGGATGTCCCACGGCACCGAGGGAGCTCGTGACGACGACGCGCTTCACGCCCTCGGCCTGCGAAGCGGCGAGCACGTGGCGCGTGCCCATCACGTTGGTCTCGTACAGGTCGCGCTCGTGACCTTGCGTCGTCGATACCTTGGCCGCGCAGTGGTAGACGAGCTCGCACCCGCGGACGGCCGCGCGCACCGAGGGCGCGTCACGCAGATCGCCCGTGGCGAACGTCACACCGAGGCCCTCGAAGGCGGCCGGTTTCGTGCTCGCTCGAACGAGAACGCGCACCTCCTCGCCGCGCGAGAGCAGCAGGCGAAGGAGGTTGGCGCCGACATGGCCACTGGCACCCGTGAGCAGGACCGTCATGGGGACGGACCTAGCGTGCCGGAAGCTTCGCGTCTACGCGCGGTGAGCTAGAGCTGCGCTCGAGCGCGGCGCTCGCTTCACGGACGAGCTTCCCGCCCCGCCGAGCGCGCCGGGTGCCATCCGCGCGGTCAGGGGGCGTTCAGGTACATCTCGTCGAAGTCGAAGTTTGTGCCCGTCGTGCCCAGGTACATCTGGAAGCGAACGTGATCGAGCGCGGGCGCGAACGTCGCGCCGCCGCTGTACGCCACGCTCTGCCACGTGCCGGTCCATCCGCCGGGGCCCGTCGCCGTGAAGGCTTGCTGGAGCTGGCCGAGCACGTTGCCCGAGGCGTCGTACTCGAACACGACGATGGTCCCCGTGCTGCCGGCCGCAGCGCGCACCTTCCCGCCGAAGGCCGCGGGCTTGCTGGCGAGCGCGGTCAGCGAAGCCACGTCCTCGTAGACGCTGCCCCCTGCGGTCGACGTGTTCGTCTCGAGGAACTGCTGATCGTCCGATGCCGCGTACGGGACGCGGTACACCGAGAAGTTGACCGTGCCGCCCGCGACGGCGAGCCGCTGCCAGTTGCCATTGCCGCTCGCGCCCGGCCGCGTGTTGAAGTCGCCGTCCGGCAGCGCGTTGCCGGTGAAGACCAGGCGGTACAGGACGGGCGCTGACCCGTTGATGGAGCCGTTCTGCTCCCGGCACGCCATGAGGTGCCAGACGGCGTCGCTCGGGTCGAAGAAGAGATACGGGTAGCAGTCCGAGCCGCCCATCCACGTGGGGTACGCATTGGCGAACGAGTCGTAAGGCGACAAGAAGATCGGGTTACCCTGCGGCAAGGTCGACCAGTCCCACGAGCTCGACCCGAGGCTCGTCTGCCGCCCGAGGGAGAGGTCCCACTTCTTGTCGGCGCTCGGGTCCGTGTTCGGGTTCGTGAGGTCGCGGTTGTCGGCGATGTTCTCGACGAAGAGGTAATAGAGGCCCTGCGCGCCGTCCTGCACGATGGTGCCGGCGCCTCCCGCCGCGTAGCCGGGCCAGGCCTCGTTGACGCCGTTGGCGGCCGCCATCTGCGTCGGTACGTCGAAGACGCTGTCGGTGGGCGTGCCTCCCGTGCCGTTCGTCTGGTAGCTCACGAAGTCGGCGGTTCGCGCGATGCCGCGGTAAAGGTTTCCCGACGAGCCCAGGCCGTGAAAATCGATCCAGAAGTAGCCCGCCGCGTCCTTCTGGATGATGTCGAACGTGCCTTCGTTGCCAATCCACGTCTCGCCGCCGCACCTGTCGCCCGGCTGGCAGATGGCTCCCCAGAGCTGCCCGCTCATGACGCCGGGCGCGCCCCCCAGGATGACCGGGTTGGTCGTCTGGCCCGGTCCCATCGCCCAGCCCGCGCCGTCGGGGTCGCCTGAGGTCTGCAGATGGCAGCCGTTCCAGACGCCGTCCTCGCCCATGCACTGGAAGAGGAAGTGCCACGTCGCCGCGGGCGCGTCGTAGAGCATCCGCCCGTCGGTCGCGAAGCAGGCCCACGCGTGACCGGCGGCCGCCGGGACGGCCTGCACGTCCGCCGACCACGTCGTGCCCTGGTCGCACGACAGGCTCACGGCCGTGCCCCACCCCGTCGTCCCGGGCTTGCTCATGCACGTCGCGTCCGTCGTCTCCGCGCCGCCGTGGATGCTCCACCACGGCGAGGCGCCGTTCGCGCAGCGCCCCTTGGGGCCGATCACGATGTGGTCGAACGAGGTCGCGAGGATGCCGCCGTTCGGGTACGTGAGCATGTGCTCGAGCTGCCACTTGGCGGCTGGCTGGCCGAACGCGTTGGTGGACCAGTAGTCGGCGAGCGTCGGGCCAGGAGCGCCGGCGTCGACGCCCGGCGCGCTCGTGTCGGCTTCGCCGCTTGCCGCGTCGGAGGCGTCGATCGGGGGACCGCCCGCTTCCACCGAAGGGCCGTCAGGGGAGGGGCCCACGTCCGTCGGCGAGGCGTCCTGCGAGGCGGCGTCGAAAGGGGACGTCGCATCGCCGACGGTCGCGTCGGACGAGGCCCCGTCGGCAGGCGACGCCGCGTCGGAGCGCGGGGCCGCTGCGTCCTCTCCGCCGGAAGCCGCGGAAGGCGAGCGGTCGCTGCACGCCGCGCCGAGGACGACGGCAAGCAAAGCCAGGACGCGCGCGGCGGCCGCCTTTCCGCTGGGGCTCATGCCTGTACCTAGCACGCTACCGGAGCCCACGCGTCCGGCTTCACCACGACGAGCGTGACCCCGCGAGGGCGGCTCTCGCCGTGGACACGACGATCCGCTCGAAGAGCCTCTGCCTCGCGCCCGGCGACGTCGGCCGCAGCTCGTCGACGGCCGCCGTCGCGCGCTCCGCCGTCTCCAGGGTCTCCTCCGGAGCGAAGCCGAGGACCGCCACGCTTCGCGCGTCCGCCTGCTCGATTCGTCTGGCCGCGTCCCCGCTGCTCGCTCCGTCCAGCGTGATCTCCCCCGTGAGGGCGAAGTTTCCGGGCGCGACGCTCTGCCCGTCGCAGAGCAGCGGAAGCATCCTGAGGACGCGGCCCTCCTCGAGCAGTCCGACGCAGCGCCGCCCGCTCGCCGAGGGCTTCGCGTCGGCGAGGACGATCCCCGGCACGATGTCGAGGTCCAGCAAGCGCAGGCGGCTCGCCACGAGCAGCGGGGCGAGCGCGCCGAGCGCAGGGTCGAGCCCGGTCATCCCCGCGAGGAGTCGGAAGTCGAGCTGGCGACCCGCCAGCACGGGGGACAGGGCGCCCAGCAGGTTGCCGAGCGGCATGCCGTTCGGGGCGAGGAGCAGCGGCGACGTCGTGCTCTCCGCGGCCGACTGCGCGATGCGATCGAGCACCGCGGGCCCGTACGGCTCCAGCGGCGCTCCGGCGCCCGGCGTGGCGAGGAGGCCTCTCGACCCATCGACGACGAGCGCCGGACCCTGGAGCTCCGGCGGCGCTCCTTGGCGCACCGCCTTCGGCGCATCGTCACCCTTGGCAAACATCGGACCCGCGCCGAGCTGGGCGATGACTGCGACGCGCCCCGTCCAGGCGAGGGGCGTGAAGGCCGCGAGGAGGACGCCGAGGAGCGCGAGGCCCGTCACGATCCCCCACGCCTTCGCGAGCGGCAGCGCGGCTGCGGAGACGTCACGCGCGGATCGCCACCACACATAGCCGGCGAGGGCAGAGAGCAACAGCCCATCGATGAGCGAGAGAGAGAGACGCGCGTTACCCTCATCCACGGCCCACCGCAGGATGCGGGCGCGCTGATCGGCGTCGACCGACTCCCCGGAGATGGCCGACAGCCCGAGGCCGATGCCTCGGAAGCGGGCCGCCGCGTCGAGCACGAGGACGCCGACCACCACGCCGAGCGCGACGATCGGCGCGCCCGGGCGCCGTGCGCCCGCGAGGGCCTGCACGATCGCGACGGAGCCCGCCGCGATCGCCGCGAGGATGACTCCGTCGATGGCGGCGAGGTGCCCGCGGATCAGGATCCTGGCAACGACGGCGAGGGCGAGGGCGAGCGCTCCCGCGGCGCGAGGAGCGACGGCGAGCGCCGCCGGACGCTGGCCGTTCGCGATGGCCCGCCCCGCGAGCGCGCTCGCGACGACGAGCAGGAGCCCAGCGCGCAAGCACCCGACGACGATGGGCTCGAGCGTCTCGGCGGTGAGCTCGCTCACGACGCGCGCGGTCTCGTCGAGACCGAAGCTCACGCCCAGCAGGGATGCCTCGCTCGCGCGGAGGGACCGGAGGCCCTCGGTGAACCCGGCGATGGCGGGCGCGAGGGCCACGAGCAAGAGCTTCGCGCCGGTGCGCGGGGGGCTCGAAGGCGGCGGTGCGAACAGGAGCGAGACGCCGCCCGCCCCGACCGCGAGGCCGAGGAGCGGCAAGAGGTCGAGCGCGGCGTGCGCGAGGTCGCGCAGCGGGGCGGACATGCGGCTGCAGACCGCCGCGGCGCCGAACAGGACGAGCGCGAGGACGACGAAGAGCGCGACGCTGCGGCCGACCTTGCCCTGGCGGCGCCGCGCGCCGAGAGCGACGACCAGGCCTGCCAAGGGGAGCAGGGAAAGAGCGAGCCATGCCTTCTGGTCGCGGCTGGGCTCCAGTCGGTCCATCCATCGCCCGAGACGCGCGACGAAGGTGGGGCCCTGGCCCTTCGTCGCGGCCTCCTCGCCAGCTCCGTCGAGGACGAGCGCCTTCACGTCCAGATCGCGGCGCACGAGCGAGCGGCCCGTCGTCGGCGGGGGCGCGAGCCGTCGGCCGTCCGCGGGCGGCCCGCCCCAGACGCCGAACCGAGGAGACGCGCACCCGAGAGGCCCGGCCCAGGCGTGGTGGATGACGTACCGGCCCTGGAAGGCGTCCGTGACGCCTGGGCGCGGTCCACGCGGGAGACGGCCGTCCGCCCCCGGCTCGTTGCGCCCTCCGACGATGGGCGGCGCCGGCTCGAGCACCAGGTCGTCGCCCGCGGAGTCCTTGCCGTAGCGGGCGTGGAGGCGCGTGAGCACCAGCGTCGGCGGCATCGTCGCCATGACGTCGGCGCCGAGGAGCGCCACGTCTTCGGCCGCGAGGGGGCCGCCCCCCTCCGGGCAGGGGTCGCAGCCTCCCGGTGACCAGGCGTACTCGGTGACGACCGCGTGGGGGTGGCCGGCGACGGTCTGATCGAAGAGGGCGGCGTAGAACGCGTTGAACTCGCCGCGCACCTCGTCCTTGACCGGCAGGTTCGTGGGGATCGTGAGGTTGTCGTAGTTGGCTGTCTCGTAGCGGCTGGCGCCGAGGACGTGGACGATGAGGTCCTGCACGCCCGCCGAGTTGATGAGGCCGAGCCGGATGGGCAGCGTGAACGTCGGGGCGTCGTAGTAAAAGCGGAGCGGAGAGAGCGTCGCCCGCCCCCAGCGGAAGCGCACCCGGTGCGGGTCGACCTTCGCGACGAAGAACTTCGACCCTTCGGCGACGTACGGCCGCAGGAGCGGCTCGGCGCCGGCGGGTATCTGGTAGTGGTTGTCGCGCAGCCAGGCGTCGAGGGCGCCCGAGTCCAGGGCGCTCAGGACGACGACGTCGTACTCGTCGACGCTGAACTCCGCCTCGATCGTGACGAGCGGCTTGCGCGGCGAGCCCATCGATCCCTCTTCCCCCTTCGCGCGGACGCCGGTGCCGCCCTCCTTCGCGTCCTCGTCCTCGGCCTCCCCGCAGGGGTCTTGCTCCCAGTACTCGACGAGCCGCGGCGAGCTCAATCGTTCGACGCGGTCGAAGAGGCTGGCCGGCAACGTGCGCACGTTCCGGCGCTCGAGCACGACGGGCACGGGCACGACGAGGGCGAAGTTCTCCGGCGGACCCTTGTAGTCGTTCTGGATCGACAGGACCGTGCGCAGCCCGACCCGCATGAGGACGACCCGGCTCGCCTCGTTGAACAGCGGGCCGCCGCCCGTGTTCACGTAGAAGCCGCAGAAGCCCTGGGCGGGGGACGTAAAGAGGGCGAGGAGAAGGACGACCGCAATGGCGACGAGGCTGCGGGCAGCGAGGAGCGAGCGCATGGAGGGATTCCCTAGCGGCGCCGGAGCAGGTCACAGGCGTCCGGATCTCCGCGGTGGCAGGCCGCTTCGTACAGGCTCCTGGCCTGCGCGTCATCCCGAGCGGCCCCCCTGCCCGCCGCGTACATCCTGGCCGCCACGGTGCAGACTCGAATCGCGGGGTTCGCGCCGGGATCACAGTCGTGCACCAGCAGCGGGAGCGCCTTGGCCGCGCGATCCTCGGGCACCATCCCGTCGGGGGACTCCTGCGCGAGCGAGAGGCACCCGAGGGCGCTGCCGCCGTCGCACGACTGTGCGAACAGCGTCGAGGCGCGGGCGGGGTCCTTCGCAACGCCGTGCCCATCCCGGTACGCGAGCCCGAGGCTGTTGCAGCCGACGGAGAAGCCGAGCACGCAGGACTTGTCGTTGTATTCGACCGCCTTCTGCCAGTCCTGTGCGACGCCAATGGCAGCAAAATAGGCCAGCGCGACCTGCGCGCAGCTACGCCCGTCCCCGCCGTCGCAGCCCTTCCTTGCATACGACAGGAACCTCTCGGCGCTTCGAGGGATCCCGGACCCCATCATCGCGGCCTGGGACATGTAACCGCACGCGTGAGCGTCTCCCCGTGCGCAACCCTCGTCGCAGGCCGTCACCGTGCCGCAATACGCGGCGCCGGTGAAAGCGGGCCCGCCGGTCGTGAAAGAACAGGCGCCGAGCAGCGCAGCGGCAGCGACGGCGAGCAGCGATGTCTTCATTGGATTGCGGGAGTATATGCCCGGAATCAACGCTTCAGACCTTCGATGAGGCGGACGGCAGCACCCACGCCGTCCTCCTCGCGAACGAGGGCGCCCAGCTCGCCAGCGCAAGCCCATCGCCCCGCGCGGGCTTCGCGATATCCTCGAGGCTCACGCCAGGCACCAAGCCAGTCGAGGAACCGATGCCCATTCACATCCCCGCCGAAGCGACCTGCGATCATTGTGGCAAGGTCGCCCCCTGCAAGGTCAAATGCTTGTTCGACGGCAGCATCACCCTGGACGACCGTCGCTACGAGAGGCCTGGCCTTGCCATCCGGGGTCTCCCGGCCTGGTTCTGGAAACGCGACGGCATGGCGTGCTCGGAGTCGTGCAAGGAGGTGCTCGCACGGGACCCGAGGTATGACTTCTCGGGCCCATGGATGCCCTGTGGCGAGTAGGGAGCCCTGGTGCGTCCGCTTACCGAGGCTTCCTGGGAGCTGACCATGGTAATACGTACTGATGGGCTGGGTGCGTGCGTGCGGGACGTTGCTGCTCCTGGCCGGGTGCTCGAATCTGAGTGACCTGACCGCGGGTGGGGCGGACGAAGCGGGGCCGGCGGATGCCGTAGCGGAGACCTCCGGCCCTCAGGATGCTGGCGAGGCGGCCGTTCCGGAAGCCGAGCCGCCCGGGGACGCGCGCAGGGACGCGGGAGCCGACGCGGACGCGACCGTGGGCCACGACGCGCCAGACGCAGACGAGGCATCCACCCCCGACGCGGGGCCGCCCAGGGACGCCACAGGCGCAGACGTCGGCGAGACCGGTGAGGGCGGCGCCGGCGCGGACGCAGGAGACGCGGCGGACGCCGTAGCCTCCGGGGACGCGGTCGCCGACGGAGGCGCCGCGCCGTGGCTCGAGAGCGGCATGGGCCTCTATGGCGGCACCGTCAACGCGATCGCCACGCACCCGACGAACGCGAGCGTCGTGTTCGCCTGCACGGGCGGAGGCCTCTTCAAGACGTCGAGCGCCGGTCTCACCTGGGAGCGGCTGACGACCGGGCTGCCGTCCGCGCTCGGGTGTGGCGCCGTGGCGGTAGGCCCTTCGAACGGAGCCGGAGCCGTGATCGTCTATGCGGCGGCCGTCGGCTCGTCCTTGCTCGCGGTGAGCGCCGCCGACGAAGGCGTGACCTGGACGACCGTTCCGCTCCCCGACGTCTTCTATGGCGGGACTTCGAGCGGCGGCACGCAGGGGCTTCTCGTTGCCGATCCCGTCACGCAAGGCACGCTCTACGTTCAGACGGCGAGCACCTTCGTCAAATCCTCCAACAACGGATCCACGTGGACGAACATCAGCGGTCCACTCTCGCCCGTCGTCTCCTTGCTCGCATTGCCGAACAACCTCGTCTCCCTCGACTCGACCGACGTCTCCCAGTCGACCAACGGCGGCTCGCTCTGGAGCGCTCTGCCGGCGCCCTCCGAAGGCGTCGCGACCCCGCAGGCCCTCGCCTACGACAATACCAGCTACTTCTACGCGAACGACAACGAGGGCGCCGACGCCGGAGGCATCTACACGTCCGCCGGCCTCCAGACATGGGCGCTCGCGCTGAACCAGAGCGGCCTGTTGTCGATCCTCGCTGGACCAACCACCCCGGCCTACGGGTTCACGGCGTCCACCGGCTACCGATCGGGCGACCATGGCATGACGTGGTCGAATTTTGCCCTTTCGACGTACACGGCGCGAGCGTTCGCGCTGGATGCACAGTCCGATCTCTGGGTAGGCGACCAGGGCGTCGGGATGCAATTCTCGGGCAACCAGGGGACGACTCTGACCGCGCGCAACGCGGGGATAGACGCAGTCTCCCCGCTGGCCATCGCTGTCGATCCGATCACGCCCAGCAAGGTCTACCTGGCCGCCCCGGACCAGGCCCTCTTCCAGAGCGCCAATGCCGGGATGACATGGACGGCGTCCGGGATCTTCGCGACGGCAACGCTCTCCGCCATCGCGATCGACCCCGTGAATTCGAACAACGTCTACGCCGCCTCCCCCCACGGCGGCTACCCGACGGTCTACGTATCGAACGACGGGGGTGCGACATGGACTCCGGGGTTCCCCGCCACGTCGAGTCGGTTCAACGTCGTGGCCGTCGACCCGCACGCCTCCACCGTCTACGCGGTGGGCGCAGGCTACATCAGGATCTCGACGAACGCGGGGGCGTCGTGGACGAGCGCGGCGCCCATCGCGGGCGGTGTGAATGACAACATGCTCGCGGTGCGGCCGCTCGATGGCGCCATCTTTCTCTGCACGGGGACGGGACTGTTCCTGAGCACGAACCAGGGCGGCACGTTCTCCCCGCTGTCCGCGCTCGGCAACATGCCGGTCGTGAGCGTTGCGCCCGCGCCGAACGACAGCAACGTCATCTACGCCGCGACCGCCACGGCCGTCTTCCAGACCTCCACCGGAGGGGCGACGTGGGCGCAGCTACCGACGGTGACGTCGGGCGGCATGCTGGCCATGAACCCCTTGAACGCGCTGGAGCTCTACCTCGCGACGTCGGCGGGCTTCCTGCACACGCTGGATGGCGGGCAAACGTGGGTCAGCCACTCGGTCGGACTCCCGAGCGCGCTCGGCTCGGTCGCCCTGGGCGTAGCCCCTTCCTCGTTCGGGGTCGTTTACCTCGGGGTCGCGAACCGCGGCGTCTGGAAAACGGTGACGGGCGGCCAGTGACGGCCAGGCGGTCCGATTCGGCCCGCTTCGCGGGAGCAGGTGTGTTTCGAGTCCAGCTCATTTTGAGCTCCCGGTTTCCAGCTGGAGAGTCCAGGGACGGTTGTCGCGCTTCATCGCGTTGAGGATTGTGAGTAACTTCCTCATGCAAGCGACGAGGGCCACCATCGGGACTTTGCCGTTCGATACCAAGCGGTCGTACATCGACGCGATGACGGGGTTGAAGCGCCGGGCAGCGGAGGTGGCCATGTAGAGCACGGCCCGCACGGGCGCCCGACCACCCCAGGTGCTTCGCTTGCCCTCGCTCTTTCCGCTGTCGTTGTTGAAGGGCGCGACTCCGACGAGGGCAGCGATCTGTTTGCGGTTGAGTTTGCCGAGCTCGGGAACTAGTGCGGTCAACGTGCTCGACAACACTGGGCCGACGCCTGGCACCGACTGGAGAAGTTGGTCTGCTTCACGCCATGCGGGCGTTCTTTTGATGAGCTTGTGCAGGTCGTCGTCGAGATCGGCGAGTTGCTTGTCGAGAAATTCGATGAGTTCGTCGATGTTGGCGTGCACGGCGGTCGGCGCGGTCTGCTTTCTCTTCATCTCGCCCGCTCGCAAGTCGACG
>Ga0302196_10000913_pt1 | contig 28001 bp, 17 predicted proteins | sample II_Bog_N1_3_FD_198794 | JGI IMG/M metagenome (GOLD analysis project Ga0302196, IMG submission 198794) | Peat permafrost microbial communities from Stordalen Mire near Abisko, Sweden - II_Bog_N1_3 | ecosystem: Environmental > Terrestrial > Soil > Wetlands > Peat | place: Sweden: Abisko...
TGGCCACCGTCATTCAAGTCATCCTCCAGCACGACGTAGACAACGTCGGCAAGAGCGGCGAGCTCGTTAAGGTTCGCCCCGGGTACGCCCGCAACTACCTCCTCCCGCGCCAGCTCGCCGTCCCCGCGACGTCCGCGCAGGTCAACCGCGTGAACCACGAGCAGGCCGTCGCCGTCGCGAAGGGCGAGAAGCTCAAGAAAGAGATGCGCGAGCTCGCGGCCAAGCTGAACGGCCTCGAGATCAAGATGGAGCGCGCCGTCGGCGACGACGGGAAGCTCTTCGGATCGGTCACCGCCAAGGAGATCGAGACGGCCGTGAAGGCGAAGGGCTTCACCATCGACAGGAAGAAGCTCCACCTGGCCGAGCCCCTCAAGGCCCTCGGCACGTTCGAGGTCCCCCTCAAGCTGATGGGCGACGTCACCGCCACGCTCAAGGTCGAGGTCGCCGCGAAGGCGTAACCCTTCACCGTCCGGACGCACCGCGCCGACGAGACCAGCGATGGTCACGTCGGCGCGATGCATTTTGTCGACGTGACCGGGGGAGGGGAGAGCGTGGGGGCCAAAGGGCTCGTCGTGCCCTGTGGCGGGCAGGGCGAGGAAGCGCGAGGGCGCGGCGAGGAAACGCGAGGGCGCGGCGAGGAAGCGCGAAGGCGTGGTGAGGAGGCGCGAGGGCGCGGCGAGGAAGCTCGAGGGCGCGGCGCGGAGGCGCGAGGGCGCGGCGAGGAGGCGCGAGGGCGCGGCGAGGGCGCGCGAAGGCGTGGCGAGGACGCGTGACGCCACGGCGAGGGCGCGCGAAGGCGCGGCGAGGAGGCGCGAGGGCGTGGCGAGGACGCGTGACGCCACGGCGAGGGCGCGCGAAGGCACGGCGAGGGCGAGCGCGCCCCGAGGCAGGGCACCCGACGGGAGAGCGACCCAATTAATATGGATTAAGGTGCGCCCGTCGCCCGGCGCACGCAGACCTTCCCCCTCAACGGAGGTCGTTCATGGCGTGTCGTGCGGGACGGAAGCTCAGCGTGCTCGTGGCCTTGCTCCTGGGGTGCGGGGGCCGAGGTGTGGTGGTTGAACAGGTCGGCGGCAATGGCGCACCTCCGGAAGCCGGTGACGCCGGAGCGACGCCTTCCGTCGACGGCGGACCTGGCCCTGTCGCTGCGCCCGGCTGCATCACCGACGCTACCTTGCCCCCGGGCGCCGTCGTGATCGCGTGCGGCTTCGCCCCCAACCTCGTGATGATCGGGGCGGACGCGGAGGCCGTGTACGCGCTGACGGCCGCCGGTCAGTTCTACCGCGTCGACACGGCGACCCACGCCACGACGCTCCTCTACAGCTCCCCGACGGACAACCCCGACAACCTGCCCGCGGCGCTCGCCACGGTCGTCAGCGGAGGCCGCATCTACTTCGAGAGCCACCTGACGGCCGACCCCAATGTTTTCGGCATCGCCTCCCTCGACGCGACGCAGCCGTCGCAGCCCGAGGTGGTCGTGCCGAGCGGGGCCTCCGGCGGACCGCTCGTGGTCCTCGGGGGCTCCATCTACTACGAGCACGACAACGGGAGCGGGCTCGACGCCGTCTACGGCGCTCCGCTCACGGGCGGCCCCGGGACCCTCGTTTCGCAGGGCGACGCCTGGCCGGTCGCGGGCGTGGACGGCTTTCTGTACCTCGCGGTCCCGCCCGACAGCGGCGTCGCAGAGTACGGTCAGCTCGTGCGCCTCCCGGCCGGCGGCGGGGCGCCGAGCGTCGTGATCGACTCGCTCGACACGCCGAGCGGCGGCGACGTCGGCGACGGATGCCTCGCCGTCGACGGGACGTACGCCTACATGCTCGGGCCCGCGGACCCCTCGCTCGGCAACGCCGTCGAGCGCTTCTCGGTCGCAGCGGGCGGGTCGCCGACCACGCTCGCCAGCGTGCGCAGCGGCGGCGGAGAGATCATCATCGGCGCCCCCTCGCTCCTGCGCGAGGACGGCGCGTACCTCTACTTCCAGCAGACGGTGGAGGGGGACATGCTCTCGGAGCTCGAGCGCGTGAGCACCGTGCCGGGGACTCCGTCCCAGGCGCCCGACGTGGTGCTCGAGGCCTACGTGATGGGCGCGCCCGTCTTCGACGCGACCTCGCTCTACGTGGCCTACCAGCGCGGAGGCACCACGGGCCCGCTCGAAGGCACCGTCCTGCGGCTCGCCAAGTAGGACACGCGAGCGTGATCCTCGGGTGATTCACGGGGAGATCGGGAGATCGGGAGACCAGAGCCTTTTCCCTTTCAATCTCCCCCTCCCGACCTCCCGACCTCCCTGTGAGTCTTCTTCTCCGTCACGCTCCCCGGGCTCCCGGGGTCCAATGAGTGTTCCGTTCGCGCGCGCGATGTGTCAGAACTGCCTGGTCGCTGACGTAGCTCACTCGCCTCGATCACGCCCCGCGCGCCCTCCCTCCACCGAGAGAGATCGTCGCGGGCACGGTCGGGGCGGTTGCGTTTGGAGGTCTCGGCTGTGGAGAACATGCGCGCAAACCGGGGACAGAATGTGGTCGAGCTCCCGTCGAGCATGGGGCGCGTCCCCCCGCACGACCTCGACGCGGAAGCCGCCGTCCTCAGCGCCGTGATGATCGACCAGTACGCGCTCGACAAGGTGCTCGAGTTCCTGAAGCCCGAGCACTTCTACTCCGAGGCGCACCGCCGCATCTTCGAGGCGTGCGTCGATCTGCGCGGCTCCGGCAAGCCGGTGGACGTCGTGCAGGTCGGCACGTGGCTGAAGGACCGCGACCGCATCGCGCAGGTCGGCGGCATGGGCTATCTGACCGAGGTGCTCAACGCGGCGCCGGTCGTCGCGAACGTCGCGGCGTACGGGCGCACCATCCGCGAGAAGTCCCGCGTCCGCCAGCTCATCGCCACCTGCCAGCGCGTCTCGGCCGAGGGCTACATCGACTACGGCGACGCCCAGGCGTTCATCGACAACGCCGAGCAGTCGATCTACGAGATCGCGCGAACGCCGGAGTCCTCCAGCGTCGAGCGCCTGCTCGACGTCATGAAGAAGGCGTTCAAGCAGCTCCAGGACGCCGCCAACCGAGGCGACCGCATCACCGGCTGCCCCACGGGCTTCGCGCGCTACGACAAGCTGACCGCCGGCCTCCACGACGGCGACCTCTCGATCGTCGCCGCCCGCCCCGGCATGGGCAAGACGAGCTTCGTCCTCAACGTCGCCGTCAACGTCGCGAGCCCCAAGGGCCGCGAGTCGGCGAACGACCCTTCGCAGAAATGGGAGGACCCTGGCGTCGGCTGCGTCGTCTTCTCGCTCGAGATGCCTCGCGAGCAGCTCGCCAACCGCATGATCTGCTCCGAGGGGCGGGTCGACGTCGGCAAGCTCCGCTCGGGCTACCTCGGCGCGCAGGACTGGGGCCGGCTCACGCAGGCCGCGAGCTTCCTCGGCGGCCTCCCCATCTGGATCGACGACTCGCCCGCGCTCTCGATCCTCGAGCTCCGCGCCAAGGTGCGCCGCCTCCAGGCCGAGTACGACAAGGCCGACGAGACGGGCAAGAAGATCAAGCGCATCGGCCTCGTCGTCGTCGACTACCTCCAGCTGATGAAGGGGAGGGACGGCGTCAACTCGCGCGAGCAGGAGATCAGCGAGATCTCGCGAGGCCTGAAGGGGCTCGCGAAGGAGCTCAAGATCTCCGTCATCGCGCTCTCGCAGCTGAACCGCGCCGTCGAGACGCGCAACGAGAAGAGCAAGCGGCCGCAGCTCTCGGACCTCCGCGAGTCGGGCGCCATCGAGCAGGACGCCGACAACATCTGCTTCATCTACCGCGACGACTACTACAACCGCGAGACGACGACGGAGCCGAACGTGGCGGAGCTCATCATCGCCAAGCAGCGAAACGGCCCGACGGGCACGGTGAAGGTCCGCTTCGACCGCGAGTACACCCGCTTCGACAACCTCGCCGAGGGCGAATACATGGAAGAGGAAATGGGGTAGCGGCCCCCGATTGTCATCCTGGCCCCCGATTGTCATCCTGGCCCCCGATTGTCATCCTGGCCCCCGATTGTCATCCTGAGCGAAGCGAAGGACCCCCCTCCGGAGGCGCTCGCGGCGATCACCCGCGGTTCGTCGGGTGATCCTTCGGCTGCGCCTCGGGATGACAAACGGGGTTAAGCTAGCGTCCGTGCGAACCGAGCGTGAACCAGACGGCCGGGGGCGCTGGCTCGCGGCGGCGGCCCTGCTGGTCTGGGCGTGCGCGCTCGTCCTGAGCTGCGGGGCGCGCACGAGGCTCTTCGTGCTCGTCGCTCCGCCCGACGCCGCGGCGTCGGGCACCGCAGATGCGAACGACGACGTGGCGGTTCCGGACGCCGACGCGGGGTCCGACGCCGACGCGGTCACGGACGCGCCGCCGCAGCCCGACGACGTCCCCAACCTCGACTTCGACACAGGCCCGCTCGCGCGCTCGGCCGTCCTCTTCGGCGGCACGACCTTCGAGGCCGGTGTGCTCGACGACACCTGGCTCTGGACCGGCAGCTCCTGGTCCCTGGCGGACGACGGCGGGCTCTCGGCGGACGCGTCGACGCTCGGCCTCATCGGGGACCCGACCTCCGGGGACGTGATGGCGGCGCTCGGCACCTCGCTCGTCCTCGTCGCGGGCTCGGACACGTGGACGGGCATCGGTGGTGACGACTGGACGCTGCAGCGCGGGAACGTCTCCCCGCCGTACCGCGTGCTCTCCGTGATGGCCCCCTTCGCGAACGAGCTCGTCCTCTTCGGCGGGTGGGGCAGCTTCGGGTACCTCGGCGACACGTGGACGTACGACGGCACCTCGTGGACCGCCTCGAGCATCGTCGGTCCGTCCGGGCGCCAGAACGCAGCGATGGCCTCGCTCGATCGCAAGGCCGTGCTCTTCGGCGGGGAGTACCAGGGGGTCCTCCTCGGAGACACGTGGACCTGGGACGGCGCCGCGTGGACCGAGCTTCACGTCGCGAGCCCGCCACCCCGCGCCGAGGCGGCGATGGCGCAGTTCGGCAGCACGCTCATCCTCTGGGGCGGCGCCGGCCTCCCGGGCCCGCTCGCGGACATGTGGGCGTGGGACGGGGTCGCGTGGACGGAGATCGCGCAGACCAACGCGCCCCCCGCGCGCCGGCTCGCGACGATGGCGGCGGTGCAGGCGGCGACGCCCACGCTCGTCCTCTTCGGCGGCAACGACGTGACCGGCGCGCCGCTTGGCGACACGTGGGTCTGGGACGGCGCCACGTGGACGCAGTACCTCGGCCCGGCCCCTCCGCCCCGCTCGGGCGCGGCGATGTCCCCGCTCTAATCGCGTCCGTACTGTGCTTTAGTGTCCCCCGCTGCCATGCCCCAGAGCCTGACCGAGCTCCTCGAGACGCGACGCGTGCTCATCGCCGTCGGCGCCGGCGGCGTGGGGAAGACGACGACCGCGGCGGCCCTCGGCGTCGCGGCCGCGCGCATGGGCAAGCGCGTCCTCTGCCTCACGATCGACCCTGCCAAGCGCCTCGCGCAGAGCCTCGGCCTCCAGGAGATGACGACCGACGCCATGGACGTCGACCCCGCGCGCTTCGCCGCCGCGGGCATCCCGCTCAAGGGCAAGCTCACCGTGGCCATGGTCGACACGAAGCGCACCTTCGACAGCCTCGTGCAGCGCTACTCGTCGACGCCCGAGAAGGCCGCGAAGCTCCTCTCGAACAAGCTCTACAAGTACGTCTCGACCTCCCTCGCCGGCACGCAGGAGTACATGGCGATGGAGAAGCTCATCGAGGTGCAGAGGAGCCCCGACTACGATCTGGTCATCCTCGACACGCCCCCCACCGCCAACGCGCTCGACTTCCTGGACGCGCCCGAGCGCCTCATCAACGCGCTCGACTCGGCGACCATGCGCTGGTTCATCGAGGCCTTCCAGGCGTCCGGCAAGGTGTCCTTGAACCTGCTCGCGCGCTCGGCCGCCGTCGTCCTCCGCGGGATCGGCAAGCTCACGGGCGGCGGCTTCCTCGAGAACATGGCGGAGTTCATCACCGAGCTGAACGATCTGTTCGGTGGCTTCAAGCAGCGCGCCTCCGCGGTGCACGCCGCCCTCCGGTCGCCGGACGTCTCCTTCGTGCTCGTGACGTCGCCCGCGCCGATGAGCGTCCAGGAGGTGCTCTACTTCAGCGATCGGCTGGTCGAGCACAAGATGCCGCGCGGCGCGTTCGTCGTGAACCGCTTCCGCCTGCCGCCCCGGCAGACGCACGCGGCGCTGACCGCCGGCGCCGTCGGGAGCGCGCTCAGGGCGCGTCACCTGACGCTCGAGGACGACGCCCCCGAGCGCCTGATGCGTGCGTACGCGGACCAGGTCCGCCTCGCCGCGCTCGACGCGAGTCACGTCGTGCAGCTCGCGGCGCGGGCCGGGAGCGACGTGCCCGTCGTGCGCGTCCCCGAGCTCTCGGAGGACGTCCACGATCTGGCGCTCCTCGCGCAGATCGCCGATCTGCTGATGGCGAAGCCGCCGTGACGTTCGTGGCGCTGGCCACCTGCCAGAACATCCCGGAGCCGGACGTGGACGAGCCCCTGCTCGTCGCCGCGCTCGAGGCCCGGGGCGTTCCGGCGAAGGTGCTCGCCTGGGACGACGACACGGTGGACTGGGACGCCCCGAAGCTCACCGTCATCCGCTCGACGTGGAACTACTACCGCCGCCCCGGTCCCTTCCTCGCGTGGGCGCTCCGCCGCGGCGAGCGGCTCGTCAACGCGCCCGCGCTCGTCCGCTGGAACCACCACAAGCGCTACCTCGCGGACCTCGAGGCGAGCGGCCTGCCCATCGTGCCGACGCTCTGGCTCGACCGGGGCTCGCTCGCGCGCATCGAGGAGCTCGTCGCCGAGCGAGGGTGGTCGGACATCGTCGTCAAGCCGGCCGTCTCGGCGGGCTCCTACCGGACGAGCCGCCTCGAAGGCCCGCCCTGGGACGCGCAGGTCTTCGGCGACCTCGTCGCGGCAGGGGACGCGATGGTCCAGCCGTACGTCAAGTCGGTGGACGGCTACGGGGAGCGCTCGGTCGTGTGCATCGACGGCGAGCTCACGCACGCCATCCGCAAGAGCCCGCGCTTCGTCGGGGACGCGGAGGCGGTCTCGGCCGCCGTCCCCATCGCCGAGGACGAGCGCGCGCTCGCCGCGGCGGTCCTCGCGCGCGCCGGCGGCTCGCCCCTCTACGCCCGCGTCGACATCGTCCGCGACGAGGAGGGCCGCGCGATGCTTGGCGAGCTCGAGCTCATCGAGCCGTCGCTCTTCCTGAAGCAGAGCCCCGCCGCCCTCGAGCGACTCGCGGCCGGCATCGCCCGGCGCTTCCAGGCCGGGACGTCCCCCGGCATCGCGGACCGGATCTCCTGATCAGTCCGCGCTGGCGCTGACGCCGGCGGGCCCCTCCGGAAGCGTGAAGCGAATCACGGCGCCCCGGCCGTCGCAGCGGTCGGCCCAGATCCGACCTCCGTGCACGTCGACGATGCAGCGGGCGATGTAGAGGCCGAGCCCGAAGCCCTGCTTGACCATGGGGCCCTGGTGAAAGCGCTCGAAGACCGTCGCCAGCTGGTCCGCCGGAATGCCCACGCCCGTGTCGGTCACCGAGAAGAGGACCTCCGCGCCCTCCCGCTCGACGGCCACGGTCACCCGGCCCCCCGGCTCCGTGAACTTGAGCGCGTTGCCGAGGAGGTTCGCCAGGACCTGCATCATCCGGTCGTGATCGAAGCTCGCGACGATCGCCTCCGTGGGCACCGCCATCGCGAGCCCGACCCCCTTGGCGGCGAACGACGGCCCGATCGCTTCGAGCGCGTCGCTCACGAGCTTCTGCGCCTCGCGCGGCTGCGGCGTCACCTGGACCTTCCCTGCCTCGAGGCTGACGAGGTCGAGCAGGTCCGTGACGAGTCGGTTCATGCGCGCGGTGCAGCGCTGGATGCGCTCTGCCTGGCTCCGCGTGGAGGCGCCGGCCTCACCCGCCGCCGTGGCTTCGTGCAAGAGCGTCCCCGCGCTCAGCGCGACGGCGCCCAGCATGTTGCGCAGATCGTGGCTGACGATCGCGAGGAACTCGTCGCGCGTCGCGACCGTCTCGTCCGCGCGGGCGCGCTCGACGAGCAAGCCCTCGTCGGTCGCTTCACGCTCGAGGTGCAGGAGGGCGGCGAGCGCACGGCGGTGCTCGTCCAGCTCGGCGTGGACCTCGCGGTCCGCCACGGCGTGCTCCCGCGCGACCACGCGATCCTCCGCGGCCCGCTCGGTCGCGACCTCCTTCCGTACCGCGGTCGTGGCGCCGGCCTTCGCCATGTCGCGGTTGGCGCGCTCGCGCTCCTCCTCGAGCGTCGCCGCCGCGCGCTCACGCGCGACCTCCAGGACGTCCTGTGCCTCCTTCTCCGCGGAGACACGCGTCCTCGCCAGCTCGGCGTCCGTCTTGGCGCGCTCGGCGAGCAGGCTCGCGTCGGTGTCGTCGCGCTCGCTCCTGGTCTTCGGCGGCGGCAGATCCATGGTGCGGTCATAGCAGCGATGAGCGACGACGCACCCGCGCGAGGCGGGCGACGCCGTCCCCCGGCTGGCTCAGTCTTCCCGCTTGTTGAGCGACGCCTTGGCGCGGCGCTTGTTCTTCGCCTCGTTGACCTGCTGCTCGCGGTCCTTCGAGCGTCGCCGGCCCTTGTAGAAGACGTTGATGGGGACGCCCTCGAAGCCGAACTTCTTGCGCAGCTGGTTCATCACGAAGCGCCGGTAGGAGAAGTGGACGGCCTCGGGCGCGCTCGCCATGACGACGAACTTGGGCGGGGCGGTCTCTGCCTGCGTGATGTAGTAGAGGCGCGGCGCCTTGCCGCCCATCGTGGGGGGCGGGCGCGTCGCGAGCACCTCCTCGAAGAAGCGATTGAGCTCGCCCGTGCCGACGCGGAGGGTGAAGCCCTTCTTCACGTCCTCGATGGCGCGGAACAGATCGCTGACCCCGCGCCCCGTCTTCGCGCTCATGCGGACGACGGGCACGTAGGGCGCGAACGAGATCTTGTCCCTCGCGTTCTCCTCGGCCTTCTTGAGCTCCTCGGTGGACATCAGATCGCTCTTGTTGAGCGCGATGACCATCCCGCGGAGGCGGTCCTGCGCGAGCCCGAGGATCTTCGCGTCCTGCTCGGCGACGCCGTCCTTCGCGTCGCACATGAGGACGACCACGTGGGCGCGCTCCATCCCCCGGATCGCGTGGAGCACGCTGAGCGACTCCACCGTGTCGTCGGCCTTGGTGACCTTGCCCTTGCGGCGGATGCCGGCCGTGTCGATGAAGATGTACTTCTTGTCCCCGCGCTCGGCGAGCGCGTCGATCGAGTCGCGCGTCGTCCCGGGGCGGTCGTCCACCAGCATCCGGTCCTCCCCGAGGATCCGGTTCAGGAGGCTCGACTTGCCGGCGTTGGGCCGCCCCACGATGGCGACGCGCGTGATCGACTCGTCGATGTCGCTCGGGTTCTCGCCCCAGTCGGGGAGCACGTCGACGATGGCGTTCTCGAGCTCGGCGATGCCGCGGCCGTGGAGCGCGCTGATGGGGAGCACCTTGTCGACGCCGAGCCGGTAGAGCTCGAAGGCGTCGGCGTCGAGCGCCTTGGTGTCGGCCTTGTTGGCGACGTAGACGACGGGCTTGTTCGCCTGCCGGAGCAGCGTCACCGCGGCCCGGTCGTCGCTCGTCAGCCCGGCGCCGTCGGACAGGAAGACGACGACGTCCGCCTCCTTCACCGCGGCGCGGACGTGCGTGGCGATCCCGGCCTGCATCGGGTCGTCGCTGTCGGGGTCGAAGCCGCCCGTGTCGATGAGCGTGTACGGGTGGCCGTACGCGAGGCAGTCGGCGTAGTGGCGGTCGCGCGTGACGCCGGGCTCGTCGTGGACGATGGCGGCCTTCTGGCGGGCCAGGCGGTTGAAGAGCGTGCTCTTGCCGACGTTGGGCCGCCCGACGATGGCGACGATGGGAAGGCCACGCAGGCCCGCCGGAATGCTGACGCTCTTCTTGTCTGTCACGAGCCTTCTCCATAACCGAGCTCACGCAGCTTGGCGTCGCTCTCGTACCAGCGCGGGATGACCCGCACCCAGAGCTTCAGGTGGACCTGCTTGCCGAGCAGCGCTTCGACCCGCGCCCTCGCGTCGGTCCCGACCTCCTTGAGGAGCGAGCCGCCTCGGCCGATGACGATCTTCTTGTGCGACTCCTTGTCGACCACGATCCCGAGCTCGATGATGGGGACCTTCGGCGCCTCGTCGAAGCGCTCGACGATGACGGCGATGCCGTGCGGCACCTCCTCCCGCGTCCTCCGGAGGACCTGCTCGCGCACGAACTCGGCGACGAAGAAGCGCGTCGGCTTGTCGCTGAGCACGTCGTCCTCGAAGAGCGGGGTGCCCTCGGGCATGAGGGGCCGCAGCGCGTCGAAGAGGCTCTTGGTCCCGTCCTTCTTGAGCGCGCTGACCGGGACGATGGCGTGAAATTCGTAGGCTCTGCCGTGCGCCTCGAGAATGGGAAGCAGGTCCGCCTTGTTGGCGATGCGGTCGATCTTGTTGATGACGAGCACCACCGGGACCCCGGGCGGCAAGCCGCGGGCGATGGCCAGGTCGGAGTCGCGCATCACCGGCGCCGGCGCGGGCGCACCCGCGGGCGCGCCGGCCTGGATGCGCATGCGCTTGCTGTCGGGCACGTCCGTGAGAAACAGGATGGCGTCCGCCCCCTCGAGGGCTTCCCTGGCCTGCTGGTTCATCCGCGAGCCGAGCTTGGTGCGGGCCCGGTGCACGCCGGGGGTGTCGACCAGGACGTATTGCGTCTTGCCCTGCGTCACGACGCCTTGGATGCGGTCGCGCGTGGTCTGTGGGTGATGGCTCGTGATGGCGATGCGCTCGCCGACGAGCGCGTTCAGGAGCGTGCTCTTGCCGACGTTGGGCCTGCCGACGATGGCGATGCGCCCGGCGCGCGCCTTGGCACGGGTCCCGCTCGGGCGGGGGGATCCTGGCGAGCGGGGCGTAGGGGAGGCCATGGTGGCCGCATCTCTACCACGGCCGCCCAATCGTCGTTGACGGAGAACAAGCCGGGCGAGCCCGGCGTTAAGGCCGTTCTGGTAGTCGTTGCGCCTCGGGGATGGTTCCGATTAGGGTCCCGTGCAAATAGCACGGGCCCACGCTCCGCTGCGCGGGCAGGGTCCCGACCTTCCCTCGCGGCCGCCTCCTTCCCGCTTCCCGGCAAAAAGCCGCGGTGCTCTCCTTAAAAGAAGCCGATGCCCACAAAAAGCGCTGACGCCAAGAACAAAGCCTCCAAGAAGGCCCGCGAGAAGGCCTCCGACGTCGAGCCCGCCCTCACCGGAGCCTCGCGGCCGGATGCCGCCGGCCCCTCCAAGGAGGACGCGAAGCCGTCGGCGGACGCCAGGTCCGCGGACGACGCCAAGCCCTCGTCGGACGGCAAGCGCAAGGGGTCGCCCCCCGACGCCGTGGATGGTGGCAAGGACCCGACGGGGTGGATCTACCTCGCGCTCGCCCTGGGGCTGCCGGCCCTCTTCTTCTTCGCGCTCCCGCCGCTCGCGAAGAGCGGCCTGTGGGACCCGTACGAGCTGAACGTCGCGGACCTCGCGCGGCGCGTCGGCTTGAACCTGATGTCGGCCACCGATCTGGCCCTGAGCGGCGCGGACAACTCGCTTCCGCACCTCAACGATCTGGGCCGCCCCCAGCTTCCCTTCACGTCCATCGCCCTAGGCTTCAAGCTCTTCGGTCTGCACGAGTGGGCGGGCCGGCTGCCTCTCGCCATCTGGGGCCTCGCGGGTGTGGCCGCGACGTACGCGTTCATCGCCCGCCTCGTCGATCGGCGCGCGGGCCTCTACGCGGCGGTCGCCCTGACGACCATGCCCCTCTACTTCGTCCAGGCGCGGACGATGCTCGGCGACATCGTGACGATGAGCGCGCTCGCGATGGCCTTCGGCGGGCTCGCCGTCGCGGTCTTCGATCGGGACCCCCTCGGTCCGACCAGCGGCGGCGCGCGCGCTCCGTGGATCCTGCTCGCGCTGCTGGGCCTCGTGTGCGGCTTCGAGAGCCGTGGCGGAGTGCTCGGCGTGGCCGTGCCGCTCCTCGGCATCGGCGCCGCGTGGGCGATGACGTGGGCGGCCGGCGGTCGCAAGGCGGACGCTTTGGGCGACATGGTCGGCGCGGCCTCCCTCGCGGTCGGCATCGGCGTCATGGTCGTCGGGGCCATCGCGCTCTCGCCCGACGTGCTCACGAGCCAGAAGCTCATCCCCTGGGTGATGCTCGGCGAGTCCAAGCCCGGCGATCTCAACCTCTGGATCGGCGCCCTGACGAAGGCCCCCGCCAAGTACCCGACGTTCGACTACTACATCGGTCACCTTGGGCCCGCCCTCGCGCCGTGGAGCGCCTTCGCGCCCATCGCCATCGGCCGGCTCTTCCTGGCGCCCGTGGGCCGCGTGGGCTTCGTCAACCAGCGGGAGAGCTTCACGCGGATGGCGCTCCTCGTCGGCATCGCCGTCGCGCTCGTCGTCCACGGCTTCCTCGCCTCCCACACCGACCTCATCGCCTTCACCGGCCCGGCGCTCCTCGCGGGCGTGTGCGGCGTGGCTCTCCGCGACTTCGAGCGCGGCGCCCACCCCTCCGTCGCCGTCGGCGTTAGCACGGGCGTCTTCCTCGGGCTCTTCCACCACGACTTCCACGAGCTGCCCGAGAAGGCGTACCAGGCGTTCGCCGTCAACGGCGCGACCTTCCCCGACAGCTTCAAGGACCACGCGCTCCTCCTCTGGACGGCGGCGCTCATCGGCTTCGCCGCGGTGGCCTTCCTCACGTGGGTCGAGCGAGACTCCGATCGCGCGCCGTTCGATCCCAAGGGCTACCTCAAGGTCGTCCGCGCCCTCCGCGACGCGTGGGACGGCCTCCTGTCCCTCGCGTTCTTCGCGATGGTGGCCGGCGCGTCGATCGCCGGCCTCGTCATCTGGGCGGGCGTGAAGTTCAAGGCCCACTGGGTCGCGCAGATCTCGCTCCAGATCCGGGACAGCGTCCTCAACGCGTGGTGGGCCACCGCCATCGTCCCGCTCGGCATCATCTTCGGCGTCTACTTCGCGTGCGACGTCTGGCTCTGGGCGTTCGGTCGCGCGAAGACGAACGTGAGCGCGCACCTCTCCAGTGCGGCCGGGTTGGCGTCGGCCGCCGTCGTCGGCGTCGGGTGGGCTCGGTTGAGCTCGTTCACGCGCGGCTTCGAGCCGTTCGAGGCGCTGTTCGACGACCTGCGCAACCGGCCCGCGAACCTCTTCGGCCCGGCCGACGACGCCGAGGAGTCCGAGGCTCGGGCGGAGTGGCTCACGTCCGCGCTCCTGCTCGTCCCGCTCATGGTCATCGCGATCCCGGCCATCGTCGCCGGCGGTCTCCTCCTCGCCGGCAAGGAACCGCTCGTCGCGCTCGCGATCGGCGTCCCGTCGGGCGTCGCGTTCTTCCTCGTCATGGGCTTCATGGGCGAGCTCCTGCGCGGGAGCCGCCCGGCCTTCATGGTCCTCACGGCCGCGCTCGTCGGCTTCCTCCTCTGCTTCTCGTACTACCCGGCGCTCGCGAATCAGCTGTCGCCCAAGGAGGTCTTCGAGAGCTACACGAAGGTGCGCAAGGAGGGAGAGCCGCTCGCGCTACTCGGCGTCGGCGGGCGCACGTCCGCGTACTACGCAGGCGGTCAGCCGCCGACGTTCAACGACGCGCAGGCCGCGTTCAAGTGGCTCACGGGCGGGCAGGGGCAGCGCCGCTTCCTCGCGATGAAGGCGGAGGAGCTCCCCAAGATGAACGAGCTTTACCGCGAGCACATCGAGCCGCGGATGAACCTTCCCGTGCTCGACGCGCGGTCCAGCCAGATCGTCCTCGTCGCGTCCTCCCTCGACGACAGCGACAAGAACGAGAACCCGCTCAACAAGATCCTGCTTTCTGCGCCTCCCACGCCGCAGCACAAGCTAGACGTCAACATGGAGGACAAGCTCCTCGTCCTCGGCTACGACGTCACCGATCAGGCAGGAAAGCGGGTCGACTCCATCGCCCCGGGCCGCAAGTACCGGATGAGGACCTACTACCAGGTGCTCGCTCCCATCACGACCGAGTGGGAAGCATTCATCCACATCGACGGCTTCCATCGCAGGCACAATGGCGATCACAAGCCGATGGACGCCAAGTACCCCTTCGCCCTCTGGCTGAAGGATGACCTCCTCGTCGACGACTACGAGTTCGGCCTCGAGCCGAATTTCTCACCTGGGCAGTACACGATGTTCTTTGGTTTGTTCGTCGGCGAGACGCGACTAAAGGTCAAGAGCGGCCCGAACGACGGGGACAACCGGATCAACGGCGGGCAGATCCGCGTCCAGTGACGGCATAGAGAGAATGTCCGCGAAGAAAGGGGCCCGATGATGGGGATGATCGTCAAGGACAACGGACCCTTCGATGACGCGGCCGAAGCCTCCGATCGCCGCACCCACGACCGCTACGACGTCGAGTGGTCGGTGGACTGTGTGGCGAAGGACACCTTCCTCTTCGCGTCGATCGCCAACATCAGCGAGATGGGCATCTTCGTGAAGACGACCGACCCGCTCGCCATCGGGACGAAGCTGACGCTCGCGTTCGCGCCGCCCGGCTACGAGCCGTTCAAGCTCCAGGGCAAGGTCGCCTGGGTGAACAAGGTGCGCGACAACGGCGACAACCCGAACCCCGGCATGGGGATTCGCTTCCTGGACCTCGAGCTCCCCGATCGCGAGCGCCTGGTGGAGGCGATCCTGACCATCGCCTACGTGCGCGAGCCGAGCTGACTCTTACTGCGAGGTGGGCGGCGGGAAGCGTCGCCCGATGATGCCGGGCTGACTCGAGCCGCCTGCCGCGGTCTGGTCTGCCCAACCGAACGCAATGTACGGCCCGGCGCCGCCGACCACGACGGTCGGGTTCTTCCGCGTCCGCCCCGTGGCGATGCTGACGGGAAACTCGTTGATCTGGCCGTCGACCGTGTTGAACAGGTACCCGCTGCCGTCGCCGAGCGATCCGCCGGCGCCCGCGAGCAGGCGCGCGCGCACCTGGAACGGGCTCGCCGCGTCGACCCACGCGACGACGTACGAGTTGCCCGCGGCGGTCGTGGATGCGATGGCGGGCGCCGTCTCGGCCGCGGCCGTGAGGTTGTTCACGGGAGCGGTCTGGTCGCCCATGACGGCGACGCCGGCCGCGCTGTAGCGCTGGGCGAAGATGGCGGGTGTCCCGCCGCTGGCGTTGGCCGTCCACGTGATGGCGAAGCTGCCGTCGACGAGCGCGGCGATCGCGGGGAGCTGCCCCTGGTTGGATCCAACGGCCTGCTCGGCGCCGCTCGGCGCGCCGCTCGTGCCGATCGTGCGCCACTCGACGTCGGACTCGCCCTGCCACGCGACGACCCATCCCTTGGGCGTCGGCGCGACGCCGGGGTTGGATCCGCTCCCGATGAGCGCCTGCGTCCCGAGCGTCCCGCAGCCCGGGGAACCTCCGGGGGTGTACGTGACGCCGTTCACGGTCTTGAGCGACTCGTCCTGCCACACGATGAAGAGCACGCCCCCGGGCCCCGCGGCGATCTGGGGCGAGCTCTGGATGCCCGCTTCGCCCCCGCCCATCGGCCCGTTGACGCCGCAGGCGCCGCCCGCGCCCTGGTCGGCGTTGAGCGAGTCATCCATCGACCGGAGGTGAATGTCGATGGTGCTGTCCGGCGTGTTGTCGTCCTCGAACGCCACGAAGTACTTCGCGCCGATGACGGCGGCGGCCGGGTTCGACTGGGTGAACGCCGCGGCCTGCGGCGGGAAGGTGTTGGGATCGTTCGGCAGGAAGAGAGAAGCCCCGTTCGCGGCGGGCCCGAAGCTGCTCGTGGGCGCGAGCGAGTCGCCGAACACGCTCATCGCCACCTGCAGGCGGCTCACCGAGTTGTCGGTGAAGAACGAGAAGAACGAGCCGGGCGTCCCGCTCTGCGAGGGCCACAGGAAGAAGGGGTTCGCCTCCTGGCTCGGCGCAGGCGCGCTGGGACCTCCCGTGTAGTTGGAGGCGGGCGAGAGCTCGATCTCGGACGTCTGGCAGCTCGAATTGCAGAGCGGGTCCATCCCCGTTCCGGGGTCGCACGTCTCGCCGACCTCCACCATGCCGTTCCCGCACACGGCGGGAGCGGAGTAGCGCACCATGCTGATCGGCACGGAGACGGCTTCCTGGTTCACCGCCGCTTGCGTGCACCCGTTCGCGAGGACGTTGCCCGACGCATCCGTCCCGATGGCGGCAAACACCAGGTCCGTCGTGCTCTGTGCGAGCGAGAGCGTCCCGCAGAACACGGCGCCGGGCGCCGTGCACGTCATGCCGAGCTCCGTCTCCGCGATGGCGTTCGGAAGCGGCGACGGACCGGTCGGGACGCCCGTGGCCGTGGCGGTGGCCGCGCTGCAGGCGACCCCCGCCGAGGTGTTGAACACCTGGAGGTGAATGCTGGCGAGCTCGCCGAGGAGGTCCTGCGGGAAGACGAGGCCGGGCGCCACCGAGATCTGGGCGGGCGTGTTGCCGCTCGTGCAAGCAGGAACGAGGAGCCCCGCCGCGAGGACCAGGCAGCTTGCCTGCAAGGGAGCATGACGCGAAGAGGTCCGCGGCTTCATGGGCCGAAGATACGTCTTTTTCCCCGGGCGGGGGAGCGTGTCACCGCTTCGCGGGCCTCGGGCGGACTTCGTACGCCGACAGGAGCTCGATTCCTGCGACGTTGAGCGTCTCGGCGAGCGCGGCGCGGGCGGCGGCGGGCCCGGAGACCACGACCCTCCGCGCGCCCGACAGGACGGCAGCGTTCGCGACCCGCGCCGCCCATCCGGCCAGAGCATCTTCGTCGTCGTCCGGGTAGCCCGCGGCGATTGCCACGATGCCCTCGTGGAGCGGCACGGCGCACATCGGGTACTCCCACCGGCCGGTAGCCTCGGCGCGCGCCTGCTCGTGCCGCGCCGCCGCGTATCCTTCGGCGAGGGTCGCCCGCGAGGGGACGACCCACGAAGCATCGCTCGTCCTTGCCGCCTCGAGAGCGCCGTCCAGCGTGAAGGCCGCGAGGGAAGGGGAGCCCCCCCGCGTCGCGAGGAGGCGCCCGAGGACACCGAACGCGTTGAACAGGTCTCGTGACCGATCGGTCTCCGCGCCATCGAGGCCAATCAGGTGCTCGGCGATGAGAGCACGCACGGAGGTGGTCGAGTCGATCACCTGGTGGTCGAGCTGCAGGAAGGCGCGCCCGTGGTCGCGGGCACACCAGTCCGCGACGAGCGTCTCCACGGAGGAGCTCGCGCTCGACAGGTCGGCCGAGCTGTCGCCCATCAGTAAGCCTCTTGGGCCTTCGTCGTCGGGCTAGGCATCTGGGCGGGCGCCTGCTGCTGCGGCTTGGCGGGAGGGGGCGCCGACGCAGCCTTCGGGGCGGGCGCTTTTCGCGACGCCATCTGCCCCAGGGAGAGCGCGTCGATCTCCTGCTGCGCACGGCTCATGTACGCGGGCACCGTCAGGAGCCGGGTGAAATGCGACCGCGCCCCTTCGATCGAGCCGATCGAGTGCAGGCACCGTCCCCCCTCGAGGACCGCGTCGTAGCCGGTGCCTGTCCCGAAGCTCCGCGATGCCACCGCGTCGAACCGCGGGATGGCGGCCGCGCAGCCCACTCCCTCACGGGTGCTCCGTGCGGCCCAGAGCGCCGCGCTTGGATCGCCGGCGAGCGCGTCGAATGCGCTCACGGCGTCGCCGTACTTGCCCGCGTTGTAGAGAGCCTTGGCGCTGTCGAGAGGCGAGGCGTTCTGGCCCTTGCCGTCGGCTTGCCTGCCTGGCCCGGCCGAGCCCCCGCCCTGCGATGCGTTCAGGTCGTCGAGCGAGGAGGCGGACGGGTCCGCCACGGAGCGAGCCGACGGCTTGGGCGCAGAATGCCCCGGCGCTCCCGCGGGCGGAACATCTGCGTTGGCGATGCCCCCTCCGGCTGCGCCGAACCCGGAGGAGGAGCCATAAGCGGACTTCGCCATCGAGTTCTGTGCGACCAGTCCCTCGTCCTTGTCCTTCTCGTCGCCCCGCGCGCGCTCGAGAGGCGCCGTGGCGGCCGGGGCCGCAGGCGAAGGCGACGCGAGGGCGAGCGCCGAGGACGACATGGGAGCGGCGGCCGTGGGGACCATGGGCACGCCGTGGGCGGCTGCCGCCATGCTCGGATCGACCTTGGCAACCTCGTCCGGGGCCGCCTGGCTGTTGGTCGCCGCCGACGCGGCCGGCGAGCCTTCGGCCGTGATCGTCATGGTCGCGCTCGACGGGGCGCTCGCCTTGTGACCCCGGAGGAAGAGCGCGCTCGACCCGATCATGAGGAGGAAGAGAGCGGCCATCGCCGTCTGCGGACGCATCGCCCAGCTTCCTGCCCACGAGATGGCCCGCGAGAGGCGGCGCTCGATCGGCACGACCTTCTGCGCGTCCCGCGCCGCCGCGAGGATCCGGTCCTCCAGGTCGGCCGACGGCGTCACCATCGGCAGCACTGCGAGCCGCCGCGTCGCCTTGAGCCCCCCGAGCAAGGCCGCGCACCGCGCACACCCGGCCACGTGCCGCTTTGCAGCGGCGCTCGTGAGCTCGTCGAGCTCGTCATAGAGCTCGTCGATCAGGGTGGATTCGAACTTCTCGCAGTCCATCGGGTGGTCTCTTGGCTTCCTCTTCTCTACGAACCTAAGGCTGACCTGCGCTCCTACAACTCGACCGAGGCAGCGGCTCTACCGCAGCGCTCGGGCGTACTCCTCGTACTCGCAGAGGGCCTGCTGGAGGCGCTCGAGCGCGTACCTCATTCTGCTCTTTACCGTGTTCTCGGGCACGCCGACGATCTCCGCGATCTCCTTGAACGGCAGGTTCGAAACCTCGCGCATGAGAAACACCTCCCGCTGGTCGTCGGGCAGCTTCTCGACGGCCTTCGCAATCCTCTCCTTCAGCTCGGTACCGGAAGCTTCGCGTTCGACGCTGGCCCGGCTGTCGGCCGTCTGCTCACCCAACGTCGGCCCATCCCCTTCGGCCGACGGGCGCGCCTCGTCCAGGGAGGCGTGGCGCCGGAGCGCACGCTTGCGCATCTGATCGATGCAGAGATTGCGGGTGATGGTGTAGACCCACGTCGTGAACCGGGCCTCGTGCTTGAACTCGCCCGCATTCTGGACGACGCGCACGAACGCTTCCTGGACGACGTCTTCGGCCTGCTGCGGCACGCCAAGTTGACGCAGCGCGAAGTTGAACAGTGGGGTCTGGTGTCGGCGGACCAGCATCGTGAAGGCGGCCCGCTCCCCCCGCTGGTAACGGATCATCAACGCTTCGTCGCTGATCTCCGTGCGCGGACCGGTCACCGTAGAGCCTCGGTTGGTGTTGACGACGCCGCGAATCCGCGGACGTGCCATCCAGGGAGGTTGTATCGCGCATCGGCCCGTCTTGGTGACGAGAGATCGCGCCGAACGGCCGTAACACGAGCCCACTCATATTCTTGGGAACTCAGACGGACGTGGAATCTCAAAGTTCTTCCCACGCCGGGTAAGGAAATCCGCGCCTCAGGCCTTCCCGCGGCCGACGATATTGGTGCGTTTTTTGCTCGCCATGGCCGCGTCTGGCTGGCCAGGACGCCGTCGATCCCAAGAAGCTGAGGCGGTTCGATGTTTTGTGACGGTTGCAACGGGCGCCCACGCGCTACTACACTGGCGCGCTGCGGCAGGCGTGACCGGAATACTATTTCAAGGCTCTCCGCTTTTTGGAGCGCCAAAACAGTGGCTGAAAGCACTTAGAGACGTGGGGAGATCGTTGCAGAGCTGTCCCCGGCGGTGCACTCGGACGGAAGTGAGACGGAGTGGAAAGGGTACCTAGGATGCGTCACGCGACCTCGAATGGTTCTCGCTGGATGGTGGCGGCGCTGGCTTTTGCCGTGTCCCTGGCGGTCACGGTACCCGCGATGGCGCAGGCGGCCCCGCCGAAGACGGCTCCGACCGCTGCCGCGCCCACTGCAGCAGCGCCGAAGACGCCAGCCACGACCGCCCCGCCCCCTCTTCCGACGGCAGGAGCGGCGCCCGTTGCTGGCGCCCCTCCCGCCGCGCCCTCGGCACCGGTCGCAGCACCTGGCGGCGAGAAGCCGATGGACGGCCCGACCTACGCCGTCCGCCTGCGTGACCTGGAAGGAAGGGTCGACGAGCTGAAGGACCAGATCCGTCGGAGCCACACCCGGCTCGCCCTCCTCTCGGACACCATCCTCTCCGGCGGCGCCTCGGGCTCCCGCGCGGAGATCGGCATCAGCAACGAGATGTCGAGCGCGTTCCGCTTGATCAAGGCCCTCGTGGTCGTCGACGGCGCGGTCCAGTACAACCGCAGCGACGACAGCGGTGCGCTCGCCGACCAGAAGGAGATCCCGATCTTCAGCGGCTCCGTCCCCGCAGGGGATCACACGGTGCAGGTCCTGCTGAACTTCCAGGGTAATGGGTATGGAGTGTTCACCTACCTCCGTGGTTACAAGTTCGAGGTCAAGTCGAGCCACTCGTTCACCGCGATCGACGGCAAGACCCTGACGCTCACGGCGACCGCCCTCGAGAAGGGCGGCGTCACGACGCCGCTGGAGCAGCGTCCCGGAATCGAATGGCACGAGAAGGTGGAGACGCTGAGCGGGCCCGCCGCCGCCGGCGCCTCCCCGGTAGCGCCAGGAGCTCCGGCTGCCGCGCCTCCGAAAGGCGGGGGAAGCAAGTGAATCGTCTGCGCGGGCTGGGCGCAGGCGTGCTGACGATGGCGCTCGCGTCGAGCGCGCTCGTCTTCGCACCCGAACGCCTCGCCTGGGCCGGCTCGAACGACGAGGTCGAGAAGGCGCAGCGAGATCTTGCCCGCGTCGAGCACGACAGCATCAGCGTGCAGACCGAGGTCGAGAAGGCGAAGACGGCCGGCCTTACGGTCGAGCAGCGCCTCGCGAACGGCGAGCTCCTCTACCGGACGAAGGACTACACCCGCGCCGGCGTCGTCTTCAGCGAGATCATCGAGGAGTTTCCGGACACGCTGAGCTTCCCCGACGCGCTCTTCCTGCGCGGAGAGACCTACTTCGCCAGCAAGGAGTACCTCTCGGCGCGCCGCGACTACCGGATGCTCGTCGAGCACGGGAACGACCCTCGCTTCCAGCCGTACTTCGGCAGGGCGCTCGCCCGGCTCGTCGACGTCTCGCTTCGCATCAACGACCTCCAGGGGCTGGACGAGGTCTTCGCCCGCCTGAACCAGGTCCCTCCGGCGCAGGTGGACGCGGGGCTCACGTACGCGAAGGGCAAGGCGTTCTTCGCCCGCCAGCAGTACGGTGACGCGCAGCAGGCCTTCGGGTCCATCCCGAACGGCACCCCGTACACGCACCAGGCGCGGTACTTCCAGGGGCTCGTCGCGATGAAGATCGCGCGGTCGCAGGCCGCCGCTCCGGGGCCGACGGCACCGACGCCGCCGACGCCGGGCGTTGCCTCTGCGAACTACAAGCAGGCCATCGAGGCGTTCCGCGCGGCCACCGAGCTTCCGCCGGATACGGACGAGCACCGCCACGTGATTGACCTCTCCTGGATGGCCGTGGGCCGGCTCTTCTACGAGATGGAGCAGTACCAGCAGGCGAGCGAGGCGTACGCGAAGGTCGGCCGGGACTCGCCCGAGTTCGACACGATGCTCTACGAGCTCGCGTGGGTCTACGTGCGCATGGGAGACGTCCAGCGGGCCGAGCGCGCGCTCGAGGTCCTCGCCATCGCCGATCCGGAGTCTCCGTACATCGGGGACGGCACGCTGCTCCGCGCCGATCTGCTCCTCCGCGCCGGCGCCTTCGGAAAGTCCCTCGAGCTCTACCAGAGCATCCGGGCGCAGTACGACCCGATGCTCGAAAAGGTCGAGACCTTCCTCGGCTCCACGAAGGACGTCTCCGTCTACTACGACAAGCTCGCCCAGCAGCAGCTGGACATGCTCGACGCGAACGACCAGCTGCCGCCCCTCGCCATCCGGTGGGCGCGCGAGTCGGAGGATGGCCCCGCCGCGTTCGCCGTCATCGACGACGTGAACCAGTGCAAGACGCTCATCCACCAGTCCGAGATGCTTATCGAGAAGCTCAACGCGCTGACGGGCGCCGCCAACCGCGTGCGAGCCTTTCCCGAGCTGCTCGCCGGCGAGCGGCTCGTTCTCGGCCTCATCAACCGCGTCGCCCACGCGCGGGTCGAGCTCGCGCACGGCCTCGACGACGAGGAGTCGGCGAACGTGGGAGGAGAGCTCGCTACCGTGCGGCAGCAACGCCGCGCGCTCATGGATGTCGTGGCGCAGACGCCCGCCACCTCCGTGGCCATCGACGAACGCGATCGCGTCGGCACGCAGCAGTGGAACCTCGTGTCCCAGGAGCTGTCGAGGCGCTACATCGAGATCGACGGGCTCCAGGCGACGATCAACGGCCTCCGCCGCATGCTGAAGGACGACGGGCAGCGCGGGGTGACGCGCAACCCGCAGGCCCTGGCTCGCTACGAGGCAGAGCTCAACGCGAACGAGCACGAGCTCAAGACCTACCAGCAGCAGATGGCCGAGCTCCGGCGCCAGATCGACGTGGGCCGCGCCCAGGTCGGCGTGGGCGACGCTCGCTACCAGAACGACGCCGTGGCGCGCGTGCAGTTTCGCGATCTCCTCGATCGCGAGGTCCAGCTCGTGCTCGGCGGCGAAGCCGGCCAGGACGGCCAGCGATTCGCGGGCAAGATCTCGCCAATCCTCGCGCAGGCCCGTGCCCAGGAGGATCGCCTGACGGCCGCCATGGCCACGTTCGAGCGGCAGGTCGCCGCCCGCACGACGGAGCTCACCGCGAAGATCGACGCCGAGGCGAACAACATCGCCAAGTACTCGGTCCAGCTGCAGACCCTCGACACCGAGGCGCGCGACCTCGTCGGGCACGTTGCCGAGCGAAACTTCGGTCTCGTGCGCGACAAGCTCCGGGGCATCGTCCTCCGCGCGGACGTCGGCATCACGGAGCAGGCGTGGGAGGTTCGTGAGGAGGAGCTCGAGCGCGTGCACAACCTGCAAGGCGAGCGGGCGCGCGAGGAGCAGGTGCTCGACGAGGAGCTTCGCGAGGTCCTCGACGACTCCGCGGATACGGGCGCCGGACAGAGCGGGAGTAAGTGATGAGGACGCTGTCCTGGCGATCGGTCTTTGCTTCGGGCGCGGCGGTAGGCTTGTCCGCGCTGCTGCTCTCGATGTCGGTCAACGCGCAGCAGCCCGCTCCGGCGGCCGCGGGACGCGCGGCACCGCCGCGAGCCGCCGCGGACGGCGGGCCCAAGGCGGCGTCCGATGCCGCGAGCGCGGCACCGGTGAGCGGCACGTCGGCAGCCGGAGCGGTCGCGCCGGCTGCAGCCACAGCCGCCGATGGGGGGACCCCACCGATCACGGGCGCGACCGCGGGCGCCGACGGCGGCGCCGCCGTAGCGCAGGGCGGCACGACCGCTCCGTCGACCGTCACTCCGCAGGGCCCGGCCGCGCCCGTGCAGCGCGCGGTGGCTCCGCCGCCCCCACCTCCCACGCCCGAGCAGCTGGCCGCCCTCAAGTCCTTGCAGGAAGAGACGGACGCGTACGAGAAGGGCGCGCGCGACTACCGCGACACTGTCACCACGATCGTGCAGTTTCACTACGAGGCGAAGAAGAAGCAGATCCTCACCGGGCTCGACCGTGAGATCACGAGCGAGAAGGCCGAGCTCCGCAAGGCCCGCGAGATCGCGATCGCCCGACTCGAGGAGTTCATCGCCAAGTACACCGGCTCGCGCGCGCAGCCCGAGGCCACGCCCGACGCGATGTACCGGCTCGCGGCTCTCTACGAGGAGCGCGCGAGGTCGGAAGACGCCACGCAGGACATCTCGATCGGGCTCAAACCCTCGATCGCGCTCTACAAGCGCGTCATCAACGAGTTTCCGAAGTACCGCGAGCTCGCGGCCATCTTCTACTTCCTCGGCCACGCCTACAACGACTCGGGCCGCTTCGAGGAGGCGCAGCAGGTCTGGCGCTCGCTCGTCTGCCACAACCACTACCCGTACCCGACGGCCCCCGACCCGAAGAACCCCGACGCGGACACCGTCACACCGCTGCCTCAGGACCACGAGGAGGCCTACTGGTCGTCGTGGCGAGGCGCGCACCAGGATCCGAAGTCGCTCAAGAAGGGCGGTCCCGATACCGTCTACGTCGATCCGTACGAGCAGGACTGCGTCGGCGTCGCCCAGCCGGGGCTGCGTACCGGCGAGGAGCCGAAGTACGTCGCCGAGGTCTGGTGGCAGATCGGAAACTGGGAGTTCGACCAGCAGGATCTCCGCGGCGGCTTCGTGAAGGAAGAGCCTGCGGCCGTCTACGACTACAACCGAGCCGCGAGCGCGTACCTCCACTCGCTCGAGTTCAAGAAGCCGCCGCTCTACGGCGTCGCGCTCTACAAGTACGCCTGGACGCTGTTCAAGCAGCAGCGCTACGAGGCCGCGACGAGGGAGTTCGTCCACCTGCTCTCGTACACGGACGAGCAGCAGAAGCTGACGGGCGATCCCGGCGCCGACTTCCGCAGCGAGGCGTTCACGTACATCGCCGGCTCGCTGACGAACATCGACTTCAAGGGTCCCGACGCGAGCGAGCCGTACATCGCGCGGCCCGACATCGTCGACACCGAGCCGCGGCCGGAGGTCGCGGAGGTGAAGCTCCACGTCGCCATCGACCGGGCGAAGGATCCCAACCTGATCCCGCAGGACAAGCCCTGGACGATCGAGATCTACAAATCGCTCGCGTCGGAGTTCCGGAGCCTCAACCAGTTCAACAACGCCATCGAGATATACGACGACACGCTCCACAAGTGGCCGATGGATCCCACCGCGCCCGATGTGCAGAACGCGATCGCGGAGACCTACGACCAGCTCCTCATCACGAAGCGCGCCGGCACGCCCGAGCACGACGCGATGGCCGCCAAGGCCCTCGAGGCGAGGACGCTCCTGGCGAACTACATCGGCAACACTCCGTGGACGGACGCCAACAAGGACAACCCCGCGGCGCTCCAGAACGCCGAGCGCCTCGTGCGCGGCGGTCTCCGCCTCGCGGCGGCGACGCACACGAACAACGGCAAGGCGCAGCTCATCTCCGCAGGCGAGACGGGAGATTCGAACCTCCAGGTCGACCGCCTGAGCCGCGCCCTCGCCGAGTACAAGCTCGCGGCGCTCGGCTGGTATGGCTTTCTCAAGCAGGACGAGAACGCTCCCGACGCGTATGACAGCCGCTACTGGCTCGCCGACGCGAAGCACAACCAGGTCCGTATCTCGGTCCTCCTCTTCAAGCTGAAGAAGGATCGCTTCGCTCCGCCGACGCAGAAGGAGATCGACGAGGCGAAGGCCGCCGCGATCGACGTCCGTGACTCGAACGAGGACGACAAGTACCTCGCGAACACGGCGCTCTTCGTCGTCGACGAGAGCGACGTCAACCGGGACCTCGAGTACCAGCGCTACGAAGACACGAAGGGGCTCCAGGGCTTCCAGAAGCGCAGCGACGTCAAGTTCGACTCCGACAACGTGGAGACCCGTAAGGTCGTCAGCGACCCCGTGCCGGCGGTCGTCCTCTCGAGCATCACGGCCCGCGAGGAGTACGTGGCGCGCGTGCCGCCGAACCTCGACGTGAACAAGAACTCGCTCGTCTACCAGTTCTACGGCGGAGAGACGTTCTTCCTCTACGGCCGCTTCGACGAGGCCAAGGCTCGCTTCGAGCCGATGTACAAGGACCACTGCGGCAAGGACGAGTACGGCTACAAGGCCTGGGAAATGCTCATCTCGATGAGCAACCTGATGCGCGACGGCGAGCGCTCACGCCAGCTCGCCGAGGCCGAGAAGACGCACTCCTGCGCCGTCACCGCGGAGCAGACGGCGTCGGCCGAGCACATCGTGAAGCCGACGATCGAGGCCGCCTACTTCCAGGACGCCTTCAAGGTCTTCAACCAGGCGAGCGCCGCCAAGCCCGGAAAGGATCGCGACGCCCTCTGGCGCAAGGCGGCCGGGATGTACGAGGCGGCGCTGAAGGAGGCGCCCGGCTACGACGGCGCGCCCGAGGCCGCGATCAACGGCGCCCTCGCCTACAAGCAGGTCGGCGAGTTCGGCAAGGCCATCGAGATGTACAACCTGTTCATCAGCGCCTACGGCAGCGATGACAACCTGAACAAGCTCCAGAAGGGGGACGGCAAGAACCCGCCGAACCCGAAGAAGTACGAGGAGCGGCTCGGCTACCTGGCCCAGGCGTACGACGCGCTCTCCACGACGTACTACGGCTTCTTCAACTACCAGCGCGCCGCCGAGACCTACGACAAGATCGCCGCCATCACGCGCTTCGACGAGAAGCGGCGCAAGGAGGCGGCGCGCAACGCGATGGTGCTCTACGCGAACATCGGACAGCGCGATCGGGCGGGCCTCAACTACCACACGTTCATCTCGCTCCACCCGACGGCCGACGAGAAGGCGAACGCCGATTTTCTGCTGGCGGACTACGACTTCAAGCAGTGGAACCCGGACGGTGCGGACAGCGGAACGAACCACTCCGAGCGGGAAGCCGCCGAGACGGCCGAGCAGGCCTTCTACAACGCCAACCGGAGCAACCCCGCCGCGGCCAAGTACGCTCTGCTCGCGGCGTACCAGAACTTCAAGATGAAGAAGACGGTCGGCGACCCGGGCTACGCCACGTGGGCCAAGACGACGATCTCCGCCTGGGAGTTCTTCCGCGCGCACGCGCCGACCACGAACGGGAAGAGCGAGGCGACGAGCCCTCCGTTCGCCGACTACGGCGCCGAGGCCGAGTTCACCCTCATCGATGACCGCGTGAAGAAGGAGTACGACTACGAGACCGGCCACCACAAGTACGCGGGGGCGACCGAGGACGTGATCGGCAAGTACGACAAGAGCGGCCAGGAAGTGAAGCCGGGCAAGTACCAGACGGACGCCAAGGACGCGCAGAAGTACGACGACGAGCTGGCCCACATCCTGAGCACGTACCCGTCGGTCGAGTGGGTGCCCGCGGCCATCGCCCGCCAGGGAACCCTGTACGACTCGCTCCGCACCGGCCTCTACAACGCGACGCCACCCGCGGTGAAGTACTTCACGCCGCAGCAGGAGAAGCTCCTCAAGCAGCTCGAGGACAGCGGCAGGGACAACCTCATCGCGCAGGCGCAGGACCTTCGCGACACCGTGAAGGAGCAGTGGCGCGCCAAGAAGGAGAGGGAGCTCGCCGGGGCCGACGAGCTCATGGTGCGGAGGTACGCGACCGCGGTCGCCCTCGCGCGCCAGTACAACGTGCGCAACGCGCAGGTCACCCACGCGATCGGGCGGCTCGCGTACTTCACCGACATCATCGGCGAGGCGAAGATGCGCGACTACGTGACCAAGACGAAGGATCCGAACGACCCGATGAAGCTTCGGATGCTCTCGTACACGGACGGCATGTACGTCCAGTCCCGGCCGGGTCTGACGGCCACGCCCGTGTCCAACGCCGAAGCATTGCCCGCGCCGGTGAGCCCGTGAGCGGCCTTCGCGTTTGGTCGGGTCACATCCTCCTCACGGGGGTAGTGGGCGTCGCCTTCGTGGCGGCCGCTTGCGGAGGAGACGAGGTCAAGCCGCCCGTGACGCCGCAGAAGGCGGCAGCAGACGCGGGGCCGCCGCCGGCCCCCACGGCGGACAACACCGCGACGGTGCCCGTCGAGCACGCGGAGGTCGTCGGCAACGCGAAGAAGGACTACGACGACGGCTTCAAGGCGTGGGCCGCGGGTGACCTCGTGGCTGCCAAGAAGGCCTTCACGTCGGCCGTCCAGGACGACTCTGGCTCGGCCCCCGCGCACTACGCGCTCGGCGCCGTGATCGAGCGCCTCGGCAACGCGAACGCCGCGCAGCAGGAGTACAAGGCCGCGTTCAGCGCCAAGTCCGACTTCGACGCCGCCATCGGCGCCTACGCGCTCTCGCTTGCGAACAACGGCCGGCTCGGCGAGGCGGACTCCTTTCTCACCGACCGGCACCAGAGGGCCCCCATGTCGGCGCCGATC
>Ga0302196_10000918_pt1 | contig 27949 bp, 19 predicted proteins | sample II_Bog_N1_3_FD_198794 | JGI IMG/M metagenome (GOLD analysis project Ga0302196, IMG submission 198794) | Peat permafrost microbial communities from Stordalen Mire near Abisko, Sweden - II_Bog_N1_3 | ecosystem: Environmental > Terrestrial > Soil > Wetlands > Peat | place: Sweden: Abisko...
CCTGGGGCCCGATGCTCGAGGGCTACCTCCGCACGCGGCCGACGTTGCGCGCCGTGGTGGTCATCGTGGACGCGCGCCGCGGCGTCGAGCCGGACGACGAGCAGCTCATCGACTTCCTGAAGGAGCCTCGCGACATCGAGGGCACGAAGCCCGTCGCCGCCCTCGTCGTCGCGACGAAGCTCGACAAGATGCCCCTGAACAAGCGAAAGCCGCTTCTCGAGGCCATCCGCCGCAAGGCGGGCGTGCCGGTCATCGGCTACAGCGCGGTCACCCACGAGGGCCGCGAGATCCTCTGGGCGAAGATCCGGCGCGAGACGGCGTAGGGCGAGCCTCGTCAGAGGCCCGGAACGCCGGCATGGCTCGAAGCCTCGACCCCGAAGGACGGCGGCGAGCGCCCCAGCCAGGGGGTCCCTCGCAGCCTGGGCTTGCCTGGCCTCGCCGAGTAGGGTAGGTCCCTGTCCGCACAGCTGGGGCGCATAACTCAGCGGTAGAGTGCGTCCTTCACACGGACGAAGTCGCAGGTTCAAGTCCTGCTGCGCCCACAACTTCCCCAGCCCTGGACGGGTCGCCCCAGCGGACCCCCCCAGCCCCAGCGACTTCCGGAGGTCGCTCACCTTGGCACAAGCGCCACCTCGGTTGGCCGCCGGACGGGTCCCAAAGACGCGGGATTACCGAGGAAAATGGGCGGGGCATACACCGTGCAAACCGGCGCGGTCCATGAGCTCCTCCTCGATGCCGCTTCTCTTCGCGCTGCCCCTGCCGCTCGTCCTCGCCTGCTCGGCAAACCTGATCCCGACCGCGCCCGCGGATCAGAACCCAAGCTGCTTCGGCGGATGCGCGTGCATCCAGACGGCGGTCGAATGTACGGCCAGCGGCTGCTTCGTCGGGACGGCGCGGATCCAGGACGGCGGGTCCGCGTTCTCCTGCTCCGAGGTGGCCGAGGACGCGTCGGGCGCCAAGGACTGATCGTCCTGCACCTGGCGTAGCGTCGCCCCCCGCCACCTGTGGCGGATCCTGGGGGCCAAACGCAGGTGGCGCGGAGGGGGCGGCCGCCTGATGGTCGGCTTCCCCACGGGGCCCTGGTCTGGCCCGACCCACGCCTGGGACAAAGAGGGCCCAAATCGCTGGGCCAGGGCTCCGCAAGCCTGGCATCGACGGTGCACTGTTCAATTGCACCCATGATGGAACAGCGCTTCTTCGCGGTGGTTCTCGGTGTGGTCACGGCCTCCGTCGCGATGCTGACCGTGGGCTGCGGCAGCGGCGCCCACGGCACCACGGCCTACACGACGAACGCGATCCAGAGCGACGCAGCCGCGCAGCCGAGCAGCGCCGGCAACGCGGACAGCGGCGCGGGTGGGAGTAACCCCGGGACGGGGAGCAGCAGCTTCGGCGGGACCGCGAGCGGTGACGACGCCGGCGCGGATGCCTCGCTGGGCTTCGGGACGGGCAGCGGCGACGACGCGAGCGCCGACGCGGGCGCCCCCTGCAGCAACCCGGACAACCTCGAGGGCTGCACCTGCAGCCCCGGACAGACGCAGAAGTGCTACGCGGGCAACCCGGCGCAGGCAGGCGTCGGCGTCTGCACCTGGGGCACCCAGTCGTGCGTGCAGAGCGGCGAGTTCTCGCAGTGGGGGCCGTGCACCGGGTCCGGCGCGCCGACGCCCGCCGCCTGCGACGGCATCGACCACCTCTGCAACGGCATGCCGAACGTCGGCTGCGCGTGCACGACGGGCGCAACGCAGAACTGCTACGACGGCCCCCCCGGTACCGAGGGGGTGGGGACATGCGTGGGCGGCTCGCAGACGTGCGTGGCCGGGGCGTCCGGAGGGAGCTCGTGGGGCCCGTGCAACGGCGAGGTCCTCCCGACGGCCGAGGTCTGCACCGACAACCTCGACCACAGCTGCAGCGGCCTCGCCGGCTGCCAGAACCCGATGTGCAGCGCGACGGCCGGCTGCATCGCGCAGCAGACGACCTACTGCAACGAAGGCGGCATGGTCTACGTCAACGACGTGAGCTACACGGGCACCTGCGAGTACGGCAGCGCCACGCTCTGCTCGGGCGACTCGTCCGGCAACGGCGCCGCGTGCGGCCCGACGCTCGGCCAGGGGGGCACCTTCAACACGCGGTGCGCCGGGACCTACCAGGTCTGCGGACGCGTGGTCAGCAACGCGGGCTGCACCATCGCCAAGGGATGCGTGTCGGTCACCGTCCCGACGGACAACGCCACCGTGCCTCTCCCCGCGTTCCCTGGCTTCGGCCCGCTCACCAACGCGTGCCTCGACGCGACGTGCTCGTCGGGCAGCATGTCGACCTCGCTCGACGTGACCGGGATGACCACGACCGGCATCGCCGTGAGCCGCCCGAACGTCGCCACCAACATCGACACCGAGTACTGGGGCGGGGGCGGGGGCGGCTCGGGGTCGGGCGGGGGCGGCTTCTAGCCTCGGCTACTCTCGAGGCGCAACGCGCGGGAAGCTCCGCACGAAGTAGAGGGGCCGGATGGAGGGAGGGGCCTCCGCTTCGGGCGCGGGGCTCGCCGGCGCCGGCAGCACGTCCCTGGAGTAGAACTCGCTCGGACCGGCGGGGTACGCCTCCATCACCTTGCAGTCGCGGGGCTTGGGGGCGCGCATGACATCATTGTACGGCACGGGGCGCCCGGTTGCCTTCCCCCAAACGGACGACCCTGGCGCTATCCTCGCATGGTCCCCGATGGAGATCGCCTACGCCGTCCCGCTCTTCTTCGTGCTCATCGCCATCGAGCTCCTCGTCGGCAGGCGCCGGGAGGACCGGCTCTACCAGCTGGAGGACACCGTCACGAACCTCGCCTGCGGCATCGGCCAGCAGATGCTCGACCCGTTCCTCTTCGTGGTCGTCTACGGCGTGTACATCCACCTCTATTCGCGCCACGCGATCCTCACCATCTCCCCGTCCTCGGTGCCGGCGTGGATCGTCCTCTTCCTCGGCGTCGACTTCTTCTACTACTGGTTTCACCGCGCCAGCCACCGCGTGCGCGCGATCTGGGCCACGCACGTCGTCCACCACCAGAGTGAGGAGTACAACCTCTCGGTCGCGCTCCGTCAGAGCTGGCTCCAGAACCTGCCCGAGTCGGTCTTCTTCTGGCCGCTCGCCATCGTGGGCTTTCCCCCCGCGATGTTCGGGACGGTGCTCGCGCTGGACGTGCTCTACCAGTTCTGGATCCACACGCGTGCCATCGGGACCCTGGGCCCGCTCGAGTGGGTGCTCAACACGCCATCGCACCACCGCGTGCACCATGGCATCAACCCCAAGTACATCGACAAGAACTACGGCGGCGCGCTCATCGTGTGGGACCGCTTCTTCGGCACGTTCCAGAAGGAGGAAGAGGAGCCGACCTACGGGACGGTCAAGCCGCTCCAGAGCTGGAATCCGCTGTGGGCCAACGTCGAGGGCTGGGTCGAGATCGCCAGGCTCGCCGCGCGCATGCCGCGCCTGCGCGACAAGGTCTGGGTCTGGTTCGCGCCTCCCGAGTGGCTGCCCGCGGAGCTGGGCGGGCCCGTCGTGATCCCCGAGGCGAGCCGCACGACGCAGAAGCGCTACGGGGCGAGCGGGCCCCGCGTCCCGCGCGGCGTACGAAGGTACGTGCTGGCGAACTTCGTCCTCCTCCTCGGAGCGACCAGCTTGCTCATGTTCGTGGGCAAGCGGCTCACGACGATGGAGCTCGCGCTCTTCTCCGCGCTGATCGTTGCCACCCTTGTCTCGTTCGGGGGCCTCTTCGAGGCACGCCGCTGGGCGCGCCCGTTCGAGGCGGCGCGGCTCGCGACGGTGGCGGGGGTGGTCGTGTGGGCGCTGGCCGTCCGCGCGGCGTGACTCTCGCGGGCGCCAGGCATCGACGGTCACTCGGCCTCGCTCGTTTGGCGTTACGCTGGAGGGGGTGACCTTGAAGCGGTGGCAGTCTCTCTGGATCCTTCTCGCCGCGCTGCTGCTGGTCGCCGGCTGCACAGGCGACGACTCGACGTACGACGCCGCCGTCGACGCAGGGAAGGACACGGCCGCGGGCGACGCGACGGGAGGGGACTCGACGACGCCGGACACGGCGGCGCCGGACACGACGCCCTCCGACACGAGCGCCTCGGACTCCTTGGTGGCCGACGGCGCGGAGTCCGGCACCGGCGCGCCTGACTCGTCCGAGCTCGACACCTCCGAGCCCGGTGCCGATTCAGCGCCATCCGACGGCGCGCCGGCGGACTCGTCGACCGACACCGGACCCGTCGTCGACTCCGCCGTGACCGACGGCAACGCGACGGACTCGTCGCCAGCCGACAGCGGCTTCGACGCGAGCGAGCCGATCGATGCGCCTGCCGGTGACGCGGCCACCTACGCCATCAGCGTGACGGTGACCGGGCTCGCGGCCGGGAGCTCGGTGACGCTCGAGAACGAGGGAGCGAACCCGCTCGTCGTCACCTCCAACACGACGGTCGACTTCGCGGGCTCCGTGGCCGACGGAGCGGCATACGACGTCACCGTGAGCGCGCAGCCCACCGCACCCGCCCAGACGTGCACGGTCAGCGCGGGCACTGGCGTGGTGAGCGGCAGCAGCCCGAGCGCCGTCATCGTCAACTGCGGGAGCGGTGGGAGCTACACGGTCGGGGGGACCGTCTCCGGCCTCCACTCCCAGGACGTGCTCCAGCTGAGCCTCGACGGGGGCGCCGCGCTGTTCGTGTCGGCCAACGGAGCCTTCGCGTTCCCGACGGCCCTCGCGAACGGCGCCAGCTACACCGTGGCCGTCGTGGCCAACCCGCTCGTGCCGGTCGCCCAGACGTGCGCCGTCGGCATGGGGACCGGCGCCGTCGCGGGGGCCAACGTGAACACCATAACGGTCACCTGCACGGTGAGTTCGTTCACGATCGGGGGCACGGTCGCCGGCCTCGTGGCTGGCGGCTCGGTGACGCTTGAGGACAACGGAGGGAGCCCGCTGGTCGTCGCGGCGAACGGAGCCTTCACCTTCGCGACGCCCGTGGCCAGCGGGCAGACCTACCAGGTGACCGTCCAGGTCCACCCCACGTATCCGCCTGCGGCGCAGACCTGCGCGCTCGCAGCAGCGACGGGCACCGTCGCGAGCGCGGACGTGACCTCCGTGACCGTGACGTGCACGACGACGAAGCTCGCCGTCGGCGGCACAGTTACCGGCCTCGCGTCGGGCGAGTCCGTCACGCTCACCGACAACGGGGCCTTCGATACCGTCGTCGCGACGGGCACGGGGAGCGCGTCCCAGCCGTTCCAGTTCACGAAGAACGTGGCGAGCGGATCGGCGTACGCCGTCGCCGTAGAGTCCAGCCCCGCGTCTCCTCTCGCGCAGAGCTGCGTGGTGACGAGCGGCGGTACGGGCATCGTCCCGGGCGCCGCGATCACGAGCGTGCAGATCACCTGCACGACGACGGGTTACGTCGTGACGACGATGGCCGACAGCGGCGCCGGGTCCCTCCGAGCCGTCGTCGCGGTCGCCGAAAACGGCGCAACCATCACCTTCGCCCCGAGCCTCACGGGCCAGACAATCGCGCTGCTGTCCCCGCTCGTGCTTCCCAAGAGCGTCACCATCCAGGGGCCGACCACGGGCACGCTATCACTCACGGGCGGGGGAGGGTCCTCCACCGTCCAGGTGCTGCCCTCCGCCACTGCAAGCCTCGCCAACCTCACCTTCGCAGCGGGCAGCGCTGCTAGCGGCGGCGCCGTCAACGACCAGGGCGCGCTCACCGTGACGGCGTGCACGTTCACCGGAAACGCGGCGTTGCTCGCAGGGGGCGCCATCGCCGCTTCCGGAGCCCTCACTGTCTCGGCATCGACGTTCTCCGGCAACTCGGCCGGCACGGGCGGAGCCATCGACGCTTCGGCAGCCCTCACCGTCACGAACAGCACATTCTCCGGCAACAGCAGCGCCTCGGCCGGCGGCGCGGTCGCGGTGGAGGCGAGCGGCAGCGCTCAGCTCGTCAGCGTGACGATCGCCGGGAGCGGGGGCCCGGGCGCCCTGGCCAGCCTCGGCAGCTGCACGCTCAAGAACAGCATCGTCTTCAACGGCGCGGGCGACCTGTCCGGCACCTTCACCTCCGGCAACTACAACCTGATCGGCAGCACGACCGGCGCGACCCTCACGCCGGCCAGCGGAGATCAGATCGGCGTCGACCCGATGCTCGAGCCGCTCGGGGGCTACGGTGGACCGACGCAGACGATGGCACTTCCCGCGGCGAGCCCCGCGGTCGGCGCCGTGCCCCTTGCGAGCTGCACTGACGCGCTCGGCAACCCCGTCACGGTCGATCAGCGCGGTGCCCCGCGCCCCACCGCGTCGGCCTGCGACGTAGGAGCCGTCGAGCGGCAGCCGAGCGACCCATGAGAGGCCCGCTCGCGCCTAGCGCGCCAGAGCGTCCTTGATGTTCCCCTCGGGAAGGAGCGCCGCGACCGTCCTGGTCGGGATGACCTGCGGCTGCGGCCCGTACGCGGGATGGCCGATGATCGAAACGCGGACGCCGTCGGCCTGGAGGCACAGGGGCGTCGAAGCCACGACGGTCGAGTACGCGGTCACGTCGTCCGCGGTCAGGCCTGTGGGGATGCCGTCCTTGCGGATGCTCTTCGCGACGAGCGCGCTCAGCTTGGCCCGCCCGCCGTCGTCGAGGAGCTCCGCGAGGCTCACGATGCGCCCCTCGTCGAGGTTGGCGATGCCGCAGTCGCTCCACCCCAAGCCGCGCGAGTCCGCCTCCTGGAAGTAGTGGCTCACCTCGAAGGCCACGAGCGCCTTCGTGAGGGGAAGGACCACGTAGCTCGCCTCCGCGGTGGAGCCTTCGCTGCAGTCGATGGGCGCGGTCTTCGCCGCGACGAGCTCCTCGTGGGTCGGCCGGCCGCCCGTAGGGCCCTGGTGCGCCAGGAGCTCGAGCTCGCCATTCAGCGTCTTCTCTGCGCCCGCGTCGCCGGATCTCTCGAGCTGGAGCTGCGGGTAGACGTAGCTCCTCTCGCAGCGTCCGTCCTTCGAAGCCCGGTACGTCTCCTGCGGGACGACACGTCCGCCGCCAGGTAGCTCGACGATCGAGGGGTACGCCGCGCCCTCGGTCAGCATGAATGGGAAGGCGTGAACGCCGCCGTCGCCTTGCGGCGGAGACCGCCACTGCCCGGCGAGCGCCCGCGGCGTGACCACGAAGCCGTCGAAGGCTCCCGTGACCGTCCCGGCGGCGTTCGTCTCGCTGAGCGTCAAGCGGCGCGTCGAGGCGTCGACCGTGCCGTCGAGGTGGAGGTCGGTGCGGCTGGACGTGTAGCGGTACACGCCGTGGACGTCGGCGCCGTCGGCGCGCAGCTTCGCGCGGAGACGGATGTGGTCGCCGAGGCTGCCTGCGTACGAGACCTCGAAGGACCGTTCGTCCGTCCCGAGCGGCTCCGCCGCCTCGGGCGACACGACCTCCGGCTGGCCCTCGGGGAACCGATAGACGCCCGCGAGCCCGTGCCCCGGCTGGAAGGTCCCCTCGATCACGATCGAGCCCCCCACCTTCACTCCATGCAAGAGCTTGCTTGTGAGCCGGAACCGGTGCTCGCCGAGGAGCTCCGCCCGGAACGGGTCGGGCCGGTCCCACCGGTCGGTGCCGATGTAGAAGCCCGACAGCCGCGATCCCGCCCTGGTGAAGTAGAACCGTGAGGACCCCAGGCTCCCGACCTTGGCGAAGTAGAGGCTCGGGCCCTCGGGAGGATCGACGGCGAGCGCGACCGCTGCCTCTGGCACGGAGGCGTCCGCCGAGGCAACGCCCGGTGCCGCGTCGGGCATCGCGGGGGTGGGAGGCGGGTCGTTCCTCGGGCAGGCGCTCAGGCCCGCGAGCAGAACGAGCCGGGAGAGCCCGCCAGACGCGGCGCCGAAGCGTGACCCTGGCACCGTCCCTCGCATCGGCGTTTCGATCCTACACGCTTCCCGCTGGTCCGATGGGCACTGGCTTTGCTTACCAGAACGGCTAAACAGACCGGGTTGGAGAAACCGTCAATGAATCGACGTTGCATCTTCCTTTGCACGGCCGCCGCGACCGTCGTTGCGGGCCTGTCCATCAGCAGGCCGGCCCACGCCCTCGGCCCGGTGGACCTCGAGATAGCCGCCCGGGCGGGCTACGCCTCGAACCCGACGGGGTACGCGCCGAACATTCTCGGGGCGTCTCTCGGCGCACGCGCGGGCGTTTCGTTCCTCGGCTTCTACGGCGGCCTGACCTTCCTCTACGACTTCGGGGGAACTACCGTCGGGACGGACGGTGAGCAGACCGGCCCGCAGACGGTTCGCTCGAACCAGTTTGGCGTCGAGCTAGGCTACGGCTGGAAGCTGCGCTACTTCCCGCTGACCATCCGCCCGCAGCTCGGCCTCGGGGACTACACGTACACGACGAGCGGCGTGGGCTTCTGCGGGGTTGGCACGTCCTGCGGGTCGCAGGGGCTCTTCTACGTGGAGCCCGGCGTGACGGCCCTCATTGGCCTGGGGCGGCACTTCTTCATCGGAGCCGACGTAAGCCTGTTCATCCTACCGAACGTCCCGACCGTAGGCGCCGACGGTTCCTCCGGCTCGACCGTGGACGCCGCGGTCGCCATCCACGGGCAGGTGGGGGTGAAGTTCTGACCTGGGGCCCGGTCCCCCGAGAACATCAATCGCCGGCCCTGTTTCTGATAGCATTCAGGGGTGGGGCAATCTTCCCTCCCGGCGGTCGGGTCGCTTCCTCATGTCGTGGGGCGGTACGCTCTCTACGGAGAGATCGCCTCTGGCGGCATGGCGACGGTTCACTACGGCCGGCTCCTCGGGCCGGTGGGCTTCTCTCGCACGGTCGCCATCAAGCGGCTCCACGCCCAGTACGCGAAGGACCCCGAGTTCGCGGCGATGTTCCTCGACGAGGCTCGGCTCGCCGCCCGCATCCGCCACCCGAACGTGGTGCAGACCCTCGACGTCGTGGCGCTCGACGGGGAGCTCTTCCTCGTCATGGACTACATCCAGGGGGAGTCGCTCGGGCGGCTCATCCGCGCGTCCAGTGCCAAGAAGCAGCCGCTGCCGCTGGAGATCGTCTCGTCGATCATCTGCGGCGTGCTCCACGGCCTCCACGCCGCCCACGAGGCGACGAACGAGCACGGCGAGCCCCTCACGATCGTGCACCGCGACGTCTCGCCGCAGAACGTGCTCGTCGGCGCCGATGGCGTCCCCCGCGTGCTCGACTTTGGGGTCGCCAAGGCCGCGGGGCGCATGCAGACGACGCGCGAAGGGCAGCTGAAAGGGAAGATCGCGTACATGTCTCCCGAGCAGCTGCGGGCGGGCACCGTGGACCGGCGCACCGACGTCTACGCGGCGGGGGTCGTCCTCTGGGAGACGCTCGTGCGCAAGCACCTTTTCTCGGGCGACAGCGAGGGCGCCGTCGTCACGAAGGTGCTGGAGCACGTCGTCCCCGCGCCGAGCACGTTGAACCCCGACGTGCCGAGCAGCATCGACGCGATCGTCCTGCGAGCCATCGAGCGCGACCCCGAGAAGCGGTTCGCGACGACGCGCCAGATGGCCCTCGCGCTCGAGGCAGCCATTCCCATCGCCAGCCCCACGCGCGTGACCGAGTGGCTCGAGGGGCTCGTCGGCGAGCTGCTCGCCGAGCGGGCCAAGTCCGTCGCGCTGGTCGAGAAGGACTCCGGCATCAGCGCGATCCCGATGGCGATAGGCAGCGCACCGTCGCTCGTCCAGGGAGGCTCGGACCCAGGGAGCCAGGCGACGAGGATCACGGGCTCGGACGTGCGGGCCGCGCCCATGCCGCGGTCGTCGTCGTCGCAGCCAGGCGCGGCGTCGCAGGTGTCGAGCATCTCCGTGTCGACGAGCGCGCTCCAGGCCCAGCTCGCTCCGAAGCCCCGCGGGCGGCGGGGGCTCCTCGTCGCCGGCGGCATCGCGGTCGTCGCGCTCGCCTCGGCCGGGCTCGTCTGGCGGACGCGTGTCGCGCAGCCGCAGGCCAGCCCTGGGGCGAGCTCCACGGCCATCGCTACGTCGAGCATGGCCGGCTCGACCTCCAGCGTTCCGGTCCCGCCCGCTCCGCCGCCGAGCGTGACGCCGCCCGCCGTCACAGCATCCGCTACGATCGCTCCCCCCGCCGCCACGACGAGCGCGACCGCCGCTGCCCCCGTGCGGCACCCGCTTCACCCTCCGGGAGGACGCATTTCCGTCGCGGCCCCCCCGACGGAGACAGCAAGGGTGCCCACGCCGCCAGCGCCCCCGCCGTCGAGCGCGGGCCCAAGCTGCACGTACCGTCCCTACGTCGACGACAACGGGCTCACCAACTTCATCAAGGAGTGCAAATAGGTGCGAGGTCACGCAGGCAGCGGGCGCGCGATGCTCGCGGGGTTGCTCTTCTGCGGCTTCATGGGGTCGTTGGGCGGAACGGCAGCGGCCGACGAGAGTGACGCGTGCCTGTCGGCGCCGCTCGACGGGCAAAAGCTCCAGAAGGCGGGCAAGCTGCTCGACGCGCATGACAAGTTCAACGCGTGCGCCCGGAAAACGTGCCCCACCGAGATCGTCCAGTACTGCACGCGTCAGCTCAGCGCGGTCGAGGAGGCGCTCCCCACCGTGGTGATGGCCGCGCGCGACGAGGACGGGCACGACCTCGTCGACGTGAGGGTGTCGATCGACGGCAAGCCTCCCGTGCCCATGAGCGCGCGCGCGATCTCGATGGACCCTGGCCCGCACAAGTTCGTCTTCGAGCGAGGCAGCGCCGATGCCGGCAAGGCCGTCGACCAGCAGGTGATCTTGCGCGAGGGCGAGAAGCACCGTGAGGTCGTCGTCACGTTCGCGCTCAAGGCGAAGACCATGGCCGTGCCGGCTCCCACGCCCATCGTGACGGAACGGCCGGTGCCCGCGGCAGCATGGGTGTCGGGCGCCATCGGCATCGCGGGGTTCGCGGTTCTGGCGACCTTCGGGTCGATCGGGGTCTCCGATCGGAGCTCCGAGCACTGCGACACGGGCTGCCCGCAGTCGCAGAAGAGCAGCGTGGATTCGGACTTCCGCGTCGCGGACATCGGGATCGGCGTCGGCGCCGTGGGGGTAGCGCTCGCGACGGTTCTTTTTCTGTCCAGGCCCACCGTCGAGGTGGCCTCACCGCCCGTGCCCGGGGCTCCTTCCGCGGGCGCGTCCCGTCACGGCACCCTCCTCGGCCTCGATGTGGACGTGCGCGGAACGCCGGGCGGCGGCGTAGCCGTTCTTGGGGGCCGCTTTTGAGGGCCGCTCTCGCGGGCTGCCGTTGAGCGTGCCTGGGGGAGCGCCGACGCGGCGAAGTGCTCGGCGGCGAGGGCCGCGCGCCGTCGCGCTCCTCGCGCTCGCGGGTCTCCCGCTCGCAGTGCTCGCATGCGGCGTGGTCTTTCCGACGTCGTTACTTACCGCCGGTCCCCAGGCCGACGCCTCGGATGCGCCGCTCGTCTTCCCGGACGCAGGCTCGCCGGACGTCGAAGCGAGCGCGTGCCCGAGCCCGCTGCCTCCTCCTCCCTCGGAGTCGACCGCGCCTGGCCAGCTCACGGTGATCTCCGCGCTGCGAACCATAGCGTTCACCGAGAGCGACGGCGGGCCTACGCTCGGCTACAACCTCGACTGCGTCGACACGTGCCCAGGCCCAGGCTCCTGCGTGGCCACCCAGCCGAACGAGCGGAACTGCGATGCGGACGGTGGCCGCGACCTCGCCGGCAACTCCTTTTTCAACGACCTCGAGGTCTTCGCATCGGCGAGCGGGTACGGCTCGATCAACACCAACATCGAGGCGGGCAGGTTCGCCCTGCTCCTTCAGGTCACCGACTACAGCGGGGAGAAGGACGATAGCGACGTCAGCCTCGGCTTCTTCGTTTCGAACGGCCTCGTCCCACCCGAGGACGGCGGGGCTACGCCGACGCCCCAGTGGGATGGCACGGACGTGTGGACCGTCGACCCGAGGACCGCCGGGGGCGTGAGCCACGACGAGGACGGCGGCTACACCTACTTTCCGACCGTGCCCGTGCCTGCGTACGTCACGGACTACACGCTGGTAGGGACCGTGCCCAACCTGGAGCTGAGCTTCGGCGGCAGCCTCCTCACCCTGTCGAACGCCTCGATCGTGGCCAAGATCATCCCGGCGCTGTCGACGGGCGGCTACGACCTCGAAGGCCAGGTCGTCGCGCGGGTGAGCGTCGGGGGCATCCTCGCGCTCCTCGGCTCGGTCAAGGACCCGGCAGACCCGACGATGACGCAATACCTGTGCGGGGACGATCTGACCTACCTGGCGTTCAAGAAGGTCGTCTGTGGCGAGGCAGACATCATGTCCGACCCTGCGAAGGACAACACCGGGGCGTCTTGCGACGCGCTCTCCATTGCAATCGGTTTCACGGCGTTCCCCGCCAACTTCGGGCCCGAGGTCGGCGGCAAGCCGGTGTTCGCGGGGTGCGATGGCGGCGTCGCCGCCTGCACGCCGTAGGCATACCTGGCGAGGATCGCTGTGGTAGGCTTGCTTCGGAGGGCGTGGGTGCGACCGAAGATCATCGCGGGAGGCTTGGCGATGACAGCGCTCGCGGCGACGGGCTCGATCGTCGCGTGCGGCCTCGTCTTTCCGACTGTGCTCGACGGCCAAGGCCTCGCCGATGCGGCGAACGACGTCGTCGTGACCGACGTGGTCGTCACGCTCGACGCCAAGGAAGCGGGGCCACCTCCTCCGCCCACCTGCGCGGGCTACCAACCACCGCTGCCGCCCGCGGAGGACTCGAACACCGGTGTCACCTACTCGTTCCTCAACGCGGTCCGGACCATCTATTACAACGTCCCGCCGGACGCAGGCCCCGAGCTCGGCTTCAACCTCGACAACACCTGCACGTGCGAGGACGGTGGCCCGCCCTCCTGCATCTCCAGGTTCGACGGCGGGATCTTCCGCCAGTGCGACGATCCGGGCGGCCGCGATGTCTCGGGCAACTCGATCCTCACGCTCTTCGACAGCTACTTTCAGGGTGCCTCGGCCCAGGGCAGCATCAACAGCCAGATCAGCGCGGGTGCGCTCACGGTCCTGTTCGTCGTCGCCGACTACAACGGAGGGCCGAACGACACGAGCGTCGTACTCACGTCGTTCGTCTCCGATGGAATCCTCGGCCCGGACGGCAAGCTGGTGCCGCCGAAGTGGGACGGCACAGACGAGTGGACCGTCGACGTGAACACGGAGAATGGTGCCACCAACAAGTACGACGGAGGCTGGGTCTATAGCCCGCAGTTTCTCTCGACCAGCGGCTACGTCACCAACGGCGTGCTCGTGGCGACGATCCCCGAGTTCGTCGTGAACCTCGGCTTCGGTCAGCTCGACATCAGCACCATCACGGTGACCGGGACCCTCGTCCCGATGAGCGGCAGCTGGGGCCTCGAGGGCCAGGTCGTGGGGCGAGCGTCCACGCACGGCGTCCTGTCGCTGCTCGCGAACATCGCCGACCCGTTCGGGGGCAACAGCAACCTGTGCGGCAGCGACAAGACCTACCGGACCATCCGCCAGACCCTGTGCGAGGAAGCGGACATCCTGAAGAACCCGAGCTTCGACAACACGGGCGCCACGTGCGATGCGATCTCGATTGCCGTTGGCATCACTGCGAACCCCGCCAAGTTCGGCCCGCCGTACATGGCGAACCACGCGCCTCCCGGGTGTGACGGCGGTGTGGACGACTGCGAGTCACCGTAGCCGAGGCGCGGCTGGCTGCAGTCAGGGGCGCCGCGGATTCGCATGGCGCCGCAAACCTTGCCAAGACGCCGTCAGGGTCAAGGCGTCGTCCCGCTGAGCCCAGAAGGGGACCACCATGAAGCGCATTTCGCTTCACGGCGTTCTCTGCGAACCTGGCTGCCGCGACGTCGACGGCGCCGACGACCGGTTGCAGCGGCCCGATCGCGACCTGCACGAAGTAGCCTGCCCGAGGATGCATGACCCATAACCATCTGTTTCGACTCGCCGCTCGTCCGGTGGGGATTCCTACCCGCAGCGACTGGAAATTCGCCGAGGAGCCCGCGCCGGAGGCCCCTCCGGGAGGCGTCCTGGTGAAGGTCCTCTACCTGTCGCTCGATCCCGCGATGCGGGGCTGGATGAACGAAGGTAAATCGTACATTGCGCCGGTCGGTATCGGCGAGATCATGCGCGCCATCGGCGTCGGTCGCGTGGTCGAGTCTCATCACGCGTCGTTCGCGGTCGGCGACCACGTCGTCGGCATGTTCGGCGTGCAGGAGCTCGCGGTATCGGATGGAAAGGGCCTCACCAAGGTCGACCCCAAGCTCGCGAGGCTGCCCACGTATCTGGGCACCCTCGGCATGCCGGGCATGACGGCCTATTTCGGGCTGCTCGACGTCGGCAAGCCCAGGGCGGGGGAGACCGTCGTAGTGTCGGGCGCGGCAGGTGCTGTAGGAACGGTGGCCGGGCAGATCGCCAAGATCAAAGGCTGCCGCGTCATCGGGATCGCGGGCGGCGCGGACAAGTGCCGCTACTTGACGGGCGAGCTCGGGTTCGACGAGGCCATCGACTACAAGGCCGAGGACGTGAAGAAGGCTCTCCGTCAGCACCTGGGCGAGAAGGGGGGCGTGGACGTGTACTTCGACAACGTTGGCGGGGACGTGCTCGACGCTGTCCTGACGCGCCTCGCCCGCCATGCGCGGATCGTCATCTGCGGCGCGATCTCGCAGTACAACAACGCGGGCCCCATGAAGGGTCCGTCCAATTACATGTCCCTGCTCGTGAACCGCGCGAGCATGACCGGCATGGTCGTGTTCGATTACGCGGACCGCTTCGCGGACGCGGCGCGCGAGATGGCCGGCTGGATGGTCGACGGCAAGCTGAAGAGCCGCGAGGATGTCGTGAAGGGGCTCGAGAACTTCCCGGAGGCGCTCCTCAAGCTGTTCGCCGGGGAGAACACGGGCAAGCTCGTGCTCGAGGTCGGTACCGACGCGTAGACGAGGGCCCCTTGGCCGGTCAGAACTGGTCTGCGGGGTCGTAGCCTCGCGGCTTCGAAGGTGCCGCGCGAACCGGAGGCGGCGGGTGCCTGCTCCCTCCCGGTGCGCTCGCGGCAGCCGCGGCGGGCCGCAACGAGGGGACGGACGAGGGGAGGGGGACGGTGCTTGCTGTGGGAGGCGTGTCGACGGACGCGGCGCCGCCCGCTGCGCTTACGGCAGTAGGCGCAGACGACCCCGGTGCGCGCATCCGTCCGTCGTCGTCGGTGGCAACGCCGGGGCCCACGCCCACCCGCGAGCCCAGGAAGAGCCCACCGCCGACGACCACGACGATTCCGAGGAGCACCGCCGCTGCGAGCATGCCGCGACGAGGGCGTGGCGAGGGAGCTTGCGCGATGGATTCGAACGACGCAGCGGTCCGGGCAACCTCGCTCACCGGATCGATGCTCGTCGCTGCAGGCAGCACGGTCGTCTGGAGGCTCGGGGGACGCAGCGCTCCCTGCGCTTGCGGCGCGCTCGGCGGCGGCAGCGGCGCTCCGCCGGGCGGTTCCATCACGAGGTCGACCGGCGCATCCAGCATGGCGCGGACGCGCTCTGCAGCGCCCCGCGACGAGAACGGAGCAAAGGGCTCGAGCGCGGCGGCGAGATCGGCAACGTTCGACATGCGTTCGCTCGGATTCTTCATGAGGCAATGAGCGATGACCCGCGTCAGCTCGGGTGGCACGTCGGGGCGCCTCTCCTCGATCGGCACGGGGGGTTGCAAGAGGACGCTTGCGCAGAGCGCCGCGACCGTGGTGCCGCCGAACGGAGACGCCCCTGCGAGCAGCTCGTAGAGCACCACGCCCAGCGACCATACGTCCGTCCGCGCGTCGACGTCACGCGACGCGTTCATCTGCTCGGGGGACATGTATGCCGGCGAGCCCATGATGGCCTTCGTCGAGGTGAGCGCGATTTCGTCGTTCAGCCCGGTGAAGGTCTTCGCGATGCCGAAGTCGAGCACCTTCACGATGGGCCGCTTGTGGGCGCGCCGCGCGAGGAAGAGGTTTTGCGGCTTGATGTCCCTGTGGATGATTCCGAGGGCGTGAGCCTCGGCGATACCTTCGCACGCCTGGAGCAGGAAATCCGCGGCGTCGGCGATGCCGATCGCGCCGGCGCTCACGACGTGCCCCAGGTCCTCGCCCTCCAGGTATTCCATCACCATCACGGGCGCGCCGCTGTCCGTCCGGAGCACGTCCGTCACGCGGACGATGTGCTCGCTCTTCAGACGGACCGCCGCGCGGGCCTCCCGCATGAACCGCTCGACGACGGCAACGTCGCCATGGTCCTGGAGCACCTTCAGCGCCACGCGCTGCCCGAGCTCCACGTGCTGCGCGAGGACGACGATCCCGATGCCGCCCTCGCCGAGGAGTCGCTCCACCAGGTACTTGCCTGCGATCAGGTCTCCGATGTGGATGGGCGGGATCTTGGCCATCGACGCTCTTGCGCTCGAGCTTAGCGCACGGCCCCACGCGCTGGCGCGTTTCTACTTCTTCAGCAGCCGGTCCAGAAAGCCACCGGCGCCTCCTGCCTTGCCCTTCGCCGCGCCCCGGAGGGCCCCCGACGACCCGCGGCCCTCGCAGCTCTTGAGCTCGCGCGCGGCCGCCGTGTGGCCCGGGTTCAGCTCGACGAGAGCGGCGAAGTCCGCGCGTGCTCGTGGGAACTCCTCGATCCGCATGTAGAGCATCCCGCGGTAGAAGAGCGCTTCTTCGCACTCCGGATCGGCGCGCACGGCGCGGTCGAGCTTCAGGATGCGGCCCTTCGTCCCGTCAGTAGTCTGGTTGGCGGGGCGTTGCGCTTCGATCCATGCGTTCAACGCGATCGTTGGCGCATGGTCGGGCTTGGCCTTCAGGGCGCGACGTATGAGCCGCTCGGCGCGATCGAGGTCACCCTTGTCGAGGCACTTCTGCGCGCCTTCGAGCTCGTTGTCCGCGCCGCTCGCCTTCAGATCCGCAGCAGGGTCTACCTGGTGCGCGAGCCCGAGCATCAGCTTGCGCATGTACGCGTCGCGCTTCTCCTTGTCGCGCAGCGTATCGTGCGCCTCGACGAGGGCGGCGTGGACGACGGCGCATTCCTCGCGAACGGCAGGCGACTGCGAGTTGCCGTCCCAAAGGCGCGCGATGGCCTGGAACGCGGCGTCGATCCGCTCGGGAGGAGCGTCTCGGGCGACGCTTAGGCGCTGGAAGTAGTCCTCGTTGTGGATGGTGCGGGCGCGCTCGACGATGGCCTTCTCGCGGGGCGACAGCTCGCCGGACGCGCGCGACTGGGGAGGCATGGAGCCTGGGTGTGACGACGCAGCTGCGGCGGGGCGCATGCTGACGGGAGACCCCTGGGAGGGAGCTGCCGGGGGCGCGCGCACGCTCACGGGCGGTGAGAGGCTCGGAGCGCGCACGCTGCCCGGAGGGGGCGTCATCTTCGGCGGGCCGCCCCGCACGCTCGCTGGCGCAGTCGGAATGGAGGGGCGGGACGGCGCGCCTCCGGGGTTCACGGAGGGGCTCGAAAGCCTGCCGGAGCCAGCCGCGGGGACCGACGTGGGCGCCGCCGCCACCTCGATCTGCTTCGTGATGAGGAGGCAATAGACGAGCAGCTGAACGATCCGGGGTGGCGAGATACTCGTCGCCGCGAGCTCCGAGATGCTCGCCTCGCCCGCGCGCATGTGCTCGACGAGGCCCAGCTCTTCGCGGCTGAAATCGAAGCGATCGATACGGGCTGCGGCCGTCACGCGGAACTGCGACTGTCCGGCCCGCGCGAGGAGCGAGCGCACGTGGTCCTCGGGCGGAACGTCACGCACGCCACGCCAGATCGCCGGGAACGGATCGGTCAGCACCGAGTCCACTCCGCCCCACGTCGAGAGCATGTCGAGCCCATCGTGGAAGGCGAAGACCGTGTCGGCCGGCAGCGCGAAGAAATGGGCGAGCTTGCGCTGCGTCTGCGTGCGGAGCGCGTGCGTCAGCTGATCGGGCTGGATCCAACCCTTCGCGAGGAGCACCTGGCCGTGCGGCAGGCGCTGCGCGGTGGCCTCCCCCAGCGACGCGCCTAGCTTTGCCTGGTCGACGTAGCCGAGCTCGAGCAGCACGCCCGACAGGTAGACGGCCGGCCCGAAGGTCCGGATCTTCGAGGGGCACCCGCGCCGCACGAGCATCGTGCCCGCTTCGGTGCCGTCCGGCCTCACGAACTCGAACGAGCCATTGAGCTCGGTGTCGAGGGCGTAGACGAGAAGGTGAGCGAGCGGCTTGGTGGCGAGAGAGCCTGTCGCCGCGGGGACGCCAGGGGCCATGCGGAGAGGAAAACACAACTGCGCGGCAACGAGAAGGGTGTGCTTGCGGAGGAGAAGGGTGATTCAATGCGAAAGGCTGATGAAAAAGGCGTGCGCGCAGGCAATCGTCGCGGCGGTGGCAGTCTTCTCTCTGCCGGTGGCCGCTCAGGCGGACGATGGCGGCCATGCCAAGGCCGTCGACCTCTTCTCCCAGGCGCGCAAGCGCATCGCGGCAGGAGACTGCGCCGGCGCGATCCCGAAGCTCGTGGCGAGCGTCCAGCTCGAGCCCTCCGTCGGGGCCGAGCTTAGCCTGGCCGACTGCTACGAGAAGACGGACCCGCTCCAGGCCTGGCGCCAGGTCGAGGAGGCGGCGCGCGTCGCGGAGGAGAAGCACGATGTGCGCCTCGGGAGCGTGACCGAGCGCGCCGCGGCGCTGGCGGCGAAGCTGCCCACGGTGCAGATCGTCGTCCCGCCGGCGTCGGATGTACCCGAGCTCGAGGTGCGCATCGACGGCGTGAAAGTCGACAGCTTCCTCTACCTGCGGGGCCCCATCGCCACCACGGCAGGGGCGCACCTCGTCGACGCCGCGGCGCTGCCCAAGAAGTGGAGCCAGTCGGTGGACGCCCAGATCGGACACCCCGTGTCCGTCACGGTCGACCTGCAGGCCGAGAAGACTCCGAGCGTCGGGCCAGTGCCTGCTCCCGCGGCGCCCGCGCCCCCGCCGGTCGCTCCTGCCACCAGCAGCGGCCGCCGGACGTTTGGGTTCGTGGCGGCAGGGGTTGGTGTCGGCGGACTCGCGGTCGGCATCGTCACGGGCCTCATCGCGAGCTCGGACGCTAGCGGCATCAAGAAGGCCTGCGGTGCCGGGGGGCTGAGCAGCTGCGGCGCGGCACAGGGCAGCCAGGACACTGCCGTGTCGAGCGCCAAGGGCGTGGCCACGATCTCCACGGTGGGCTTCATCGCCGGCGGCGCGCTGTTCGCCCTGGGAGCCGTCCTCGTGCTTACGGCGCCGAGCGGCCCAAGCACGGCCTCGGCTTCGCTGGTTCTCACCCCCATCCTTGGCCCCGGGGAGGGTGGCGCGGCGATCGTCGGTCGCTGGTAGGAGATATCCACCGCCCGCCCTCACCGGGGGCGCCTGCTGCGTGCGTCAGGGTGCCGGGAGCACCCACAGCCCCGAGCTCACCCCGGGCGTGAAGCTCCACGAGTAGACGATCTTCGTCGCGTCTGCAGACACGTAGAACTGCGCGTCTGCCCCGCCAACGAGGATGGCGGGCTCCACGCCTCGGGACGTGTCGACTGCCTCGAGATCGGCCACGCCGTTCGCCGCGTTCGGGGCCCAGTTGGCGTTGAAGACGACCTTGGCTCCGGAGGTCGGGTAGTCGAAGAAGACCTTTGCCCCGAGCACCGTCGGGGGGCCGCCGCCAGCGGTGGGGGCGGCGTGGAGCGTGCCGACATTCAGGTCGTAGGAGGTCGTGTAGAGCGCGTGGCTCGCGTCTGCCGTGAAGCCCGAGCCGAGGACGATGGCGGTGCTCGTCGCGGAGAGCGTCGTCGCGACCCCTGGCGTGGTCGCGGATGCGAGGTAGAGATCCGAGAGCATCACGTTCTGCGGATTCTGCGCCGCGTAGCCGAGCGCCCATGCGTTATCCGGCGAGAGCGACACCACGCCCTCGAGGCCGGTCGGGACGAGGGTGACCGGCAGAGGCGCGCCGACGGGCGAGACCTTCAGCGCGTCCGTCGTGGTCGTGTAGACCACCCTTGCTCCGTCGCTCGTGAAGAGGCCCATCGAACCTGCGGGATCGAGCGACGTCCCGGGCCCGCCGGCAAGCGGGTAGACGACGAGGCCGTCCGGGGTCGTCACCAGCACCGACGTTCCGCGCGAGTTCGTGACGAGAGATGTCGCGAGGGCTCCCGTCGCGAGGGTCGTAGGCGTCCAGGTGGCACCCCGGTAGGAGACGACCGTGGCTCCGGGCCCCGCATCTGCCTCCGCGAGGCAGTAGGCCGCGATCGCGAAGGCCCCGGCGTACGCGACGTTGGGAGCGCAACCCGGGTTGGTGAGCGACACGCCCGACACGAGCGTGGTCTTGTCGCCGGTAGCGCTGCTTGCGACGGCGATGCTGGTCAGACCCGCGGCCCCGCTCGCCGCGTCGAAGTAGACGATGTCGGCGCCGTCGGAGGTTCCCGCGATGGCCGTCGCGCCTGTGAGGGAGGCGGTCGACAGCGCGTGGACGCCGTTCGCCTTCGTCCACGCTGCCAGCGCGCCGATGCCGCTACTGTCCACCTGAGTCCAGAAGAGCGCCGCCTCGCCCTGCACTGCGACGACGACGGTGGCATCGACCGTGGCGATGGTGACGGGCTCCGCGCCTGCCGCGATCGCCACGGCGTGCAACGTGTTGGACGCGCTATCGAGGTAGATGGCGTACCCATCGCTCGTGACTCCCTGGACCGAGATCGTCGCCCTCGGGGAGCGGACGAGGAAGACGCCGCTCGGGCCGGGGCCTCCGTCTATCTCCGTGCCCCCGTCCGACCCGACGCCGACGTCGCCGGCGTCCCCCTCCGCGTCAACGGAGGCGTCGTCGGGTGGCATGGGCCCTCCGTCGGTGAGCGAGGGATGCCTCGTCGAGTGACAGCCGACCGCAGCGCCAAGCAGGGCCGCCGCGAGCAGGAAGGCTGCGTTCCTCGACCCGCCAAGGTACCCGCCAGAGGACTCCGCCCGCATGAGGCCCGCTCCCGGGCGAGGTCCGAGGAGAATCCCCTCGAATCGAGCCTCCTCGTAGTGGAATCAGCGCTCAGCGTCCAGCCGCGGAGGAAGGCGCCGCGGTGCATAAACTGCACCCTTCCGGAGTAGTTTCATGCTCATGCGTTTCTCCCTTCCACAGTGGCCGAGAAATCTATCTAATGCGCGGCCAAAGAACCGGGGAGAGCCACACTGATGCGAACGAATGCCGCGCGGATCGTCGGGAACATTGCCATTGCACTCGGCTTGTCACTCTTGGGTTGTGCCGGCGAAGAGCCGCCCCCGCAGCCGCCCCCGCCGCCCCCGCCGATCGAGGCTCCCCCGCCGCCCCCGCTCGTCGTCCCCGAGGCCCCGCCGCCGCCGAAGCCCTCGATCGGCGAGCTCGAGTCGAAGGCGCTTCACGCGCTCGTGGCAGCGATGAACGAGCACAGCGCGGAGAAATATGCAGCCGTCTTCACCCAGGACGTCGTCTTCAAGACCGCCGGCGGACCGGACGCGACGGGCCGTGACGCGGTGGCGGCGAGGATGCAGCACGTCTTCACGGCGATGCCGGATGTGAAGTTCGCCCTCGATCACGCCTGGACGAAGGGCAACGTGGTCGTCTCGACGTTCTCGTGGGCCGGGACCGACACCGGTGGCATCAGCGGCGGCAAGCCGACGGGCCGGCCCGCGGGGCTCGAGGGCGTCGTGGTCAGCTGGTTCAACGACGACGGCCTCATCAAGGAGGCGCACCTCTACTCGAACGACGGGACCCTCGAGAAGCAGCTCGACGCGAAGGCCAAGAAAGGGAGCTTCCGTCCCGTCCCGACGCAGGACATGCCCCTGGAGACGATCGCGTCGACCGGCGCGCCCGACGAGGACAAGCTCATCGACACCGTGAAGCCCTTCTACGTCGCGATGGACGAGAAGAAGGAGGCGGACTTCCTCGGCTTCGTGACCGACGAGTCGAAGCTCGACGACTACGCCGACCCCGCGGAGGTCGTGGGGAAGCAAGAGTTCAAGGCGACGTACGGAAAGTGGGTCAAGCACTTCCCCGACTTCAAGCAGCTGCCGCTCACCAACCAGTGGGCCGTGCAGGACTTCGTCATCTCCGAGGGCATCTTCACCGGGACGAACAAGGTCGGGATCGCCGGCCACCCGGCGACCAACAAGCCCGCCAGCGTTCACTTCCTCGATATCATCCACGTCCGCGAGGGCAAGGTCCGGCACTACTGGACGTGGGTCAATGAGGCGGAGCTCATCGAGCAGCTCGGCCCGAAGAGGCCCGCGCCCCCGACGACCTCGGCTCCCCAGGCGAAGGCCCCTGCGACGAAGGCCGCACCGAAGAAGTAGTCCGTTCGGGGCAATCCCCGGATGCCCCGGTTTTCGACCCAGCACCGGGCCGACGCTCACGTCGGCGCCACCCTCGTCGGCGACGACATCGACGCGCGGCCAAAGCGCCGCGGGAGATTCATACCCATGCGAACGAAGTCCATTCTAGCGCTCCTCGGGACCCTTGCTTTCTCGGTCTACGGTTGCGGCGGCGAAGAGCCTGTCCCCCAGGCACCGCCGCCCCCGCCGCCCATCGAGGCGCCTCCGCCGCCTCCGCTCTTCGTGCCGGAGCCGCCGCCCCCGCCGAAGCCGTCGATGGCCGAGCTCCAGCACAAGGCGATGAAGGCAATCGCCGATGCTTACAACACGCACAGCATCGACAAGTTCGGGCCCCTCTTCACGGAGGATCTCGTGATCAAGGCGTCGGGGCAGGAGACGACCGGGCGCGACCAGTACGTGGCGCGTCAGCAGAAGCTCCTGACGGCGGTGCCGGACCTCAAGTTTGCCTTCGACCACGCGTGGTCCAAGGGCAACGTCGCGGTGACCACCTGGTCCTGGACGGGCACCGACACGGGCGGCCTGCATGACGGCAAGCCCACCGGTCGACCGGTTGGCGTCGAGGGATTGACCATCGTCTGGTTCAACGACGACGGGCTCGTGAAGGAAGCGCACATCTACAGCAATCGCGGGACGCTCGACGCACAGCTCGACCCGAAGGCCAAGAAGGGCAGCTTCCGTCCGGTGCCGACGCAGGAGATGCCGGTCGAGACGATCGGGTCCACCGGCTCGCCGGACGAGGACAAGCTCCTCGACGCGGTGAAGCCGTTCTACGTCGCGCTGGACGAGAAGAAGGAAGCGGACGTCCTCAGCTTCGGCACGGACGACACGACCATCGACGACTACACCGATCCGGCGCAGGTGAAGGGCAAGAAGGAGCTCAAGGCCACGTACGGCAAGTGGGTCAAACACTTCCCCGACTTCAAGCAGCTGCCGCTCACCAACCAGTGGGCCGTGCAGGACTTCGTCATCTCCGAGGGCGTCTTCACGGGGACGAACAAGGTCGGGATCGGCGGCCACCCGCCGAGCAACAAGCCGGCCTCCATCCACTTCGTCGACATCGTCCAGCTGAAGGACGGCAAGATCGCGCACCTGTGGACGTTCGCGAACGACCACGAGCTGATGGAGCAGATCGCTCCCAAGAAGCCCGCGCCGCCGGTGAGCTCGGCTCCCCAGGCGAAGGGTGGAGCGGCCCCGAAGGCTGCGCCGAAGAAGTAGCCGATCGGCTGAGCGAGCCTTCGGCTCGCCGGCACTCTCGCCAGGACGACGAGGAGACCCGAGGCCTCCTCGTCAGTTCGGCGGGATGCAGAAGACGTTCTCGACGAGGCCCTTGTTGTTCGCGTAGCAAACAGCCGTCTGCCCGCCGTCGTTGGCCACGACGTTGACGTTCGTGGCCGTCGCCTCGGACGTGGGCGGAGTCGCCCAGGTGCAGTCGACGGTCTCGCACGTGCCGACCTGGAGGGGCAGGGTGGTCGCGGTGGTGCAGACCTGCGTGGAGCCCACGTAGAAGCCGACGGTGACTCCGGCGCCCACGGGGGCCGTCCCGCGGTTGCAGACGGGCACCGCAAGGTCGGCCTGGCTTCCCGAGCACGTGAAGAACGTGCCCGCCTGCGCCGTGAGGTCGCCGATGTTGGCGCCGCTGCCGGTGCCCGGGACGTTCTGCCGGAAGTTGTTGAGCCCGGCGGTCGTCCAGTTGGCGGCCCACGCGCTCGTCTTGGGGATGGTGCCGTCCTCGTTCACGTTGGTGACGGCGTAAGCATGCTGGTTCCAGATGGTGCGTGAGCGCACCCACCGATCGTTGCTGTCCTTGTAGACGCGGATGCCCTGGAGGCCGTGGGGGTGCGGCGCGCGGCACGTGTTGCCGCCCATGCCCGGCGTGCCCACCGGGGGCGCCACGCACGAGAGACCCGCCTCGAGGCACGCCGCGTCGTCGTTGAGCGTGCAGCACTCGGCGGTGGTCGTGCAGCGGCAGTAGCCGCTGTCGCAGACGCCCGAGAAGCAGTCGGTCCCGGTCTGGCACTGGAGGCCTACGAACTGCGTGTCCACGCCGGTCACCGGGTCGAGCTGCCCGCATGCGATCCCGTCGGGCGGCACGCCGCACGCGAGGTTGTTCATGACGACGAGCTCGGCGCGGAAATCGCCGTCGACGTCGGCGACGACCGGGTTCTCGATCCACGTGCACGACGAGTGGTACTGGGAGAAGAGGACGCTCCCGTCGAACCCCGAGTAGACGCGGGTGAAGCACTCGTCCGCGTAGATCGCCTCGGGCGTGCCGTCGCCGTCGAAGTCGAAGACGGAGCTGCCGGTGATGTCCGAGGAGTGGTCCTGCGACTGGCTCGACCAGAGGATGTAGTCCGGGCACGGGCCGCCGGCGAAGTCGCAGTGCGTCCGGTCGGCGCACTTGCCGCCAGTCCTCGGGACGGCCTGGCAGTCGGGATCGAAGACGGTGTACGAGTCCGAGCCGGCGAGACCGACCTCGGGGAGCCCATCGTTGTCGTAGTCGGCGATCGTCGGCGGGCCGCCGCCGCCCGTGCCCGGGCCCTTGCCGATGGCGGGAGGCACCTGCACGGCCATGTTCATGAACACCGTGTGGTCGAGCGAGTAGATCGTGAGCGCGTCGTTGGTGGCGACCGCGATCTCGGGCTTCTTCAGCCCGTCGTACGGGTTCATGTCGGCGATGGCGGTCCACCCGGGGGGCGACGAGGTCGTCGTCGGGTAGAAGGTGGCGTCCGTCCACGCCTGCATCGTCGCGTCGTACTCCCAGACGTTCTGGCCGGTGACGAGCTCGACGATGCCATCCCCGTTGAGGTCCGCGAGGACCGGCGGGATGCCGACGTAGTAGCTGGTGTAATCGGCGGGCGCCGTGGCCTTGAGAACGCCGGTCATGCCGTCGATGACGTTGGCCTCGCGGATGATCTCGGGGATGCCGTCGTTGTCGATGTCGTGAATGCTGGGCGCGCTCCAGATGCCGTTGCTGCAGTTGGCGCCCGACGATGGGTCGCACGCGCCGGTAGGGGGAGTCTCGGTGCCGTCGACGGTGCTCTTCCAGATGGTCACGCCGTCGGCGAGCGTCGCGAAGACCTTGGGCCAGAGCGGGACCCACTGGCCCATGCCGTTGAGGGTGAAGGCCGCCGTCGAACGGTCGCCCATGTACGCGACGATCTCGGGGACGCCGTCCCCGTTGAGGTCGCCCACGGCGACGGCGGACGGAGAGTTCACCCAGTCGATGACGCCGTCCCCGTTGAGATCGACGCCTCCGATGTTCGCCTGCAGCGAGCAGTCGGTACCCTTCAGGACGCGGATGATCCCAAGCACCTCGGTGTACCCGTACGAGCCGCCCGCGGAGGCCGGAGCGACGGGGGCCGTGAAGGGGACGACAATGCTCGGCGGTCCGAGCAGGACGCCGTCGGCGCCCGCCTGGTTGAAGTTGACGACGATGGGCGTCGCCTGAACGTCGAGGTGGTCGGGGAAGGGGTCGCCGCCGTCCATGACGGCGATCGTCGCCGCGTTGAACTCGCAGAGCACCTTCGGCGCGAAGACGCCGGGCGCCGCGACCTGCTCGCAGTTCGGGTCGTTCTTCACGTTCATGGGAGGGACGCCGTACGGGACGCACTGCCCGGCCGAGCCGCAGTACGTGTCGTAGTTGCAGCCGGCGTTGGTCACGCACGCGGCCTGCGGCGGCTCGCAGATGCCCTCGTTGCACGCGGTGCCGTCGGGGCAACCCGCGTCGCACGTGGCGGGCCCCGCCTCCTCGGTCGTCATCCCGTCGCCGAAGCCCGGGCCCGTCGTGCTGTCGGCGACGTGGCCCGCATCGACCGGCGGCGGCGACTTGCTGCTGCTCGCCCCGCAACCTACGAGGGCTACGAGCCCGCCTGCGAACGCCAACTTCCATGAGGCATCCATGCGCGCTCCTCCCGTGACGACATCATTCAATCACGTCGGTGCGCGCACCGCGACGCAATCCCCCCGCGCGGCAATGCAGAGCTCGGCGCGGCCCGCTTCGCCCGCGCGGCGCTCAGCCCCTCACGGGGTGGTGGTGGTCCCGGCGTCGGTCCCGTCGGCCGCCGCGGCGACGGGCGGCTCGAGCTGGGATAGCCCCGCGGCGATGTAGCGGAAGAAGAGCGTGTGGTCGAAGCCCGTCCAGTCCCCGGAGGACGACGAGCCGTGGCCCACCTCCGCCAGGTGGTCGGCGGGGATGCAGCCCATGAACGTCGCGCCCGGGAGCGCCTGCGCGCTCGTCACCGTCGACATGCCGTCGTTCGCGTAGCTGCCCTCGTGGCCCGTCACGTCGTGGGCGGGGATGAGCACGGCGCTCGTCGCGTAGTCGTGGACGCCGCTGCCGTCCTGGTTCGCGAAGACCTGACCCTCGCACTCGGCCGGAAAGCCGCCCGTCACCTGATCGGGGTGGAGCGGGTTCGTGAGCAGGCTCGGGTTCACGCTGACGCCCGCCCACGCGAAGTACTGGACGCCGTCCACGGCGGGGTGCGCGGCGGCGAACGCGGGGGCGTTCGCCTCGGAGAGGTCCTGGAGGGCACCGGCGACGTCGGGGTCCGAGGCGAGCTGCGAGGTGGTGAAGGTGCTGCCGAAGAGGCCGGCGAAGAGGTTTGCCGCCTCCGTCGTGATGACGCCCCCCGACTGGATGGCCTCGAGCCCGAGGTCGGCGACGGCGGTGCCGTAGTTGGGCGTGGAGATCGTCGTGAGCGAGACGACGGGCGGCAGGCCGTCGCTGGCCGCGTTCGCCGGCGGGTGCTGGAGGAGGTACTCGCGGGAGTGGAGCCCGCCGAAGGAGTGGGCGATGACGTGGACGCCCGTGGGATCGCACCCCGGCGTTGCGTTGCACTGCGCGACCACCGTGGCCATCGTGGCGGCCATCGTCGCCGCGCGGGCGCTGGCGGTGCCGAACGGCTGCACTTCGTCCGCGATGACGAGCGCGTGGCCCTGCGCCATGAGATCGGCCGCGACGTCCGCGAAGGCCCAGGGGCTCGAAGGCTCGTTCGAGGCGGCAAAGCCGTGCTCGAGGATGATGGGGTAGCGGCAGGTGCCCGCGGGGGTCGCCGCGAAGAGGGCGGGGGCGGAGTCGGACGAGGACGCCGCCGCGCTCGTCGAGCCGGAGGAATCGACGGAGGCTCCGCAGCCGGCGAGGGCGAAGACGAAGAGGAGGGCAGCCTTGCGCATGGTGCCGGCGCCTGAGCAAGCACCGTACCCGGGCCTAAGTCGTTGAAGGTAGGTGCTTCCGAGAGCCAGGAAGGGGCCGGACCCTCCGGCGCAGAGGGTGGAAAGATCCACCCGTGGCGTGAGGGTCGCGTCCGAGACGCCGGCCCGCGCGGGCGGGGAGCCGGGTGGGTGGCTCGTTGGGCCGGTCGGGGCGGCCCCGGCCGGCTCCCTTTGTCCCCGACGGCGGTTTCCGGTAGCCTCCCGCGGCCTTGAAGTCCCGTCGCTCGTCCGCGACGGCTCCCCGACCCAGCTGAGGTTTGCCTGCATGGACCCGACGATCGAAATCCTTCGCGGAGAGCTCGAGCGACTCTTCTCCCTCGACGAGATGACCGCGATGAGCCAACGCCTCCTCGGGCTCGATCCGGAGGAAGTGGGCGGCGCGGCCGCCAAGGCCACGTTTGCGAGGGCGTTGACCTCG
>Ga0302196_10000923_pt1 | contig 27890 bp, 25 predicted proteins | sample II_Bog_N1_3_FD_198794 | JGI IMG/M metagenome (GOLD analysis project Ga0302196, IMG submission 198794) | Peat permafrost microbial communities from Stordalen Mire near Abisko, Sweden - II_Bog_N1_3 | ecosystem: Environmental > Terrestrial > Soil > Wetlands > Peat | place: Sweden: Abisko...
AATGCAAAGGCCGCCCAATTGGCGGGCGCCGTCGACGACCGCGGTCCGCAGGCCGTGGCCGGCGGCCACCCGCGCCGCGTTGAAACCGGCCGAGCCGCCGCCGATCACGATGAAGTCGTAGGTTTGCGCCATGGAGGAAGATTCAGCGCCCCTTGCCAAAGAGCATGATTTGCACGGTCTTCAGGGCGATCGAAGCGTCGAGGAGAAACGAGAAATGCCGGATGTAGTACAGGTCGTACTCGAGCTTGCGCAGGGTGTCCTCGACCGAGGCGCCGTAGGGATAGTTCACCTGCGCCCAGCCGGTGATCCCGGGCTTCACCAGGTGGCGGAAGGAGTAACAGGGGATCTGGCGCTCGTACTCGGAGACGAGCCGGTCCCATTCGGCCCGGGGGCCGATCAGGCTCATGTCGCCCCGGAACACGTTCCAAAGCTGGGGCATCTCGTCGATCCGCGTGGCCCGCAGGAAGCGGCCGACCCGGGTGATCCGCAGGTCGCCCGGCCGGGTGTACAGGTCGGCCGAGGCGGAGTCCGGGCGCATGGTGCGAAGCTTGACCAGCTGGAAGGGCGTGCGGTTCCGGCCGACGCGGCTCTGCCGGAACCAAACCGGTCCGCGGTCCTCCGCCCAGATGGCGACGGCCGCGACCGCGATGAGCGGGGCCGCCAGCACCAACCCCACCCCCGCCAGGCCAAGGTCGCTCGCCCGCTTGAGGCGCTCGAACACCGGCTCGCGCGCGATCTGGAAGCCTTCCTGAAAGAGCCAGGTCGGGTTGATCCGGTAGAGCGGAATCTTGTGCCAGTACACCTGGTGGAAAAGCTCCAGGGTGTAGGTCGGCACGCCCCCGAAATGCAGGTCCATGAGCTGCTGGGCCGTGTCCGGCGGCAGGTCCCGGCTGGATTCCCGCAGGATGATCGCCTCCACCCGGTACTTGCCGCTGCGGATGCCGGCGATCCGCTCGGCGAACGCGGCGGGAATCCCGGGCGCCTGGCTCTCCAGGGCGGTGTAGAGCACCTGCTGGGCGACCCCCATTTTGCGGCACTCCTCGCGAAAGGCCTCGCAGCTGGGCGCGTCGCCGAAGTAGAGCAGGCTGCGGCCGGCCCGGGAGTGCGCGATCCGCTGGTAGATGAGGTGGCGGTAGGCGAGCGTGACCGGGACTAGGGCCGTGAAGCTGAGCGCGATCACGCCGCGGCTCGACTGCAGTTCGTAGCCGGCCGGCAGGACGACGAAGGTCAAAAGCAGGGTGGTCACGGCCGCGCAGCCCACGGCAATGATGTGCAGGCTGGTGTAGTCCAGGCTCTGCATGTCGGTGCGGGACCGATAGCCGTCGATCAGGTAGATGCTGAACAGCAGCAGGCCGAGCGGGGCGAACAGCGGGCTGAAAATGAAATGCTCGGCCTCGAGGCGGTAGAAGCTGACGACATTGAACACCACGATGGTGCTCGCGGCATCCAGGGTGAGCAGGGTGAGGACGGTCTTGCGCTGCGTGGTCATGGGGCTTGGGGGCGTCTTTCCGGGTTCAGAGGACCGGCCGGGGTTCGGCGGCGCCGGGGGGCGGGGCGGCGTTCGCCAGGACCTCGTCCCAGGCGGCGGCGGCGGCCTGGGCGTTCCCGCCGGCGGCGCTGAAGCGCAGGGCGGCCGCCCGCAGGGGAGAGCCCGTGGCGGGCGCGGCGCAGAGCGACCGCAGAAAAGCGGCCGCTGCCGGCACCTGTTCCGGAGAAAAGGCGCGGCCGAAGCCCGCCGCCGTCACGGTCCGGGCGGGCTCGCAGCCGAGGGGGCCGAGGAAGAGGACCGGCCGGCCCACCGCGGCGATGCCATAGATCTTGCTTGGGAAGACGTAGTCCTCGCAGCCCGGCCGCAGCGTCACCAGGTGGAGGTCGGAAGCCCCCAGGCTGGCGGCCAGGGCGGCGCGGGGCTGAGCCGGCCGGAACTGCACGTTCGCCAGGCCCCGGCTCCGGGCGGCTTCCTCCAGGGCGAGGCGCTGCGGCCCGCCCCCGGTGAATAAAAAAACGATTTCCGGGGTGTCCGCGAGGGCGGCAGCCAGGCGCAGGACCGATTCCAGGTCGTGGACGCGCCCCAAATTGCCCGAGTAGCCGACGACAAATTTGCCGATCAGCCCCCAGCCGGCCCGCAGCGCCCCGACTTCGTCCAGGCCGGGCGGCCCCAGGCCGGCGGGCGCCCAGTTGGGCAGCACCCGGATGCGCCCGGGCGCGACTCCGGCCTGGGTGAGGACTCCGGCCATGCTCCGGCCGAGCGTGACGCAGCCGGCCGCCCCGCGCCAGGCCCGGTCGCGCCAGGGGCTGAGGACGCGCAATTCGGGCCGGCCGGTGAGCGCGAGGGCGACTTCCGGATAGATGTCCTGGACCCAGTGGAAGCAGCGCGCGCCGCGCAGCCGGGCGACCAGCCAGGCCCCCGCGCCGATCAGGGGCGGGTCGGTGAGGGCCACGATCGCGTCGCCCCGCCGGGCCGCGCCCAGGAGCCGCGCTGTGGCCCCGGCGAAGAAAGTCGCAAAATCCAAGGCCTTGGCCGCGAGCCCGGTGCCCCGCGCGCGCGTGCTGCCGATCCGCAGGATCCGCACGCCGCGCCGCGACTCGCTGGCGGACTGGTCGGGGGGCCGGCTGGTGATCACCGTCACCGTCCGGCCCTGGGCGGCGAGCCCCTCGGCCAGGTCGGTCAGCAGCTGGGCCGTGGCGGTTTCGTCCGGCCAGTAGAAGCGGTTGACGAACACGACGCTCATGGCGGCGGCGGCGCGCGGCGCAATTCCGCCGTCTTGGCGACGCTGAGGAACTCATAGATGCCCATCAGGCGGCAGAAGACGTACCCGCGGTAGCCGTCGAGGAAGCCGCCGCGCAGGAAGTAGTGGTAGCAGAAACGCAGGGCGGGCCGGCCCGGCAGGCGGGCGGCCGCGCGCTTGAGCCAGCGCTTGCGCGCCAGGTTCGCGCCGAGCGGGGCCGCGGCGGCCGCGGCGCTGCCCGCGGCCGAGAGGCTCAGGCGCGCCTCCCAGTTGCTGTACCGGTTGTGCTTCTCGACCCAGACGGCGATCGTCGGGAAGGCATAGTGCTCCAACTCATGGGTGAGGCGCGCCGCGCGTCCCTGCAGGAGCACGTGCTCGTGCACCTCGTTGTCGCCGGAGCCGGTGTCGGCCACCCCCGCGAATTGCTCGTACCGGCCGAGACGGTGCCGGAAAAAGCGCAGGTTCCAGCTCGGATAGTACCCGCAGTGGCGCAGCCACCCGCCAAGAAACCAGAAACGGCGGTTCACGTAGTAGCCGTCGGCGGCCGGGGCGGCCGCGACGGCGGCGAGCTCCCGGGCCAGTTGCGGAGTGATCCGCTCGTCGGCGTCGAGGATGAAGACCCACTCGAATTTCCAGGGCACGTGCGCCAGCGCCCAGTTCTTCTTCTTGGGCAACGCGCCGTTCCACGCGAAATCGACCAGGTCCGCCCCGAATTCGGCCGCGATCTGCCGCGTGGCGTCGGTGCTGCCGGAGTCGACGACCACGATCTGCCCGGCGTCCCGCGCCGACTCGAGGCAGGCCCGCAGGTGGCCGGCCTCGTTCTTGACCGGGATCAGGACCGAGTACGGCGTGCTCATGGGGAAGGCCGCCCGCGGGCGGCGCGCACGAGCCGGGCGTAGGCCACGGCGAGGAAAAGGCAGAGCCACCAGCAGAATTGCACGGCGAGATTGCCGAACGGAAACTCGACCGCGGCGTAGAGCAGGATCAACCCGCAGCCGGCCAGCAGACAGGCGGAGATTGGGTTGCCGAGCTCGCGCCCGCCGCTTGAGGCCAGCGGCAGGGCCGCGCAGAGGCCGAGCAGGAGCGTGCCGATCAGCCCGTGCTCGGCCAGGGCCTGGAGCCAGTCGCTGTGGGCATCATGGTAGAATACCGGCAGGTGATCGATCGGATTGGGCTTCTGGGTGTTGTAGAGCATGAACACATGGGGGTACGAGGCCGCGCCCCACCCGAACCAGGGCCGGTCGCGGGCCATCCGCAGGGTGTTCCGATAGAGCGCGGCGCGGTCGCCGAGGCCGCCGAGGCGGTGCATTGCGGCCAGCTGCTCCTGGGTCTTGGCGTACCGACGCTCGATCGTCTCGCCGGCCAGGTACCAGATGGCGCCGAGGGCGAGCAGCGCCACGGCGAGGCCGCCGGCGAGCGGGCCGACCAGCGGGGCGTGCTCGCGCCGGCGGCTCCGCACGGTGCGCACCAGGGCCCGGAAGCCGGCGCCGCCCAGGAGCGCGATCAGGAGCAGGGTGCACAGCCGCGCCCCGCAGAGGGGCACCGTCACCGCCAGGAGCAGGATCGCGACCAGGCCGGCGAAAGCCGGCGTGCGGAAATAGTGGTCGGGCCCGCAGCGGGCCGTGTAGCGCCAGACCAGCCCGAGGGCTAGGGCGGTCATCAGGACCGCGAAGGCGCCCCAGTGGTTGTCATAGATGAAGGACGCGAAGAAGTAGCTCTGCGGCGACTTGACCAGGCCGAAATAAAGGCCGGTCGCCCCGGAGAGCTTTTGCAGGGTGCCGAAGATCGCCAGGGCGACCGCATTGGCCGTCGCGAAAAGCAGGAAGCCGCGCAGGAGCCGGCGCTCGGTCACGACCAGGGCGAGATTAAAGGCGGTGAGGAAGATTCCGTCGAAGAGCCAGAGATCCGGCAGGGCCAGTCCGGGCAGCGCGGCGCTCGGCCGCCAGTCCGGGACTCGCAGCGGGATCAGCACGGTGTCCGCCCCGGCCGTCATCAGGCGGCCGCCGGGGGTGAGGCAAGCGAGGAGCGCGAGGGCGTTGAAGAGCGCCAAGGGCCACAGCCAGCGCAGGGGGGAGGGCGCCAGGGCGCCCCCGGGCCGGCTGGCGGCGAGGAGCAGCGGCAAGCTGAGGCTGGCCCAGCCGGCGAGCCACGGCCGGATCCAATGGGCGTTGCCGCCGAAGCCCCAGGTCGTGGCCGTCAGGAGGATCCCGGCGTGGACCAGGGTCCAGACTTGGAGAGTTCGGCCGGCGGGGCGCGCGGAGCTGGGCGGCATGGACGGTTACGGCCGGGGCGCGGCCGCGAGTTCGGCGTAAAATTGCGCCAAGGCGCGGGCCGGCTGGGCCCAGGAGTACTCCCGCAGCACCCAGGCGCGGGCGCGGGCGCCGCGCTCGGCGAGCCCGGCGGGCCCTTCGGCGAGCGCCGCCCGCAGGGCGCGCGGGTAGTCCTCCCACGGCACGCACCAGCCGGCGCCCGGACCGTTCAGGGCGGACCAGGGAGTTCCGTCGGTGACCAGGGCCGGAACCCCGTGCGCGAGCGCCTCGGCGATCGCCAGCCCGAAATTCTCGCTGTGCGAGGGCAGGAGGAACAAAGATCCGACGGCGTAAGGGGCGGGCCGGCCTTCGCCTGAGAAAACCTTGACGCGGCCGGGACCGGACGCGCGCAGGGAGTAGTCTTCCAGCACTTCGACCGTGTAATCCTCGGGGATGCCAACCAGCAGGAGGAGCCACTCGCGCGGCGCGGCGGCCACCCAGGCATCGATCAGGTCGAGCACCCGCTTCTTGCGATGGAAGCGCGAATAGAAGACGGCCACCGGCCCCTGGGCGACCTCCGGGCAGGCCTCGAGCCAGTGGTCGCGGGCGGTTGCGATCGCGCCGGGCAGCGGCTCGGTGACGCCATTGGGCGCCACGCAAATCGGCTGGGTGTACCCGAGGGCGCGGATATCCGCCGCCTCCTCGGGGCTGGTGGCATGCCAGCCCCAGGCGGCGCCGAGCGCCCCGGGATGGATCAGCCAGCGGGCCATTTGCTTGCGGAAATGGTGGTGGTTCCACGACCAGCGGCTCATCATTCCGCGCGGGGAGATGACCAGCGGCCGCTCGGCCCGGGCCGCCGCCCGGTGGGCGTAATGCAAGGTGCGCAGCCAGAGGCTGTGGTGGTGGATCACGTCGGCATCGCTCGCGCGCAGCTGCGCGCGCAGCGCCGGCGAGCGGACGATGCGGCGGGGCCACTCGCGCGCGCACAGATGCACCCGCAGGGTGCCGGTCACCGGCGGCGCTTCGGCGGGCGAGCCGGTGGCCAGCAGTTCGACCGCGTGGCCTTCGCGCGCCTGGGCGAGCGCCAGTTGGTAGACCGACCGGCTGGGGCCGCCGTGGCGGGCGTGCAGGCTGGGGACGACTTGGCAGATCCTGGCCATCGTTAGGCTGGCTCGGGACGGGGCTTGACGGGCCGGCACGGCTGGCCGACGCAGATTTGCCGTCCAGGCTGATCGCGCAGGACCACCGAGCGGGCTCCGACCACGCACAGTTCGCCGACCGTCACTCCGGGCCCGACGAACACCTCGGCGGCGAGCCAGGCGTTGGCGCCGATCACGATCGGCTCGGCGACGAGCGGCATGCTCCAGCGGGTCAAGTCGTGGGTGCCGGCGCACAGGTGGCAGTACTGGCTGAGGTTGGCGCCGTATTCGATTGTGACCGGCGCCAGATTGTAGATCAGCACGTGCGGGCCGATCATCGCGCGGGGCGCCAGCCGCAGCTTCCACGGATAGACCACCCGGACGGTCGGGAAGATCACCACCTGGGAGGGCGTGGCGATGTCGGCCCCGAAGGCCCGCAGCAGGCGGGCGCGGAAGCCATGCCAGGGCCGCGGGCTCCAGCGGAAGAGCGTGCATTCGACCAGGCGCCAGAAGGAGCGCCCGGCGACCTCGCGCCGGGAGACGGGCGTCCGGCAGCCCTGCCCGAGATATGGTCGTTCGCTCAAGGGCCCCATGGGGGGATCGTGACCCCGGCCTGGACGGGAGGCGAGCCCATTACGCTTGGGGCGCAACGCGTTCCGCGGTCATGGGGATGCCAGGACGCGAAAGTCCGCCAGGAATTCGGCCGCGACCGCGGCATAGTCGAACTGGCGGGCGGAGGCGGCCGCGGCGGCGGCCAGGCGGGCGCGCTCGGCCGGTTGCTGCAGCAGGAGGCCTAGCTGGTCGGCGAGCAAGTCGGCGGCGTTGGGCGCACGGTGGTCGAAGACCAGCCCGTTCTCGCCCGAGCGGATGGCGTCGCGGTAGCACTCCAGCGCCGACACCACCGGCACGGCCCCGGCGGCCATCGCCTCGATCGGCGCCACGCTCAAGCCCTCGCCTTTTTCGGCCAGGCTCGGGTAGCAGAACACATCCATCTGCCCGTACGCGCGCGCGAGCGTTTCGGCCTGGTAGATCGGCGGCTCGAGCGTCACCGGGGCGCCCGAGCGCGCCGCCCGCTCGCGCAGCGAGTCGACGTAGGCCTCGCCGCCGCCGCCCTCGGCGACCCGCTGCGGACCGATGACCCGCAGGCGCCAGCCGGGCAGGCCCCCGCGCCGGTGCAGCACCCCGGCCGCCTCCAGGAGGATCTCGAGGCCTTTTTCCGGATTCATGCGGCCGACGTAGCCGATTGTCCGCGCCTCGGAGGGCGGCGCCTTCGCCGCGCTCGCCTGGTGCAGCTGCCAGTCGATCGGATTGCGCAGGATCCGCGTGCGGGCGGCCAGGCGGGGGTTCTCGGCGAGGAGCTGGGTGCGCACCGCCTCGCTCGTGGCCGCCAGCCGGTCCACCCGGCCGTAGAAATGCCCGTGGCCCTTCGGCATCCGCCCGAGGAAGGCGACCACCCGGCCGGCGGACGGCCGGATCAAGGACAGATAGGCCGGCAGGGTCACGGTGTTGCAGACGACGATATCGGCGGGCGGCAGGCGGCGGGCGACGCGCAGGCCCCAAAGCAGGTCGAGGAGCAGATTGCGCGGCAGGCTGCGCGTGTGGCTGAAGCCGGGCAGGCGCCGCAGACCGACGCCGCCCAGCTGCTCGGAGTCCGGGAAGCCGGGCCAGCGGCGCGAAAAGAGGTTCACCTCGTGGCCGGCGGCCGCGAATTCCTGGGCCAGGCGCAGCCAGATCTTCTCGATCGCGCCTCCCTGCACGGCCGGGACGGGCAGAAAAAAGCCGGTGACGATCGAAATTTTCATGGGCGGGAGGGAAGCAGGCTGGCCAGCGCCGCTTCGAGGCCGGCAGTGGTCTGGGAATAGGTGTAGCCGGCGATCCGGCCGGCCACCGCCCGGCGGATCCGTTCCCGGTCCGCCCCGGGCCGGCTGTCGACGACCGCCTCGGCCAGGGCCCGGCGCAGGCCCTCGGGCGAGTCGGCCGCGAAGACCCAGCCGGTCTCGCCTTGGGTCACCAGGTCCTGCTGGCAGCCGACAAGGTCGCTCACCAGGCAGGGCACCCCCATGTGCATGGCCTCGTTCACGGCCAGGCCCCAGGTTTCGTAGCAGCCCCGCGAGGGCAGCGCGAAGATGTCGGCGAGGAGGTAGCGCGAGGGCATCTCCGACTGGTTGGCGAACGGCAGGAAGTGAACTGAGCCGGGCCGGGCGCGCGCCGCCTCCGCCAGGAGCGCCGGCTTCTCCTCCCCCTCGCCGACGAAGACGAGGGCCGAGCCGGGCAGGTCGAGCGCCCGGAAGGCGGCCAGCAGCTCGCGCGGCTGCTTCGCCGCAATCAGCTTGCCGGCCGCGAGGACGACGCAGGTCGAATCCGCCAGGCCCAGCTGGCGGCGCAACGCGGCGGCCCGCTCCCGGTGGCCGGGCGCGGACGGAGCGAAGAGCTCTTGGTCGACCGCGTGCGGGGCGAAATGCAGCTTGCGGGCCGGCACGCCGAGAGTTTCGAAGTAGGCCCGGTTGGCGCGGCCGGTGTAGAGAAAGGCGGACATCTGGCGGTAGAGGGCGCCAAGGAGGAGGCGCCGGCGCCAGTCCGGCGCCCCCCGGCCGAGGAAATGTGAATCGCCCCGAAAGAGGACGGGCACGCCGCGGCGGCGGGCCCAAACGAGCGCCCGCAGGTGGCTCGCCCACGGGTAGCCGAAGAGCAGGAGGGCCTCGGGGCGCCAGGCGCTGAGTCGGCCCGGCAGGCCGGGATTGCGGAAGCCCCAGAAATGCTCCGGGCCGGGGCGCCGGGCGCGGTTGGGCACAAATTCGCTTTCGTAGCCGGAGAGCAGGTCGACGTCCCACTGGAAGGTGGTTTGGAAATTGGGGTCGCGCTGCCGGGTGACGCCGAAGTCCCACAAATAAAAGACCCGCAGCGCGCCGGCCGGCCGGCCGGCAGGCAGGGAACGAAACCAGGGACTGTAGTATTGGGTCGGGTGGGACAGGACGACGCCCAGCCGGAGCGGCCGCGGGTTCACGCGGAGTCCTCCGGGCCGGGCGCATCCTCGGCCGCGCGGCGATTGGGGGTGCGCCGGACGAAGGGCAGGGCGGCCAGCACCAGGGGCTCGATCGCCTGCGCGACCGAGGTCACCAGCACGCTGGCGACCATTTCGACCGAATTGGCAAATCCCAGGAAGATCGCAAAGCCGAGGAAGCCCTCGAGCGAGAGCACCATCTTGCGGGCGGTGGCGTTCTCCAGCCAGGCGAAGAACAGCCCCAGGCACCCGCCGAGGATGAGCCCGCCCCAGATCGGGCCGAAATTGCCGTAGGCCTCCGGCAGCAGCCCCCAGGCGACGTAGGTCGAGTAGGTGGAGAGCAGGTCCTGGCGGCCGAAATAGACGTTCAGGCGGATCTGCCCGGCGTGCGGGTGCGGCTTGTTCGGCCACAGCAGGGTCGGCAGCAGCATCGGCGGGATCAGCAGATAGGTCTCGCCGCCGAGGGGCGCGAGGTGGCGGCGGTCCATCGCGTCGACGACGAACAGCAGGTTCTGCAGATTGTTGATCCGGTCGAACAGGCTGTGGCTGTCGGCCTTCTTGGCCTCGGCGCTCTGCCAGGTCGCCGCCTGATCCGCGCCGCCCGTGACGGCGTCGACGCTGGCGCCCAGCCATTCGGCGTAGGTGGCCGGCATCTGGGCCAGCGAGAACGAGGTGATCGGGTCGCGCCCCTCGACGTTGATGTGCCAGTAGCGATCCCGCATCGCGTACTTGCCCAGATTGAGGAATCCGAGGATCGAGATAAAAACCAGGAGAAACCGCCACGGGACGCGGCCGGAGCTCCAAAACAGCCCGGCGATCGCCGCGAACACGATGTAGATCACCGTCGAGAGCAGGAACGAGGCGGCATTGATGAAGCAGTTGAGAAACAGCAGCAGCCAGAACAGGACGCGCTCGCCGGGCTTGAGCTCCCGGCCGCCCGCGAGCATCGCAACCAGGAAAAAACCGCAGGTTCCCGCCGCGCCCACCAGGGCGTTCGCCGCCGAGCCGGACCCGGTCGGCAGGAGCGCCATGATCGGATCGATCGCACCGGCCGCCTGCAGCACGAGGTAGCCGGTGGCCGCGGCGGCCAGGCCGAAGCCCGCGGCCTTGACCTTGCGCCCGCCGCCCCGATGGAAATCGGTCAATACGTAGGAGATCGGCAGCGCCGGCCGGAAGGTGCGCATGCCGACCTGCCAGGCCGCCAGCAGGGCCATCAGAAAGATCAGCACCTCCTCGCCCGCCTTGGCCAGATCGCGCGGGGCGTAGCCGAGGACAACCTCGTTGCCGGTGAGGACCGGCAGTCCATAGGCGACGAACTGCTGCAACACAAACGCCGGCAGCAGCGGAATGCCGATCCCCATCTCGCGCCAGCCGAACAGCGCCGCGCAGGCCCCGCCGGCGATCATCCCGAAGCAGACGGCCCCCGGCCGATCGGCGACGACGAGATACAGGGTGATCGCCGCCAGGACCGCCGCAAACGCCGGCAGCGTCTTGCGCAGCAGACGGCGGACGCTGAGCGCGATATCGCCGACCAGGGCGTAGCGGTCGAAGGTGGCGGCGCCGGACTTCATGGCGGGGGCAAGAGCGCGCGCGCGAAGAGTTCGCACTGGCGGCGCGTCAGCTCGGCCGCCAGGTAGCCCGCCCGGAAGGCCGCCTCGTTGCGGGTCGGCTGGGTGTCCGCGGCCCGGCCCGCCAGGAGGAGCCCGAAGAATGTTTCCAAAGCCGCGTGGGCCTCGTCCTTGGGCTCCCGCTCCCGGAAGCGCACGATGCAGGCGCAGGCCAGTTCGTCGAGCACCCGCTCCATCACGCTGTCGCGGAACACCAGGGCGAGGATGGGCCGCCGCGTCAGGTAGTAGTTGTAGATCTTCGAGGGCGAATAGGCGAGGTCGCTCGAGCCGAGCACGAGCAGGACGTCGGCCTCCTGCTGCACGCGCAGCGACTCGAGCAGGCCGATCCGGTGCGACAATTCGCTCACCTGGTCGGCGACGCCGTGCGCCGCCGCGATCGGCAGCACCGACGGCCGGGCCCGCCCGGCCGGCGCATAGCTCGTGCCGACGAAATGGAACCGCAGACGGCGGGCCGCCGCCGGCTGCCGCTCCCGGAAGGTCCGCAAGGCGGCGAAGAGCACGTTGAGCGCGTGCGGCATCACCGGGCCGGAGGCGCCGGTGTACAGGAGATGGATCCGGTCCCCGTCCCGGTCGAAGCGGTACGGCACCTCGGCGAGGCGGGCGGCGTGCTCCAGGTCCGCGGCGCTGGCGCCGAAGGGGATCACCGCCGAGGGGATCCGCTCGAAGCCCGGGTAGCGCCCGCGCAGGTCCTCGAGGTAGCGGGGCGAGACGCTCATCACGGCGGCGGCGCGGCCGAAGGCCCAGCCCTCGAACAAGCGGGCCTCCAGCCGGGCGAATTGGTATTTCCAGCCGCCGGGCGGCCGGCGCGAGCCGGGCCGCTCGTAATAGTCGGTCCGCCAGGGATCCTGCACGTCGACCACATAGGGCACGCCGAAACGGCGCTTCCACAGCGGGCCCAGGGTGACGCAGGTGAACTGGGTGGTCGAAAAGAACACCAGGTCGAAGTGTTCCCCGCCCAGCAGCTGGCGGCCGCGCCGCCAGAGGTGAAACCAGGAGCGCAGGCCGAGCGAGCCGAAGCCGAACCGGCGCGTCACGGCGGGGGAAAAGGCCCGGCTCCATTCGATGCGCGTCTGCCCCGGCACCGTCTGCGCCAACGCCGGCTCGAAGACGCCCGCCTGGTACCGCGCGGCCACCGCCAGGACGACCGGCTCCCAGCCGTGCTCCGGGTAATAGGGCAGGCTCATGCGCACGCGCTGCATGTCCGGCGCGTTGAGCGGCGGGAAATGGGGGCTGACAATGAGGACTTTCTTCAGCGGCAAGGGGCGGCGGGGCTATACGGTTTCAAAAAAGAACTCCTCGTCCGAGGAAAAGCAGGCCGCGAACTCGGGCGGGCAGACCGGCTGGTCCCAGGGCGGCAGGGGCTGGAACTGGGAAGCGTAGAGGGCGAGCGCCTGCTGTTTCAAGGCTGACTGGCCCGGAAAGAACGCGCGCCAGACCCGGCGCGAGCCAAGGAGGGGGCGCACGAGGCGCTGGGGGCTCCACCGCGCCCAGATGGGATATTCCAGGAGCCGGGGCCGCGGGTTCACGCCGCGGACCGCGGCGAGGATCAGGGGGAAGGCCGCGTCGTGCTCCGAGCTGCCGTCGCGCCGGCAGGGCAGAAACACTTCCGCGGGCCGGACCGCCGCCAGCACGCCGGCGATCGCCGCGGCCAGGGCCGCGGCTACCGCCGGCTCCAGGCGGTTCAAGGTCCCGTCGCGGGCGCCCAGAAAATGCAGGCGCCCGGCGGGCACTCCGAGCAGCGCGGCCGCTGCGGCGGCCTCCTCCCGCCGGAGGCGGACGAGCTCGGCGCCGGCGATCCGGGGATGTCCGGGATGGGAGGCCGAACCATCGGTGAGGTAGGCGACGTGCACCGGCTGCCCCGCCTGGTGCTGGAGGATCATCAGGCCGCCGCAGCCGAGCGCTTCGTCGTCCTGGTGCGGCGCGAACACGAGGGCCGGCGCGCCCGCAGCGGGGCGAAGCGGCCGGCTGCGCAGGCGCAGGGCCAGGGCGAGCAGGGCGCCCAAGGGGCGGCGAACGCGCCGGCGGACCGCCGGGAACGGAAGCAGGTGGGCGGAGGGCCCCGGGGCCGGAGACGGCGCTCCGCGGTCGCGGTGCGCCGTCACGGCGGGATCTGGCGCCAGCCCGCGGCGAAGTACCAGCGCTTCGACTCGGCGACGTAGTGGTGCATGACTGCCCGGGGATGCTGGACTTCGCTGCGGGAGGGCAGGGTCAGGTAATCGTCCGCGGCGGCGACCGTGCGCTCGGGCACCCGCGCCATCAGCATCGCGACCAGCGCCTGCTCGAGGTAGTAGTTGGTCTTCTCCGCGGCGATCAGTTCGGCGCACCAGGACTCGAGCTCCTCCCAGTCGAGGTCCTCCCCCCGCAGGCCGCACAGCCCGACGTTGACGCGGCTCGGCAGCGGCGCGCCGGCCAGCCGCTCCAGCAGGGAGCGGCTGTACCCGTAGGATTCGGCGCAGTCGACCGCGTGGAGCGGGCGGTCCGGGGCCTCGAACCAGCGCAGGAGCTGGTCGGGCCGGCGGAAGAAGAGCAGATCGGAGTCGATCACCAGCTTCCACCCGCGGCTGCCCACGTGCGGATCGGTCAGCTTGCGCAGGTTGGGATAGTTGCGCCAGCGCTCGCGCAGGACCGGAAAGCGCGCGGCGGGCAGGTGTTCCTCCAGCCGGGCGAGGATGTCCGCCTGCCGGTGGATGCGCAGCCGGGGGCCGAGCCGGAGCAGGCGGCCGGTGATTTCCGCATCGAGGGTGCCATCGTCGTAGATCTCGGCCTGGACGCTGGTTTGCGCCGCGCGGGCGAAGGAATGCAGGCAGAACGCCGTCTGGTACCAGAATTTCCGCCCGGAGAGCAGGTGCAGGACGACGGGCGGCCCGGCGCCGTCGACCGGCAGCGCCGGCAGGTCTCCGGCCGCCCGCTCCATCTTGCGGCGGTTGCGCGCCGTCTGCCGTTGGGCGAGCGGTCCGCCGGCGCGCCAGGAGTCGCGCACGAGGCCCACCGGATAGTGGTACAGGTAAAGCAGGAGTTTGCCCGCGGCGCTCATGCCGGTTCGGCCGCCCGGGCCAGTGCCGCCAGGTCGGCGCGGCCCTCGAAGTTGCCGCAGAGCCCCTGCCAGCGCACCCAGGCGGCGGGGCTGCGCCAGGCGCCGGATCGCAGCCACGCGCGGGCCTGGCGGAGCGCGACGCTCCGGCGGCCGATGGCGGTCCACGGCCGGATGCCGTGCAGCGCGAGGACGCCGATCCACGAGCGGGCGATCGCGCGGTTGAGGGCGCCCAGGTAGGCGCGGCCGCTGCGGACGCGGGGAATCAGGTGGGTGAGTTCGAGCTCCGGAAAATAAGCGACGGCCAGCCCCGCCTCGAGGACCGTCAGGACCAGGTCGTTGTCGCCGCCCGAGCGCAGCAGCGGGCCGGTCCGGTCGAATGCGCCCCGGCGCGGGTCGCGGGCCACGGCCCGGGCGTACGCCTCGGCCCCGCCGCGGCGCAGGACCATGCCGGCCCCGATCGGGGCGCAGCGCGGATAGGCGCGCGGGCCCGGGTCCTGCCAGGAGGCCCATTGCGGCTCCGCGCCCAGGTCGCGCACCGCCAGGAGGTCGTCGAACTCCCGCGTCCAGGCCTCGGGCGGGGCCGCGAACCCGGGGCGCGAGGGGCCGCCGGCCGCGCCCAGCAGCGGATCGGCCGCGAAGCGGGCCGCGGCCGTGGCCAGATAGTCGGGGGCGAGCACATTGTCGTCGTCCACGAGCACCAGCAGTCCGGCGGACGCCTCGGCGAAGCCGCGCAGCCGCGCGGCGGTCAGCCCCAGGCGGCCCTCGCGCACGACCCGCAGGTTAGCCGGCGCGCCGGCGGCGAGCGCGGCGGCCTCCAGGGGGGCGGCCGAGGCGTTGTCCACCAGCACCGTTTCCCACTCGCTAGCCGGCAGGCTCTGCCGGCGCAGCGCGGCCAGTGTTCGCGCCAGGCGCTCCGGGTCCGGGTTGTGAGTCGGGATGAGGACGCTCAGCTTCACGGCGAAAGGGGGAGCAACTCGGCGAGGCGCTCGCGAAACACCTGATAGGAGAAGTGGCGGGCCCGCTCTAGAATCGCCGCCTCGCTCCAGGGCCGCTGCAGGCCTTCGAGCAGCCCGGCGGCGATCGCCGGGACGTTGCCCGCCTCGACGAGGATCCCGGTCGTCTCGGTGACGAACTCGGGGGTGGCCGCGGCCCGGGCGCCCAGGCAGGGCCGGCCATGGGCCATCGCCTCGAGGTAGACCAGCCCGAATCCCTCCTTCAGGCTCGGCAGCGCGAAGAGCCGGCAGGTGCGAAATTCCTCGGCCAATTGCGCGTCGTCGAGATACCCGAGGAATTCGACCCCGGACCCGAGCAGCCCGAGGCGCTGGGCGATCGCCTGGAGGCGCGGGAGCTCGTCGCCCCGGCCGACGACCCGCAGGCGCGCCCCGGGCTGGCTCTTGCGCACCTGGGCCATCGCCTCGATCAGGAGGTCGACGCCCTTGTAGCGATCGGCCGCGGTGAGGCGCGCGACCGTGAGCACGACCGGCGGGCAGCCCGCCAGGGGGGCGCCCGCCATGATTTCGAAATAGGGATCGAGGCCGTTGGCGACGACGACGGCGCGGGCCGGTTCAAGCCCCGCCCGGCGGAGCAGCTCCTGGCGGGTGTACTCGCTGACGCAGAAGACCCGCTCGGCGCCCCGCAGCGCCAGCCGGCGGACCGGCGTCAGCGGGCCCCACACCTCGATGCCATGGGCGACCAGATAGTAGCGCAGGCGGGGGCGCAGCCGGCTCACACCCCAGGCCACGGGCAGCTGGGCGATGTGCCCGCAGACGATCCGCTCGCAGCCGCGGCTCAGCCGGAAGGTTTCCCGCAGGAAGCGCCGCTTGTCCCGGTTGCAGACGGCCCAGTCGGTCAATTCGACCTCCGCGGTGCGGCGCACGTCCGAGGAGTCCAGGAGGGAATCGTTGAGGGCGAGGAGCTTCACCCCGCGCTGGCGCTCCGCGCCGAGCGAACAGAGCGCCTTGAGGTAAAGGCGCAGGATGCGCTGGATCCCGCCGGCCGTGGCGAAGATCTCGGGCACCATGAGCAGCGTGGCGCCCGGGGCGGATCGGCTCGGCAGGCGCGGCAGCCCCGGCCGGGCGGCCGCCGGGGCCGGCATCGCGGCGCGAAGCGCCGGCCGGGCCTGGGCCGGCGGCGGGGAGCGCCGGTTGACGAAGGCGATCAGGACGGCCAGGCTCCAGATCCGCGACCAGTTGCGGGTGTCCTCGCCGCCGAGGAAGGACTGCCAGGCGGCCTGGACCGCCCGGCGCTCGAAGAGCCCGCTGCGATCGACGCTGACGCCGGCAAAGGTGTCTTCCAGGAAGGGTCGCAGCTGCCGGCGCATCCAGACGGCCATCGGCAGGGCGAAGCCTTGCTTGCGGCGCTCGCGCAGGCCGGGCGGAAGGAGGTCGGCGGTCGCCGCCGCGAGCGCGTCTTTCGGATGGCCGGCGGTGAACCGGAACTCGGGCCGCTGGCTCCAGAGCCACTCGGTCAAGGGCCGGTCGACGAACGGCACGCGCAGCTCGAGGGAGTGGTGCATGCTCATCACGTCGCTGTCGCGCAGCAGCAGGTCGGCCATGTAGGTGCGCGTTTCCCAGGCGCTCGCCAGTTCCTCGTCGCTCGCCGTGGCCGCTTCGGCCCGCAGGGCGCCAAGCTCCGGATGGAAGGGGACGAGTTCGCCCAGGGATTCGCGCAGGCTGGCGCTGAGCAGGGCCCGGCGGCTCGGCTCGGAGAAGACCCGCCGCTGCATCGCCGCCAGGTCATGGCGGTCCCGGGCGTGCTGGAGAAAATCGGCCAGCTTGCGCCGGCGGGTGTCGCCCCGGCGCAGGCGCCGCAGCGCGAGCCGGCGCACCGGCCCGGGCAGCCGGCGCCACCACGGCAGGTAGGCGCTGAGGCGGGGCAGGTCACGAAACGACGGATACCCGCCGAAGAGCTCGTCGCCGCCCAAACCCGAGAGGGCCACCTTGACGCCGCCCGCGTGGGCCGCCTCGCTCGCATAATAGGTGTTGAGGCCGTCCCCGGTCGGCTGGTCGCAGGCGGCGAGGAATTTTTCCACGTCGCCGGCGACTTCGGCGCCGGTCACGATCCGCGCATGATGCTCCGCGCCGAAGTGCCGGGCGCTGGCGGCGGCCTCCTCGGCCTCGGAATATCCCGCCTCCTCAAAGCCGATCGAGAAGGTGCGCAGCCGGGCGCCGCCCACCCGGCTCATCAGGCCCACGATCACGGCCGAGTCGAGGCCGCCCGACAGGAACGCGCCGACCGGCACATCGGCCAGGAGATGGGCGCGGATCGAGTCCTCGAGCTGCGCCCGGAGCGCGCGGACAAAGTCGGCCCGCGACCCGGCGGCCTGGGCGGTGGGTCCCTTTGCCGGAAAGGCCCAGGTGCGGCGGATCCCCAGGTCGCCGCCGCGGAAGCGCGCGCATTCGCCGGGCCGCAGGGTGAAGAGGTTCCGGTAGATCGTGCGCGGGGCCGGCACCGAAAACCAGGCGAGGTAGTCGGCCACGGCCCGCGGATCGATCTCCACCGCCCCCGCGCCTGCGGCGATCAGGGCGTTGAGTTCGGAGGCGAACAGGAGCCGGCTTCCGTCGTGCCGGAAATAGAGCGGTTTGATGCCGAAGGGATCGCGCGCCAGAAAGAGGCTGGCGGCCTGCGCGTCCCAGACGGCGAAGGCGTACATCCCCCGCAGCCGATCGAGGCAGCCCTCGCCCCAGCGGGCAAAGGCGGCGAGCAGCACCTCGGTGTCGCAGTGGGTCCGGAAGGTCCAGCCGCCCGCCAGCTCGGCCCGCAGCGCCTGGTGGTTGTAGATCGCCCCGTTGAAGATGAGGGTGTAGCGCCCGTCCGGCGTCACCATCGGCTGGTGCCCGTGGGCCGGGTCGAAGATCGCCAGCCGGCGCATGCCCAGGCTGGCCTCGCCGCGCTCGGCGAAACCGCCATCGTCCGGGCCCCGCCGGAGCATGGCCGCGCACATCCGCTCCACGGCCGCCGACCGCTCGGCCGGAGCAGTGTTCGGATCAATGAATCCTGCGATGCCGCACATCGGGTTGATTCAGCCGGAGGGACCGGGGGCCCTTCACGCGCCGATCGAGCGCGCGACCTCCGCGGCTTGTTCCGGGGCCAGCAGGCGCTCGACCAGCAGGAGGGCGAAGTCCAGCGCCGTGCCGGCGCCGCGGGAGGTGAGGATCCGGCCGTCGGCCACGGTCCGCTCCCCGGCGAGGATGGCGGGCAGCTCGGCGGCGACCGAAAAATGCGCCGTATAGCGCCGGCCGGCGAGCAGCCCGGCATCGTGCAGCACCGCCGGCGCCGCGCAGATGGCGGCCAGCCAGCGGCCCGCGGCGGCCTGGGCCAGCACCAGCTGCCGCACCCGCGGGTCGGCGCGCAGGGCCTTGGTCCCGGGACCCCCGGGCAGGAAAACGCAGTCGTAATCGCGGGCCAGCGCCGCGGCCAGGGTCGTATCGGCGTGCAGGGTGACGCCGCTGCGGCCGGTGACATGCAGGCCCTCGCCCAGGGCGGCCACGGTGACTTCGGCGCCGGCGCGGCGCAAAACATCCACCGGGGTCAGGAGTTCAATTTCTTCGAAACCGTCGGCCAGGAGGGCGAGAATGGTGGCGGGCATTGCGGCGGGGTCAGCGTAGGGTGGGGAGGGGCCGGACGGAAAGACTTCTTTCGGGCTTGCGGCCCGGCGGCGAGCCGGAAGCGCTTGCCTTTAAGCCGCCTCGGGCGCACCCTCGCTTGCCATGCTCGCTCCCCGCAAACCCCAAATGGCGCGGCCCGCGGGCTCGCGCCTGGTCGTCGTGTTCGGTCTTTTGCTCGGCCTGGGCGCCTTCCGGGCGCCGCTGGCCGCCCAAAACCTCCTCCTGGTGGAGCACGGAGGATCGGGAAAGTTTGCCCCGGTCCGCCAAGCCGTGAATGAGGTCCCCTACGTGCAGCAGGATCCCAAGGACTCCAACTCCAAGCTGGTTCCGGAAGCCTCGACGAACTTCGTCCTGGCGCAGGCCTCGGAGTTCTACCCCCTGTTCGTCGAGGTGAAGAATTTCAACGCCTTTGTCCACGCCGAGGACCTGCAGTCCAGCGACGCGGTCATGCACGGACTGGCGGGCTCCGCGGGAACGACGGCGGCGGGCAATTCCCGGGCGATGAACGAGAAGCTCCATTTCACGGCCGACCTGCAGGCGCCGGCCGCGCTCGACAATGTGTTTTACACCCTGACCGTCGCGACCAAGGACTCCGGCAGCCTGCTGCTGGTCGAGGGCGTCGGCCATCTCGACGCCGGGGTGATCAAGCATCTGAGCGTCGATAAGCCGCTGCACACCGACATGCAGGACGCGCAATTCACGTTCCACGTCTTCGTCGGCGGCCTGGAGGCCCTGACCGCGCTGGTCCCCCTCGGCCAGCAGGCCGCGGGCTTGGACCACATGGTGACCCGGCGCATCGCGGCGCTGCAGGACTCGCAGCTGAAGCTCTTTGTCGCCGCGCCGCCGGTTTACCCAGCCTCGCTGCTTAAGTCCAAGCTGAAGGGCCAGGCCGTGGTCTCCTTCCGGGTGGGCTTGAAAGGCGAGGTCGTCGACCCGAAGGTGACGAGCGCGACCGATCCTGCCTTTGGGGAAGCGGCGCTGGTGGCGGTCCGCCAGTGGCGCTTTCTGCCCCGGGTCAAGGATCACCACGCGGTCGAAACCCCGGTCGAACTGCCGCTGGTTTTCGATCCGCCGTCCTAGCGGGCTCCGGGCGCCCGGCCGGCCCGGGAAAGCCTTGCCATCGGCCGCCGTTTCGCCCTGATCTGGCGCGCAATGGCCGCTCCAGCCGCAGTTGCCGCCGCCCCCCGGATTGCGCCGCTGCGAAACCGCCTAGGCGGATTTGGACTTTGCTGGCTTGCTCTGGCCGCGCCGCTGGCCGCCCAGAGCCTCCTCTACGTCGAAAACGGAGAGAAGCTCACCCTGGTGCGGCGGGCGGTGGACAACACCCCGTGGATCCTCGCGGACGGCAAGTGGACGGCGGACACCGACGGGGTATTCGTGTTCAAGCCCGCCGACGAATACCTGCCGATGTTTGTGACGGTGAAGAACCTTCACTTCAAGCGCCGGTCCGGGGGCGGCCCGGGCGGGAAGGAGGAGCTGGTGCCGGACCATCCCGGCGGGACCATCACGGGCAAAATCGCCAGCGGCGCCAAGCGGAACAACCGATTTGAGTTCAGCGTCGACCTCCAGGCCCCGGCGGCGCTCGACGACGTGTTCATCGTGCTCGAGATGCGGACGCAAAACGAGGGCAATGTCCTGTTTCTGCAGGAGGTCGGGCATCTTGATGCGCACCGCTACCGGCACCTGGACCTACTCCGAGCGCTGCCCAGCGCCCTCGGAGCCACGCGCCTGACCCTGCACGTTTTTGTCGGCGGCAAGGAAGCGCTCAATTCGGCGATTCCCGCCGCGAAGCAGGCGCGGGCCCTCGATCGCATGGTGGCAATCCGGATCGCCTCGGTCCACGACGCGGACCTGCAGCCGTTTCTGGGGCCCATCCCCGAGTATCCGGAAGCCCTGCTGGCGACGCGGCCCAAAGGCCAGGCCGTCCTCTCCTTCCGCGTCGGCGTGCGCGGCGAGGTGATTGCGCCGGCGATCGTCAGCGCGACCGATCCGGCCTTCGGGACGGCGGCGCTCGCGGCGATCCAGCAGTGGCGCTTCCTGCCCCGCGTGCAGGACGGCCGGCCCGTTGAGATGCCGGCCGAGATGCCGTTCGTTTTCGATCCGCCCTCGTAGGATTGCCGCTGGTGGAACCGAGCTGCGACGCCTCTTGCTTTCGTGCGCCCCCGGCCCGTCTGCGCGCGCTCGCGCTCGCGTTCGCGCTTGGGCTTGGCGCGTTCGCGGCCCCGCTGGCCGCCCAGAACTACCTCTATGTGGAGCATGACGGCCGGTACATGCCGGTGCGCCGGGCGGATGGTCACACCCCCTACGTGCTGGAAAATGGCCAGCTGGTCGAGGCGACCGAAGGGCATTTCCTGCTCCGGCCGGCCGAGGAGTATCTGCCGCTGCTAATCGACGTCAGTCACCTGGCGGTGAACAGTGGGGAGGACACGCTCACGGTCAGCGGCACCGGCATGGTGTCCAACAGCCGGGAAGTGAACCGCCGCTTTAGTTTTGCCGCCGACTTGACGGCTCCGGTGGCGCTGCCGGACGTATTCGTCGTCATCACGATGGACTCGCCGACGGCCGGCAGCGTCCTGTTTCTCCAGGGCGTCGGGCCGCTGGAGGCGCGCCGGCCCCGGCATCTGACGATGGTGGAGTCGATGAGCTCCGAACTGGGAGCGGCTCCCTTCGCCGTGCACATCTTCGCCGGCGGCCGGGAGGTCCTGAATACGAAGATCGCGTTTGACGAACGCGAGGCGGCGCTTGACCGGATGGTGCTGCGGCGCATCGCCGGCGTGCAAAACGCCGAGATCCAGGCGTTCGCCGGCCCGGTGCCGGAGTACCCGCCCGCGCTGCTAAAGACCAGGGCCAAAGGCCAGGCCGTGGTTTCGTTCCGGGTCGGCCAGCGCGGCGGCGTGTTCGATCCGGCGGTGGTGAGCGCCTCCGATCCGTCTTTCGGCGAGGAGGCGCTCAAGGCGATCCGCCTGTGGCGGTTTCTGCCCCGGGTGAGGGACGGCAGTCCGGTGGCGGCGACGGCGCAGATGCCGTTCGAATTCTCCCCGCCGCCCTGAACGGGCTGCAGGAATTGTTCAGGCTAGTCCCCGGCGGGGCGGCGGCCCCGCAGGTACTCCAGGCACTTGCGCTTGGCCTCGGCCAGTTCCTTGAAGGCGTCCGGGCTGCCTCCGCGGTCCGGATGGCTGGTCTTGCTGAGCTTGCGAAAGCGCTTCTCGACCGCCTCGATGGTGGGCTCCTCGGTGAAGCCCAGGCGCAGGAAAGCCTCGTAGGGAATCGGCGGCTGGGGCCGGGCCGAATAGACGACGCGCTCCTTGCGCAGGTTCGCCGGCTCCTCGCGCTCGGCCGCCGCCGCGCTTTCCACGGCGTCCAGTTTCGCCAGCTCCGCTTCGAGGAAGTCCTCGAAGGAAGTGGCTTGGATTTCGGCGATCATGGCTTCACAACGGCACCCGGAGGCCGTTTCTGTACGGCCGGGGCCCTCCCGGAAGAAGAGTTTCGCGAGATTTTTTGCTAAAGTTTGGGGCGGCCCGGGCCGCCGCGCGGCTAGCGGGTGGTGATTTCAACCTCGGTCACGCGCCCATTGAAGAAGAGCACCCGTCCGTCGACATCCAGGCCGAGCTTCAGCCCGTTCGCCGAGACCGAGCCGCCGACCGCCGTATTGCCGCTGTAGCCGCCGCCGCCGATGCCGATGCTGAAGCGCGGCGCCCGGCGGTGGTAGACCCAGACCTCGGTCAGACTGCCGGGGCCGCCGGCCTGGGTCTTTGCGCTCGGCTCGCCCAGGGCGATCCACACCTGCTCCGGGGTGAACCCAGCCCCGACCTGGCCGGCGCGCACCTGCGCCTGGACCTCGGGCGGCCACGCGTTGAAATCGGCCTGGTGGCTGGCGATCCGATCAGTTGGAAACGTGGTGCAGCCGGGGGTACCTGCCAGCGCCACGCCGAGCAAAAGCAAGCAAGCGGTCTTCATGGCCGGAAGATTACTCAGGTTCGCCGCCGGCACAAGGGGAAGGCGCCCGCCGCCGGCCGACGGCGCGCTTGCCGCTTGCCTCCGGCGGTCCGCAGGGCGAGGCTGGGGCCTCCGAATGCTCGCGGTAAACTCAATCCCGAATCTCCCATGGCCGGCGTAGGAAAACTGCTCAAACAGGCCCAGAAAATGCAGCGGTCGATCGAGACCCTCCAAACCCAGCTCGAGGGGAGGGAGATCGACGTCACCGCCGGAGGCGGCGCCGTCAAGGTCAAGATTTCCGCCAGCGGCAAGTTCCTGGCGCTCGCCCTCGATCCGGAGTTCTTGAAGGAAGACGCCGCCACGGTGGCCGCCGCGGTGCTGGCCGCGATCCAGGACGCGGCCAAACAGGCCAAGGACGCCCACGACGCCGAGATGCAGAAGGTCACTTCGGCGTTGCAGATGCCGGGGCTCTTCTAAGGGGGCATGGCTTCGGCCTTCGAGACCCTGCAGCGCCAGCTCAAGCTGCTCCCGGGGCTCGGCTACCGCTCGGCCGAGCGCATCGCCCTGCACCTGCTGGTGGCGCAGCCCGCGCAGCTGCCGGCCCTGGTCCAGGCCCTGCAGGCCGCGGCCGCCGCAGTCCGGCGCTGTCCCCAGTGCGGGAACCTGGCGGAGGGCGAGCAGTGCGCGATCTGCGCCGATCCCCGCCGCGACCACCGCCTGGTCTGCGTGGTCGAGCACGTGCCCGACCTGGTGGCGCTCGAGCGCAGCGGGGCCTGGCGCGGCATCTATCACGTGCTGCATGGCCGGCTTTCGCCGCTGCAGGGCGTCGGCCCGGCGGACCTGAATTTCGGCCCGCTGCTCGAGCGGCTGCGCTCCGGCGAGATCGACGAGCTGATCTTCGCCCTCGCCAACGACGTCGAGGGCGAGGCCACCTGCCACTACCTGATCGAGCAATTGCCGGCGGACCGGCCCGTGCGCACGAGCCGGATCGGCTTCGGCTTGCCGAGCGGCGGCGGGGTGCTGTACGCCGACGCCGTGACGCTCAAGAGCGCGCTCGACAGCCGGCGCGCTTATTCCTGAGTTTGCGCCGCAGCGCCGATGCACCGACTTCGCCTTTTTCTGGCCGCCCTGGCGCTGGCCGTGCTGGCTCCCCTGCGCGCCGACCCCAAGGCGTTCGCCCATCCGGGCCGGATCCGCTACGACGGCCAGTGCCTCACCGTGAACGGCCGCGACCTCTTCATCTGGAGCGGTTCCTTCCACTATTTTCGGTGCCCGAAGGCGCTCTGGCCGGAACGCTTCCAGCGGATCAAGGATGCCGGCTGCAACGCGGTGGAGAGCTACGTCCCGTGGAACTGGCACGAGCGCGGCGAGCCCGCTTCGCCCGCCGATTTTTCGCAGGTCGACCTGGCGGACTTTCGGGACTGGCTGCGCATGGCCCACGACCAATTCGGCTTTTACACCATCATCCGGCCGGGGCCGTACATCTGCGCCGAATGGGACGAGGGCGGCTTTCCCCGCTGGCTGTACACCAAGCGGCCGGCCGCGGCCGGCCGCCTCTGGCTGCGCAGCGACGACCCGGTGTTCCTGGCCTGGTCCGAGCACTGGCTGAAGGCGGTCTGCCAGGTGGTCGAACCCGAGCAGGTCACGCGGCGGGCCCCCGGCCGCGGGGGGGTGATCCTCTTCCAGATCGAGAACGAGTACGACCTCTACCGGGACATTCCCGTGGCCGAGCGGGCGCCGCACCTGCGGGCGCTCTATCGCGCCGCCCTGGCCGGCGGCATCGAGGTGCCGATCTTCACCTGCTGGACGACGCAGACCCGGGAGAGCTCCGACCCGGAGCTGAGCCAGGTCTTCGACGCCTTCAACGCCTATCCCCGCTCCAAGCTGGACGGCACCGCCAAGAGCCTGGCGAAGCTCGAGTCCGACCAGCCGGACGCCCCGGCGATGATTTCCGAGTTGCAGGGCGGATGGTTCGGCCAGGTGGGCGGCAAGCTGAGCGAGGACCAGCCCGGCCTCAGCGCCGAGCAGCTCAACGCCCACGCCCTGCTCGCCATCCAGGGAGGAGCCACGCTTCTTAACACCTATATGCTGGTCGGCGGCACCAACTTTGACGATTGGGGCGGGCGGGGGCAGACGGCGAGCTACGATTATTTCGCTCCGGTCCGCGAGGCCGGCGGGGTCGGCGCCAAGTACCTCGCCTATGCGGCGATCGGCCGCATGCTCCAGACCTACGGCGGGGAGCTCGCGCGCTCGCACCCGCTCGACTGCCAGGCGGAAACCGGCAGCCCGGACGTGACGATCGCGGCGCGCCGGAGCTTTTCCGGGGCGACCTACCTGTTCCTGCGCAACCGGGCGGAGCAGATTCCCCACCGCGGCACCGCCGCGGTCTGGCTGGACCGCGGCGGGGAGATGGGCGTGGATTTCGACCTGGGGCCCTTCGGATTCCGGGTGCTGCGCCTGCCGCCCGGCGGGGACGATCCCCGCAAGGGCGAGTGGCTGCCCAAGGCGGTGCCCCCTCCGGCCCGGCCGGCCGCCCTGCCCGCGGCGATCCGGCTGGCTTCCGCGACCTGCCGCCCCGACCCCGGCGCCGTCGACCCGGTGCCGGCGCCGACTGGCGCCTTGCTCCCCGCCCTGGGTGTCTTCAGCGCCCGGCCGGTTGTCTATCAGGCAGAGATCGTGCTGCCGGCCGGCGCCGAAGCGACCCGGGCGGAACTGGCCCTGGATTCGTACCGCGACGATGGCGCGGTCGTCGCAGTCGATGGCGCGGTGGTCGCCTCCGGCGCGCCGGGCCCCGGTCCGATCGGCCTGCCGCTGCACGCCGGCAGCAATCGGATCCGGATCCTCTACGATCAAAAAGAGGGATTCAACTTCGGCGCCGGGATCGAGGAGGAGGAGGGTTTGCGGGCCGCGCGGATAACCCTGCCGGCGGCAAGCGGCGCGGCGTCCGTGCCCGGCCTTGCCTGGACGTTGGGACGGGAGCTGGGCGGGGCCGCCGCGCGCTGGGCGGACCTGCCCGCCGGCCCGCAGGCCGGCTGGCAGCCGGTGCCCTTGGACCGGGACCGGCCGCTCGCGCGCAAAGGCGGCGCCGACACGGCGCCCACCGGGGCGGCAGCGGACCTGGCGACCTGGTACCGGGCCGAGTTCGAGTTGCCGGCGCCTGCGGCCGGCGTCTGGGTGCCCTGGCGGGCCTTGCTGGATGCGGCCGGGGACGGCCAGGTCTACCTGAACGGCCAGGAACTGGGCCGATATTGGGAGGCCGGCCCCCAGCGCGAATTTTACCTGCCGGAATGCTGGCTGAAGTTCGGCGCCGGCCGGCGCAACGTCCTCACCCTCCGCCTCAGTCCGGACCGGCGGGGGGTCGCGCTGCGGGCGGTGGAGATCTCCCCTTACGCCGACCAGGCTGAGCAGCGGTAAGCCAGCGCCTTCATTCGGGCACCTGCACCCGGCGGGCCTCCGGATCCGGGTTGGGGCGGAAGAACAGGGCGGTGTGTCCGACGGCCCCGACGCACACGCAGCGGCCCTCGTCGGCGATCTGGGCGCAGAGCTGGGGCCGCTCGGTCCGGTCCGCGCCGAGGAAGCGCAGCTTCACCAGCTCGCGGGCGCGCAGATGGCGCTGCAGCTCGGCGAAGAAGGCCGGCGTCAGGCCGCCCTTGCCGAGTTTGAGGGAGGGCTCCAGCCGCTGGCCCAGCCCGCGCAGATGGGTCTTCTGCGCGCCGGTGAGATTGAGTTCGAACATGGCGGCCAGCCTGGGGCCCCTTGCCGACCATGGCAATCCGCGCTTCAGGGGAGCAAAATGCCGGGCGCGGAAAAAATGGGCGCTGCACCTGACAAAAATTGACTTATTTGCCGGGGCGGGAGGGGATGGCGGCCGCGCTCCGATGGAAAAACGTCCGCCGCCCTTTCTTTCCAGCCAGGTCACCGCGGCCCGCCGGTTTTACCTCGGCCTGGCGCCCTCGCGGCGCCAGCCGCTGGCGGTCGTCTGCGGCGGCTGGGAGCAGTGCGCGAGCGACTTTGAGGTCGACCGCCGGAGCTTTCCCTACCTGGCCGTCGAGTTCGTGGCCGCCGGCCGCGGCGAATTGCAGCTGGCGGGCCGAAAATTCGCGCTCGGGCCCGGAACGGTCTTCGCCTACGGGCCCGGGATCGCGCAGCGGATCCGCCCGGAGGCCGGCGCGCCGTTCCTGAAATATTTCGTCGACTTTGCGGGCGCCCGCGGCCGGCGCCTGCTGCGCCAGGCGGAATTGCCGCCGGGGAGCCTGTTCGCGGTGGAGGCGCCGGGCGAAATCCGGAGCCTCTTCGACCAGTTGATCCGGTGCGGGGAGGCGCCGCACCGCGTGGCCACGCAAACGAGCGCCCTGGTCCTGGAGGCGCTGCTGCTGAGCCTGCGGCCCGCCGCGCCACCCGCCGACCGTTCGGACCGGCGCGCGCTGGCGACCTTCCAGCGCTGCAGCGCCTTTCTCGAGGCGCAGTTCCTCAAGATCCACTCGATCGACGCCGCCGCCCGGGCCTGCCACCTCGACGGGGCCTACCTGAGCCGGCTGTTTCGGCGCTTTGCCGGCCATACGCCCCTGCAATACCTGCAGAAGCTGCAGATGAACTGGGCGGCCGAAAAGCTGCACGCCTCCGATCTGCTGATCCGGGAGATCGCCGACGAGCTGGCGATCGACCCTTTCCAATTCTCGCGCACCTTCAAGCGGGTGCAGGGGGTTTCGCCCTCGGAATTCCTCAAGGTCCGGTTCGGCCGCCGGCCGGGACGCAAAGATCAAAAAAGCGCAAGCTTCAGGCAAATGCCGCCATGGCCGGACGCCGCCAAAGGCCCTAGAGTCTGACTCCCCGCTCCCGTCTTCCTCTCTCCTGCATGCGCATCGATTCCCATCAGCATTTCTGGCGCTATCTGCCGGCGGATTATCCGTGGATGAGCGAGCAGTTTTCGGCCATCCGCCGCGATTTTTTCCCCGCCGACCTGGCTCCGCATCTGCAGGGGACGGGATTCGACGGCTCGGTCGCGGTCCAGGCCCGCGAGTCGGTGGCCGAGACCGACTGGCTGCTGGGCCTGGCGGATCGCCACCCCTCCGTCCTGGCGGTCGTCGGCTGGGCGGACCTTTGCGATCCGCTGGTCGACCGGGAGCTCGCCCGGATCGCGCGGCATCCGAAGCTGGCCGGAGTGCGCATGGTGATCCAGGACCGCCCCGATCCGGATTTCGCCGACTCGCCCGCCCACCGGCAGGGGATCGCCCGCCTCGCCGCGCACGGCCTGACCTACGATCTGCTCCTCAAGCCGCCCCACCTGCCGGCCGCGATCCGGCTGGTCGACCGGTTTCCCGCCCAACCCTTTGTGGTCGATCATCTGGCCAAGCCGGAGATCTCCCTGCGGCGCCTTTCCCCCTGGCGCGAGCAGCTGGCCGAACTGGCCCGGCGGCCCCACGTCTTGGCCAAGCTTTCCGGGTTGGTGACCGAGGCGGACTGGGACCAGTGGGAGCCGGCCGACCTGCGGCCGTACCTCGACCATGCCCTGGAGTGCTTCGGCGCGCACCGCCTGATGATCGGATCGGACTGGCCCGTCTGCCTGT
>Ga0302196_10000925_pt1 | contig 27876 bp, 35 predicted proteins | sample II_Bog_N1_3_FD_198794 | JGI IMG/M metagenome (GOLD analysis project Ga0302196, IMG submission 198794) | Peat permafrost microbial communities from Stordalen Mire near Abisko, Sweden - II_Bog_N1_3 | ecosystem: Environmental > Terrestrial > Soil > Wetlands > Peat | place: Sweden: Abisko...
TGCGCCAGATGATTATATTTGCTTGATTCAGAGAGTAGTTAGGTAAGCGAAAATGGGGCTGGCACGCCGCTTGCCTATAGAGGCGGCCATGGTCGATCCCATCTTCTCATCCGACATATACCAGCTGGCGGGGAAGCTCATGGATGCGTCGGTCCTGCGCCAGGATGCGATCGCGGCCAACCTCGCGAACGCGGAGACCCCCGGCTACCACCGGATGGACCTGGCTCCGGACTTCGCGTCGCAGCTCAAGGCCAGCGCCGAGAGCGGCTCGCTCGCGGATGCGCCCAAGCCGACGCTGGTGGAGGATCCCAATGCCCGCGCCATCCGGGCGGACGGCAACAACGTCGAGATCGAGCACGAGCTGCTGGCGATGAACCAGAGCTCGGTCGAGTATGAGTACCTGACGAACATCGTCTCGACCAACATCAAGCAGCTGAAGATGGCGATCAGCGGGCAGATCTCCACCTGAGCCCCGCGCCCCCGCCATGAATCTCATCACCGGCATCGATGTCACTGCGGACGCCCTCGAGGCGCAGAAGACCCGGCTCGACATCGTCGCGCAGAATATCGCCAACGCCCAGACCACGCGCACGGCCAAGGGCGGGCCCTACCAGCGGCAGGTCGTGTCCTTTGCCACCGAACTTCTCCGGCGCAGCGACGACACCTCCGTGCAGACGGTCAAGGTGGCCTCGATCACGCCCGACCCCACCCCGGGCCAGCAGGTCTACAATCCCCAGCACCCCGACGCCGGCCCCGACGGGATGGTCACGATGCCCAACGTCAACCTGGCCTATGAGATGGTCGATCTCATCACCGCCTCCCGGGCCTACGAGGCGAATCTCTCATTTGCCAAGAACGCGCGCAACCTGGCGATGAAAACCCTCGAGATCGGCAAGTAACCCCATGTCGCTCATCAGTCCCGTCAATTCCGGTCTATCCGCCCTGCCGCTCGTCGCTCCCGGGGACATGCCCGCCATGCGGCCGGGCGGGATCGGCAGCCCGATGGGCGCGCCGGAACCGGGCGGGTTCGCCGGGATGCTCGACGGCCTGGTCTCGACCGTCGGGTCGAAGGAAGCCGCGTCCAACGAGCTCACCCGCCAGGTGCTGCTCGGGCAATCCGGCCAGCTGCACCAAAGCGTCATCGCCATGCAGGAGGCCGGCGTGGCCTTCTCGCTGATGGTCCAGGTGCGCAACAAGCTCGTCGACTCCTACCAGGAACTGATGCGCATGCAGGTGTGAGTTGACGCCGATCCCTCCCGTTCATGATGAAATTTGCCCAATCCCTACTCGGACTCTGGAAGCAACTCGGGGTCAACCAGCGCGTCTCGCTGGCCGTGGCCGCCCTGGCCGTCTGCGGCGGAATGGCGGCGATCGTGCTATGGTCGCGCCGGCCCGATTACCAGCTGCTCTACGCCCAGCTCGGCGCCAAGGACGCCGGCGCCGTCGTCGCCTACCTCGACACCCAGGGCGTGCCGTACCAGGTCACGGCCGGCGGCACGGCCATCGAGGTGCCGTCCGACCGGGTGTACAAGCTCCGGATGGAGCTGGCGGCGAAGGACCTGCCGAGCGGGGACGGGGTTGGGTTCGAGATTTTCGACAAGGGTCAGTTCGGGCTCAGCGACTTCGTGCAGCGGACCAATTACCTGCGCGCGGTCCAGGGCGAGCTCGGCCGCACCATCTCGCAGCTGCAGGGCGTGCGGGCCGCCCGGGTGATGATCGTCCAGCCCGAGAACCGGCTTTTGGTCACCGACGAAAACGTCAAGGCCACCGCCTCGGTCTTTGTCGACCTGGGCGGCGGCCGCCTCGAACTCGACCAGGTCAACGCCATCCGTCATCTCGTGGCCAATGCCGTGCAGGGCCTGCAGCCCGACGAGGTGGCCGTGGTGGACAACCACGGGCACGTTCTCTCGGAGGAGCTGCGCCAGGATCCCTCGCTCGGCACGGCGTCGTCCCAGATGCAGTATCGCCAGCAGGTGGAGGACTACCTGGGCAAGAAGGTGGAGAGCATGCTGGCGCAGGTGATCGGCCCGGGCAACGCCGTCGTGCGGGTGTCCGCCGACATCGAGACCGAGGCCACCACCCGCACCGAGGAGAAATTTGATCCGGACAGCGCGGTCGTCCGCAGCCAGACGACCTCGGACGACACGTCGGATTCCGTCGAGTCCCGCAGCGGGGGCGGCGCCGTCGGGGTCAGCTCCAATGTCCCGGACAAGACCGGGTCCGAGAACACCCCGGCCGCCCGGCCCACCACCTCGACCGACCAGAGCCGGAAGAACCGCTCCACCACCTATGAGATCAACCGGACCCTGACCAACACCACGCGTTCGCCCGGCTCGATCCAGAACATCACGGCCTCGGTGCTGGTCGCGCTGCGGACCACCGGCGGGCCCGAGGGCGGCCCGCTGCGGCGCACGCCCGAGGAGCTCGATGCGCTGCGCCAGGTCGTGATCAACGCCCTCGGCCTCAAGATCGCCGCGGGGCAGTCCCCCAGCTCGGTGGTCACGCTCGAGGAAATGCCCTTCGCGATCGAGCCGGTCGCGCAGGAGGAGGTGCAGGCGCTCCAGGGCGAGAGCCGATGGTCCACCTGGATCGAGACCGCCCGGCGCTGGGGCGCGCTGGCCGGCGCCGCGGCCGTCTTCCTCATTTTCCTGCGCGTGCTTTCGCGGCAGAAGCCCGAGCCGGTCCCGGTGGAGATCCTGACGCTGCCGCCCGACCTCGCCGCCCGTTCCCTGCCCTCATCGGCCGGCAACATCACCCCCGAAATGGTGAACGCCCTGATCCGCCAGAAGCCCGCGAATATCGGGGCGGCGCTGCGCGACTGGGTCGGGTCCAACCAGAACTAACCCCGCCCCGCCCATGGCCGAGCTCGACTACGCCAAGATGTCCCGCCAGCAGAAACTGGCGATTTTCCTGATTGTCATCGGGCCCAACGCGGCCGCCGAGGTGCTGCGCCAGTTCGGCGACCAGGAGGCCGAGCAGCTCTGCCGCGAGATGTCGCAGTTTCCGATGATCCCGGAGACCGTCCAGCGCGAGGCCCTGGAGGAGTTCGCGGCGCTGGTCGCCCAGAGCGCCACCGCCACGCTCGGCGGGCTGGCTTACGCCCAGCAGGCGCTCGGACTGGCCAAGGGCGACAACAAGGCCTCGTCGATCATGGGCCGGCTCGGCCCGGTCGGCCGTCCGGTGCAGGTGATCGGCGAGATCAGCGAGATGGAGGGGCGCCAGATCTTCAACCTGCTCAAGGCCGAACACCCGCAGACGATCGCCTTCGTGCTCTCCCACCTGGAAAGCAGCAAGGCGGCGGAGGTCTTCTCGCTCTTCAGCCCGGACTCGCGCGACGAATTGATCGAGCGCCTCGGGACGATCGAGTCGACCTCGCTGGCCCTGGTCGACAAGATCGCCCGGAGCCTGGGGCGGCATTTCGACGGCCGGCTCAAGCCCGCCTTTCATCACAGCGGCGGGGTGCGGTCGGTCGCCGGGCTGCTCAACCAGCTGGAAAAGCCGATTTCCAAGACGCTGCTCGCGCATCTCGATGAGCGCAACAACACCCTGAGCGCCGCCGTGCGCAAGCAGATGTTCGGCTTCGAGGAGATCGGCCGCCTCTCCGCGGGCGACATGCAGCGCCTGCTCCGGGAGGTCGACACCGTGCAGCTGGCCACGGCGCTGAAGGGGGCGAGCGAGCCGATGCGCGCCAAGGTCTGCGGCGCGCTGACCAAGCGCGCGGCCGAGGGCCTGCGGGAGGAGCTCGAGCTGCTCGGCTCGGTCAAGCACCGGGAGATCGAGACCGCCCAGGACGCCATCATCCAGATCGTCCGCCGGCTGGAGGACGAGGGCCAGATCACGCTCGAGAGCGATGCCGCCGAACCGGCCGTCGCCTGACCGCCATGGCCTTCGTCAAACTGATTTCATTCGACCGGCCGCTGGGGGGCGCCGTCATCCCCGGCCAGCGGGGGCCGCTGCTGAGCGAGGCGGAGGTGGCCGGCCGCCTCCAGGCCGCCTATCATGCCGGGGCGGACGCGGCGCGCGCCTCCGCCGACCAGCAGCTGGTCGAGTTTCGCTCCGACATGGTGCAGCTGAGCGAGGGGGCTCTGAAGAAGATCGGCGGGATCGAGGCGCTGCTGGTCACCCAGCTGCGCGAGGCGCTCCCGGCCCTGGCCCTCGACATCGCCCGCCGGCTGCTGGCCGACTTCGAGCCGCCGCCGGAGGTGATCGAGCGCTTCTGGCGGGAATCCCTCGATCAGCTGTTTCCCGAAACCGAGGGGCTGGAACTCGCGCTGTGCGCGCGGGACGCAGAGCTGCTGGAGGAACTCAACCCGGAATGGCGTCGCCGGTATTCCGGGTTGCGGCTGCGGGTCGACCCCGGCTTGAAGCGGGGCGATTGCCTCGTGCGCAGCCGCTTCGGCCTGATCGATGCGCGGCAGAACACCAAATTGCAGAGCCTGGAGCAGGCCCTGGTCGGCGCCTGATCCGCACCCTGCCATGACCAACGCCGTCGCCCCGCTCGCGGACATGATCCGCTCCCAGGTCCGGCACGTGCCCCGGGCGCGGCGCGTCGGCACCGTCACGGGCGTCGCCGGGCTGGTGATCGAATCGGAAGGTCCCAACGTGGGGTTGGGCGACCTGTGTGTGGTCCGCTCCCCGCGCACGGATTTTGCGGTGCGGGCCGAGGTGGTGGCATTCCGCGAGCACCGGGTGGTGCTGATGCCCCTGGGCGAGACCCTCGGGCTCCATGTCGGCTGCGAGGTGGAGGCGGCCGACCGGCTGACCCTGCCGCGGGTCGGCCCGGCGCTGCTGGGCCGGGTCGTGGATGCGCTCGGCCGGCCCTTTGACGCCCTTGGCCTGCTGCCGGTCGACCGGATCGACGGGCGCAGCTCCATCCCGCCGCATCCCCTGCGCCGGCGGCGCATCCGCGAGCCGCTGCCCACGGGGGTGCGCGCGATCGATGCCTTCATTCCCATCGGCTGCGGGCAGCGCCTCGGCCTGTTCGCGGGTTCGGGCGTGGGCAAGTCCACCCTGCTTGGGATGTTGGCCCGGGGCGCCGCGGCGGACGTCGTGGTGGTCGGCCTGGTGGGTGAGCGCGGCCGCGAGGTGCGCGAATTTATCGAGAAGGACCTGGGCCCGGAGGGTCTGGCCCGCTCGGTGATCGTCGTCGCCACCTCGGACATGCCGGCGCCGCTGCGGGTGCGCGCGGCCTCGACCGCCACCGCGATCGCCGAGTCCTATCGCGACCAGGCGAAAAACGTGCTGCTGTTGATGGACTCGGTCACCCGGTTTGCCATGGCCCAGCGCGAAATCGGGCTGGCGGTCGGCGAACCGCCGACCACCCGGGGCTATCCCCCCTCCGTCTTCGCCCTGTTGCCGCGCCTGCTGGAACGCTCTGGCGCGGGCGAGCACGGCTCGATCACCGCCATCTACACCGTGCTGGTCGAGGGTGACGATTTCAATGAGCCGGTGACCGACGCGGTCCGGGGCATCCTCGACGGGCACATCGTGCTCTCCCGCGCCCTGGCCAACTTCAATCACTACCCGGCGATCGAGGTCCTGGAGAGCGTCAGCCGGCTTTCGCGCGAGATCTGCGCCCCGGAAGAGCTCGAGTCGGTCGGCCTGGCGCGGGAGCATCTCGCGCTCTTTCGGAAAAACGAGGACCTGGTCTCGATCGGGGCCTACCAGAAGGGGGCCAACGCGGCCCTCGACCGGGCCATTGCGCTGCAGGAGCCGCTGCGCAAATTCCTCCGCCAGGGGGTGGGCGAGCGAACCCCCCGGGCGGAGGCCTTCGCGCAGCTGCGAAAGATCCTGTCATGAAGCGCTTTCATTTTTCCCTGCGCGCGGTGGCGGTCATGCGCCGGCACCGGGAGCTCGGCGCCCGCCTCGCCCTGGCCGGGGCGAACCAGGCCTGCGCCCAGGCCGAGGCGCGCCGCTTCCAGGCGCTGGCGCGGGCGGGCGAGACCGCGGGGGCCATTGCCTCGGGCCGGTCCGGAAGTTTTCGCGCGGGCGACCAGGCGGTCTTTGTCGCCGCGCACCGGCGGGAATGCGCCGCAGTGGCCGAAGCGGAGGCCGCGGCGGCGGCGGCGCGGGCCGAGGTCGCGCGGCGCCGGGAGGAATGCATCGAGGCCAGCCGGCAGCTGAAAGTCATCACCCGCCTGGAGGAAAAGGCGCGCGCGGCCCACCGGGCGGCGGTGCTGGCCGGCGAACAGCAGCAACTCGACGAAATCGGAGTCGGAAGAAAAAGGATCGGAATATGAGCGCCTTCAAATTGAATCCCCTCCCGACGGCGGCGATCGCCGTGGTCCTCGGACTCGCCGCCGGGGGCGGCTGGTTTTGGCTGAACGCCACGCGGGTGGTGGCCGGCGCTGTCGCCGTCCGCCGGCAGGCGGACAAGGACAAGGCGGACAAGGAGCAGCAGCGGCGGTCGCAGGGCTGGGACTTCTGGACGATTGAGATCGAGAACCTCTCCGCGGAACTGGCCGACGAGAAAGCCCGGCTGCACCAGCGGGCCGACGAGCTCGACCAGCGCGAGGCCCGGCTGGAGGCGGAGCGCAAGGAGCTCGATCGCATCCGCTCCGACGTGGAGTCGATCCGCCGGGAGATCGACGACCGGGTGGTGGCGATTCACCGCGACGAGGCGAAGAACCTGAAAGGCCTGGCCCAGACCTACACCAATCTCACACCGCATGCCGCCGTCATCATCCTCAACGAGCTGGATGACACGACCGCGGTGAAGATCCTGTCGCTGATGAAGCCGGACGTGGTCGGCCCGATCTTCGAGGACATGGCGAGGTCGTCGGGACCCGACGGATCGCTCGCCCGGCGGGCGGCGGTCTTCTCCGACAAGCTCCGCCTGATGAAGTCGGGCGTGATGCCCGCCACGGCCTCCACCACCCCCTGAAGCTGCGGCCATCCCCACCATGGTAGACCTGAATTCCACCCGATCCGCCGACGAGTCCGGCGGTCCATCCCCCGATCCCGCGGCCGCGCATGCGTCGGCCCGCTGGTCCGGTCCGATCGCGGCGCTGCTGGCCTCCCTCGGGGCGGAGGCCGGTGGATCACCCGCACCGGTGGCCCAGACCACCGGCAGCTTCAGCCGCACCCTCAGCGCGGAGGAGACCGACGCGTCCGAACGGGCGACGTCTCCGGGCCTGTCCGCTGCGGTGGCCCCGACGCGGGACGTACCAGCCCGCGAGGCCGCCGGCGGCGAGGGCCTCGTCATCGTTCGGAGCCTGTCCCCATCGGCGTTGCGCGCCTTGCAGGGCCTGGCCCCCTCGGTCTCTCCGAGCCTCTTTCCCTCGCCTCAGAGCCTGTCCCCATCGGTCGGTTCACCGCTGGCGGCACCAGCTTCACCGACGCCCCACCGGCGGTCCGCCGCGACCGGGTCGGATTCGCGGACCTCCCGGAGCCTGTCCCCATCGGCCTCCGCGGACTCGGGAACCGCGCCGCGCCTGTCCCCGCCGGGGATCGCCGCGAGCCTGTCCCCCTGGGTCGAGCCGGGGTTGGCGGCGATGGGCTCTTCGCGACCGACTGGGGACTCGTCGGTACCCGATGCCACCCCGGCGGCATCGCCTTACGCAGCCCGTAGTCGCGCGACGGATCGCTTTGGATCGAGTGCGTCGTCGTCTGCCATCGCGATGCCGGGTGGCCCCGGGCCCTTTTCGCGGGGCCAGGCTCCATCGCCGCGGGGACAGCCTCAGGCAACCGCGCCCCAGGGACCGCCTACAGCAATTTCCCAGGGACAAGCTCAGGAGCCCTGGGGACAGGCTCAAGCATCCCGGGGACAGCCTCAGGCAGAATCCCGGGGACAGCCTGAGGCAACCGTAGCGCAGGGACAGCCTCCGGCTGATCTCGAACTCGGATCGCCGGGGCGGTTTTCCCCGGGCGACACCCGCGGCACCGCTCAGGCCGGCGTCGGAACCGGCACCGCGGTGGACGGCACTGCTGGGGACGGCACTGCTGGGGACAGGCTAAAACAGCTCGGGGACAGCGTTGCCACCGCTGGGGTTGGCACTGCTGGGGACAGCCTCAGGGAACCGGGGGATGACATTAACCGTGCCGGGGACAGCCTAAGTAACAGTGCTGGGGACAGGCTGAGCACCTCGACGGCGGCCAGCCTCGCGACGGCGGCTGGCGTCACGGGGCTCAGCGTCTTATCCGGGTCCGGTGCGGCCCATGGGGCTTTGGGGTCGGGACAGCCGGTGGATCGGCCGAAGGATCACTGGGGACAGCCTCAGAGCAATCCATGGGGACAGGCTCAGGACCAGCGGGGACAGGCTCAGGCGAGCGCGGCTGGCCTCCAAGGCTGGGACCGGTCGTCACCCGCGGCACTGACCCAGGCCCGGAGCGGGAACCGCGGTGGCCAAAGTCCCGCGAGCACGGCGCCGGCCGCGGCTGGTTCCGCCGCGACTCCCGGGAGTCGGGGTGCAAAAATTGCCGGTGGCGCAACCGCGGCGCCAACCGCGATGCCGTCCGCGCAATCGGCAGGCAATAAAACATCGTTAGAGACTGTCAGTAAATATGTTACAAATCAGCAGAACGACGTTGGCACGACCGGTGCTAAACCCGCTCCTGCCATGGCAACTTCCCGTTTCGTCACACCTGAAGTATCTCCTTCGGCGGCCGCTCCAGCGATGCTGCCGGCGAGTTCCCTGAGCAATGCGACGGCAGCGTCGGCCGACGACTCGGGCCCCCCGGCGATGGTGGCGGCCCGCCACGCGATCGAGACGATCACCCGCATCGCCGATGCCCAGGCAGGCCAGAGCGAGTCGACGGACGTCGTCAGCTTCGGCTTCAAGTTCGGCAGCGACAACCTGACGGTCCGGGTGGAAATGCGGCAGGGCGAGGTTCGGACCCAGTTCAGCACCGACTCGGCCGATCTGCGGCTCGCCATCGCCACGGAGTGGCCCGGACTGTCCGAGGGGTCAACGGGGCGCAATTACCACTTTTCCAGTCCGCAATTCACCCACGCGGACGGGCTAGGGTCCGACACCGGGTCCGGCCCGGGCGGCGACCGCCAGCCGTCCTCCGCCCGTGACCCGGGCCCGAATCACCCGTCCGGAGCCCGGTCGGCCGCGGCCGATCGTGAGCTCGAACCGGACACCCGCGCGGCCGCGATACCCGCGACCGCGCGCCACCTCCACACCGTCGCCTGATCTTATGCAAGTGAACTCCGTCACATCCTCCGGCACCGCCTCGAGCGGCGCCACCGCGTCCGCGGCCAGCCAGTCCTCCTCCCAGACCATCAGCACCCAGGACTTCATGCAGCTCCTGAGCACCGAGATGGCCAACCAGGATCCCATGCAGCCCATGGACCCGACCCAGACCATGACCCAGCTGGCGCAATTCAGCAATCTCCAGCAAACGACGACGCTCGCCCAGACCCAGGGCCTGGCGGCGGCCAATTCCTTCCTGGGCACCCAGGTAACCTTCCCCGGGACCAACGGGGCGGCACCCTTCACCGGCACGGTCACGGCAATCGACTCGTCCGCCGTCGCCTCGGGCGGAACCCCCTCCCTGATCGTGAGCGGAGCCACCCAGGAGTACCCGCTCACCCAAGTCTCGCAGGTCACCTACCCGCAGGCGTCCACGACCGGAAGCACTTCGACCGGCGCGACCACCGGAGGCACCGCCGCGGCGGCGGCGGCTCCCGCCACCTCGGGGTCGACCCTGCAAAGCACGGCCGAGGCCGTCGGCAGCCAGATCATTTCCCAAATCGTTCCCTAACTTCCAAAATCACCAATCCTCAACCTCATCACATCATGTCCCTCCTCGGCACCCTCACGACCAGCGTCAGCGCGCTCGACAGTTTCACGACCGGGCTCGACACCATCGGCAACGACATCGCCAATATCAACACCAACGGCTTCAAGAGCTCCTCGGTGAGCTTCGCCGACACGTTCTCCGGACTGGGCACCCAGGTCGAGGCGACCAGCACCAACTTCTCGCAGGGCGCGCTCAATTCCACCGGCATCCCGACCAACCTGGGCATCTCCGGCAACGGCTTCTTCATCGTCAAGGATCCCACCTCGGGCAATGAATTCGCCACGCGCGACGGCAGCTTCACGCTCGATCCCACCGGCTACCTGGTCAACAGCCTGGGGTACCGCGTCGAGGGCTTCACCGGCGGCAGCGCGGGCACGGCGCCGGCGACGCTCGGCGACGTCAAGCTCGGCACGCCCCCGACCGGCACCACCCTCCAGTCGGTGAGCTTCAGCTCCACGGGCGACCTGGTGGAAACCTATTCGGACGGCAGCCAGGCCACCACCAACCAGGTCCTGCTGCAGAACTATACGGATCCCTCAAGCCTCACCTCCCAGGGTAACAACCTCTATTCGAACCTGACGGGAGCCGGCCCGCTCACCAGCACGCTGGGCTCGACCAATGCCCCGGCCCAGGGCGGCCTCGGCACCGTCCAGGGCGGCACGATCGAGCAATCCAATGTCGACCTGACCCAGGAATTCTCCTCCATGATCACGATGCAGCGGGCCTTCGAGGCCAACGCCCGCCTCCTCACCGTTTCCGACTCGGTGCTGGAAGACGTGGTCAACATGAAGACCCACTAAGCCGCGGCCGCGCATCCCCCCATGGTCGCAAAATCGGAAGCAAAAGAGGCCGCGGAGGCGGCGCCCGAAAAGGCGCCGGCCCCGGCCGCACCCGCGGCCCCCGCCGCGGGCCGCACCGACCTCCGGTCCTGGATCCTGGCGCTGACCATCATCGTGGTTGCGCCGGCGGCGAGCTGGGCCGTGGCCCAGTATGTCCTCCTGCCGCGCCTCCGGGCGCAGCTCAATGCGCCATTTACGCCGGCACCGCCGCCGGAGCCGGACAAGGACAAGGGCGACGGCAAGGGCGCCACGCCGCCGACCTACGAGTTCAGCAACGTGGTGGTAAACCTCGCGGGCACGATGGGCACGCGCTACCTCAAGACCAGCTTTGTCGTCACGGGCGCCGACGGCCTCAAAGGGCTGTTCGACGTGAACAAGGCCCGCCTGACCGACGTCACGCTCAATGTGCTTTCGTCGCTGACCCTGGCGGACCTGGAGGAGCCCGGCTCGAAGAATGTCCTGCGGGAAAAGCTTGTGACGGCCTACAACGAGGCGCTGGGCCGGAAAGTCGCCGACCAGGTCTATTTTTCCGACTTCGTCGTGCAGTAGTCCCACTCCGCCATGCCCGCCGCCCCCCAGCCCCCGCCCGAGAAATTTGATTTCCGCCGGCCGATCTTCCTCAAGGAGGTGGAACTCCAGCACCTGCGCTCGCTGCACGAGGATTTCGTGCGCTTCCTCGGCGCCCGCCTTTCGCTGTTCCTCCGGATGGAGTTCAGCCTGAAGCTAACCCGGCTGAACACGATGTCCTACGGGGATTTCACCGGGGAGCTGGCCGAGGTGGCCCACCTCTGCCTGTTCAAGGCCGAGCCCTTGACCGGCATCGGCCTGCTCGACCTCAACCCTTCGCTGGCGCTCGCCATCGCCGACCGCCTGCTCGGCGGACGCGGCCAGGCGGTGGCGGCCGAGCGCCGCCTGACCGAGATCGAGATCGGGCTGATCGACGACGTGATCCAGCTCATCCTGGAGGAGTGGTGCGGCCAGTGGAAGGCCGAGCCCGCCCTGCGGCCCCTGGTCGTCGGCTACGAGAACGACGGCCGCTTCCTCCAGACTTCGCCCAAGGACGCGAACCTGCTCGCCCTGCGGATGGAGGCGGCGGTCGGCGAGGTCACGGGGACCATGCAGATCGCCATCCCCTATTACACGATCGAGCCGCTGGTCCGGGGACTGCGTTCCCGGCGCCAGAAGGAGGGCGCGCGTCCCGTGGCGGACCGCGCCGCACTGCAATGGCACAGCGCCTTCGACCACGTCGCGGTGCCCATGCGCGCCGAGTGGGACGGCTGCGAGGTCAGCCTGCGCGAGATCGCCTGCCTGCGGGTGGGTGACGTGATCGAGCTGCCGGAGAGTCTCCTGCAGCAAACCCGGATTTTGCTCAATGGAACCCCGAAATTCGTCGGCACGATCGGCCTGGAAGGCGACAACGTGGCGGTGCAGATCGGACGCAAATTAACCACCGCCTAAGCCCAATCCCCATGCCCGCCTCGATTGAAGACAAGCTCGATATCGTCCTCGACGTCAAAGTGAGAGTCACCGTCCAGCTCGGCTCCTGCCTGCTGCCGATGCGCGAAGTGCTCGAGCTCGCCCCGGGCTCGATCGTGCAGCTGCACCAAAATGCCAACGACCCGGTCGGCCTCTATGTGAATGACCGGTTGGTCGCCTATGGCGAAGTGGTGGTGATCGACGAGAACTTCGGGATCAAGATCACGGAGCTGGTCAGCGGCACGCGGGCTCCGTCATGAGGATTTCCCGGTTCTGGGTGGCGGCGGTCCTTTTCTCCGGCCACCTCAGCGCCGCTCCGGCGGATTCGCCGATGCTCTACCCGCACGCCTCGGCCCCGTCCGGCGCTCTGGGCGGCGAGGGCTCCGGGATGGGCGCGGCCGGGCTGATCGGCGCCGCGCTCGCCGCCGCCGGCGGGGTCTGGCTGCTCTGGACGCGTTACCGCGGCCACCGCCCCGGGGGCGGCCGCGGGGAACGGCTCCTCACCGTCGCGGAGACCCGGCCGCTGGGCAACCGGCAGTACCTGGTGGTCGCCGGCTACGGCAAGCGCCGGTTTCTGCTCGGCGTCTGCCCAACCCGGATCGAGCTCCTGGCGCCCCTCGACGACGAGGAGCCCCGTTGAACATGAGCGCCGCCTGCCTGCGCCCCGGCCTGCTGGCCGTCCTGTGCGCCATCGCCGCGTTCCTGGCTGCTCCCGTCCGGGCGCAGGCGCCGGCCCCGGCGGGATTCGCGCCGTTTGCCCCCTTCGCCGCCGCCCCCCGGGCGGGCGCCGCCGCCCCCGCCGCGAGTTCGCCGCTGCGCCTGACGCTCGACCTCGAGGGCTCCGAGAAGCCGGGCCAGCTCAGCGTGGCCGTGCAGATCGTCGTCGTGATGACGCTGCTCACCCTGGCGCCGTCCCTCGTGCTCCTCATGACGAGCTTCACCCGCATCGTGGTGGTCCTGGGATTCGTGCGCTCGGCCCTCGGCGTGCCCAACGCCCCGGCCAACCAGATCCTGATCGGGCTCTCCCTCTTCCTCACCTTCTTCATCATGGGCCCGGTGGTGGACCGCGTGCAGAAGGAGGCCCTCACGCCCTATCTCAACGGCTCCCTCGCCGCGGGCGACGCGATGGAGCGCGCCGCGGTGCCGCTCAAGGATTTCATGCTCAAGCAGACCCGGACGCGCGACCTGGAGTATTTCCTCGAGCTCGGCGGCTTCGGCCCGACCTCGGTGCGGGACGTTCCGCTGCGCGTGGTCATTCCCGCCTTTGTCATCAGCGAGCTGCAGACCGCCTTCCAGATGGGATTCTTCCTCTTCCTGCCGTTCCTCGTCATCGACTTCCTGGTCTCCTCGGTCCTGATGGCGCTGGGCATGATGATGATGCCGCCCAACGTCGTGTCCCTGCCGTTCAAGCTCCTGCTTTTCGTCCTGGTGGACGGATGGCACCTGATCGTCCGCTCGCTGGTGGAAAGCTTCACCACCTGACCAGCTCCCCCTTTTCCCACCATGAATGCCGAAGTCGCCATCGATGTCTTCAAGACCACCATCCTGTTCGCGCTCTACACCGCCGCGCCCTTCCTGATCTGCATGCTGGTGGTCGGGCTGCTCACCAGCCTGTTCCAGTCCGTCACCGGCGTGCAGGAGTCGACGCTGACGTTTGCGCCCAAGCTGATCGCCTTCTCCGGCCTGGCCCTGCTGCTGGCGCCCTGGCTCCTGCATTCGCTGACGGAATTCACGGTCGCGACCTTCGGCCGGATGACCGCCCTGGCCCACTGAGCGGGGTCGGAGCCGCGCCATGCCGCTGGAGACGATCCTGACCTGGCTGATGATTTTTCTCCGCGGGGTGGGGGTGATGTTCCTCCTGCCCGTGATGTCGGGGCGCGCCCCGCCGATCATGATCCGCCTGGCGATGGCACTGTGCCTGGCCACCCTGCTCGTCGGCATCGTGCCGCCGGCCCACCTCGGCTACGACCTCGGGTCGCTTGTGACGGCCGCGGCCGGCGAGGTCCTGCTCGGGTTGGCGATGGGCTTCGTGGCCCAGCTCACCTTCTCGGCGGTCGAGCTCGCGGGCCGGATCATGTCACCGGAGATCGGCATGTCCGCCACGCATGGCATGTCCGCCCCGGAGATGGCGTCGGAGCCGCTCGCCGGTTTTCTGTCCTCCTTTGCCGTCGTGATTTTCTTCCTCTGCGGCGGCCATCTCGCGGTCATCACCGCCTTCGCCCGGAGCTTCGTCCTCGCGCCGCCGGGGCAGCCGGCCGTCAGCGCGGCGGCCGCGGCCGAGGTGATTCAGGCCACCGGACACGTCATCGAGCTCGGGGTCCGGCTGGCGGCGCCATTCATCGCGCTCAACTTCCTGGTCACCCTGGCGTTCTCCGTGCTCGGTCGCGCCGTGCCGCGCATGAGCGTCTTCGTCCTCAGCGCGCCCGTGCGGGGTCTGGTGGGGCTGGGGCTGCTCAGCGGCGCGGGCGCGCTGATCGCGCGCTACCTCTTTGCCGAGTTCGCGGTGCTGCCCTTGACGTTGCTCCGACTGCTGCCGCTGCGCTGAGGGCGGGGGCGGGCCTGGGCAATTTTTTCCGCCGCGGGCGGGAGCGGAACCGTCCCGCCTCCGGCGCGCACCCGCGGCGAGTCTATTAAGTTTAATTGCTTGGAAAACAATGACTAGCAAACGCTTTGTGCCCGTTGGCATCACCATTGCTTAAGCTGGCCCACGGATGGCCGATCAAGAGAAAGACCAAAAGACGGAAGCTCCGACCGCGAAACGGCTGCAGGAGGCGCAGGAGCGCGGCCAGGTCGCGCGCGCGCCCGAGTTGCAGGCGCTCTGCACCCTGGCGGCGGTGCTGGCGGTGGTGGCGTTCACCGCCCGAGCCAGCGCCCAGCGGCTCGCGGAGTATGCGGTCGCGACATTCTCGACCTTCCCGAGCCTGGCGGTCCGCAAGGAGACGGTGGTCGCCCAGTTCGCCGCCATCCTGCTGCTGCTGGCCCCGATCCTGACGCCCGTCCTCCTGGCCTGCGCCGGCGCCGCGCTGTTCGCCGGGGGCGTCCAGGGCGGCTTCCAGATCGCCTCCAAGGCAATCGGCTTCCACTGGGAGCGGATCAGCCCCAGCGCGGGATTCGAGCGCCACTTCTCCAAGGACATCTTCGTCCGCTTCGGCCTCGACGTGCTGAAGGTCGGCGCGATCGGCGCCACGCTCTACATCGGCGCGCGCAACCTGCTGCACGATCCGCTCTTCACCTCCCCGGTCGAAGTGGCCTATCTCGGGACCTTCCTCAATCGCGCCACCATCGAATTCTTCGGGCGGATGCTGCTGGCCCTGGCGGTGATCTCGGCGCTCAGCTACGCCCACCAGAAATTCAAGGTGCTGCAGGACCTGCGCATGACCCGCCAGGAGGTGAAGGATGAGCTGCGCAATGTCGAAATCGACGGCAAGATCCGCGCGGCCCAGCGCCGGCTGGCCCGCCGCCTCATGCAAAAGCAGATGCTCTCGGCGGTGGCCACGGCCGACGTGGTCGTGACCAATCCGACCCACTATGCGGTCGCCCTCAAGTACGAGCGGGGCAAGGACGCGGCGCCGGTGGTGCTGGCCAAGGGGGAAAACCGGTTCGCCCTGCGCCTGCGCGAGATCGCCGAGGCCCATGGCGTGCCGCTGGTCGAGAACAAACCGGTGGCGCGCCTGCTCTTCGCCCTCGGCCGGGTGGGGGAGACGATCCCCGCGGAGCTTTACCAGGCGACCGCCGAGATCCTCGCCCTGGTCTACCGCACCCACCGCTACTACTTCCACCGCCTCCGCGCCCGCCGCGTGGCCGAAGCAGCCTGAGCCATGGCCGCCAGCCCCAACAATCTCGCCGCCCGCCTGCTGGAACGCGCCGACCTGGTCTTCACCTTCGGCCTCTTCGGGACGGTGCTGCTGCTCGTGCTGCCGGTCCCGCCGTTCATGCTGGACATCCTGCTGTCGCTGAACATCGGGCTCTCGCTGCTCGTGCTGCTGGCGATCATCTATGTGAAGGACCCGCCGGAATTCTCCGGCTTCCCCACCATCCTGCTCACGCTCACCCTCTTCCGCCTCGCGCTCAACATCAGCTCGACGCGGCAGATCCTGATCGCGGGCTACGCCGGGCACATCATCGACTCGTTCGGCCACTTCGTCATCCGGGGCAACTACATCGTCGGGGTCGTGGTCTTTGTCATCCTGGTGGTGATCAACTTCGTGGTCATCACCAAGGGCGCCGGGCGCATCGCGGAGGTCTCGGCCCGGTTCACCCTCGACGCCATGCCGGGCAAGCAGATGGCGATCGACGCCGAGCTGAACGCCGGGATCATCGACGAGGCCACGGCCACCGCCCGGCGGCTGAAGATCCAGAAGGAGGCCGATTTTTACGGCGCGATGGACGGCGCCTCGAAGTTCGTCCGCGGCGACGCGGTCGCGAGCATCCTCATCACGCTGGTCAATGTCGTCGGCGGCTTCGCCATCGGCGTCTTCCAGATGGATCTGTCGCTCAGCGAGTCCCTGCAGAAATTCACCCTGCTCTCGATCGGCGACGGCCTGGTCTCGCAGATTCCCGCCCTGATCATCTCGATCGGCGCGGGCCTGCTCGTGACCCGGGCTTCCGAAAACGGCAACCTCGGCTCGCAGATCGCGGGTCAGCTTTTCCGCTACCCGCGCGCCCTGGGCATCGCCGCGGGGATGATGGCCGTCTTCGGGCTGATGCCGGGGATGCCCGTGGTGCCCTTCTTCCTCCTGGCCGGCGTTGCCGGCTTCCTCGCGAAGACGATCAAGCCGGCGGAGGCCCCCGCGGCGGCGCGGCCGCCGCTCGCCGGGTCCCGGGGCAAGCCGGGCCGGCCCGGAGCCAAGGGCGCGGAGCCGGCGGCGGCCCCGGCCGCCCCGGCGGGGGAGGACGTGCGCAAGCTGATCGAGGTCGACATCTTCGCGATCGAGATCGGCCACGGCCTGCTGGCGCTGGCCGAGGCGAAGTCCGGGGGCGACCTCCTCGCCCGGGTGACGGGCGTGCGCAAGAACCTCGCCCGGGAACGCGGCATCATCGTGCCGCCGATCTCGGTGCGCGACAACCTCGAGCTCGACGCCAACGACTACCGCTTCCTCATCCGGGGCAAGCCGGTGGCGCGCGGTGCGATCGTCGCGGGCCGGTGGCTGGCGATGAATGTCGCCGGGAGCAAGGTGCGCCTGCGCGGCGTGCCCACCCGCGAGCCGGTGTTCAAGCTCGACGCGACGTGGATTGACGAGGCGGAGAAGAAGACGGCGGAGCTCAACGGTTACACCGTGGTCGACCCCTCCTCGGTCCTGATCACCCACCTGTCCGAGACGCTGAAAAGCAGCGCCCACCTCCTGCTCGGGCGCCAGGAGGTCCAGTCGCTGGTCGACCACCTCAAGCCGGCGCACCCGGCGCTGATCGCCGAACTGCTGCCCGACCTGGTCAACCTCGGCATCATCCAGCGCGTCCTGCAGAACCTGTTGCGCGAGAACCTGGCCATCCTCAACCTCGCGCTGATCCTGGAGGGCATCGCGGACTTCGCCGCACTGTCGAAGAACCCGGACGACCTGTCCGAGCTGGTCCGCCGGCGGCTCGGCCTGTATTTCACCTTGGAGTACGAAGTGCGCCCCGGTGTGATCAAGGCGGTCACGCTCGAGCCGCGGTTCGAGCAATGGCTGGCGGGGAAGATCCTCCGCTCCCCGACTGACGTCGGCCTCAGCCTCGACCCCGCGTCGGGCCGCCACCTGCTCGAGGAACTGACCCGGCGCACGGCGGAGATGGTGCAGCAGGGCCTGCCCGCGGTGCTGGCGGTCTCCACCGAGATCCGGCTGCCCCTCCGGCGCTTCCTCGAGCCGTCATTTCCCCGCCTGGCGGTGCTGGCGTTCAACGAACTGCCGCCGGCGACCGAGATCGAGAACGCGGGCATGATCCCCGTCCCCCCGGCGCTGGCCGCGCGCGCCGAGGCCGCGCTCAAGGCCGCCTGAGCCCCCACGCCCATGGACTCCCCCACCGCCATCACCACCCCCGGGGTCACCTGCCGCTTTGTCGTCAAGTCGGCGGCCGAGGCTGCCCGCATCATCCGCGAGCGGCTCGGGCCGGACGCGCAGGTCCTCTCCGTCCGCACGGTCGCGGCGGCCGGGCTCCGGCGTCTCTGGTCAGCGCCAAGGATCGAGGTGATTGCGCAGGTCCCCGAGGAGCCGGGTGAGCCGGAAACCGGCGCGGCGCCGGCCCCGCCGGCCCCCGCGCCGGAAGCGCGGATCGCCCCCGCGCGCCCCGCGCCCACCCTGGCCGCGCTGCTTCGGCGCTCCGGGCTGTCCGAGGTCGCGGTGGCACGGCTGCAGATGGCGCCATACTGGGCGGAGCTGGCCGCCGCCCCGCTGCACCGCGCCCTGGTGGAAGCCGGCCGGAGACTGCAATCCGAGGCCGAGCGGCGGTGGCCGCGCGCCCCGCTCAACCGGGTCGCGTTCCTCGGCTCCCCGGGCTCGGGCCGGACCACGGCCCTGTGCAAATGGCTCGGCGCCGAGGTCTTTCGCCGCGGGCGCCGCGGACACGTGGTGATGGTCGAGCTGGACCGTCCCAATTCCCCGGGGCCGCTGCCCCTGTTCTGCGAGGCCCTCGGGCTGGCGTTTGGCCGCCATGCCGCCCCGGGCGGCCCGGCCGCGCCGGGGGAGTTTGTCGCCTTTGAGCTACCGAGCCTGTCCCTGTCCCGCCCCGAGGCCAATGCGGCCCTGGGCGACTTCCTCGTCCGCGAGGCGATCACCCAGCGGGTGCTGGTGATCAACGCCGCCTACGACCACGCCGTGCTGCGCGCGACCTACGCGGCGGGCCGGGCGCTGGGTGCAACCCACCTGGTCTTCACCCACCTCGATGAGGTCGGACAGTGGGGCGCCCTCTGGGACTATCTCTTCGACGGGGCGCTCGAGCCGCTCTTTCTCGCCAACGGGCCCTCGCTCACCGGCGACTGCGAGGAGGACGTCTTCGGCGCCGTGATCCGCCGCACGCTCGCTGCCGGCCCGGCACCGGCCGCCGAGGAAACCGAAACCGCCGCGGTCCCGGGCCGCGCCCTCCCGCCATGAGGTTCATCGTCCTGAGCGGAGGAGCCTGCGGCCTGGCGGCGGCCGCCGCGTCCGGCCTTTGGGCCGGGCACGCCGCCGATCGCATCCTGTTCGACGGTGCCGTCGGCTGCCTGGCCGGCGGCCTGCTTTTCCGCGCCTTCTGGGCGGTCCTGCTGCGCGGGATCCGCCAGGCCTACCTCGCCCGCCGCGCGGCCCTCGCCGGGCCCGCGGCCCCCAAGCCCCCGGGGTGATCCCGTCCCCGAACCCACCATCTTATGAATACCGCAGAAACCGTACCCGGCAAGGATGCCTCAACCGCCGCCGCCTGGCGCGCCTACCAGGGAGTCTCCACCGATGCGATCGACGAAAAGGAGTTGATCGAGCGGTATCTCCCCCTCGTCCGCAATGTCGTGGACCGGATCAAGCTCAACCTCCCGGCGCACGTCGACGCCGACGACCTCTACAGCGTCGGCGTCACCGGGCTGATTGCCGCGGTCCGCCGCTATGATCCCAGCCAGGGCAACACCTTTGCCGGCTACGCCGCCACCCGCATCCGCGGGGCGGTGCTCGACGAACTGCGCCGGATGGACTGGTGTCCCCGCCGGGTGCGGGCCCGCACCCGCAAGCTGAAGGAGGCGATCGGCGGCATCGAGCAGCGGCTGGGCCGCACCGCGACCGAGGAGGAGATCTGCGCGGAACTGGGGCTCAGCGCCCGCGACTACGCCAAGTGGCTGGACGAGTCCCGCCCCGTCACCTTTATCGCCATCGACCAGGTAACCGCGGGCGAGGACGCGGACGGCCCCTCGCTCCACGAGGCCCTGCCCGACGAAAACGACGAGACCGGCCGCGAGCGGATGGAAAAGCAGGAATTGCTCGAACTTCTCGCTCAACGGATGAAGGAATTGCCCGATATACCCAGGAAGATACTCGCGATGTATTACTTCGAGCACATGCGTCTGGCGGAGATTGCCCAAGTCTTCGGCCTGACCGAGTCCCGTATTTGCCAGATCCACTCCCAAACCATCCTTAGCCTCCGCGCTTATCTCGGTCGCGCCCAGCAACGCTGAACGGAGGCTGCAACAGCCACCAGGCCCTCAGCATGCTTATTCTCGTCGGCGTCGTCATCGTCATCGTCTCCACTCTCGGCGGCTTCATGATGGCGGGCGGCAAACCGCTCGTCCTGATGCACCTGTCGGAGTTTGTGGTCATCGTGGGCGTGGCCGGCGGGGTCCTGATCATCGCCAGCCCGCGGCACATCCTGATCGAGATCCTGCACAAGACGAAGCAGGCCATTTCGGGAAAAACCGCCGGCAAGACGGAGTGCTTCGAGCTGCTCAAGCTGCTCTACGAACTCTTCATGACCGGCCGCCGCAACGGCCTGATCGCCCTCGACGAGCATGTGATGGACCCGCAGAACAGCTCGGTCTTCCAGCGCTACCCGACGCTGCTGCACCATCCCGAGCGGCTGCAGTTCCTCTGCAACGGCCTCAAGCCGGTGATCGACGGCAAGATCAAGCCCGACCAGCTCGAGTATCTGATGGAGGCCGAGTTCCAGGCCAAGGCGGATGAGTCGGATCACCCGGTGCACCTGCTCCAGCTGGTCGGCGACTCCCTCCCCGGGATCGGGATCGTCGCCGCCGTCCTGGGCATCATCAACACCATGGCGGCGATCGCGGACGGCCCGCAGGTGGTGGGTGAGCGGGTGGCCGCGGCGCTGACCGGGACGCTGCTGGGCATCTTCCTCGCCTACGGCTTCGTCAATCCGCTGGCGAACCGGATCCAGCTGAACAACAACGCGGAGTCGCAGTGCCTGCGCTGCATCAAGATCGCGGTCAGCGGCTTCGCCAAGGGCCTGGCGCCCCTGACCGCGGTGGAGATCGCGCGGCGCTCGCTCGACAGCTCGGTCCAGCCCGGCCCCCAGGAACTGGAGGCCGCGACCAAGACCATGGCCGCGGTGAAGTAATCCCGTCCCCCATGGCCAAGAAGGGCGCACATCACGGCGGGGCCTGGAAGGTCGCCTACGCGGACTTTGTCACCGCGATGATGGCCCTGTTCATGGTCCTGTGGATCTGCGCCCAGGACAAGAAGATCCTCCTCTCGACCTCGCGCTACTTCCAGAGCCCCTTTCGCAGTCCGCTCTCGGCCAACTCGGGCGTGATGCCGTTCGAGAAGATGCAGGACAAGCGGGAGGAGAGCTCGAGCAAGGACGACACGCCTTCGGGCCAGCAGCAGCCGTCGAACAAGGATAAACAGATCGAGCTCAGCTTCCTCAATGCCGTCGCGGCCGACTTCTACCGCCTCCTGCACCTCGACGAGGACCTCAGCAACAAACCCATCGACGTCCAGGTCACGAGCGACGGCCTGCGGGTGACGCTGTTCGACCGCGCCAAGCGGCCGCTTTTCACCGAGGGCGGGGCGGACCTGACCGAGTGGGGCCAGTTCGTCATGCAGAACCTCGCCTGGCTGATCGACCGGCACCACTTCTTCGTGACGATCGACGGCCACACCCGGTCCAACATGGTCTTCCCGCATGAGAACTACACCGGCTGGGAACTCTCGACGGACCGGGCCAACACCTCGCGGCGGACGCTGGTGCACTACGCGGTTGACCCGGGCCTGATCGAGCGGGTCACCGGGTACGCCGACACCATTCCCGTCCCGGGCGAACCGCCGTCTTCCGAGGCGAACGAACGCATCACCATCAGCCTGACCCTGGTGGCCCGGGAGCACCCCAGCGAGACGCTCAAGCGTGAGCTGGAGCCCGCGCCGTCCGCCGGCGCGGCCGCCCTGCCGGTGGCCTTCACCCCCCCTTCCTCATGAAAACCTATCTTCCCGGCAAGAAACCCTCGGGCGTGCCGGCGCTCGCCCCTTCCCCGGCCGCCAGCCGGCAGGCGTTTCCGCCGCTGGGCAGCGCCCCGCTTTCCCCCAGCCGCGACAGCGGCACGCAGATCGAGACCGTCAAGGAGGGCGACCGGGTGGTGCGCCTCATCATCACCTGCGCCTGCGGCGAACGGGTCGAGGTCGAGTGCCTTTATCCGGCGGGATGAGGGCGGTGGACCTCCGGCATTTTTTTCCTGCCGGTGCCTCCGCGCGTTCTGCGCCTTAAGTCAGGATGGAAACATATATTTTAACCTATTGAAAATAAGTAACTAGCACACGAGATGCCGCCTTTGGCATCGGTAGTGCTAAGAGAGCTCCGATTCTTCATGAATATCGGGCTCTACCAAAGCGCAGCATCACTGACTGCCCTCGAACACTGGCAGGACGCCGTGTCGCAGAACATCACCTCGAGCGGGGTGCCCGGATATCGCAAGCGGACGGTGGAGTTCTCCACCCAGGATGGGGGCCAGTGGAATCTCGATCCGAGCGCCTCGACCAGCGGAGACACGACGCAGATCGCCCAGTTTCCCAAGACCACCAACGGGATCAATTACCAGGGCGGGGACACCCAGCCCTCGGGGCGGGACCTCGACGTGGCGATCCAGGGCCCGGGATTCTTCGAGGTGCAGTCGCCGGACGGCAGCCTGGCCTACACCCGCGACGGCGAGTTCAGCATCCGCGCGGACCGCACGCTGGTCAACGGATCCGGGGCGGAAGTGATGAGCGACTCCGGCTCGGCGATCACCCTCGCCCCCAACGGCGAGAAGGTAACGATCAACAAGGACGGCACGATCCAGCAGGGCACGGCCACGGTCGGCCGCCTGGCGGTGCAGCAATTCGCCGACACCGGCCAGCTCAAGGCCGTGGCTGGCAGCCTGTTCGTCCCGGTCAACGGGGCGACGCCCACGCCGGTCGAGGCCCCGGACCTGCTGCAGGGCTACACCGAGGCCTCGAACGTCACTCCCATGCGCGAGATGGTGGACATGGTCCTGATCTCCCGCTGCTACGATGCGAACCAGAAACTGATCAAGACGGCGGACGAGGAGATGCAGAAGACCCTCGACGCCCTCGGCTGAGCGCCGCGCCCCCATGATTTCCCCAGATAGACAACCGCAATCACGACTGCACGGCCGAGCGCGCTATGGGGGCGCGCCGGCCCCAGTCGTGGCCGCCTTTCCCGCCCGGACATGAACCTCTCGCTTTACTCAGCGGCCACCGGCATGGAGGCCCAGGAGCTGAACCTCAACACCATCGCCAACAACCTGGCGAACGTGAACACCCCCGGCTTCAAGAAGAGCCGGATCGAATTTCAGGACCTGCTTTATACGAAGCCCCGCAGTTCGGGCACGGACACCGGCAACGGCAACCTGGTGCCGACGGGCGTGGAGGTGGGCAACGGCGCCCGCGTCGCCGCCACCTCCAAGGTCTTCACCCAGGGCCAGGTGACCCAGACCGGCCAGCAGCTCGACCTCGCCATCCAGGGCGACGGGTTCTTCGAGATCCAGCAGGCGGACGGCACCATCGCCTACACCCGCGACGGCTCCTTCAATCTCAATGCCCAGGGGCAGGTGGTGACGGCGGACGGCCTGCCGGTCCTCAGTGGGTTCCAATCGATCCCCGCCGGGACCACGGCCATCGACATCTCGCAAAGCGGCAACGTCTCGATCACCGGCGCCAACGGGACCTCGACCTTTCAGCTCAGCCTGGCGCGCTTCGCCAACGAGGCCGGCCTGCAGAGCCTGGGCGGCAACCTCTACGCCGAGAGCGCCGCGAGCGGCACCGCCTCGACCGGGCAGGCCGCCCAGAACGGCTACGGCAGCATCCTGCAGGGCTATCTTGAGGGCTCGAATGTCAACATCGTCGAGGAGATGGTGAACCTCATCACCGCGCAGCGCGCCTACGAGATCAACTCCAAGTCGGTCCAGGCCTCCGACGAGATGCTCCAGAATGTCGCGAACATGAAGCAGTCATGAGACTCCGCCTCGTCCTCCTCGCCCTGGCCTTCGCCGCCATCTCCCCCGCGCTCCACCCGGCGCCGGCGCCCGGGCCCGCGCCGGCGGCCCCCGCCCCCTATGACGCGGACCGCTTCCGCGCGGAACTCGGCCGGCTGCTGGCGGCCCACTTCAACCTCGATGGCGATCTCCAGGTCGACTTCCTCCGTCCCTGGAGTCCCCCCGCGCAAGCCGCCGCCATCTGGCAGGTGGTGCTCACCGACTTTCCCTCCGAGGCCTCCGGCCTCATGGTGCTGCGCTGCCGCCTGGTCGCCGACGGCGTCCCGGCCGACGACGAGAGCGTGATGGTGCGCGCCTCGCTCTGGCGCGACGTCTGGTTTGCCCGGCAGCCGGTCCCGGCCGGCACGGTCTTCGATCCGGCGCTGCTGGAGGCCAGGCGGGTCGACTGCTTCCGGGTCCACGACGCCCTGCCCGCCACGGCCGGGGACCGGTCGCTGATAATGGCGCGCGACGTGGCGGCCGATCGGATGCTGACCTGGCACGACCTGGCCCGCCGGCCGCTGGTGCGCAAGGGCGACCTGGTCGAAGCCGAGGCCCGGGAAGGCGAGCTCTTCGTCTCGATGAAGGCGGTGGCGCTGGAAAACGGCGCCAACGGCGACACCATCACCCTGCGCAATCCCGAGTCCCACAATGAGATCTCGGGCCGGGTGATCGACGACAACCGGGTGGAGATCAGCTTCTAGTCCCATGAGTCCCGCCCGGCGCACCCTCCTGCTTCCGCTCGCTCTCGGGCTCGCCCTGACCGGGCGGGCCGACTCGCTCTGGACCACCCCGGGAGGCGACCACCTCAGCCTCTACGCGGACCACAAGGCCTCGCGGGTGGGGGACATCGTCACCGTGGTCGTCGAGGAGGCCGCCGCGGCCCAGTCGACCCAGAACAAGCAGTCGACCCGCGCCTCGACCCTGAATGACGCGGTCGGCCAGTTCGTCTTCACCCCGGCGAGCAGCGGCCTGGGCACGCATGCCGGCCAGGCGCCCAGCCTGCAGGTGTCGGGCTCCTCCAATTACAGCGGTGGCGGCCAGGTGACCAATTCCCAGTCGGTGACCAGCCGGGCGGCCGTGGTCGTGACCGATGTCCTGCCGAACGGCAACTTCGTCATCGAGGGCATCCGCCTGATCACCTTCTCCGGCGAGACCCAGTACATGGTGCTGCACGGCGTGGTGCGCGGCGACGACATTGCGAGCGACGACACCGTGAATTCGACCAACATCGCCGATGCCGGGATCGAGGTGGTGAGCAAGGGCGCGCTGTCCGACGCCGAGAAACAAGGCTGGTTCAGCAAGATCTATGAAATGCTCCGGCCCTTTTGAGCGCGTCGCGCGGGCGCTCCTCCTGCTGCTCCTCCTCCCGGCCGCGCTGCGCGCGGCGCGGGTCAAGGACATCACCCTGCTCGAGGGCGGCCGCGACAACCAGCTGGTCGGCTACGGCATGGTCGTCGGCCTGGCCGGCGACGGCGACAGCAACTCCAATGGCACCCTGCATGTGATTGCGAACATCCTCCAGCGCTACGGCATCACCGTCAGCCTGACCGACCTCAAGTCGAAGAACGTGGCCGCCGTCATGGTCACGGCCGACATCAGCGCCTTCCTCAAGCCCGGCGCCCGGATCGACGTCACGGTCTCGTCGATGGGCGACGCCAAGACGCTGCAGGGTGGCGTCCTGCTCCAGACCCCGCTGCTCGGGGCCGACGGCCGGACCTACGCGGTGGCGCAGGGGCCGATCGCCATCGGCGGCTTCCTCAGCGGCGCGGGCGGCCCGGGCGGGGCGACGGTGCAGAAAAACCACCCGACGGTGGGGGCGATCAGCAACGGGGCGATCGTGGAGCGGCCGGTCCCGGCCGAATTCGTCCACGACAACGTCCTCCGGCTGCTGCTGCAGAATCCGGACTTCAATTCCGCCGAGGATATGGCCGAGGCGATCAATGCGGTCTGGCCCGACGCGGCCGACCCGATCGACTCCGCCACCATCCAGGTGCACCTGCCGCAACGGTACTGGCACCACAATGTCGCCTTTGTGGCCGACCTCGGGCTGATCGAGGTGAATCCCGACACCCAGGCGCGGATCGTGATCAACGAGCGCACCGGGACGATTGTCGCCACCGCCACCGTGCGGATCTCGGAGGTGGCGATTGCCCACGGCTCGCTCACGATCACCGTCGCCTCCAACGTCGGGGTCAGCCAGCCCAACAGCTTCAGCAACGGGCAGACCACCGCCGTGCCCAGCACGCAGACCAGCGTCAATGAGGTGAAGGGCGGCTTCACCATCCTGAACGAGCCGCCGACGATCGAGCGGCTGGCGGCGGCGCTCAACGCCTTCGGCGTTTCCACCCGCGACATGATGGCGATCTTCCAGACCCTGAAGCGTTCCGGCGCCCTCCAGGCGGAGCTGATCATCAACTGAGCCGTCCATGAATCTTTCCCCGATCAGTTCCGCGACGGTGCCCGGGAGCGGCCTGGGCGACACCGGCGTGCGCGCGAACCAGACCCCCGCGCAGCAGCGCGCCGCCGTGGCCGGGCAGTTCGAGGCCATCATGCTCCGGCAGTTTCTCGGCGACAGCGTCGGGTCGATGCTGGGCGGCGACGACACCCCGGCGGGCAGCGTCTATGGCTATCTCGTGACCGACGTGCTCGCCTCCAAGCTGGCGGCGGGCGGGGGCATGGGCCTGGCATCGATGATCGCCGCGCAGCTCGGCCCGCGGTCTTCCGCCCCGGCGACGGGCGGGGAAGAAGAGGACAACCCATGAACATCGAATGGCAAACCGTGGCGGAGCAACTCCGCCGCGAAATCGCGGAGTACGGGCAGCTGCTCGGCCTGTTCGAGGAGCAGCACCGCCTCATTTTCCGCCACGCGCCCCACAGCGTCCTGGACGCCAGCCGCCGGATCGAGACGCAGGTCCACGCCCTGGAGCGGGAACGGGGCCGGCGCGAGGAGGCGGTCGCCGCCTTCGCCGCCCGCTGCGGCCGGCCCGCGTCCGCCACCTTGCGCTCGCTCCTGACCTGCGTCGACCCCGAGGCGCGGCCGCTCCTCCAGGCGCTGATCACCGAGATCAATCTGCTTATCCACCGGGTGCGCCGCGATTCGCGGCGGAACCACCAACTCTTGCACTGCGTGGTGGACTGCCACCAGGAGCTGCTGCGCCGGCTGCGCCCGGATGCGTTCACCAAGACCTACGCGCCGGACGGACGCGTGTCGGTCGCCGCCGTGCGCCCCCACACCGCGGTTCACGCGGGCGGCTGATTCCGCCGACCCCTTCCCGCCATGTCCGGACTGTTCTCGATCCTCGGCTCCACCGCCAGCGCCCTCAACGCGCAGAGCGAGGCGATCGCGGTCACCAGCAACAACATCTCCAACGTCAACAACCCGGACTACTCCGACGAGACGGTGGATTTCCAGCCCCTGGCCTCGGTGGAGACCGACGATGGCCTGGAGAGCACGGGGCTGTCGGTCAGCGTCACCCAGCAGCGCGACGCGATCCTGGACCAGATGGTCCGCCAGGAGGGCTCGCTCACCTCGGGTTACACCGCCCAGCAGACGGTGGTGCAGCAGGCGCAGGCCTCCCTCGGGGAGAACATCACCGCCGGCTCCACCAGCGGCGCCAGCGACACCACCTCCGAGAGCGGCCTGAGCGCGGCGATCGGCAGTTTTTTCAACGCGGTCGAGAGCTATGCCGCCAACCCCAGCGACGCGACCCAGAGCCAGTCGGTCATCCAGCAGGCGGGCGTCCTCACCGACCGGTTTCAACAGGTGGACCAGAACCTGGCGCAGGTGCAGAGCGGAGCCACCGCGAAGGTGGCGAGCGACGTGACCACGGTCAACGGCCTGCTCTCGCAGGTCGCCCAGCTCAACGACCAGATCAACAGCCTCCAGACCAGCGATTC
>Ga0302196_10000934_pt1 | contig 27764 bp, 23 predicted proteins | sample II_Bog_N1_3_FD_198794 | JGI IMG/M metagenome (GOLD analysis project Ga0302196, IMG submission 198794) | Peat permafrost microbial communities from Stordalen Mire near Abisko, Sweden - II_Bog_N1_3 | ecosystem: Environmental > Terrestrial > Soil > Wetlands > Peat | place: Sweden: Abisko...
CGCCACGGCGCAGCGAGGGCGTGCGCGCTAGGCGCCGTGACGGCGGCCAGCAGGCCGAACGCCAGGGCCGCCCACACAAACATCACCAGCGTGACCTTCGATCCCCGGTTGCCCGCATACCGACCGTCCTCGAGACAAAGGATCTGGACCATGAAAAACAGGGAGCTGCCGAGCGTCTCGAGTTCCCCCCTGCCGACCCGCATCCTCGCCCAGTCAAGGCGGCCCAGGATCGCAACCCCTGCAAGCACCATGGCGCAGCTCGACCAGACGATGGCCCCCGGGTTCGCGCGCAGTTTGAAGGCCAGCCATATCGGTATGAGGACGGCATAAAACTGCGTCAGAAATGCCGATGTGGACGCATCCGTAAAGCGCAGCCCGTCATTCTGAAGGAGAATGCCCCCCATGCCAAAGATCCCCAGGATCATGCCCTGCCGGAGTTCGCCCCGGGTCACCCGGAAACCGCCTCTCGCTTGAATCGCGAGAACGATCGCCAGCGCGATGAAGAAGCGTGGCGCGATCGTGTAGGTGACGACAAACCAGCTGTCGGCCGGCACCCAGGCAGCATTCGCCATCTCGACCGCCCTGATGATCGGAAAGCTCAACCCCCAGAACACATTGCCCAATAACAACATCAAAATCGCCCTCCCATGTTCTCCAGGAATGAGAGGCGCTTTGGAAATGGGTTCCACAATGGGTCAAATAGAGCATCTTCCTCCAATAAGGGACAGGTTCAAAACGGAGGTCTTCGAATAATAACCCCCCAACAAGGGACAGGTTCACGGGATTAATGAGGGACAGGTTCACGAAGGGCCCCAGGATAAGGGACAGGTTCGTTTGGGGGTATTTAGTACCAACAAGGGACAGGTTCGTCCGCATACGTCCGCATACGACCGGAAAGGGCGCGAATTCTGGAAAAGAGCCCGTCAAACCCTTGACAAATGAAATTGAGTCTCATTCAATTCAAGCGTTCCACGACTCTTTCATGCCTGCGATAGATCAGCAGCCCACTCCAAGGCGCATGCCCCTCACCGAACTGCCGGTCCACACGGCCGCCAGGGTATGGGCGCTTGATGGCGAGATCGGCGTGTGTTCCCGCCTCCGGGAGATGGGATTCTGCGAATCGGCGGTGATTGAGCGGGTCTCCGGGGAAAAGACCCTGCTATGCCAGCTTTGTGGCACGCGGATTGCCCTAAGCGACCGCGCCGCGGCCCACATCCTGGTCGAACTTGTTCGCGGTGGCGTCTGACGCCCACGCTGCCAGTCCGGTCCGGTTCTCCGACCATCCCTCGTGAAAACTCCGCGCTAAACCCATGGCCGGCGAATTCAAGCTCTCCCAACTGGCCGCAGGGGATTCGGCGGTTGTTCGCGGCTATCCGAAATCCGGCGGCGCCTTCCTGCGGCTTCGCGAGATGGGCGTGCTCCCCGGCACGGCCGTGACCCTCGTCCGCACGGCGCCGCTCGGCGATCCGATCGAGATCAAGGTGCGGGGCTACCTGCTCACGCTGCGCAAAAGCGAGGCCGAGCACGTGCTCGTGGAACAGGCTCCCGCAGGGCCGGAGACGGGCGGACAGCCTTGAGGCCAATCCCGCACACGGAATCCCGCCACAATGCCGTCGCAAGCGCCTGAAGCACCCCGGACCCCTCCGTCCGCTCAGGCTCGCGCGCCGGTCTACGCGATCGTGGGCAACCCGAATTGCGGCAAAAGCACGCTTTTCAACGCCCTGACCGGCCTCAAGCAGAAGGTCGGCAACTATCCCGGAGTCACTGTCGAAAAGAAGGTCGGCACCGCGTATTCCCAGCACGGCGTGCCGATTCCGCTCATCGACCTGCCCGGCGCCTACTCGCTCGCAGCCCGTTCTCCCGACGAGGCCGTGACCCGCGACGTGCTCCTCGGCCGCCGTGCCGACACCCCTGCTCCCGACAGGATCCTGTGCATCGTCGACGCGGCAAATCTGGAGCGAAACCTATACCTCGTCCATCAGGTCCTCGACCTTGGGAGGCCCGTCATCCTCGTCCTCAATATGATGGATCTGGTCAAGCGGGCCGGTCTGACCATCCGGGTCGACCGCCTTGAAAGGGCCCTGGGCGTGCCTGTCATCGCGTGCGAGGCCGTGAACGGCAGGGGGATCATCGAGCTCAAGATGGCCATGAGCCGGCCGGACCTGCCCCTTTCCCGGCACGCATGGAACGTTCCGATCGCCATCGCGCCGGCGGTCGCGGAGCTGCAGGCCTCGCTCGCCGCGCGTGACGGCAGACCTCCGCTCGTGGCGCGCGCCGAGGCCCTGCTTCTCCTCACGGATCAGGATGACGTCCGGGTCGCCGGCTCGGCCCCGCTGTGCGACGCCACCCTGGGAATTCTTGCCTCGTGGCGCCGGCGTTGGGAGGCCGACGGCACGGACTGGTCCGGAACCCTTGTCACCTCGAGGTACGAGGCCATCGGACGGCTGGCAGCCGATGCGGTGGAACAGGGGCGACCCGCCGGGCCGAGCTGGAGCGACCGGATCGACATTGTCGTCACCCATCCTGTGTGGGGATGGCTCGTCCTGGCCGGCATCATGGCGCTCCTCTTCCTGAGCATCTTCACTCTCGCGGAGTATCCGATGGACTGGATCGACGCCCACGTTGCGGCGCTGAACACATGGGTGAAGTCGGCGCTGCCTCCCGGGGATCTCAACGACCTCGTCACCGACGGGGCGATCTCGGGAGTCGGCGGAGTCGTGATGTTCCTTCCCCAGATTCTCATACTCTTCTTCTTCATCGGGCTCCTCGAGAACACCGGTTACATGGCGCGGGCCGCCTTCATCATGGACCGGGTGATGAGCCGGGTGGGCCTGAACGGCCGGTCGTTCATACCCCTTCTCAGTTCGTATGCGTGCGCCATCCCCGGCATCATGGCCACCCGCACCATCGAGGATCCCAAGGACCGCCTCACAACCATCCTCGTCGCCCCCCTGATGAGCTGTTCGGCCCGGCTCCCCGTTTACCTGCTCATGATCGCCGCGCTCGTGCCGGGCGACCGGGTGCCGCTCGCCACCAAGGTCGGGATCATGCTGCTGATGTACCTCCTGGGCACCGGGGGGGCGTTCGGCTTCGCGTGGCTCTTCAAAAGCACACTGCTCAAGGGAGCCCCGCCGCTCATGATCATGGAACTGCCCCCGTACCGGATTCCGCGCGTAAAGGACGTGCTCCTGCACATGCTTGAGCGCGCGTGGCTGTTCCTGAAGCGGGCAGGCACCATCATACTAGGGATCAGCATCGTGCTCTGGTTCCTCTCCGCCTACCCCCGCGCCCCGCAGGGTTCGACCGCGCAGCAGCAGGTGGCCCAGAGTTACGCCGGGAGGGCGGGACACGCCCTCGAGCCCCTCATCAGGCCGATCGGCTTCGACTGGCGGATCGGGATCGGGCTCATCAGCTCGTTCGCGGCCCGCGAGGTCTTCGTGAGCTCCACCGCGGTCGTGTTCAGCGCCGAGCATTTCGAGGAGGGAAAGGGGGCCGACATCGCCCCGCTGCGCTCGGCGCTGAGGGACGCGCGCTGGCCGGACGGCCGTGCGCTGTTCACTCCGCTGGTTTGCTTCTCCCTGATGGTGTTCTATGTTTTCGCCATGCAATGCGTGAGCACGGTGGCCGTTGTGCGGAGGGAGACCAACTCCTGGCGCTGGCCGCTGTTCCAGATCGCCTATATGACAGGGACGGCTTGGGCCGTCTCTTTTGTGGTTTACCAGTCCGGGCGCGCCCTGGGCTTCTGAGCGATGACGCCGAGGCTCCAGACCTGCATCGCCCTCTTCATCGTCGTGCTCGCCATGGCGGGATTGATATGGCGTCCCCTCTCGAGGCGCAAACGCCCGGGTTGCGGCGGGGGATGCGGATGCCCCGGCGATGAATTCAAGGCGCGCGGATTTTTGAAGAGGCCGTCTGCCAAGTTAAGAAAGTAATTAGCATCGCGCTGTGCGGCAGGTTTGCCCAAGATCAACGGCCTTTTAGATGATATCCCGTTTTCTGCCGCACCCGGTACGACGCCTCCTGGGCACAGCCGGACCCGTTCGCCCATCTGGCTACCAGCTGATAGACCAGCCGAGCCAGCTCGACCCCCTGCTCGAGGCCCTGGACAACGTCGATGAGGTCTCCCTCGATACCGAGGCGGACAACATGTACCACTACAAGGTGAGGGTCTGCCTGCTTCAGTTCCTCGTCAGCGGCGAGATCTACCTGGTCGACGCGCTGGCACCGATAGATCTCAAGCCTCTCTGGTCCCGGCTGGCGGAGAAGCATCTCGTCATGCACGGCAGCGACTTCGACCTCAGGCTCCTGCATGACCGCTGCGGCTTTCGGGCCAGGAGCCTTTTTGACACGATGCTGGCCGCCCAGCTCCTCGGCCGCCAGCGGATCGGCCTGGCCTCGCTGCTGGAGGAGCATTTTGGGGTGAAGCTCGACAAGGACAGCCAGAAGGCGAACTGGTCCAGGCGTCCGCTCACCAAGAAGCTGCTGGACTACTCGGCGCTCGACGTCTGGCACCTGCCCGCGCTCCGCGACCTTCTGAGCCGCGCGCTTGTGAAGCTCGGACGCCGGGAATGGCTCGACCAGCAATGCGAGGCCCAGATCGCCGCCGGGACCGAAGGTTTTGCCCCGCCCACGGAAAACGACTGGCGCATTGGGAAGTCCGAGCGCCTTCGCGGCCAAAGCCTGTGCGTGCTTCACGCCGTGTGGAACTGGCGCGAGGAGCAGGCCGGTCGCCTCGACACCCCCCCCTTCAAGGTGTGCTCGAACGAGCTGCTGCTGAAGATGGCCCTGGCCGCCGACTCCGGGGGACGGGATCCACAGGGGAACGGCCCGCCCGACGAAAATTTTCGGAACACCGGCCGGCTCGATGAGGCGGTGCTTTCGAGCGTGCACTTGGGCAAGCGCCACAACCGCCTTCTGCCGTCGCTCGCGACCGCCGTCCGTTCGGGCCTGAACCGCGATCCCCACACACTCCCCCGCCGGCCGGGGCGCGATCCGAACCACTCGGCCCTCAGCCGCAGCGAGATCACCCGGCTCGACAGGATCAAGGAGGGCCGCGACGCCACCGCCGCCCGCCTTGCCATCGAGCCCACGCTTATCGCCAACCGATCGCAGCTCTCGCAGATCGCGAGGACCCCGGCGGAGATCGACGCCATCCTGCTGCCCTGGCAGGCCGACCTGCTGAGGAACGATCCGGCGCTCAAGACCTGACAGGGTCTCGGTTATTGATCCCGGCGGGGGCCGTGCCTATACCCGAGGCCTGCCCCCGACCTCCTCAAACGCAAACATCGTCCGCCATCTTGACCTGATGGCGGCCGCGCGGCCGGACGCGCCAGCCATCAAGATCCCGCGGGGGCGCACCCGCGGCGGCGACATCGACTATGTCGCCTTCACGTATGCCGAGCTCTCCGCGGAAGTCCTGGCGTGGACGGACCGGCTGGCGGCGCGCGGCGTCCGAAGGGGCGACCGTACCCTGCTTGCGGTACGACCGGGCCTTCCGCTGATCGCCTGCGCCTTTGCCCTTTTCCGACTCGGCGCCGTCCCCGTCGTCATAGACCCCGGCATGGGTTGGAGGAGCTTTCTCGAGTGCGTTGCCCGATCGAGGCCCAGGGCCCTGGTCGGTATCCCTGCAGCCCGGCTGCTCAGCCGGGTTTTCCGTAGATCGTTCCAAAGCGTCGCCGTGCGCGTGCCTGCCGACAGCTCCCTCACCGCCAGCCTCACCCGGGATCGGGGAGGGACGGTCCCCCCATCCCACCGCGCCCCCGCCTCAAGCGGCGCGGGGGAACTCGCCGCAATTCTCTTCACCTCGGGCTCGACCGGGAGTCCCAAGGGCGTGTGCTACGAACACGGCATGTTTGAGGCCCAGGTGAATCTGCTCAGGGACTCCTTCTCGATCGAACCGGGCGAGATCGACATGCCCATGCTGCCCATCTTCGCCCTTTTCAACCCCGCCCTGGGCATGACCACGGTGGTGCCCGAGATCGATCCCCGCAGACCGGCCGCCGCCGACCCTGCAAAAATCGTCCGGGCGATACTCCAGGAAAACGTGACCAATTCCTTCGGATCGCCCACGCTTTGGCGGATTGTCTCCGATCACTGCGGGGCCCGTGGAGTCGCCCTCCCCAGCCTTCGGCGGGTCCTGTGCGCGGGCGCCCCGGTGCCCGCCGCACTTTGGACGGGAGCCAGGGGCTTCCTTCCAAACGGACGGCTGCACAGCCCTTATGGAGCCACCGAGGCCCTGCCGGTGAGCTCCATCGATGAGGATCGGGTGCGCTCGCTCGCCGGCCCGCAGGAGGGTGCGGGCGCGCCTGTGGGAGTTCCGCTTCCCGGGATCGCGGTGAGGATCGTAGCGACTTCCGACGCCCCGATCGCAACGCTCGCGGACGCGAAGGCGCTCGGCCCTGGCGAGATCGGCGAAATCATTGTCTCCGGCCCGGTCGTGACCACGGAATACGACGCCCTGCCCGAAGCGACCGCCCTGGCCAAGATCCGCGACAACGGAACGGTCTGGCACCGCATGGGAGACTGCGGGTTCCTCGATTCCGCGGGCCTCCTCTGGTTTTGCGGAAGAAAGGCGGAACGGGTGGAGACGGAGCACGGGACGATGCACACCGAACCCTGCGAAAGGGTTTTCCGCCCACATCCCCGCGCGACCCGATGCGCGCTCATCGGGCTGGGCCGGCCCGGCGCCCAGGAACCGGCGCTCGTCGTCGAGGCCACCGTGAAGACCTCCCGGGAGCGCAGCGCGCTCGCCGGGGAGCTGCGCGCCCTGGGGCTGAAGAGTCCCCGGACCGCGTCCATCCGGCGTTTCTATTTTCATCCCGACTTTCCGGTCGACGTCCGCCACAACGCGAAAATCCACCGGCTCGCCCTCGCGCGGTGGGCGGCGACCGCGCCGCGCAGTTCGACCGTGGCCGACTGACGAAGGAGGTCCGCGGCCCCGCCCTATGCCCCAGGCAACCAAAACCCAAGGCGAACCGGTCCTCGTCACAGGAGGCACCGGCTTTCTCGGCCGGCGGCTGGTCGACCGGCTGCTCGCCCAGGGTCGGCGGGTGACTGTGCTGGCCCGGACCCCCGCGCCCGAACTCGAGGCGCGGGGCGTCAGGTTCGTCAGCGCGGACCTCGGAGACTCCGGCCGCGTCATCGACGCCTGCGCGGGAATGGGCACTGTGTTTCACGCCGCCGCCAGGGTCGGCACCTGGGGCCGGCACGGCGACTACTTCAGGGCCAATGTGCTTGGAACCCGGGCCGTCATCGACGGCTGCCGGAGTCACGGCGTCCGGCGCCTCGTCTTCACGAGCACACCCAGCGTGGTCTACGACGGACGCGACATCGCGGGGGGAGATGAGTCGTTGCCGCTCACCACCTCTTGTCCCAGCCCCTACCCCCTCACCAAGGCGGTTGCCGAACGCGAGGTGATTCTGGCGAACTCGGCGGGCCTGGCGACCCTAGCTCTCCGTCCGCACCTCATCACGGGTGTGGGCGACCCCCACCTTGTGCCGCGGCTCCTCGCCGCCGCCCGCCGCGGCCGCCTCCGCGTCGTGGGAACCGGTCGCAACCTGGTCGACATCACCCACGTCGAAAATGTCGTGGATGCCCACATCCTCGCCGAGGAGGCCCTCATGCGCTCAGGCGCCGCCCCCGGGGCTCCCGACTGCCGGGGCAGGGCCTACTTCATAACGAACGGCGAGCCGGTGAACCTTTGGGAGTGGATCAATGACCTGCTCTCGGCCCTCGGCGAACCCAGGATCTCGCGGCGCATCCCCCTTGGGGCCGCCGCCGCCGCGGGTGCCGTCGCCGAATTCGCGTGGCGCGTGCTCCGGCTTTCCGGCGAACCCCCGATGACCCGTTTCATAGCCGCCGAACTGGCCCGCGACCACTGGTTCAACATCGCCGCTGCCCGCCGCGATCTCGGCTACGCCCCCCGGGTCGGCATGGCGCGGCTCCGGGAGGAATTGATCGCCTCCACCGCCGCGGACTGAATTCCGGAGGCTTGCCCAGGGAGGCCGGCCTCCCTACCCCTTCCGTACCCCAATGACCCACCCCTCCCAAAAAATCCCCACGAGTGAAAAGTTCGCATTCGGCATCGGAGAATTCGGCAACGACCTGTACTGGCAGTTTTTTTCAAGTTTCCTTCTCTTTTTCTACACCGACATCTTCAAGATAGCGCCGGGAGCCCAAGCTGCGGCGGTCGCGGGGCTGATGTTTGTCATCGTGCGCTTTTGGGACGGGATCTTCGACGTGATCGTCGGCCTGCTCGCAGACCGCACGAATTCCCGATGGGGCAAGTTCCGGCCCTATCTGCTCTTCGGCGCCGTCCCGTTTGGCGTCGCCGGCGTCGTGGCGTTCACGACCCCGGACCTCGGCGCCACCGGCAAGCTCATCTATGCCTACATCACCTACACAATCCTCATGATGGTGTATTCGTCGGTGGCCATTCCCCAGAATTCCCTGTTGGGCGTCATGTCCGGCGACTCCCTGGAGCGCACCAGCCTCTCCAAGTACAAGTTCACCTTCGCGTTCCTCGCGAGCGCCGTGGTCCAGTATGCGACGTTTCCGCTGGCCGCCCACTTCGGCCGCGGAAACCAGGCCTTCGGTTTCCAGCGGACGCTGCTCTGCTACGCCATCTGCGCCGTCGTTTTCTTCATCATTTCCTTCGCCTTCATCAAGGAGCGCGTTTCGCCGCCCAAGGAGCAGAAGCCGCGGCTCAAAGACGACTTTCGCGACCTCGGCAGGAACGTTCCCTGGCTCGTGCTTTGCATCACGACCCTGGCATCGATTCTTTCGATAGCCACCCGCAGCCAGACGACCATCTACTACTTCAAGTACTACGTCAAAAGCTGGGACTTCAACACGGTCTTCTGGGGCGTGCATCACATCGGCTATCAGGCCCTTTTCGGCGACTTCCTTGTCCTCGGGACTGTCGTTACGATCCTGGGCACGTGGATGGTGCCTTTCTTCACGCGGCTTCTGGGAAAGAAAAACCTCTACTGCATACTCATTGGGAGTTCCGGATTTGTCACGCTGGCCTTCTACTTCGTCCCACCGACCCAGGTGGGCCTGATTTTCCTGCTCCAGGTGCTCGTGAGCATTACGCTGGGGCCCACCAGCGCAGTGCTCTGGGCCATGTACGCCGACTGCGCCGATTTTTCGGAGTGGGTGAACTCCCGCCGGGCCACGGCCCTGGTGTTTTCGGCCGCAATTTTCTGCCAGAAGGTCGGGTGGAGCTTCGGCGGGTTGGTTCCCGGTTGGCTCCTTACCAAATTTGGATATGTCGCCGACACCGACCTTTCACAGAACACCCTGCACGGGATTCTCCTGATCAACTGTGTGATCCCCGCCGCATTCGCCTTCCTGGCCGCCGTGCTGGTGCTCTTCTACGGCCTGAACGAGGCCAAGCTGAAGATTATCGAGACGGATCTCCAGGGCCGCCGGACTGCCGCCGCATGACCGGGCTCACCGCGCCCTCTGCCGCACGGCCTCGAACAGCGTCACGATCGTCGCCATCGCGACGTTGAGCGAGTCGGCCTGGCCCGCCATCGGGATCCTGACCGTGAGATCCGCATTCTTCAGCCAGAATTCGCTCAGCCCGTACTGCTCGCTGCCCATCACCACGGCCACCGGGCCGCGCAGGTCGGCGTCGGAGTGAAGCACGCCGGCGGCCGGCGTCGTGGCCACGGTGCGTATGCCGCGTTTGCGCAGCCACGCCAGGACTTCGGTTCCCTCGGCGACGGCGCAGGGCACGGAAAAGAGAACGCCCGTCGAGGCACGCACGACGTTCGGGTTGAAGAGATCGGTCACCGGATCGCAGACGATGACCGCGTCGCAACCCGCGGCGTCGGCGCCGCGCAGGATCGTGCCAAGGTTTCCAGGCTTCTCGATCGCCTCAACGATCAAAAGGAAAGGGTCAGGCTGCAAAAGTTGACCTCCATTCCGGGGATCACCCTTTTCAGCGTGGCCTCCTGACCCCGCCTCAAGGTCCGCCAGCGTCCGCCTCCACTGCGGCGCGACCGCCAGCAGCCCGTCCGGCCTCTCGCGGTAGGCGACCTTGGCAAAGACGTCCCTGGACATTTCAAAAAGCGCGGTCCCGGCGGCCCGCGCCCGCTCAAGCAGCCCCCCCTCGTTCCCGCCCAGGAACCACTCGGGGGAGTAGTACAGCTCCGAAAGCGGGACACCCTTCTCGAGGGCGCGCCGGACCTCGCGGAAGCCCTCGACGAGGAAAAGTCCCGCGGCGTCCCTTGGACCCCGGTCGCGCAGCTTCACGAGCTCCTTCACTCGCGGATTCTGGCGGCTGGTGATCTTTTCGGGGAACATCGATGTTCGGGGCTGCCTGTGTTCTGAAGGCAGAGCGCCCCGAGGGCACGGAGATTTTTTAGCGCTGGTTTTGCCTTTTGCGCAAATCTCCCGTGTGCTCCCCACCCCGACGTGATGAGGAACAGGAAATTCAACGCCACACCCTTCGGGTACCACGAGGAAATCGAGCTGGAGATCTCGACGCTCACCAACCGCGGGCTGGGCCTCGGCCGCGTGGCGCTGCCCGGCGAAACGGGTCCGGCCCCTGCGCCCGTTCCGGAGCCTGGGGCGGGACCTGACCAGGCCCCCTCCTCCGGCTGGGTGGTGATGGTTCCCTTCACGCTTCCGGGCGAGCGGGTGCGGGCCCGCATTTTCCGCAACCACAAGAATTATTCCGAGGCCGATCCGGTCGATATCCTGACCCCGTCCCCCCACCGGGTCGCGCCCCTCTGCCCCCTCTTCGGCCGCTGCGGCGGGTGCCAGTACCAGCACCTGGCCTATTCCGAACAGCTCGCATGGAAGCGCCGCCAGGTGGCGGAGCTCCTCGAGCACATGGCGGGGCTGTCCTTTCCTGTGGATCCTGTCGTCGCCTCGCCCCGCGAATTCGGCTACCGGTCCAAGATCACGCCGCACTTCGAGCCCGGCGAGCCCCCGTTCCCGATCGGATTCCTCCGCCAGGGCACCCGCCACGACCTGGTCGACGTGCCCCGCTGCGAAATCGCCACCGCCGGCATAAACGAAAGGCTCGCCGCCCTTCGCCAGGGCGTTCGGGAAAAGGCCGCGGCGGGCGGCTTTGCCCGGGGGGCGACCCTCCTCCTCCGCGAGGCGGGCGGCGCGGTCGTCACGGACTACGACGCCGTCATCACGGAAAGGATCGTGCTGCCCCGGCCGGGCCTGTCGCTGGCGCTGAGATTCCTTGCCCGCGATTTTTTCCAGAACAATCCGTTCATCCTCCCGGAGTTTGTCGCCCACGTCCGCGACGAGGCCTCCTCGGGGGGGGCCCGTTTCCTCGTCGACGCCTACTGCGGCAGCGGCCTTTTTGCCCTCGGCTCCGCGGCGGCCTTCGAACGCGTGGCTGGAGTGGAGATAAGCGCGACCAGCGTGAACTTTGCCCGGGAAAACGCCGCGGCCAACGGCATTTCCAACGCCGCCTTCCTCGCGGGAGACGCCGCGGCCATCTTCTCCGGCCTGGAGTTTCCGCCCGGGGAGACGGCGGTCGTCGTGGATCCTCCGCGAAAAGGCTGCGATGAGGGGTTTTTGCGCCAGCTCTTTGCGTTCGGGCCGCGAACCGTCGTCTACGTGAGCTGCGACCCCGCCACCCAGATGCGCGATCTGCGCCATTTTCTCGGCGCCGGGTACCGCCCGACGCGCGTCCGGCCATTCGACCTCTTTCCCCAGACCAGGCACCTGGAATGCGTGATCACCCTCCAGAAGGGAGCCGGGCAGGACGGCGCAGCAACCCGGCAGCCTGCTTGCTTGCCTCCGGTCTCACCTTCCTGTTGAGCTTGGTGGCCGCACCATGTCCCGCAAAGCCGCCGACTCGAAGCACCCGTGGAAGTTCGTTCGCACCGGCGGCATGGACCATGTTTCCATCGAGACCGGGGCCGACCTGCTGGCGCTCGGCCAGCTCGATCCAAAGCTCTGGGTCGCGCTGAGCTGTCCCGTCAGGGGACTGGAGCTCGACGAGTCCACCCTCGCGCTCATCGACACCGACGGCGACGGCCGGATCCGCGTGCCCGAGGTGCTCGCCGCCGTCCGCTGGGCGGACGCCCGGCTCAAGGACGCCGGAGACCTGCTCAAGGGATCGGTCTCCCTTCCCCTGGCATCCATTGACGACGCCTCACCCGAGGGACGGGCCCTTCTCGCCACGGCCCGGACGGTACTCGCCAACCTGGGCAAGGCATCCGCCGCCGAAATCGTCCCGGACGACACAAGCGATCCCGCCGTGGCCATGGGCGCCGCGGGCCTCACCGGGGCCGGAGTCGTCCCGCCGCAGGCGGCCTCCGACGCGGAGATCCAGTCCCTGATTTCGGACATCATGGCCTGCAGGCGCGAGACGGCCGGAACCGCGCCGTCCCCGGGAATCACCGCCGGCGAGGCCGTTGCCTTCTTCAAGGCGGCCGAAACCTACGCCGCGGCCCAGGACGCCGGACCCACCTTCCTGCCCTACGCCGGATGGTCGCCACCGGAATCCGACTCGCCCGTCGCCAGGCTCGGCCTTGCCCGCATCCGGGAGATCCTCGCCGGTTCGGGCCGCAGGGCGCTGGACTCCCTTTTCGCCCGCGACCTGGAGCTCGCCTCGGAGTTCAAGGCCGTTTCGGAGGTCGACCGGCTGGTGCGCTATCACCGCGACCTTCGGACCCTTGTCCGCAATTTCGTCAACTTCGCGGACTTCTACTCCGAGGGGCACGGCGCGGTGTTCCAGTCGGGCGTGCTCTACCTCGACGGCCGCTCCTGCGAACTTTGCGTGCGGGTCGACGACCCCTCGGCCCATGCGGCGCTCGCGGCGATGAGCAACGCCTACATCGCCTACCTCGACTGCAGCAGGTCCGGCGGCCAGTCCATGAAGATCGCCGCCTGCTTCACCCAGGGCGACAGCGACTACCTGTTTGTCGGCCGCAACGGGGTATTCTTCGACAGACGGGACCGGGACTGGGATGCCACGATCACACGGATCGTGGACAACCCGATCAGCATCCGCCAGGCGTTCTTCGCGCCCTACAAGAAGTTCATCAGGTTCATAGGCGGATTGATCGCAAAACGGGCCGCCGACGCGAACGCGCCTGTCGGGCCGCCGACCGGTGCCGCCCCCGTGCTGCCCAAGCCCAAGTTCGACGTGGGAACCGTCGCGGCCCTGGGAGTGGGCGTCGGCGGGATCAGCGCGGCGTTCGGCAGCATCCTGGGCGCGTTCTTCGGCCTGGGTGTCTGGATGCCCATCGGCCTGTGCGGCGGGCTGCTGGGCATCATGCTGGCCATATCGGGCCCCTCGGTGGTCATAGCCTGGCTGAAACTCCGCCAGCGGAGCCTCAGCCCGCTCCTCGAGGCGAGCGGTTGGGCGGTGAACAGCCGCGTGAAGATCAACATTCCCCTCGGGACTTCGCTCACCGACCGCGCCGTACTGCCGCCGGGGTCCAGGCTGCTGCTCGCCGATCCCTATGAGGACAGGGCGGCCGCCCGCGTGCGCTTCCTGTTCCTGGCCGCCGTGGTGTTCGTCGCCGCGGCGCTTCTCGCCGCGCGGCTGCACCACAGGTGGCCTTTCGAGCCGAAGCCTCCCGCCGAGGCGGCCGCTTCGCCGAAAAAATAGGCCCCTCCTACCGGAACTCCATCCACTCCGGCCCCGAATACTGTTCGACCAGCCCCTCCACCTCCTCCTCGTTGAATTCCGGCCAGGGGACGTGATCCGCCGGGATGCGCAGCCCATCAGAAAGCCTTGCGGCGAAGTCCGAAGGGAGCCTGTCCCAGTCGAATTTCCCGGGCGCCTCCAGGGCCCCTGCAAGCGCGGGGCGCCAGATCGAGCCCTGGAAAAGCAGCCCCCGCTTGTTCCGCTTCTGCGCGCCGCCGGCGATCTTCTCGCCGGTGCGCGCGTCCAGCACATCATGCACCTCGGCGCGCTCGAAGCACACGCCCGCCGCCTCGGCCGAGTCGCGGGGCAAGCTGGCCACCTGCAGCTCCGCCTGTGCTCCCTGGAGCCGCAGCGCCTCGACGAGGCAGGCGTGGACCGCCCGGTAGCTCTGCGGCGCCGGCAGCTCCTCCAGTGGATGGCCCCGCGGGATCACGAGCGAAAACGTCCAGTCGTCCCTGTGGTCGACGACGCCCCCGCCCGTCGGCCGGCGGCACAGGTCGAACGGCCCGCCCTCCGGGAGCGAGCCGCGGACAAACGAGATCTTCTGGCTGTACCCGAAGGTGAAGGCGGGCCGCCTCCAATCATAATGCCGGAAGCGGGCCTGCCCCGCATCCGGATAGCGCTGCAGAAGCAGGAAATCGAGGGCCATGTTCTCCGCGGCTCCCCCGCTTCGAACCGGCAGAATTTGGAGCTTCACGGCCCGAGCCGCTCGACGGTCCAGTCGCCGTCCTTCCCCCTGCGGTAACGGAGGCGGTCGTGGAGGCGGTTCCTCCGACCCTGCCAGAATTCGACGGTCTCGGGAGACAGGCGGTACCCGCCCCAGTGGGGCGGAAGCGGCACCTCCTGGCCGGCATATTTGCCTTCCAGCGTCTTCAGGCTCTCCTCGAGGACGGCCCTGCTCGGCACGATCGAGCTCTGGGGCGAAGCCCACGCGGCGAGCTGGCTGAGCCGGGGACGGCCGTGAAAATAGGCCCCGCTCTCCTCCCTGGCAATCCTCGCCACGGGACCCTCGGCGATCACCTGCCGTTCGATGGGAATCCACGGGAAAAGGAGCGACGCGCGCGGGTTGCCGGCGAGTTCCCTCCCCTTGCGGCTGTCATGGTTGCTGTAGAAAACAAATCCCCGTCCATCGAGGCCCTTGAGAAGAACGGTGCGCGCGGACGGCTGGCCGTCGCGCTCCGCAGTCGACAGCACCATCGCGTTGGGCTCTGGGATTTTCGCCGCCTCGGCCTCCTGGAACCATTTCTCGAATTGCCGGAATGGGTCCCGCGCCAGGTCCTTTTCGGTCAATCCCGCCAGGGAATATTCGCGGCGAAGATCGGCGTAGAGCGAGGACATCGGTTGAGCCGCCGACCCTATCCACGCGCGGCGCCCTGGCAAATTGATTTGGCGGCCGCCGCCTGTTTCCGCGCTTCCGTTTTCCCCCGTTTCAAGACTACCTGCGGGATGCATTTCACGCCCCTGGTCTACGCCCTGCTGGTCGCGACGGGCCTCGGGGCGGGGCTTCTCGATTCCATCGCGGGGGGAGGAGGGTTGATCGCGCTGCCCGTTCTTCTGAGCCTGGGCATGCCGGCCACGTTCGCCCTGGGCACCAATAAGCTGCAGTCTCTCTGTGGCACAACGACTTCTGCCAGTCACTACATTCGCTGCGGAGTGGTCGACCTCCGGCGCTGCAGGCTGGGGGCTGCGCTCACGCTTGCCGGGGCACTTGCGGGGACGTGGGCTGTGCAACTGCTCAAGTCCGACATTCTTGTGCGCCTGCTGCCGTGGCTGCTGGCCGCGGCCTTCGCGTACATCGTCTTCAGGCCCGACGTCGGCAGCCGTGAGCGGAAGGCCCGGATCGGCGCCACTCCGTTCTACCTGATGGCAGGCCCGGTGCTGGGGTTTTGGGATGGGTTTTTCGGCCCGGCGGTGGGGTCGTTCTGGGCCCTGGCGTTTGTCGGGCTCCTGGGTTTCGACTTCGTGAAGGCCACCGGATATACGAAGGTCATGAACCTCACCAGCAACACGGCCGCCGTGGTTCTTTTCGCGATCGGGGGCCATATCTTCCTGGGCGCCGGCCTCGCCATGGCGGCCGGCCAGATCGTCGGGGCGCGCGTCGGAGCCGGGATTGTCGTCAAAAAAGGCGCTCGCTTCGTCCGCCCCATTTTTTTGATTGTTGTTGCGCTGACCATTGCGCGCCTGCTCTACGTGGCCAATGTAAGGTGACAGGCGCCCGAACACCATGCTCCCCTCCGAATACATCGACAAGAATGCCGGCCTCCTGATCAGGAGGCTCCAGGGGCTGGTCGCCATTGAGACCGTCAACCCCCCTGGGCGGGACTATGACGCGATCAGCGCCCGGTTGACGCGCGATCTCGCCGGGCTCGGCCTTAAGGCCCGGAGGTTTTCGATCCCGGAAGCACTGCTCAGGCGGCACTTGCCCGCGGACCAGCACGGATTTCCTCGTTTCAACGTGCTCGGACGTCTGGCGGTTCCTGGCGCCGCCAAGACCATCCATTTCAACGCCCATTTCGACGTCGTGCCCGTGTCCGGGCGCTGGCGCCATGGAACCCCGTTCAGCGGCAAGGTGGAGGACGGCTGGATCTACGGGCGCGGCACGGCCGACATGAAGGGCTCCATCGCGAGCCTCATGCTGGCGCTTGAGGCCCTTCGCGCGACCCGGGTTGCGCCGCTCATGAACGTTGAGGTGTCCTTCACCTCCGACGAGGAGACGGACTCCGTGCTCGGCTCAGGCTGGCTCGTCCGGCACGCGCCCATCCGCCCGGATTACGCTGTCGTGATGGAGGGCGGCGAGGGCGGTTCCGTATGCTGCGGCCACAACGGGGTCATCTGGCTGGAGGTGTCCATCCGCGGCCTGGCGGCTCACGGCTCCACGCCCCAGCTGGGCATCAACGCCTTCGAAAAGATGGCCGCCCTGGTGCTCGCCCTCGAGCCGTACAAGCGGAAGATCGCCCGCCGCAAGCTCGTCTCTCCCGAGGGCGCCGTCATGCGCCCGACGATCAACGTGGGCGGCGTTTTCAGCGCCGGCGAGGGGGGCAAGGTCAACACCGTGCCGGCCTTCGCGTCCTTCACGATCGACCGCCGTGTGATTGCCAGCGAAAACCGCTTTGCCGCCGAACGCGAGCTGCGCGCCTTCATCGCCGCCGCCGCCCGGAGGATCCCGAAGTGCCGCGTGACCGTGAGGAAATTTTCCGAGAACCTCTCCTGCTTCCACCCGCCCAGGCATCCGTTCTTTGCGGCCATGGCCGAGAGTGTCCGCCGCGTTCGCCGCAGACCCGTGGGATTCAACATCTCGGCAGGGTTCAACGACATGCATTTCTTCTCCCACCACCTCCGGATCCCGACGCTCGGCTACGGCCCGGGGGGCGACAACGAGCACGCGGTGGACGAACGCGCAAGGATCAAGGACCTTCTCGATTCCGCCAAGATCTACGCCCGCCTTCTGACGACGTTCGCCGGCTGACAGGTCAACCTGCCAGACCGCGGCGGATCATGCGCACGGCGATCGCGGCCAGCAGCAGGGCGACGATTTTCGAGATCGCCCGCAGACCCGTCATCGTCACGAGCTTCTCCAGCCTGTCGCTGTAGGCGAACGCCATCGCCACGAGGAGCAGGTTGGAGGCGAGCGCGGCGACCGTCAGCGCCACACCCTGCGTCTGCTCGAGCAGCAGCAGCAGCGTGATGGTCGCCGGACCGGCGATCAGGGGCATGCCGAGGGGCACGACCCCGAAATCCTCGGACAGCATGGAGGGTTCCATCGTCACCGATTGCACGAGTTCGCGCCCGGCGAGGATCAGAAGGATAAGCCCTCCCGCGATCTGAAAATCGCTCACGGTCACGCCCACCGCCGCGAATATGTTCGCGCCGAGGAACATGAAGAGAAGCGCGACGACACCTCCCGTCCACGTCGCCTGCCGCGCTATGTGCCTTCTCCTCGCGGGATCCACGTCCCGGCTCATCGCCAGGAAGACCGCCGCAAGCGCGATCGGATCGACCGTCACAAACAGCTGGATGAAAGCCCTGAGAAAATTGCCGCCCCAGGTGGCCATTCCCCCTTAAACCCCAAATGTCCGCCCAAGTCAGCCCGAAACGGAGCAGTTGCGGCCCAGGGCGGGACCGTTATCGAATCCTCCGATGGAAGCCAGGATACCGCTCCACGGCCTGACCCGCGCCGAACTCGGCGCCCTCGTGGAGTCGTGGGGACTGAGCCCGGTCCACGCGGCCCGCATCTGGCGCCACCTCTATCTCGACCTCGCGGATTCCCTCGAGGCCATGCCAGGCCTGCCGGCCTCCGTCCGCGCGAGGTTGGGCGCGGAGACGGCCCTGGACTGGCCTCCGGTGGCCGCCTCCTCCCGGTCCGCCGACGGATTCACAAGGAAGTTCCTCGTCGGGTTCCCCGGCGGGAGCGTCGTCGAGACCGTCCTCATGCGCTTCACCGGCCGCGTGACGGCATGCGTGAGCAGCCAGGCGGGCTGCGCCATGGGCTGCGTCTTCTGCGCGACCGGACAGATGGGTTTTCGGCGGCACCTCGCGGCCGCCGAGATCGTGGCCCAGGTTGCGCTCGTCGCCCGCGCCCTCCGCGCGGAGCAGCCTGCCGGCGCCGAGAGGCATGCCGCCCGCGTGCGCAATGTCGTCCTGATGGGTATGGGGGAGCCCCTGCACAACTACGACGCCGTCATGAAGGCGGTGGACATTCTCCGGGATCCCGGCGGCTTCGCCCTCGCGTCTGATCGCATCACGCTCAGCACGGTGGGCGTGGCGCCGGGCATACGGCGCCTCGCCGACGAGATGCGCCCCGTGCACCTCGCCGTGTCGCTGCACGCCGCAACCCAGGCCGGGCGGGAGGCCCTTGTCCCTGTGGCGGGGAGGTGGCCCCTGGACGAGCTGATGGCGGCATGCCGCCACTACGGCGATCGCACGGGCCGGCGCATATTCTACGAGTGGACCCTCATCGAGGGACGGAACGACTCCCCCGAAGACGCGCGCGCCGTCGGCCGGCTCCTTGCCGGGACGCGGGCCCAGGTGAACCTCATCCCCCTCAATCCGACGGCGGGCTACGGCGGGGAGCCGTCCGGACGCGAGAAGGCCACGCGCTTCCAGCAGATCCTGGCGGAGGAATTCCGCCTGCCGAGCACCGTGCGCCAGCGCCGCGGGATCGACATTGCGGCCGGGTGCGGCCAGCTGGCCGGCGCCCGGGCCTGATTCAGGCTCCCCGGCGCTCCTTCACGGCCTCGGCGAGGACCGAAAACAGGGGCAGCGTCCTCTCCCACGACAGGCAGCCGTCGGTGATGCTTCGGCCGTAGACGAGCGGACGGGCCCGGTAATCCTGCGAGCCCCCGACCAGGTTCCCCTCGATCATCAGGCCGACAACAGCCCGGGATCCATCGGCGATCTGCTCCGAGACGTCAAAGGCCACGGCGCCCTGCCGCTCGGGATCCTTTCCGCTGTTGGCATGGCTGCAATCGATCATCAGGAAGGGCGGAAGGCCGTTCTCGACAAGCAGGGCGGCGGCGGCGCGCACGTTCTCCGCGGCAAAATTCGGCCCGCCCGAGCCCCCGCGCAGCACAAGATGCGTCTGGTCGTTGCCGCTGGTGCCCAGCACCGCCGGCTCGCCCCTGCGCGTGAGGGAGGGGAACCAGTGGGGAAGCCGCGCGGAACGTATGGCGTTCACCGCCACGCGCAGGTCCCCGTCGGTCCGGTTCTTGAATCCCACCGGCATGGAAAGTCCGGAGGCCAGCTCCCTGTGCACCTGGCTCTCGACAGTGCGCGCCCCGATGGCGCCCCAGCTCACGAGATCGGCGTAGTATTGCCCCAGCGTGGTGTCCAGGAACTCCGTCGCCACGGGCACGCCGAGCCGCGTGAGGTCGACCATGAGCTTGCGGGCGAGCCTCAGGCCCCGGTTCACCTCGTAGGTGTCGTCGAGGTCGGGATCGTTGATCAGTCCCCTCCAGCCGCTGATCGTCCGCGGCTTCTCGTAATAGGCGCGCATCACGAGGAGGAGCTCCCCCGCGTGGCGGGTGGCGGCCTCCCTGAGCAGCCCGGCATATTCGAGTGCCGCCGCAGGATCGTGGATCGAACAGGGGCCGACCACCACCAGCAGGCGGTCGTCGGCGCCGGAGATGATGTCCCCGATCTCGCCGCGCATCCGCGCGATGAAGTTCGCGCCTTCGTCGTCGAGCGGCAGTTCGGCTTCGAGAATCGCCGGCGTGACAAGCGGCTTGACCGCGCGGATTCTCAAATCTGAGGTCGGAACGGGCATGGTGAGGAGGTCGGAGGTCGAGACCGACAGGAAGGTAGTGCGTTGCCGGAACATAATAAAGCTCGATGCCGCGGCCGGGATCACCCGGCGCCGGCCAGCAGGGACCTGGCCCGGGCGACGACCGGGTGGTCGGCGAATCCAGGCTCCTCCAGGGCGGGCGCCAGGTCGATCGCCCGGGCTCGGGCGCGAAGCGTCAGCCACGCCAGCGAGGCCGCGGGCGACTCCGCCGTGAGGCGCCCCAGCCCGGCAAAGGCGGGCGCAAGCGGCGCCAGGAGTTCCCGCGGAAAGATCTCCTTCTCCGCCAGGAACAGGCCGAGCGACGACGCAAGGCCGCAAAGCCATGCGCCGGGCGAGGAGGGCGGCGCGGCGGGGAGCCCGGCGCCAGAGGTGTCGGGCCTCCACTCCATGTACCTGCAGATTTCCCTGTGCAGCGCGGCCAGCGCGGCATCCGGCGCCGCGGGATCCCATCTTGCCGAGAACTGCTTCCTCTCCCGAAGCTTCTTCACCTCCCAGAGGCGCAGCAGGAGCCTGTGCTCGCCCGAATCCCGGCCCAGCACTCCGGTGACGATGTAGTCAAGGCCGCCGGCGGTCGTGTCCGCCAGCTGCCGGAGATTGTCGACCGTCCATTCGTCGTCAAAGAGCAGGGGAAGCGAGGGGCCGTTCGGCTCCTTCACCACCGCTATGGCGGCGACCGGGGAATAATCCCGGGAAAAAAAGAACGTCTCCGCAAGCCAGAGGGGGAGCGCCCGGGCAAACGCCCCGTACTGGTCCTCGGGCGCCTTGCTTGCCTCCACCACGTCCCCATAGATGCCCGAGAGCGAGATCTGGGCGAAGGCCACCCTCCGGCGCCTTCCGTCCCCGGGAGGCAGGATCTCGTCCGAAAGCGGCTCAAGCCCGTAGAACCAGATCGGCTTGCTGATGCTCACGAGATTGGCCCTGGCAACCGATGTCGGGGGGGCCAGAGACGCCCCGGCCGGCCGGCCCCCGGGGTCGTCCGGGCCGGCGCGGCGGGCCGCCGCCTCGCGGGCGATCGCAACACCGAATCCCGCCAGCCGGTCCTCCAGCTCGGGGCGCTTCAGGGCGGCAAGGAGATCGAGCATGTGCTGGGCGGCATCCGCGGAGCCGGCGGCGAGGTACGCCTGGAGCAGGTTCAATCCGGCGGCGGGCCCGTGGAGCTCGGGGTCGTAGAGCGGGGCCAGGAGCTGGATGAGTTCGGCGATGTGGCCCGTCGCCCCGAGGTCGCCGGACACCGTCGCAAGGACGTCGGCGTCGTCGCCGTGCGACTCCAGCGCCGCATCGTAGACGGCCATGGCGCCGGCTAGGTCCCCGGCCTCGAGCTTCTCCCTTGCTGCAATGAGTTGGCTGCGGATTTCCATTCGTCTAGGCGGCGCACCGGACAGGATTGAGGCGGTGCACGGCAGCCTGCCGATTTAGTGCACCCTGGGAAAGGCACAAGGGGCAAATTGCGGCAATCCGGGGGCGAGCTGGTTCCCGGGAGGGGCGATGTTTCTCATCGCCGGGATAACCCGGCCCGCCATCATTCGCCGGAGCCCTCCGGACCCTGCCTGTTTTTCCCGGGTGCGAATAGTTTGTGCACAAATAGCCTTTGCCAAATCCAGGGTGCCCGCCGACCTTCCCGGCCATGGCGGATCCATGCAAGACCCCTTCACCGAAGCCAACACGTTCATCCGGGGCCGCGCCCTCCCGCCGGCGTCCGAGCGAGTCGCTCTTCACGACGATCACCGCCGAAGACTGGAAGCGCTCACTCGCCTCGGCGAGGCAGCAGCGCAATGCGGTCTCCGACCAGATTCGGACTGCGATCTCGTCCTCCTCGCGGAAGACGAAGTAAGCCTGCTCGAGGGAACGGAGGGGCCCTGGAGCGCCCTCGGGAGCGCCATCCGGGGCCTCCGCGGGCACCTGCCCCGCCTCCGCCTGGAGGATTTCGGCTTCCCGGCCGACGCCGAAAGCCCCCTCGAGGAGGCAAATCCGCGCCTTGTCAGGATAGGCGGCGGAGTCGAGGCCTGGGCCTTCCTGGCTCCGGACGACGGCTCGGTCTACAAGTTTTACCTGCCCCGTGAACAAAAGAGCATCGGCAGCGAATTTGCCTTCGGCCCGGGCGACGAAACCGCCTGGAGCGCCGATGCCGAGCTCGGCGACTATCGCGCGCTCTTTGAGAAGCTGCTCCTGATCAACGCCCTTGGCATGCCCACGGAAGTGACCGCCATCACCGTGGAGGGAATCGTCGTGGCGAAGCAGGTTTTTGGTGACCCGCTGCCGCAGGAGCAGAACATGTCGGGTTCGCTGCCCCCGGACCTCATCGAGATTCCCTCGAGGTTCCTGCGGGCCAACCGCGACCACCCCCGGCTCTATTTCTCGGACGGCGCGCCCTACCTCGTCGCGGACCTCCACGCCCGGAATTTTGTGGCCACGGCCGGCGGCGAATACCGCCTGATCGACCTTGTCGCGGCCCATTGGCCGGCCCCGGACGAGTCGAACGAGCCCGTCATCGCGGACTGGCTGTCGCGGGTCGCCGCGGATCCGTGCGCCTCACTGCTGCCGCCCGTCCCCGACAGCGAGCTTTGAGCGGTCAACCCGGCGCAAACATCCTCCTGAGCGCGGCGCCCCCGGCGTCGGTCACCAGCGCGTAGGTGGCGCGTCCGTCCGTCCATGCCGCCGCGGCGAAAGCGTGGCGGTCGAGGAAGGTGGGCGTGCCGACGGGGGCCGAGGGTGCGAAGTCGCCGATCCGGGCCACATAGAGATGGTACCAGATGTTGTCGTGCTTGAAGCAGATCTCGAAGACGTCGCGGCCCGCGATGCTTATCTCCCGGCAGTGATCGTCGCGCAGCCGGTCCCTGTCCATCGCCAGGTTGCGGTAAATCGGCAGCGTGTGGCTGGACAGTTCCGCCTCCACGGCCGCCAGCGCGGGGACGTTCGGGTCGTGTTCCGCGCCTTCGACCGCGAGATCGTTGAGGGCGGAGCTGGCCAGGTCCGACTCCGTCGCCGGCAGGCGGTGCGAACGCACGCCCACGGCGAGCCCAAGCACCAGGGCGATCGAGGCGGCCGCGAGGAGGAGCGGGTAAGGCCAGCGCGAACGCCTGGGCTGGCTTGCGCGGGCCCCCGTGACGATCGATTCGCGGAGGCCCGGCGGCGGCGCGATCCCGGCAAGCTTGCCGGCCAGCCCCGCATCAAAGGCCTGCTCGCGCGCAAACCATGCCGCGAGCTCCGGATCGGAACGGGCCTGGTCGAGCGCCGCCGAAAAGAAAGGATCGGCCGCGTCGCGTCCGTCGGGGCGGTAGGCGCTGAGTAGGAATTTTGCCTCCTGGTTGGTCATGGGAGTTGCTCTTTCGACTTTGGAAATTCGATCACCTTGCCGCCCTTCGTCCTGCGGGAGAGTGCGGAGCGGAGCTCGGCCTTTCCCCGGGACAGCCGGGACATCACCGTGCCGATGGGGATCTCAAGGGCGCTGGCTATCTCCCGGTAGGAAAGCTCCTGGAGATAGAACAGCGTCAGGGGAGCCCGGAAGATCACCTCCACCTCCTGGAGTGCCGCCATCACGCTCTGCGCGTCAAACGGGGCGATCGAATCGACGGCCTCCGACGGGAAGTCCTGGTCTCCGCGCGGGAGGTCCTCGATGGCGGTGATCCGGGCGCCCTGCCGCTTGTTGCGAAGGAATTCCCTGTAGAGCGTCGTGAAGAGCCAGGTCTTGGCCTTGTTCAGGTCGCGCAACGTGTGCCCCTTCTTGGCCCAGACAAAGAATGTCTGCTGGGTGAGGTCGCTCGCGTCGGAGGCGCTCTTTGCCAGGCTGAGCGCATAACGGTACAGCCCGGTGTAGTGGGAGTCGACCAACTGGGCAAAAACCTCGTCCTGCATTTTGGGTGGGAGGCCTCAGGAGGCCAATTATTCCAGGATAACGCCCGGGCGGCCCTTCAATCACCCCCGGTCAGGGCCGCCATTAGACGCCCAAATCGAGCTCAGGCAAGGGTTCTTCCGGGGGGGCCAGGCATTCAGGCCCCTCATTGCGGGTATTGCTCACGAACCGGCTCACCCGGGTCACCGTCATGAGCTCCGGAGCAAGCGGGCGGGTAAGGCGCAGGCGCTCCTCGTCCGGAAGGGGCTCCTCGCCCAGCCAGCATGGCATCGCTTCCGCGGTCAGGATGACGGGCATCCTGTTGTGGATGGGCGCCACGAGTCCGTTCGGCTCGGTGGTGAGGATGGAGTAGGTCTCGGGCAGGTCGCCCCCCGCCGGTTCCCAGATTCCCGCGAAGGCAAAGGGGGCCTCGCCGCGCAGCATAAAGAGATGGGGCTGCTTCACCCCGCCCTCCGAATGCCATTCATAGAACCCGTTGGCGGGCACAAGGCAGCGCCGGCGCTCCACACCTCCACGGAAGGCGCGGAGCCCGGCGACGGTCTCGGCGCGGGCGTTGGCGAGCAGGCGCGGGTGAGGCTTCCCCCGTTCGCCTGGAGCGACCAGGCCCCACATCATTTTCCGCACCCCGGGCCGTCCCGACTTCCAGGCGACGACGGGCATCGCGCTGGCGATGGTCACATTGTACCTCGGGGCCATGCCGTCGACCGGACCCAATTCCGCCCCCAGAGCCACGGCAATTGCCGATAGGGCTGCATCGACTTTGTGGAGGGTGTAGCGGACGCACACGGTTTTCCGGTGGGCACAGCCAACCAATCTTTTTGTTCGACGCCAATTTGAATTCTGGATGGCATCACCCTTCCCCCGACCAAGGCGTCGCCACCCCCCCTGCTCCAATGACCAAGCGAATCCTTTTCCTCCTCCTCCTTACGTCGGCCTGCACGGCTGGTTTGCGCGCGCAGGCGATCTACCTGATCAGCGCTCCGGACGGCAAGGTGCTTCCGGTGGCCGCGGTCGCCGGATTCACACCGCAGGTCAAGGAGGAGGGAAAGCTTGTGGAAACGCAGCCTTCCGCCCGGCGGGTATTCAAGAAGGCCGCCGCCTACGCCGACGGCTATGTGAAATTCAACGAGTTCCGCGTGGACGCCCTCTACGACCAGAACGGCAACCCGCTGGATGGCACCTTCAGCATAGCCGGTTCCGCCGTCTCCGACCGCTCCCTGAAGAACTGCTACCTTCTCTTTGTCTTCGAGCCCGACCAGACCAGTCCCTCAGTAAGCCTCGAGGCCGAATTGCCCGACCTGGTTGCGGGGGTTCCGACGTCCTTCAAGCTCACGGTGCCCAAGGACCCGACGCTCAAGCCGCTGGAGCGGAACTACCACCCCTATTTCTTCTCGGGATCCCGCGAGCATGTGACCTCGCTCATGACCGACACGGAGCAGAAGGTGGCCACGGCGAACACCGATGCGGAAATCCTCGCGCGCACGGAGAACCGCAAGCCTTCCGCCCTCCTGATGATGCGGCCCCGGAAGCTTCCCGGATCGACCGAGGAGCCCATCGGCACAGCGATCGTCCGCTGCCGCATAGCTTACGACGGAAGTGTGTCCGATGCCGCTGTCGTCAACGCCTCGACCCCTGCGTTCGGCGAGAGCGCCGTCATTGCAGTCAGGCAGTGGATCTTCACGCCTGCGATCAAGGGGCACAGGTATGTCGAGACCACGGTCGACGTGCCGGTGACCATAGAGGTTCCGAAGCCGGGCGCCGCTGCGGCACCCTGACGGCTCCGGGCGTTTCGCCCCCGCCCGGACCTCCGTCAGCGGGATTCGAGCACCTGGGTCGCCGGCGTCAGGCCTGGGGAACTGGCCGTGAGTGTCACTGTGCCCGGGCCGCCGGTCGACTGGACGATGACCGCCGCAAGCCCGTTGAACGCGCTTCTCTTCCAGCCCGCCGGCGGTGTCACAACCTGCAGGGTGCCCGGGCTCGTGTAATCATAGCTCCTGGGAGGCCTTGCAAGCGCCTGCGCCACGACGGCGACCGTGTTTCGGCCCTTCAGGAGAAGTCCCGGATCGAGGGGAATCCCCGCGAACGCCGTCCTGCGGGTGAACTCTCCGCCCAGGCGTCGCCCGTTCAGGGTGACGGTCTCGCGTTCGCCCAGCGGAGGAAGAAACAGGCACACGGTCTCCCCGGGTTTCAGCTCTCCCACCTCAAGGTATCCGCGGTAAACCGCGGCGACCTTGGGATAGTCCTGGTCCAGGCCGCTGAAAACCGAGCGCCACCCCGCATCGTCGGCCTGCACCCCCAGGAGTCCGGAGACCGTCTCCACGGGTCCCTCATGCAGGCGCCAGCCCTGGATGGCGATAGAGCGCACGGACGGGATGAAGTTGTCGGGTTCGTGGGAGGCGGGATCGCCGTTCGCAACCCCGATGATGCGCGCCGGTCCCTCGATCGCAAAGGAAACGGGGGATTCCGCCGTCGGGACATTCCGCCCGGCCGCGTCGTTGATGCTCACCGCCACGACCGTGGCATCGACGGGGGCGTCCGTGCCCGGATAGGGCCGGTTCAGCACGGCGCAGTCCGCCTTCAGCCCGATGGCCGCGGGCGCTCCGGTGGTCTCCACCTTGTCGGCGGCCACCTCGCGTCCACCGCTGTAGCCGCGGGCAAGGAGCGTGCCCGGCTGGTAGGCGACCTTCCAGACGATGCTCCCGTTGCGGGGCATCGGCTTGCGGCCGAGGCTCGCCCCGTTGAGGAACAGCTCGACCTCGTCCGAGTTGCCGTAGGCCTTGACGGGGATCTCGGTCCCCTCCCTGCCCCGCCAGTTCCAGTGCGGGAAAATGTGCAGCACGGGCTGGTCGGTCCACCAGGACTTCAGATAGTAGAAGCTGTCCTTCGGGAATCCGCACAGGTCGAGGATGCCGGAATGGGAGCTGACCTGGGGCCACCCGCTGGGCTCGGGCTCCCCGCCGTAGTCGAACCCGGTCCAGAAGAAGAGGCCCGCGAGAAACGGCCTCGCCGCATAGAACTGCCAGCCGGCCTCGCAGCCCCAGACGCCATCACGGTAGGTCTGGCCGAGATGGCCGCCGGCCTTGTCGTCGACATACACGCCGCGGGTCTGGCGCGTGGTCGTCTCCTCCGTTCCCATTCCGGATTGCAGCGGGAAGAGGGCGTGGTGCCCGTCGATGTTCCCCTGGGGAATGTAGTTGTACCCCATGACATCGGTGACCATGCCGATGCCGGTATCCCAACCCCCGCTGACGGCCGCCGTGAAGCTGCGCGAAGGATCGAGCCTGTGCCCGAAGGCAAGCATGGTCGACGCCACCCTCGCTCCCGTGATCTTGCCCTCCATGGACCACTCCTCGTTCCCCATGGACCATGCGATGACGCTCGGGTGATTCCGGTCGCGCAGGATCATCCTCCTGAATTCGTCCAGGATCTCCCGGGTCGTCCCCATGCGCCTGTTCTCGTCGAGGACCAGCATCCCGAGCCGGTCGCAGGCATCGAGGAATCCCGGCGAGGGGATGTTGTGCGCGCACCTGATGGCGTTGGACCCCATCGTCTTCAACCGCGCCACCCGGTAATATTGGAGTGAATCGGGAACGGCGACGCCCACGCCGCCGAAGTCCTGGTGCTCGTTGGTCCCCTTGAGTTCGACGCGCACTCCGTTCAGGAAAAACCCTCGGTCGGGGTCAAAGCGGACCGTTCGGATGCCGAAGTCCGTCCGCGTCCCGTCCACCGCCGAGCCATGGGAACGAACGACCGTGGTGAGGGAGTGCAGGTACGGATCCTCGAGCGACCAGAGTCTCGGGTCGGCAACCGGCAGCACGATCGAAAAATCGCCGCTCGCGCCCCCGCCGAGCGACAGGTTCGCGACCACTCCCCTGGCGAGCTCCCTTCCGTCCGCCGCCACGACGCGCTCCTCGAGATCGAATGTCTCCGGGCCGGCGCCGTCGTTCTCGACGGTCACCCGGGCCGTCACAAGCGCGGAACCCGGGGCCAGTTCGGACGTC
>Ga0302196_10000935_pt1 | contig 27763 bp, 23 predicted proteins | sample II_Bog_N1_3_FD_198794 | JGI IMG/M metagenome (GOLD analysis project Ga0302196, IMG submission 198794) | Peat permafrost microbial communities from Stordalen Mire near Abisko, Sweden - II_Bog_N1_3 | ecosystem: Environmental > Terrestrial > Soil > Wetlands > Peat | place: Sweden: Abisko...
CCAACCCGTTCATGGCCGCCCGGTCGCGACGGCAGCTGGCCGCCGCCCTGGGCGACCAGGCCGGGGCGTGACCTGCGGCCACCCAGCTCAGGCGTTGCGCAGCAGCGGGACCCGTCGCTTGGCGTCGCGCTCGGACTCGAGCACGGACTCCATGGCCGAACGGGCCGAGGTGTCACCGGCGCGGTTGTCGCGCTCCTCGGGGTCGGTGGTCAGGTTGTGCAGCTCGTAGACGGGCTCGGCCGCTGGACCCTGGAACGGGTTGGGGGCGAACCCCCGGGCGGCGTACCAGTCGTCGAGGCGCTCGTAGTAGTGGTTGAGCTTCCACAGCTCGGGGGACCCGTCCGGCCCGGTGGGTAGGGGGGCGATCACCGACTCGATACTGGTGGGCGGACGGACGGCCTCGAAGGGTGTCCCGTTCAGGATGTTCACCTGGGTGGAGCCCCGGGTCACGTCGTCCTCGGTCATGAAGTAGATGGGCGAGGACACCGAGTCCGGGTCCCGGCGGCCGAGCACCACCCCGCTGAGGTCGCGGCCGGGCAGGTCCTGGACCTCGTCATGGTGGGTGGACACCCCGGCCCGGGCCTCCTCGGGATCGATGCCGGCCAGGCCCAGCAGGGTGGGGACGAGGTCGACGTGACTGGTGGGGACCGAGACCCCCGGACCGCCGGCACCGATCCCGGGCCCGGCCACCAGGAGCGGCACCCGCGTGGCCTCGTCGAAGGCGTTGCACCACTTCTGGACCAGTCCGCCGTGGGCCCCCAGGAGGTCACCGTGGTCGGAGGTGAACACGACGATGGTGTCGTCGGCCATGCCCGACGCCTCCAGCGACTCGAGGATGCGGCCGATGGCCCGGTCGACCAACTTGTGGAGGTAGTAGTAGAGCCTCCGGTAGCCGAGGTCGGTCACCGTCTCGAAGATCATCTCGGGCCAGACGGCCTTGAAGGCCTCCTGGCAGGCCGGCCTCCCGGCGAACGAGTCCGCCTGCGACGGTGCCTCGGGCACCTCCGGCACCGTGTCGTCCGGCGGGCCGAACTGCAGCAGCTGCTCCCACCCGAAGCCCGAGAAGGCGATGTCGTGGGGATTGACGAACGAGGCCACGGCCAGCCACGGTCCGTCGGCCCGCGCCGCGGCGAGGTCGTCGAACAATTCGACGACCTGCTCGGCGAAGACCCCGTCGCGCACTGTCCCGCAGTCGGACTTCTCCGCGCCGTGGGGCTCGCGGCCGATCCACCCCGAGAACCCGAACGGGTCGAGGCGGTCGGCCCGTCGGTAGGCCTCCACGGCCTCGGGCAGCAGTCGCCCCTCGTCGTCGGAGGCCTTCAGGCCCTCGTGGGTGCCGGGGATCAGGATCTCGGCGTGGGAGACGTGCCACTTGCCCCGGAAGTGGGTGCGGTAGCCACCGGCCCGGAACCAGTCGCCCAGGGTGGGCACCGAGTTGGGGTCGAGCCAGCCCATGGCCGGGTCGGAGCTCTGCTTGGCCACCCCGGCGGTGGAGCGGACCCCGTGGAGCGACGGGTACTGGCCGGTGAACAGGGTGGCCCGGCTGGGGGTGCACGCCGTCGAGCCCGCGTAGTGGCGGTGGAACTCGACCCCCCGGGACCGGATCGACTCCCGGGCCGGGAGCTGGTCCGCCCGGAACGCCCGGACGGCGTCGGTCTCGTAGGGGGGCGGGTAGCGCTCCTCGTCGGTCATGATGAGCAGGATGTTCGGCCGGTCCATGGGTAGACCGTACGCCCAGTGCCGTCCCGCCCGCACCCGCCTGCCGACCCGCATGCAACCCGCACGTCGCCCCGCACCTCCCGTGCGACCGGGGCCGGCCGACCGGGACCGGGACCGGGACCGGGTGGGGGGTACACTGGGCTTCCGTCGCTCGGCGTCCGGCCCGCACCAGGCCCTCCGGAATGACCCTGCCCCACGCGCTCCGGCGCAGTCGGAGGTCCCATGGGTCACGCGTCCGTCGCCAGCGATCCCCTGGCCGCAGTGGATCCGTACCCCGTCGACGACGGTCCCGCCACCGTGGTCCACGCGTCCCAGAAGGTGGTCACCACCCTGATCGTGGCCGGCCCGGCCGTGGCCCTCGGCCTCGCCCTGTGGTGGCTGTGGGGCGGAGCGGTCGACCTGACCGATGTGGTCACCGCCGGGGCCCTCTACGTGGTGACCGGCTTCGGGATCACCGTCGGGTTCCACCGCCTGTTCACCCATCGCGGCTTCGCCCCCCACCGGGTCCTCAAGATCGCCCTGGCCGTGCTGGGTTCGATGGCCGTCGAGGGATCGGTGACCAGCTGGGTGGCCACCCACCGGCGCCACCACCTCTACAGCGACCGGGCCGGTGACCCCCACTCGCCCCACCGCTACGGCGACCGGGGCACCGCACTGCTGCGGGGCCTGGCCTTCTCCCACGTGGGCTGGCTCTTCGTGTCGGACGCCTCGTGCGCCGAGCGCTACGCCCCCGACGTGCTGCGGGACCGGGACCTGGTGCGCATCGGCCGCCTGTTCCCCCTCCTGGCGTTGGCCTCGCTGGCGGTCCCCTTCGGCATCGGGTACGCCGTCTCGGGCACCTGGATCGGGGCCCTCATGGCCCTGGTGTGGGCGGGACTGGTCCGCATGGCCCTGCTCCACCACGTGACCTGGTCGGTCAACTCGCTCTGCCACACCTTCGGCCGCCGGAGCGACACCACCGGTGACTGGAGCACCAACCTGTGGCCGCTGGCCGTGCTGTCCCTGGGTGACGCCTGGCACAACGTCCACCACGCACACCCCACCTGGGCCCGCCACGGGGCGCGCCGGGGGATGATCGACCCGTCGGCCTGGCTGATCGCCCGCTTCGAGCAGTTGGGGTGGGCGACCCGGGTGCGTTGGCCCGCCGCCGGGGTCGTGGCCCCATCCGCCTGAGGCCGGCCCCCGCCCGACCTCAGGCCTCCGCCTACGCCCGGGACCCCACGTGCTGGACCAGCCAGCCGTTGCCGTCCGGGTCCTGCACCTCGAAGAACGTGTTGTAGTCCCGTCCCTCGGGATCGGGCCCCTCGGTCTGGACGCCGCCCTCGAAGTGGACGAGCGGCCCCGGTCCCGCCCCCCGGGCTACCAGTTCGGAATGGGCCCGGTCGATGTCCGCCACCACCAGGTGGAGGCCCTGGGCCGATCCGGCGCTGTCCGGGTTGCGCATCAGGGCCACCGAGCACGCCGAGCCCGGCGGGGTCACCTGGACGACCCGGAAGTCCGGGGAGCCCACGTGGTCGACCAGCAGGTCGAAGCCGAAGCGGTCGAGGTAGTAGGCCTTGGCCCGGTCCTGGTCGGCCACCGGCACCACCACCAGCTCGAGTGTCCAGTCCATCGGGTGTACCCCCTGTGCTCGCCGGGCCCGGACCCTCAGGGGAGGGCCCGTATCCCCTTCACCACAAGGTAGACGGCGAAGACCACCTCGATCACCGTGGCGATGGTCCGGGCGTTCCGGTTCACCCACTGGTGGGTGGCATCGAGGATCCGGTCGCTCCCCGACCCCATCACCGTCACCAGGAGGACCGGGGCCAGGACGGGGAGGAGCACGATCACGTAGAGGACGGCGAAGACCACGATCTGGTCGGCGGCGGGGGCCGTCGAGTGGGTGATCTCGTGGACGGCCGGCACCACCAGCAGCAGGGTCGAGAAGTTGACCACCATGCCCAGGGCGCCCACCCCGACGAACCACCCGGTGGACGCCGTGCCCAGCCGGGCGGTGATCCGCGAGGGCTGCTGCTCGCCGGGGGTCGGGCGTCGGATACGCGACCGCAGGGCGAGGAGACCGAGGAGCACGCCGCTGCCGATCAGCACGGCGGCGTCGGTGGCCGACTTGTGCCCACTGTGGTGGGGGCGGATCCGTTGCAGCGCGGTGACGCACAGGAGGGAGAAGACTCCGAGCACCAGGGCGCTGCCGAGCACCAGCGACCAGGCCCGGGCCATCCGGTGGGTGGGCCCGGAGAGGACGAGGAGCTGCAGGGCCAGGAGGGTGGGGCTGACGGCCGCGCCCAGGGCCAGGGGCAGTACGGCGACCAGCAGGGAGCCCATCGGCCCAACGTAACCCGGCACGTAGGAGATGGGCGGTGTCCGCCGGCCCGGCCGACCACGAGCTCGTGGTGGTCACCGGCCACGCGACGGCGCAGTCGGGCGTGCGCACCGCCTGAGGCTCCACTGCGGTGGGACACCCGGTGAGCTTGGCCGCCCACGGGGTGGTGACCAACCACCGGCGACCCAGCACCCGGGTGAGGCACCCCGGCCGGGAATCGAACGCGGTGCTCCCGCGTAGTCAGTGCGAGGCAGTCACGCGGAGGGGCCTTCGGGCCCCTCCGGCGCGCCAGGCTCCGGTCCGGGTGCCGGTGCCGGCCCCATCAGGTCGCGTGAGGTGCGCGTAGGCTCCCCGTGTGCCCCTCCGAATGCGTTGGCTCCACCCGGGTATCGCCGAAACCGGGGGATCGTTCCCCGACTGGGGACTGGTCGTGGAGAACCTCGGGAGGGAGTCGGTCCACTGGACCGGCTTCTTGCTGTGTGCGGTCGGCTCGCTCCGCCGGGAGTCGGGTGACGAGGTCAGCGGCACCGGCTACCCGCTTGCCCATCCTGCGGTCGCCGTCCGCTACTCGATGGGAGCGGGTGAGCTACGTCCCGTTCCGCTGGCCCTGGCGCCGATCAACGATGACGACCTCCGAAAGTTGGACGCCGGTCGCTACCAGCTGACCGTGGTCCGTTGCACGATCCCACTCCCGGTCGAGTTGCCCGGGGCCCTCCACGTCGAGTGGTCCACCTCGGGCGGGTAGGGACGGCCGCGGCGACGCCGACCGCCGATCAGCCCGGGGTCAGCTCGCCGTGGTCGCGGCAGCGGGCCCGGTAGCCGGCCGGGGTGACGGACACGGTCAGGCGGCGACCGCAGTCGGGGCAGAACCGGGGCGGGTCGAGCGGGCGCCGGCAGCCGGAACACGACGCCGAGCCGCACCCGGTGCAGTGGGCCCCTGGTGGGGAAGCCGGGCCGGTGGGCACCGCGGTGACGTCCACCGGCACCGGGCTCAGAGGACCCCGGTGAGCGCGCCCACCGGCATGCGGAGGTCGGCCAGCATCTGCAGGTCCTCGTCGGCCGACCGCCCGAGGGTGGTCAGGTAGTTGCCGACGATCAGGGCGTTGATGCCCGAGGTCATGCCCATCGACTGGAGTTCGCGCAGGGTCACTTCGCGGCCACCTGCGTAGCGGAGGATGACCCCGGGGAGGCCGAGCCGGAACAGGGCGATCCACCGGATGGCCTCCCAGGCGGCCACCGGCTGCTCGCCGCCGAGCGGTGTGCCCGGTCGGGGGTTGAGGAAGTTGAGCGGGACCTCGGTGGGGTCGAGCTCCTGGAGCTGGGTGAGCAGCTCGATCCGCTGAGCGTCGGACTCGCCCATGCCCAGGAGTGCCCCGCAGCACAGCTCCATGCCGTGGGCCCGCACCAGGTGGCAGGTCTCCTGGCGCTCCTCCCACGTGTGCGAGGTGACCACGTGGGGGAAGAAGGTGCGGGAGGTCTCCAGGTTGTGGTTGTAGCGGTGGACGCCGCCCTCGGCGAACCGCCGGGCCTGGTCGTCGGTGAGCAGGCCGGCGCTGACCGCCACGTTGAGCCCGGTGCGCTCCTGGACCATCGGCACCAGCTCGAGGATCCGCTGCATGGTCCGCTCGTCGGGCCCCCGCACGGCCAGCACGATACAGAACTCGGAGGCGCCGGCCGCCCGGGTCTCCTCGGCGGCGGCCAGGACCTCGTCGGCGTCCAGGAACGGTGTCGCCTTGACCGGCGTGTCGAACCGGGACGACTGCGAGCAGAAGTGGCAGTCCTCGGGGCAGCCGCCGGTCTTGGCCGACAGGATGCCCTCCACCTCGACCTCGGGCCCGCACCAGGCCAGGCGCACCTGGTGGGCCAGGGCGGCCAGCGAGGTGACGTGGGCGTCGGGCAGGGCGGCCAGGCCGGCGAGCTCGTCCCCGGTCAGCAGGCGGCGCTCGTCCAGGAGGGCGGTCTCGGCGGCCCGGATGCGGGCCCGGGCCTCGGCGGGGTCGATGTCGGGCCGGACCGGCTCACCCCGCCGGGGTGGGGAGAAGGTGACGTTCGGCGCGGCGGGGGAGGTGGTGGTGTCTCCGGACATGGGTGCCACGGTAGTGGTCGCCGGAGCGCCTCCGGAAATCCGGGCCCGGTTACTCGTAGCGGAGGACGCCCCGGATGTTCTTGCCGTCCAGCATGTCGGCGTAGCCCTGGTTGATCTCCTCGAGCTTGTAGTTCTGGGTGATCATGGTGTCCAGGTCGAGCTGGCCCTGGTCGTACAGCTTGAGCAGGTGGGGGATGTCGTAGCGGATGTTGGCCGAGCCGAAGATGGTGCCGACGATCTGCTTCTCCAGCAGGGTCAGCCAGGTCAGCGACAGGGTCACGTCGGTCTCGGTCATCGGGTGGATGTTGGTCACGACCACCCGGCCGCCCTTGGCGGTCAGCTGCAGGATCGACTCGATGAGCCGGCCCTCGCCCACGCCCATGGTGCAGATCACCTTGTCGGCGTTCTTGCCCCAGGTCACCTCGTTGACCAGGGCGGTGGCCTCCTCGATGCTGGAGTAGGCGTGGGTGGCGCCGAACTTGAGCGCCATCTCGCGCTTCCACGGCACGGGGTCGATGGCGAAGATGTGCTCGGCGCCGGCCAGCCGGGCGCCCTGGATGGCCGAGGCACCGATGCCGCCGATCCCGATGACCACCACGTCGTCGCCCGGGTGGACCTCGGCGGCGTAGACGGCCGAGCCCCAGCCGGTGGTGACGCCGCAGCCCACCAGGCAGGCCTTCTCCAGCGGGTAGTGGTCGAGGATCTTCACGCACGACGCCTTGTTGACCACGGTGTGCTTGGCGAAGGTGCCCAGGCAGACCATGGTGCCGAGGTCGGTGCCGTCGGCGGCGTGGTGGCGGACCGTCCCGTCGATCTGGGTGCCCATCATCAGCATGGCGCCGACGTCGCACAGGTTGGAGCGGCCCCGGGCGCAGGAGGGACACTTGCCGCACGCCGGGACGAACCCGAAGACGACGTGGTCACCGGGCTTGAGATCGTCGACCCCGGCCCCGACCTCCTCGACGATGCCGGCACCCTCGTGGCCCCCGATGACCGGGTAGATGCCACCGAGGTCGCCGGTGCGCATGTGCTCGTCGCTGTGGCACATGCCGGACGCCACGATACGGACCAGGACCTCGTCCGCCTTCGGGGGGTCGAGCGTGATGGTCTCGACGTGCCAGTCCTGGTTCTGTCCCCAGAGGACTGCGGCTTGGGTCTCCATGGTTGTTCCCTCCCTGGTCGGGACCTGCGGTGGTCCGGACGGACCCCCAGTGACGGGGCCCGCTCACCTGCCCCCCGCAGGCCGGACGGTGTGTCGCCCGTGTTCGTCCGATGCTGGCACAGATTACCGCCGCCGGTCGACCGCCCGGGCGGTCCACAGGTGTCGACGACCCGACGGCGCACCCACGGCGCACCCACGGCGACCCCACGGCGACCCCACGGCGACCCCGGGGGTGGGGTCAGCCGGCGGGTGGGTCCCCGAACACCGGGGGGCGCTTCTCGCGTAGGGCGGCCACGCCCTCGCGGTAGTCCGGGCCGGCCATCATCGGGTCGAGCAGGGCCTCGGCCGCCCTCACGGCCTCGGCGGCGGTCTGGTGGAAGGCGTCGTAGACCTGGCGCTTGGAGGCGGCCAGCGACGCGGGGGAGACGGTGGTGGCCAGGGTCCGGGCGTAGGCGTGGACGTGGTCGGTCAGGTCGTCCCCGTCGACCACGGCGGTGACCAGGCCCAGCGCATGGGCCTCGTCGGCGTCGAAGGTCCTGCTGGACAGGAGCAGGTCGAGGGCCCGGGGCAGCCCGATCAGCTTGGGCAGCAACCAGGCCAGGCCGAAGGCGGCCGGCAGTCCCAGCCGGCCGTGGGCGGTGGTGAAGCGGGCGCCCCGGGCGGCGAACCGGAGGTCGCAGTAGCAGGCCAGGGCGAAGCCGATCCCGGCCACCGGGCCGTTGACTGCGGCCAGCACCGGCTTGGGCACCCCGAAGTGGTAGGCCAGCTCGGCGTCGAACTCGGGCCGCACCCCCTGCCCGGGAGTGGCCAGGTCGTCGGGCGCCCCGGCGTCGTAGCGGCCCCGCTCGGCGTGTCCGGCCAGGTCGTCGGACTCGGCCCCCGCACAGAAGCCGCGTCCGCTGCCGGTCACCACGATCACCCGCACGGCCGGGTCGTCCGAGGCCGCCTGCAGGTGGGCCCGGTACTCGGCGTTCATGACGGCCGTCCAGGCGTTGAGCCGCTCGGGCCGGTGGAGGGTGATCGTGGCGATGCCCGCGTCGACCGCGTACCGGGTCGCCTCGGATCCGGCCGACGTCATGGGCGGGGCCCCCGGTCGCCCCCGGGGCCCCCGGGGCCCCCGTGGTGCAGGAGCGGGCGGGCCACCGGGGCGGGCCGGGTCAGTAGCGGTAGTGCTCGGGCTTGTAGGGGCCGTCGACCGACACCCCGATGTACTCGGCCTGCTCGGGTCGGAGGGTGGTCAGGTGCACGCCGAGGGCGTCGAGGTGCAGCCGGGCCACCTTCTCGTCGAGGTGCTTGGGGAGCACGTACACCTTGTTCTCGTAGCCCTCGGTGTTGGCGTACAGCTCCATCTGGGCCATCGTCTGGTTGGTGAACGAGTTGGACATGACGAAGCTCGGGTGCCCGGTGGCGTTGCCCAGGTTGAGCAGCCGGCCCTCGGACAGCACGATGACCGCCTTGCCGTCGGGGTAGACCCACTTGTCCACCTGGGGCTTGATGTTCACCCGCTCGACGCCGGGGGTGGCCGCCAGGCCGGCCATGTCGATCTCGTTGTCGAAGTGGCCGATGTTGCCCACGATGGCCTGGTGCTTCATCCGGGCGATGTCGGCCGCCCGGATGACGTCCTTGTTGCCGGTGGTGGTGATGAAGATGTCGGCGGTCTCGACCACGTCGTCGAGGGTGGCCACCTGGTAGCCCTCCATGGCCGCCTGCAGGGCGCAGATCGGGTCGATCTCGGTGACGATCACCCGGGCCCCCTGGCCGGCCAGCGACTCGGCACAGCCCTTGCCCACGTCGCCGAAGCCGCAGACCACGGCGACCTTGCCGCCCATCAGCACGTCGGTGGCCCGGTTGATGCCGTCGATCAGCGAGTGGCGGCAGCCGTACTTGTTGTCGAACTTGGACTTGGTGACGGCGTCGTTGACGTTGATGGCCGGGAACAGCAGCTCACCGGCGGCCTCCATCTCGTTGAGGCGGTGGACCCCGGTGGTGGTCTCCTCCGAGACCCCCTTGATCCCGTTGGCGATCGACGTCCAGCGGGTGGCGTCCTCGGCCAGGCTGCGGGTCAGCACGCCCAGCACCACGGCGAACTCCTCGGAGTCGGCGGTCGACGGGTCGGGCACCGCACCGGCCTTCTCGAACTCCACGCCCTTGTGGACGAGGAGGGTGGCGTCGCCACCGTCGTCCAGGATCAGGTTCGGGCCCTCGCCCCCGGGCCAGCGCAGGACCTGCTCGGTGCACCACCAGTACTCCTCGAGCGACTCGCCCTTCCAGGCGTAGACAGGGACGCCCTGGGGATCGTCGACGGTCCCGTCGGGCCCCACGGCCACGGCGGCGGCGGCGTGGTCCTGGGTGGAGAAGATGTTGCAGCTGGCCCAGCGCACCTGGGCGCCGAGGGCGGTCAGGGTCTCGATCAGCACGGCGGTCTGGATGGTCATGTGCAGCGAGCCGGTGATCCGGGCCCCGGCCAGGGGCTGGGACGGGCCGAACTCCTCGCGCATGGACATGAGTCCGGGCATCTCGTGCTCGGCCAGCACGATCTCCTTGCGGCCGTAGTCGGCCAGGGACAGGTCGGCGACCTTGAAGTCGTGGGTGCTCGTCTCGCTCGGCATGTGGCTCCTTCGTCGTACCGGCCCCGACGGGGCGGTGCTCACCGGCCCGGACCGTGCGGTCCGTCCGTGTGCGATCGAGCCCTCCTCCGGCCGTGGCCCCAGGTCCGGATCGCTCCTCGGATGCTAGTCCACCGTCCTGACCGGCCATCCGGAAACCGGGACTCCTCCCGCGGGTCGACGCCCGGATCGGATCACCCGCAACCGTCCTGCACCCCTGTTACCTTCGGGGCGTCACGTCGTCCGGGACGGTTCCCGGTGGGGAGGCGTGGGACGGCGTTGCGGACAGCGCCAGGGGAGAGGTGCGACGATGACGGGTGGACGGACACGACGAGGACCGGTGGGGCGACGAGGACCGGTCGGGACCCGGGGAGGCGGGGGAGGACGACTCCGGCGTCACGGCGCACTGGTGGCCGCCTGCATCATGGCCGGCGGCGTGCTGGCCGCCTGCAGTTCGTCGTCGTCCTCGTCGACCACGACCTCGCCGTCGGGCCACGTGCTGCTGGTGGGCACCTTCCAGGGGCACGCCGGCCAGTACACGAGCATCCAGGCGGCGGTGAACGCGGCCCATCCCGGTGACTGGATCCTGGTGGCGCCGGGCGACTACCACGAGACGGCGGACTCGACCAGCCTGGCCCAGGACCCGTCCCACGGTGACAGCGGCGGGGTCATCATCACCACCCCGAACATCCACCTGCGGGGCATGAACCGCTCGACGGTGGTGGTCGACGGCACCAAGGCCGGCTCGCCCGAGTGCAGCTCGGCACCCGCCGACCAGAACTTCGGCCCCCTCGACCCGACGGGCAAGCCCTACGGGCGCAACGGCATCGTGGTGTGGAAGGCCGACGACGTCTCGATCGACAACCTCACCGCCTGCAACTTCCTGGGCGGGACGGGCGACTCGGGCAACGAGATCTGGTGGAACGGCGGGGCGAGCAGCGGGACCATCGGCCTCCAGGGCTACACCGGCAGCTACCTGACCGGGACCTCGTCCTTCTTCGCCAACAACAACAACGCCGCCGAGTACGGGATCTTCTCGTCGAACGCCGCCGGCCCGGCCACGTGGAACCAGATCTACGGCAGCAACATGAACGACTCGGGCACCTACGTGGGCGCCTGCAAGCAGCAGTGCGACATCACCATCGACCACGCCTGGATGGAGTACAGCGCCCTCGGCTACTCGGGCACCAACTCCGGCGGGGCCATCGTGATCGAGAACTCGCAGTTCGACAACAACAAGGACGGCTTCGACACCAACACCCAGATCGGCGGTGACCCGCCCGCCCCCCAGAACGGGGCCTGTCCGAACGGCGGCACCAGCCCGATCACCCACACCCACTCGTGCTGGGTGCTCCTCCACAACTACTTCCACAACAACAACAACCCGAACGTCCCCGGGGCCGGCTTCGCCGGCCAGGCCCCGGTGGGCACCGGGATGACCCTGTCGGGTGGTCGCAACGACACGGTGATGGACAACGTCTTCGCCGACAACGGAGCGTGGGGCTTCCTCATGGTGCCCTTCCCCGACTCGAGCACGCCGGTGGACAACCAGACCTGCCCGAGCAGCGGGGGCATCCAGTCCAGCGTGTTCGGCTGCGTGTACGACGCGCAGAACAATGCCCTGGTCGGCAACACCTTCACCCACAACGGCTCCTTCGGGAACCCGTCGAACGGTGACTACGGCCAGATCACCATCAACGCCGGCCTGCCGTCCAACTGCTACAAGGACAACACGGCCCCCAACGGGAGCTCGCCGCCCGGACTCGAGCAGTCCCAGCCCACCTGCGGGGTCACCACGACGACGGCCACCGACACCGGCCCACTGCTCGCCCAGGTGCTGTGCGACTTCGGGTCCGCCCCGTGCGCCTCGAACATGGTCTACCCGCAGAACACCGGCGTGGTCATGCACCCGCTGCCGAAGAGCCTGCCCACCATGTCCGACCCGTGCACCGGCGTGCCGGACAACGCGTGGTGCTCGGGCGGCAAGACGGTCTAGGCGCAGTTCCCCACCCCCACCTCGACCAGCCCGTCCGGCCGGGCCCAGCGCCGGGACTACTCGACGATGTCGACGTCGGGCAGGGCGAGGGGGGAGCCGGCGAACATGGCCAGGTAGGGGAAGGGGTCACCCTCCCAGGGCAGGGCGCGGACCTGGGCGGCCGACCGCCGGCCGGTCACCGTCCGGTACAGGGTGAAGGTGTCGGTCTCCACCCGGACCCGGCCCGGTCCCTCGCCGAGGGTGGTGGCGTAGCCGGGGGTGACGAATTCGACGCCGGGCAGGGACTGCCGGGCGACGAACCCGGCCATCCCCTCGACCATGAACCCCAGGCCGATGAGGACGGTGTCCGCCCCCCGTCCACCGGGCCGGCCGAGGGCCCCGCGCAGGTCGTGCTCGTGGGCCCCGGTGTCGAAGGCGATCCGGGCGGCGATGCCGTCGGGGACGCCGGCCAGGACCGTCTCGAACTCCGGGGCCGCCCGGTTCCATTCGTCCAGCAGTTCGGCGAGCCCCCGGGGAGCGAAGCGCCCGACCTGGGCGGCCGTCCACGACGCGGTCCCGGCCCCGTCCAGGTTGCCGTCGAGGACGTCGCGGGGCACGCCGTAGACGTGGGCCACGAGATCGGTGACGGTCCAGCCCGGGCAGGCGGGTACCGGGGTGGTGGCCGCCACCCCGTCGGGCACGTCGGCCAGGACGTCGGTCAGCCGTCGGCGCAGGTCGACGTAGGCGGCCGCCGACTGGTCTGAGGTGGGCAGCACGGTTCCTCCCCCGGCGCGGCCGGTGGCGGCCGCGTAGCGTGGGGGCCACCCTACGGGACCGATCCGGAACGGCCCGATCCCTTAAGTTGACCAAGTTGGTCAACTTTTGCCATCATCGGGTCCCTCACCCGGGCCCGCGCGGCAGCCCGCCGTTCCGGTGCACGCCCGACCACCCAAGGAGACACGCCATGCCCGACTGGGGATTCGAGACCCGTCAGATCCACGCCGGTGCGCAGCCGGACCCCACCACCGGGGCGAGGGCCACGCCGATCTACCAGACCACGAGCTACACCTTCCGGGACACCGCCCACGCCGCCGCCCTGTTCGGGCTGGCCGAGCTGGGCAACATCTACACCCGGATCATGAACCCGACCCAGGCCGTGTTCGAGGAGCGGGTCGCCGCCCTGGAGGGCGGGGTGGCCGCCCTGGCCGTGGCCAGCGGGCAGGCCGCCGAGACCATCGCCCTGCTCAACCTGGCCGAGTACGGAGGGCACGTGGTCTCGTCGGCCTCGCTCTACGGTGGCACCTACAACCTCTTCCACTACACGTTGCCCAAGCTCGGCGTGGAGGTCACCTTCGTGGACGACCCCGACGACCTCGACGCCTGGCGGGCGGCGATCCGGCCCAACACCAAGGCGTTCTACGGCGAGACCCTGGGCAACCCCAAAGGCGACGTGCTCGACTTCGCCGGGGTGTCGGCCATCGCCCACGCCGAGGGGATCCCGCTGGTGGTCGACAACACGCTGGCCACGCCCTACCTGTGCAACCCGCTGGCCCACGGGGCCGACATCGTGGTCCACTCGGCCACCAAGTTCCTCGGCGGCCACGGCACCTCGATCGGTGGGGTGATCGTGGACGGCGGTGGGTTCGACTACGAGGGCAGCGGCCGGTTCCCCGGCTTCACCGAGCCGGACCCGAGCTACCACGGACTGGTCTTCGGCGACCTGCCCGAGCCGCTGTTTCCGGCCCGCTTCGTCCTCAAGGCGCGGCTGCAGTACCTGCGCGACCTGGGCCCGGCCATCACCCCGTTCAACTCGTTCCTCTTCATCCAGGGCGTGGAGACCCTCAGCCTGCGCATGGAGCGCCACGTGCAGAACGCCGAGGCGGTGGCCCGCTGGCTCGAGTCGCGTGACGAGGTGTCGTGGGTGGCCTACCCGGGCCTGGCCTCCAGCCGGTGGCACGCCCGCCAGGAGCAGTACCTGCCCCGGGGCGGAGGGGCCATCGTCGCCTTCGGCATCGAGGGCGGGGCCGACGCCGGCCGCCGGTTCATCGAGGGGCTCGAGCTGTTCAGCCACCTGGCCAACGTCGGTGACGTCCGCAGCCTGGCCATCCACCCGGCCTCCACCACCCACTCCCAGCTGACCGAGGCCGAGCAGGTGTCGACCGGCGTCACCCCCGACCTGGTCCGCCTGTGCATCGGCATCGAGTCGGTCGAGGACATCCTCGCCGACCTCGAGCTCGGGTTCCGCGCCGCCGGGGGGGCGTGACCGCCGGCCACGCGGGACTCTCCCGGCCGCCCGCCGACGAGCCCGGTCGACGGCGGTTCGCCCCGGTCGTCGGGGCCGGCGACCGACCCCTGGCCCTCGAGGCGGGCGGGTCGCTGCCCGAGGTGACGGTCGCCTACGAGACCTGGGGGGAGCTGGACCCGGACCGGTCCAATGCCGTCCTGATCCTGCACGCGCTGACCGGCGACTCCCACGCCGCCGGGCCCGTCGGGCCCGGCCACCCCACCGCGGGCTGGTGGGACCCGCTCATCGGTCCCGGGGCCCCGGTGGACACCGACCGCTACTTCGTGGTCAGCCCCAACGTGCTGGGTGGCTGCCAGGGCACCACCGGGCCGTCGTCCCCCGACCCGGACGGGCGACCCTGGGGCTCGCGCTTCCCCCCGCTCACCATCCGCGACCAGGTGGCGGCCGAGGTGCGGCTCGCCGACCACCTGGGCATCGAGCGGTGGGCCGGGGTGGTCGGCGGCTCGATGGGCGGCATGCGGGTGCTGGAGTGGTGTGTGGGACACCCCGAGCGGGTGGCCCGGGCCGCCGTGCTGGCGGTGGGGGCGGCCGCCACGGCCGAGCAGGTGGCGCTGTGCTCGGTGCAGTGCCGGGCCATCCGCCTGGACCCGGCCTACGCCGGTGGTGACTACTACGGAACCGGGTCGGCCCCGGTGGCCGGGATGGAGTTGGCCCGGGGCGTGGGCCAGATCAGCTACCGCACCGGGGCCGAGTTCACCGAGCGCTTCGGACGGCGCCCCCAGGACGACGAGGACCCCCTGCGGGGCGGGCGGTTCGCCGTCGAGTCCTACCTCGAGTACCAGGGGGCGAAGCTGGCCGCCCGGTTCGACCCCAACTCCTACCTCGTGCTGAGCGAGGCCATGAACCGTCACGACATCGGCCGGGGCCGGGGCGGTCGGACCGCCGCGCTGTCCCGGGTCACCGCCGAGGTGCACGTGGCCGGCATCGACACCGACCGGCTCTACCCGCTGACGCTGCAGGTGGAGCTGGCCGAGCGGCTCCCCGGGAGCCACCCGCTCACGGTGATCACCTCCCGGTTCGGCCACGACGGGTTCCTCCTCGAGGCCGACCAGGCCGGAGAGTTCCTGCTCCGGGCCCTGGGAGGCTGACCGCCGGCACGGGCCCGGACCGCCCACCCCCGCTGCGCCGGGATCCGGCGGGCCGCCGGGCCACCGCGACCCGGCCCCGGGTACCCTGGAGGGGATTGCACGGTCCGGCCCACCGCCGGAACGGATGAGGGCACGCGTATGGAATCAGCAGCTGGCGTCGAGGAGCGGTACGGGTTCGGGGCGGTCCAGGCCGTGCTCCCCGATCCCTTCCCGGCCGGGGTGGACCCGTCCGCCCTCCGCCTTCCCCCGGTGCCCCGGGCGCGCTCCCTCGAGGACGACGAGGCCCACCATCGCCACTACTGGCAGTCCCACATCTGGGCGGTGCTGCACCGGTACCGCACGGCCTACGCCGACCCGGGCTGCACGGCCGCCCTCCGCGACGGCTACGAGGCCGTGGTCGTCGAGGCCCTGCAGCTGGCCGAGCGGGTCACCGCCCAGCCCCTCAGCCCCCTCGAGTCGGTGGCCTGCCACTCGGTCCTGAAGGAGCTGACCGCCGGGGTCGCCTCGCTGGAGTCCACGGTGGCGGCCCTGCGGGGGACCCCGCTGGCCGCCGGCCCGCTGCGTCCCCGGTCCGAGGACGGGTCCGGGACCGTCGCCGTCCCCTACGAGCGCCGGGGCAACCCGGCCCGTCGGCCCCCGGTCCCGGTGTCGGCCGCGGCACCGGCCGCCACCCCCGGGTCATCGGGTCCGGGCGCCGCGTCCCCCGAGCCCGCCGCGGCCCGGACTCCGGTCGACGGCGTCCCCACCGGGCGGGCTCCGTCGGGCGTGGCCGGCCAGGACTTCTTCGCCGCCCCTCCGGGGTCCCACGGCCGTGAGTTCCCGCTCCACCGCCGGGGACTCCGGCGCTGGCGTACCCCCTCGACCGGACCGACGGAGGACGACGGACCCGACTGAGCCCCGGTCCGCGGACCGGGCCGGCTCACCGAGCGGCGAACCAGCGCGCCAGCTCGGCCAGTCCCTGGTCGACCCCCACCCGGGGTCGCCACTGCAGCACCCGCTGGGTCTCGGTCTGGTCGAACCAGTGGGCCACCGACAGCTGGCGGGCGGCGAAGTGGGTGAGGGGCGGCTCGGTCCCCGGCCACAGCCGTCCGAGCACCCGGCCGAGCCCGGCGGCCAGCGGGGCGGGCACCGACCGGAGGGTGGGATCGAGCCCGGCGGCGGCCAGGATCCCCTCCACAAGCTCGGCCAGGGGCCGCGGATCGTCGCCGGTGACCACCCAGGCCCGGCCGACCGCCCCGTCCGAGTCGGCGGCCCGGTCGAGGGCGGCCACCAGGGCGTCGGCGGCGTCGTCCACGTAGGTGGTGTCGACCAGGGCCCGACCGTGGTCGGGCAGGGCCAACCGTCCCTGTCGGGCCCGGTCCACGAGCCGACCGATCAGCTGGGTGTCCCCGGGTCCCCACACCAGGTGGGGCCGGACCACCACGGTGGGCACCAGTTGGTGCTCCAGCACGTAGCGCTCGGCCACGGCCTTGGACCGGGTGTACGCGTCCGCACCCCGGTAGCGGGCGGCCCCGACCCCGACCCCGACCGCCGGGCCGCCGTCGAAGGCCACCGAGGGGGAGGAGACGTGCACCAGCCGTCCGCACCGGGCGGCGGCGGTCACCGCGTTGCGGGTGCCGACCACGTTGACCCGGAAGGCGTCGGCCCACGCCGGCCGGGGGGCGACCAGGGCGGCCAGGTGCACCACGGCGTCGTGCCCGTCGGCCGCCGCCAGCACGGACCGCAGATCGGCGATGTCCCCCAGGATGTCGTCGGCCCCGACAGCACCACTGGGCGAGCGCTGGAAGCAGGTGACCCGGTCGCCCCGGGCGGCCAGCCGTTCGGCCACGGACCGGCCGAGCAGGCTGGAGCCGCCGGTGACCAGGACCCTCACGGTCGGGTGCCGCCGAAGTGGAGCGACCGACCGCCCATCGACCGACGGGTCATCGACCGGCCAGGAACCCGGCGGCGGTGACGGCCAGGGCGGTGCGGTCGATCTTGGACCGGTGGCGTCGGTCCACGGGCAGGGGGGCCTCGAGCACGGCGGCCACCCGATGGCCGCACGCCGCCCGCACCGCGTCGCGCAGGGGACCGCCCGCCACCCGGACCGGGCCGTCACCCTCGACCACCACCACCAGGACCTGGCTCCCGGCCGGGCCCACCCCCACCGCGGCCGCCGTCCGGCCGGTGGCCGCGGTCACCGGGCCCTCCACGGCCACGCTGGCCAGGGGGCCCCCTGCGGTGTCGATGACGTGGCGCCGGCGGCCGAGGTGGACCACCAGGCCGTCCTCCACGTAGCCGACGTCGCCGGTGCGGTGGAAGCGCGTCCCGTCGTGCTCGGCCCAGGTGTCGGCGTCGGCCGACCAGGTGCCGTCGTAGCCGTCGAACATCCACGGGGCGTGCACCAGGATCTCGCCCCACCCCCCGTCGTCGGCCAACCGGGTACCGGGCCGGTCGAGGGGGGCGATGAGCACCGAGCACCCGGGCACCGGCCGTCCGGTCGAGGCCCCGCCGAGTCGACCGATGCGCTCGGGCTCGCAGCCGTCGGTCACCGGCAGGCACTCGGTCATGCCGTAGGGGGCGCGCACGTCGCCCCCGGTGACCGTGCGCACGTCGGCCACCAGGTCGGCGGGGATGGGGGCGCCGGCCAGCAGGACCAGGTCGATGGCCGCGCTCCGGCCCGCTGCCCCGCGCACCACCGACCGGGCGGAAGCCGGCGAGAGCCAGGCCACGGTGACCCTCCCCCGGGTCAGGGCGGCGGACAGCTGGTCGAATCCGAGGGCCGCCGGGTCGTCCACCGGGAAGTCCGGCCGCACGCAGGTCATCCGCAGCGACGGGGCCAGCAGCAGGAAGGGGCCGAACGAGGTGGTGAAGGCGTCTCCGGGCTCCATCGAGAACAGGGGGCCGACCACGTCGCGCTGGGCGGCCAGGGCCCCGTGGGTGTACCGGACGGCCTTGGCCGGTCCGGTGGCCCCCGAGGTGTGCACCAGGGCGGCCACCTCGTCGGGCCCCGGCGAGTGGGGGACGAACGGCTCCCCGCCCGGGGTGACCCGGTCCAGGCGGACGGCCCCCGGGTAGCGCCCGAACGACGCGGTGGACGAGCCAGGGGCGAAGCGCAGGGCCCGAGCGGCGGCCAGGGTGGTGGGGGTGCCGACGGTCCACGACGGAGCGGCGGCCCGCAGCAGGCGCCGGAGGCGCCGGAGGCCGGCCGAGGCGTCGGCCACCACCGGCACGCCGCCCACCTTCCAGACGGCGGCCGCCGCCACCAGGAGCTCGACGCTGGGCGGCACCAGGACCGACACCCGCTGGCCGGGGCGGAGCCCACCGTCGCGCAGGGCCCGGGCCGCCGCCGTCGACCGGACGTCGAGGTCGCTCCACGAGAGCACCCCGTCGGGTCCCGTGTAGGCGGGGGAGGGGTCGCCGGCGCGTTCACTGACCGAGGACAGCACCGATACGAACGGGACCGGCACCGGGTCGGGGTGGACGTCGGGCGGTGGGCGCCGCTGCCGGTCGAGCCACCGGTCCACCACCGGGCCGACCGGGGCGTCCAGGGTGACCAGGTGGGCCGCGTCGGCGAACCGCTCGACGTCGGACTGGGGGGCCCGGGCCCGCAGGTCGGCCAGGAACCGGTCGTGGAAGACGGGGTCCCGCCCGCCCCAGAGCAGCAGGACGGGTCCCCGGTAGGCGTCGAGCACGGCGGCGCACTCCTGCAGGTCGCCGTAGGAGGGATCGGCCGGGGTGACCGGGATGTCGGCCACGAAGTCACGGACCGCCTCGCGCCGGTCCGCCCCGCGGTAGGGGGCCCGGAGCGCGGCGCGGTGGGCGCGGGCGGTCATGTGCGCCGTGCCGGCCACGAACACCGGGGTGCGCCGGCACGTCAGGTCCACCAGGCGGCGGGCGGCCGCGATCAGCGGGGGGACGGCCACGTCGTCGGGCTTGGCCACCGCCGTGTCCGCCAGCACCAGGGCCTCGACGTCGAGCCGGCCCGCCGCCCCGACGGCCACCGGGCCACCCCAGTCGTGCGCAGCCAGCACCAGGGGGCCGGTGACCTCCTGGCGACAGAAGGCCACCAGCTCGGCCACCCGGTCGGCCAGGCGGCGGGGACGGCCCCGCTCCGACCAGCCCATGCCGGTCTGGTCGACGGCGACGACCCGCCACTCGGGGGCCAGGGTGGTGAGCAGGTCGCGCCACACGTAGCCCCAGGTCGGGTTGCCGTGGACGCAGACCACCGTGCCGGCCGGGCCGGGGCCGGTGTCGAGCACGTGCCAGTCGACGGGGCGGCCGTCGGAGCCGTCGATGATCACCCGCCGGGACCACGACGGGTCGAGCCCCCACGAGGACAGCTGGCCGGCGGTGGGCGTCACGGGACGCGCCGCGGCCGGCGGAGTGGCGGCCACGGTGGCTACCAGATCAGCTCGGCGGCGGCGCAGTTGAGACCGGAGCCGATGCCCATCAGCAGCACCCGCTCGCCCTCGGTGATCGTGTCGGCCACCGTCGACAGCGTGTAGGGCACGGCGGCCGGGCCCATGTTGCCGAACCCGGGATAGGTGAGCGGCACCTTGGCCATGTCCACGCCGAGGAGCTCGCACAGCTTGCGGGTGTGCACGGCGGAGACCTGGTGCATCACGTAGAGGTCGCAGTCCTCCCACTCCCAGCCGGCCTTCATGGATGCCACGAAGGCGTCGTGGGCCAGGGCCAGGCCGTTCTCCAACAGGGCGGCGGTGTCGGTCCGCATGGTGTCGAGGTCACCGACGCACAGGTCGTGGTTGGCCGTGGCCGCCCGGGAGATCCCGCCGAGGAACCGGTGCCCGCCGTTCCGGGGCCCGCCCATCACCATGGCGGCGCCACCTGAGCCCAGGGTCAGGGAGGCGAACTGGTCGAACACGTCCATGGCGGTGGCGTCGGGGCTCCGGAGCCGGTCGATGGTGGCCAACTGGGTGTAGCGGCTGCCCTCGCCGTCGACGAGGAGGACGGTGCGGGCCTGACCCGTCTCGATGGCCATCGCCCCCACCTGCATGGCGTTGACGAAGCCCAGGCAGGCGTTGCCGAGGTCGAAGTTCACGCACTCGGGCGACAGGCCCAGCCGGTGGTGGACCGAGCACGCCACGCTGGGCTCCAGGTGGTGCTTGCACACCGACGTCGAGATCATCATGTCGACCTGGTCCGGGGCGACCTCGGCGAGCTCGAGGGCCCGGTGGCCGGCCAGGGCGGCCGCCTCGTCGAAGGTGACCTCCTCGGGCCACCACCGGCGCTCGACGATGCCGGCCACCGACTCGAGCAGCCCGGGGCGGATGCCGACCCGGGCGAAGGTCTCGCCCAGCTGCTCGTCGATCCACGCCGAGGTGATCACCTCGGGGGCCTCGGCGTGACCCACGCTCCAGACGGTCGGACGCGTGAATTCGATTCGGGGGGTCACCGCCACAGGTTATGGCCTCCGGCGTCCCGCCGGGCCCATGACGGGCATCGAGGCGGTGGCCAGGACCTTCCTTGACGCCCGCGCCCGGGTCCCCTGCACCTCCCGGTCCCCGCCCCGCGGCGCCCGTCAGCTGCCGTGGAAGGCCAGGTCGGTGTCGGCCCGGCCCCGGGTGGACCGCGGCCGCGGGCGCCCCCGGGCGTCGATGGCGTCGAGGTCGAGGTCCTCGGGGGGCTGGGGGAAGCTGATCACGTAGCCCTGGGCCACGTCGCAACCGGCGGAGGCCAGGAAGTCGACGTGGTCGGCCCGCTCGACGCCCTCGGCGACCACCCGGAGCCCGAGCGAGTGGCCCAGTTCGATCGAGGACCGGACGATGGCCTCGTCCCGCCCGTCGGAGCCGTCCACGCTGAGGCGCCCGGTGAACATGCGGTCGATCTTGAGCTCGCCGACGGCGAGGTCGCTCAGGTAGGCGAGGGACGAGAACCCGGTGCCGAAGTCGTCGATGGACACCAGCAGGCCGGCGTCGGACAGGAGCTGGATGATCTCCTTGGACCGGGCCAGATCGGACATCACGGTGCTCTCGGTGATCTCGAGCACGAGGGCGGACGGCGGGAGGCCGGCGGCCTCCAGCAGACCCCGGATCTGTCCGGGCAGGCCGGTGTCCAAGAGATTGGTGGTCGACAGGTTGACGGCCACCGCCACCGGGTGACCGGCGGCCCGCCACTCGGCGCACTGGGCCACGGCGCGCTCGAGGACGAAGGAGGTGAGTGGGCCCATGATCCCGCTCTCCTCGGCCAGCGGGATGAACTGGTCGGGGGGGATGAGCCCGTGGATGGGGTGGGGCCAGCGCAGCAGGGCCTCGATGGTGCCGATGCGCCCGTCCCGCAGGTCGATCTGGGGCTGGTAGTGGAGGGTCAGGCCCCCCTCCTCCAGGGCGGTCCGCAGGTCCTCCATCAGCTGGAGGCGGTCGGCCCCGTCGTCCAGGGCCGGCTCGTAGATGTCGAAGTCGCTGTGGGCACCCTTGGCCCGGTACATGGCGACGTCGGCGCACCGCATGAGCTCGGTGGCGTCGGACGCGTGGTCGGGGGCGAGGGCGATGCCGATGCTGGCCCCCACGTGCAGGCTGGTGCCCTCCACCACGAAGGCCGGCGCCATGGCTGAGCTGATCCGCTGGGCCACGGTGGTGGCGAACCCGACGTCGGCCCCGGTCAACAGGACGGCGAACTCGTCGCCACCGAGCCGGGCCACCAGGTCGTCGCTCCGGGTCATCCCGGCGAGCCGGGGGCCGATCTGCTGGAGCAGCCAGTCACCGGTCGGGTGCCCGAAGGAGTCGTTGATCTCCTTGAAGTGGTCGAGGTCGATCATCAGGAGGGCGACCGTCGGCACCGGGCCGTCGCCACCGGAGAAGTTCCGCTCGAGCTCGGCCATCAGCCGACGCCGGTTGCTGAGACCGGTGAGGTCGTCGGTGGCCGCCTGACGACGGACCATGCGGGTCAGGCCGGACAACTCGCGGCGGGCGAGGAAGGTGCGCACACCGGCCACGGCCAGGGTCGCTACGGTGAGGGCGACGGCGACCCCGCTCACCCGCTGCCAGTTGCCGGCCACCAGGATGGCCACCGAGGCGACGGCGGCGATCCCGGGCAGCGCCAGGCTGGGCTGGCGCCCGAACTCGTCCTTGCGGGCCGAGCCCACCGGCTGCCACACCGTGGCCGACAGCAGGAGGAGGGCGATCACCCAGGTGGCGTCCAGCAGCGTGCCGACCTCGTAGCTGCCGGCGGCCGACTGGAACAGGTACACGGTGTCCCCGACGGCCAGGATCAGGCAGCCCACCCCGAGCAGCACCAGGCGGCGCGGCCACCCGGGCACGATGACCAGGGCGGCCACGGCCAACCCCAGCAGGACGAGGTCGGCGATCGGATAGGCGAGGTCGACGACCACGGCGGACGCCGACCCGGTGGCCGAGGCGATGATCGGGTCGATGACGAAGGCCGCGCAGACGGCGGCCGCACCCAGACCGGCCACCAGTCCGTCGAGCCAGGTGCTGGCCGGGAGCGAGCGCACCTCGTCACGGATGATCAGCATGACGGCCAGGTAGGCACACGGATAGAGGAACAGGTAGCAGGCGTCGGCGGCGGACGGCGTGGGGGGCGTGGCCCCACCCAGGGACTCGATGCTCCAGACCAGGTCCCCGAGGGCCCAGGACAGGAGCCCGACGCCCATGGTGAGCGCGGCCAGCCGACCCGGCCCGCGCACCAGGCCACGGGCGAGACAGCCCAGGGCCACCAGCACCTCGAAGGCATCCACCCCCCAGTTGTCCACGACCGGCCAGTCGTGCCCGGTCGGCCGCAGCAGCAGCGACAGCGCAAATCCGGTCACCAGAACAGCCGCGGCGGCGTAGGCGGCGACCACGACCGGGTGGGACCGCCGGACCCCCGCTCCCCTCCCGGGGCGGCGCCGTTCGTCCTTCTGTGCCATCGCCACAGCATCGGTAGATCTGCACCCGGCCTGAAGTGCGAACACGGTTGCCAACGGGCGCGATCTTGGATCATGATCGTCAGACGGTCATCCTGGCCGGTGCGAGGAGCGACATGACCACTCGGTGGAACGGCTTGTCCATCCCGGCCCGGCGCGTCCTGGCCCTGTGTGCCCTGGCGGCGGTGCCCCTGGTGGGCCTGGTCGTCCAGCCCGCAACGGCCTCGGCCGTGCCCGTGGCCACCCACAGCGGGTGGGTGACCCGGGGACCGGCCACGACCGCGCCGTCGGTCGCCCACGCCGCCCGCCCGCGGGCCACGGGCACGGGCTACGACATGGTCGGCTCGGACGGCGGGGTGTTCGTCTTCGGCTCCAACGGTGGGTTCTTCGGCTCGCTCCCCGGACTCGGCATCCACGTGTCCAACATCGTCGGCATGGTGGGGTCGGCCAACGGACGGGGCTACTTCCTGGTCGGCTCGGACGGCGGGGTGTTCAGCTTCGGGGACACCTCCTACGAGGGCTCGCTGCCGGGCATCGGCGTCCACGTCGACAACATCGTGGGTCTGGTGCCCTCCAGCGACGACAAGGGCTACTTCCTGGTGGGCACGGACGGTGGGGTGTTCGCCTTCGGTGACGCCAGCTTCGAGGGCTCGCTCCCGGGCAGCGGCGTCAACGTGACCGACATCGTGGGGATCGCCGGCACCCCCGACAACCGGGGCTACTGGCTGCTCGGCGGGGACGGGACCATCTACAACTTCGGTACCGCCCTGCAGGCCCAGGGTCTGACCTGCCCGGCCGGGAACGTCTGCCCGCCGCTGGTCAGCATCGTGTCGACGTCGACCGGCCTGGGCCTGTGGATCACCGATGCCGGCGGTGCGGTCTACGTCGACGGCGACGCAGTGAACTACGGGGACTTCTCCACCTCGGCCAACGGCCCGACCGACATCGTGTCGCTGGTCCCGTCGGCGGGGAACCTCGGCTACTTCCTGGTGGGGGCGGACGGCGGGATCTTCGCCTTCGGCGTGACCAACTTCTACGGATCGCTGCCGGCGCTGGGGATCAGCGTCGACAACATCGTCGGGGCGGTGGCCACCGCCGCGGTGGCCTGACCCTCCCGGTCCCCCGCGTCGGGGGACCGGGCGTCAGCGGGCCGGAACGGGGGCGACCCCGCCCGTCGTGGCCTCGGGTGGCGGGGCGCCGGCCAGGAGGACCACACCGACCAGGGCCGCCGCCAGGCCGAGCACGGCGGGCACCAGGCGGCCGTCGCCGTGGGCCAGGGTCTCGCCGAACACGGTGATGCCCAGCACCACCCCGGTGAACAGCGTGACGGCGTTGCTCGAGGCGATGGCCGGGGCCAGGACGCCGGTCTTGAGGGCGGACTGCTGCAGGACGAATCCGACGACGGCCGAGGCGATGAGCACGTAGATCTCCCAGCTGCCGAGCAGGGCCGACAGGCCGTGACCGACCAGGGTCACGAACTCCTTGGTGACCGCACTCTGCAGGGCGAACCCGAAACCCGCCGCCGAGCCCAGCAGCAGGGCCCGGCGGGAGCCGGTCTGGTGGCGGCCGATCCGGGCGAACCCGGCCACCAGCACCACGGTCACCAGGCCGGCGATCACCCACGTGGTGGCGTCGGGGTGGGTCGTCCCTCCCTGGGGCGAGCCCACCGACAGGAAGAGGACGATGCCCGCCACGATGGCGACCGCCCCGGCCACCACCTGGGGGCTGATGACCTGGTCGGTCAGGCGGGCCCCGATGGGCAGGGCGATGACCAGGCTGAGGGTGGTGATCGACTGCACGACGACCAGCGGTCCCTTGTCCAGGGCGACCGCCTGGAGGATCCAGCCGCACGCCTGGAGCCCGGCCCCGGCCAGCCACACCGGCTTGCGGAGGATCTGGACCAGGAAGCTCGGCCGGTCGTCCCCGTCGTCGGTGTCGAGCGTCCCGAGCTGTTGGAGGACGTTGCCGAAGGCGAAGGCGAAGGCGGCGAGTAGGGCGAGGGCGACGTCCATGACCGGTGCTCGACTCCAGGGGTCCGGGGGTGCGGGACCGATGGTACCGGGGAGGTCGGAGGCCGGACGGGGATCCGGGCCGCCTCACCCACCAGGGCACGGCGACCGGCGACGTTGACGAGGGGGTGCGCGACACCCGGCAGGGGGTCGGCGTCCGCACCACCACTGGCGTCCTGGCCTGAGGAAGCGCAATTCCTTCACTAGGAATACTGGATCATGGCGGTAGACCAGGCTGACGCGGAACTGGTCAATGACGGGCGTGGCTCGGAGCCGACGACTGGGGCTCGGTCAACGTCGGAGACCGCCCTCGTCGTGTTGCTCGTCGCCGTCGGTGTGCTGGTGCCGGTCATCGCTGCCGTCGGTCTGCACACGGTGGGAATTCCCCAGGACGACGACTGGTCGTTCCACCAAGACGCGGCGAATTTCGCGCGCACCGGCCACCTCTCCTACGACGGCTGGCCCTCGATGACCCTGGTCGGGCAGATCCCCGTGTCGTGGCCGATCCTCCGCCTGTTTGGTGACCATGTCTGGGTAGTCACGGGTAGGGCCGTGTCGTACGGGGCAGTCAGCGCTTCTTCGGCCTAGAGCATTGTCAGCCAGGAACTGCGCCGGGGCTGGGCGTACGCTGCGGAGGTGGTGATGGAACTCATCCCCGGCTTCGGCTGGAGCAGTTCCACGTTCATGACGGACATACCGAATCCTCCTTGAGTCGAGAGTGAGTATTCGTGGGCCTTCGGGCGCGATCAGTCCACGTGCCGTCGAGGGTGTGCTCGACGGGGGTCGCCGGCTCACAATCGCTGAGCAGCGCCACGGCGTCGGAAGCGTTGGTTCCTTGGCGATTCCCCCCGGCTAGAGGTTCTGGAGGGCGGCGTGAAGGCGGGACACAATGAGGTTCCCCAACGTCGATCATGGACGCCTCTGTCGCGTCAGTCGTGGACCTCGGGAGGACCGAGGCCCCTTGGAACCATCCGTCTAGGTGGCGGTGCACCGGTTGCGGAGCTCTCCCACGCCCTCGATGGTGGTCACCAGCTCGTCGCCCGGGGCGAGGAACCGCCCCCGCGCCATGCCGACCCCGTCGGGCGTCCCGGTGAAGATGAGGTCGCCGGGTCCGAGCGTGCAGATCGAGGACAGGTAGGAGACGAGCTCGGGCACACTGAAGATCAGCTGGGCGGTCGAGGACTCCTGGACGACCTCGCCCCAGACCTCGCACCGGAGGGCGATGTCGTCGCGGTCGGCCAGGGCGTCGACGGACACGACGGCCGGCCCGATCGGCCCGTAGGCGGCGAAGCTCTTGCCCAGGCAGAACTGCGGGGGTGAGCCGATGAACTGCACCTCGCGATCGGAGATGTCCTGGCCGGCGGTCACCCCGGCGACCACGTCCCAGGCCGACGCCTCGGGGACGTCGCGGCAGGTCCGGCCGACGACCACGACCAGCTCGGCCTCGTAGTCCACCGCGCCCCCCGACAGCGGGACGTCCGCCGTGGGCCCGGCCAGGCAGCTCGGGAACTTGGTGAAGGTGAGGGGGGCCGGGGGCAGCTCCATTCCGCTCTCCTCGGCGTGGCTCCGGTAGTTGAGGCCGATGCCGAACACCTGCCGGGCGTCGGGTACCGGGGGACCGAGGACCACGGAGTCGAGTCGACCGTCGGGCTGCACCTCCCCGCACCGCCGGGCGAGCTGGTGCAGCTCCCCGGACCGGGCCAGGCACGCCGCCGCCGTGGCCAGCGAGGCGTCGTCGGCCAGCCGGGCCACGTCGTAGTAGCCCCCCTCGTGCTCGAGGGCCGGCCGGCCGTCGACACTCACCAGTCGGAACATGGGCATTCCCCTTTTTCGAACGATCCTGCATCCGGCCGCGTGGACCGGTAACGGTTGAGTGGCAGCAGCAGCGTGCCCCGTCCGGGGCTCAGCCGTCCAGCAGCTCCGAGGCCAGTTGGCGGTAGGCGGCCAGTGGGAACGAGTCCGACCGGGCGACGACCTGGAGGCACACGTGGTCGGCGCCGGCATCGAGGTGCCCGCGCACCCGTCCGGCCACCCGGCCCGGGTCCCCCCAGGCCACCACGGCGTCCACCAGGCGGTCGCTGCCCCCGCCGGCGAGGTCAGCGTCGTCGTAGCCGAGGGTGCGGAGGTTGCCGGCGTAGTTGTCGAGCCGCAGATAGCCCTCGGTGAACGTGCGGGCGATCTCCCGGGCGGTGTCGGCGTCCGGCTCGAGCACCACGGTCACCTCGGGGGCCAGCAGGGCGTCGGGCCCCAGGATCCCCCGGGCCCGGGCGGTGTGCTCCACGGGGACGAAGTAGGGGTGGGCGCCGGCGGCCCGCTCGGCCGACAGGGTCAGCATCCGGGGCCCGAGGGCGGCCAGGACCCTCCGGTCCGGGGCCACCGTGGGCTCGGCGGCGTCCAGGGCGTCGAGGTAGCCGACCATGTGGCCGTAGGGACGGCTGTAGTGCTCGACCACCGGCGCGTGGCTGGCCCCCAGGCCCAGGACGAACCGTCCCGGGTACCGCTCCTCCAGGTCGGCCACCTGCTCGGCCAGCTCCTCGGCGGGCGTCAGCCAGATGCTCACGATCCCGCTCAGCACCGACACCCGCTCGGTGGCGGCCAGCAGGCGCTCGAAGCGGGTCGAGAGCCCGGG